>JACCEA010541056.1_pt1 | contig 57389 bp, 55 predicted proteins | sample 7449851 | NCBI WGS metagenome assembly JACCEA01 (sample SAMN15323453, study PRJNA562643) | freshwater metagenome | isolation source: river surface water | place: USA:Blue River Watershed | collected 2017-08-18 | reverse complement strand
TCGACGTTGTCGACGTTGTTTTTGCCCGTGGCGGCGGGGGTGGCCATCGACGCCTGCGTCCAGGTGCCGACGAAGGGCATGACGAAGGGACGGTAGACCGTGCCGTCGGGCGCGGTGACGATGAGGTCGAGGTTGTTGACGAGATTGGCCGCGCGGCTGTCGGCGGCGGTCTGCGCGGCGCCGGCGGGATCGGTCCAGGCGAGCGTGGCGCGGAGCGGGCTGACCCCGTCCCAGGTGTAGGTGCGCGTGACGGTGGTGGCGGCGGTGGTGACCGTGTCCTCGACGAGTTTGGGGCTGGCGAGGCTTGCCTTGTGGGCGAGGACGAGGTCGGCGGCGGCCTTCACGTTGAGGAGGCCCCAGCCGTATTTGTAGTCGGGGCCGGCGGTGCCGACGTCGTCCGCGGTGTGAATGAGGAGGGCCTTGAGCAGGCTGGCGCGAGGGAGCTGGCCGGAGAACTCGCGTTTGTAGAGCTGAACGACGAGCGCGGCGGAGCCCAGCGCGGAGGGCGTGGCCATGCTGGTGCCGTCGTAGGTGTCGTAGGCGGCGTTTCCGGTGGACACGCTGGAATAGACGCCGACGCCGTTGGCGACCAGGTCGGGCTTGATGCGGCCGTCGTCGCAGGGTCCGAGGCTGGAGAAATAGGAGAGGGTGCCGGCGGAGGGAGCGCGGACGCCGCCGCTGACGGCGTCGTTCACCGCGCCGACGGTGAGGATGTTTTTCGCGAGCGAGGTGAAGGTGATGGACTGGTAGCCGCCGAGCGCGGTGAGCAGGTCCTGCTCGTTGCCCGCGGCCCAGAAGGGCAGATAGTAGGGAAGACTGACGGCGAGGGCGTCGACGGAGCGCGCCTCGGTCTCGTAGCGGCCCATGTCGGCGGTGGCGGCGTCGTAGCCGTAGGAGTGGTTCGAAAGCGGAATCGAGGAAGCTGCGCCGGCGGTGGCGGCGCCGGCGGCGGCCATCTCGGCGTAGTCGTCGTTCCAGTCGTAGGAATCGATCGTCGCGGCGGGCGCCATGCCTTTGGCGGCGGCTTGCACGCCGGAGGCGGCGATGCTTCCGGCGACGTGGGTCGAGTGGTCGGAGAGCGCGGCGGAGGGGTTTTTCAACGTGATGCGGCCTGTCAGCTCCTGATGCGTGCCGCGGATGGAACCCTCGTCCCAGACGGCGACCTTCATGCCGGAGCCGGTGAGCGAGTAGGGGCTGGCGGGGAGCGGCGACGCCCCGCTGGAGATGGCGGCGTTGGCGTTGGTGGCGATCCGGTAAAGCGGGCTGCCGTCGGGACGAAAACCGTGCAGACGGGCGACGCGGCCGTCGGCTTTGCGAATCTCGAGCGGGATGTTTTCGGCGGCGGCGCGGGCGAGGACGGCGTCCAGGCGTGTTTCCTCGATTTCGGAGAGGCGGGCGACGGCGAGCGCACGTTGGTCGGCGTCGCTCATGTCGACCGCGGCAAGCACCTCGGGCAGCGTGGGCAAGGTCGCGAGTTTGGCGGCGAGTTCGTCGAGCGGCCGGGCTCGGGGCGAAGTGGCGGCGGGGCGCATGGCGGCGCTTATCGAAGGATCGCGGGGATCTGCCGCGCTTCCGACGATATTTGTGGGCTTCACGGAGGGAGTGACCGGAGGGGCGGCGGGTGTTGGCACCGCGTCCGGGGTCGCAGATGAGGCGCTGGCGGCGGCTTGTGCGCCGCCCGCCGACGGAGCTGCGATCCGTGATGAGGTTGCCAAGCCTGAGGTCGACGCGGTTTCGGGATGCGGGGCGCCTTGGCGTGAGATGACGCGAAACGCCATCAGCGCGAGCAGGAGTAGGCCTAGACCGGCTATAAAACGGGATTTTTTCATGAAAGGGATCGGGGCGTGGAGGCATCCGCCGGAGCGTCAGGAAGAATGTGCCCCTCGGGAAAGCAGGGGTGCGGCCGATTATCGACTCCATCTCCGACGTGTCGTGGGATTTTGGGCTTAGTCTTGTTATATCGCGGTGACGCGGCACCGCCTCGTCACACTTATCGGGGTAAACGCCATTTCATGGCGCCCGCCTTGAGGCAGGCCTTGCCCTGCGCGCCGCGCTCCCTTCACTGCCTCCCCTTTAAGCCATGTCCCATCTCCCCGATTCCCAACGCGTCGTCGTCACCGGCCTCGGCGTCATCCACGGCCTCGGCCAGAACGCCGACACCTTCTGGGCCAGCCTCGTGGCGGGCAAAAACGGCATCGACCGCGTCACCCAGTTCGACCCGACGCCCTTCGCCACCCAGATGGGCGCCGAGGTGAAAGGCTGGAACGTCGAGGATCACATGGATCCCAAGGAGGCGCGTCGCAACGACCGCTACACCCACTTCGGCTACTGCGCCGCCAAGCAGGCCTGGGCGGACTCCGGCCTCGACATGGCCAAGGAGGATCCCGACCGCGTCGGCGTCGTCGTCGGCTCCGGCATCGGCGGCATGCTCACCTACGAGACCCAGTGCCGCAAACTCCACGAGCAGGGCCCCCGCAAGGTCTCGCCCTTCACCATCCCCTCGCTCATCGGCAACATCTGCTCCGGCATCGTCGCGATCGAGCTCGGGGCCCGAGGCCCGAACTTCGGCGTCGTTTCCGCCTGCGCCACCGGCACCCACGCCCTCGGCGAATCGATGCACATGATCCGTCGCGGCGACGCCGACGTCATGATCGCCGGCGGCACCGAGGCCGCCATCACGCCCTTCGCCTACGCCAGCTTCTGCGCGATGAAGGCCATGAGCACGCGCAACGACGATCCGGCCACCGCCTGCCGCCCCTTCTCCCTCGGCCGCGACGGCTTCGTGATGGGCGAGGGCGCCGGCGTCATGGTGCTGGAATCCCTCGAGCACGCGAAAAAGCGCGGCGCCCGCATCTACTGCGAAATCGCCGGCTACGCCGCCACCGCCGACGCCCACCACATCACCATGCCCGATCCCGAGGGCAAAGGTCTCGGCGCCGCCATGACCCGCGCGCTGAAGGGCGCCGGCGCCACCATCGAGCAGATCGGCTACATCAACGCCCACGGCACCAGCACCCCCTACAACGACAAGTTCGAGACCCTCGCCATCAAGCGCGTCTTCGGCGAGCAGGCCAAAAAGCTCGCCGTCAGCTCCACCAAGTCCATGACCGGCCACCTCCTCGGCGGCGCCGGCGGCATCGAGAGCGTCATCTGCGCCAAGACCCTCCAGACGCAGACCCTCGCCCCGACGATCAACCTCCACGAGCCCGATCCGGAGTGCGACCTCGACTACGTGCCCAACACCGCCCGACAGGTTGCCGGCCTCACCACGGTTTTGAGCAACAACCTCGGCTTCGGCGGCCAGAACGCCGCAGTGGTGTTCAAGGCGGTCTGAGTCCTGATCGCGTCGCGGGGTCCGGTTTATGCCGCTTCGCGGCGCGAGTAATCGGTTGCCTTGGGCACGGCGTGTGCGCGAAAACGCGTAAATGCGCCTTGGTCTCTTCGAGCTCCGTCTCGGTCTATCTCTCGCTCCGCTGCAGCGATTCATTTCGCTCCTGCTTGGCTGCGCGCTCTGCGTCGGCCTTGCCGGTCCCGGCGTTCGCCTTGTCGCCGGTGCGGCGCCGGTGATCACGGTTCAGCCCGAGCCTCTCGTCCAGGTGGCGGGGAGGAGCGTTACCTTCCGCGTTTCCGCCGAATCCTCCCCCGAGGATGGCGCCATCGCCTACCAGTGGTTTTTCAACGGCGACCCGATCTCCGGCACTGCTTCGAAAAAAGCGACCTATACCTTTACCGCCAGCCTGGCTCGGGCCGGAGATTACTTTGTCCGCGCCACGAACAAGGCCGGCGGCAGCGACAGCGAACACATCGCGCTCACGGTCCAGGCCCGCCCCACGATCACCGCGCAGCCGATCGGGTTCACGCTTTCACGCCGGCAGACGCTGACGCTGAGTGTCGCCGCGACCGGAACGCCCGCGCCTTCGTTCCAGTGGTTCTTGGACGATGAGCCGATCCCCGGCGCCACCTCCGCCACCTACCAGGTGGAGTCGGCCTCCGCGTTTGATACCGGTGTCTACAAGGTTGCGGTGACCAACTCCGTCGCGACCGTATTCAGCCGCCCCGCCTCCGTGGTCGTGCGTTCGGAGCCGATCATCTTGGACTCCCCCGCCGACACCGAAGCCTATATCGGCGTGCCGCTTCGTCTTTCCGTCACGGCCATCGGTTTCCCGAAACGGTCCTATCAATGGCGCCTCGACGGTCAGGCCATCCCGGGCGCCCGCTCCGCCGTTTACGTGCTGAAACCCTCTTTCGGCAAAGCCGGTCGTTACGATGTGGTCGTATCCAACGATTTCGGCGTCGCCGTTTGTCCGGCCTTCACGGTGGCGGTCAAAGGTGCGCCGAAACCTTTATCCGTTCCGCGCTCCGCCAAACTGCGCGTCGGACAGATTTTCGATTGCCAGGTGGACGTTCAGGCTGACCCCTGGCCGACATTTCAATGGCTGAAGGATGGCGTGGAGATGCCCGGCCAGACATTTAACGCGTTGTTTCTTCCCCCGGTCAAACTGACCGACGAAGGAGTCTATTCCGCCCATGTCACCAACGCCTTTGGCGGTTTCGACACCAAGCCGGTCAAGTTGCGCGTCAGCATCGCTCCTTTCGGTCCGGTCAAAGGATCGACTTATCGCTTCGATACCTGGATCAGCTCCAACACCGGCTACGGCGACGATATCAACTTGAACGCCAAGTTCACCTTGGGGGCCGGCTCGCTTTCGATCGAAGACTATACCGACGGCACGCGTTCCACCGAACCGCTCGAGTTCACCCGCGTATCCAACGAGCGGGTGCGCATGCGGTTCTATGACCGCGTGGATGGCGTGAAACTCACGCTCACGATGAATTTTTACTTCGATACGCCCAAGACGGGCAGCGTGTCGGTCTCCGTTTACGCCGCGGGTTACGGCACGATCGGTTCGGGCTCGAGTTCGTTTATCTACACCGAACCCGGCCTTTGATGCCACCTCCGCCTCCGGGCTTGTGCCTTGCCGGGGCCGGCCCGTAGTCTGCATGGTTTTTCGCCATGTCACGCATCGTCGCAATCGTCGGACGGCCCAATGTGGGCAAGAGCCGCCTCTTCAACCGGCTCACGCGGTCGCGCATCTCGATCGTGCACGACCAGCCCGGCGTCACCCGTGACGTCGTCTCCGCCAACGTCGTCGAGGGCGCCTACACGCTGCTCGACACCGGCGGTCTCGGCCTCAAGGGCGGCGACTCCCCGGTCGAGCTGACCCGCGCGTCCGAGAAACAGGTCGACTTCGCCATCGAGGCCGCGGACCTCATCCTCTTCGTCGTCGATGGTCTCGAGGGCTTCACCGCGCTCGACGCCCAGATCGCCAACCGCCTCCGCCGCGGAAAGAAAAACGTCCTGCTCGTCGTCAACAAGGCCGACTTCGGCGACGACAAGATCGACCTCGGCGAAGCCTATCGCCTCGGCCTCGGCGAACCCATCCGCGTCTCCGCCGAGCACGGTCGCGGCGAGGGGGATCTTCGAGACGCGATCATCGGAAAACTCGGCCCCGTCCCCGTCCCCGCCGCCGCCGATGCCGCGTCCGCTTCCGCCGCCCCGTCCGAACAATCCGCGGAAATCACCGACGAGGCCGCCCTCGAAACCGATCCCGACGGCAACCCGCTCCCCGCCGCGCTGCCCGGCCGTCGCAACCCCGACGAGCCGCTCTGCGTCTGCTTCATCGGCCGCCCCAACGTCGGCAAATCCTCGCTTTCCAACCGCCTCCTCGGCAGCGACCGACTCATCGTATCCGACATCGCCGGCACCACGCGCGACGCCGTCGAGATCCCGTTCGTGTTTCAGGGCCGCAACGGCAAGGACTACCCCTTCCGACTCATCGACACCGCCGGCATCAAGGCCCAGACCAAGCTCGCCTCGCCCGTCGAGTATTTCTCCCGCCTCCGCTCCCTCGACGCCATCAGCAAGTGCGACGTCGTTTTCCTCGTGCTCGACGCCGTCGACGGCGTGACCGCCCAGGACAAGGCCATCGCCGGCGAGGCCATCAAGGAGCGCAAGCCGATCATCGTCATCGTCAACAAGTGGGACGTCGTGAAGGACTCCTTCCGCAAGGGCCTCGATCCCGATTGCGCCCCCGAGGAGGCGATCCACGACTTCAAGACCGAGCGCGAATACCGCGCCAAATACGAGCGGGCCATCCGCGACCGTCTCTTCTTCACGCCCGGCGCCCCCATCCTCTTCGTCTCCGCCATGAGCGGCTACGAGGTCGACCGCATGCTCAACTGCGCCGTGCAGCTCAACCGCAACGCGGAGAAAAAGATCCCCACCGCCAAGCTCAACGCGCTCATCCAGGAGCTCGCCGAGCGCGTGCCGGCCCCCGCCATCGGCGGCAAACGTTTCCGCGTCTACTACGTCGTCCAGACCGGCGTGCGCCCGTTCCGCGTAAAACTCTTCTGCAACCGCGAGGACAAGCTCTCCGAGCAATACCGCCGCTACCTCGAGGCCGGCATGGTCAAGGAGTTCGGCCTCGACGGCTGCCCCGTCTACTTCGACCTCGTCGGAAAGCCCAAGCACACGCCCGGCACGCCCTACACCGGCAAGGCCTCGATGGCCGAGAAGCGCCGCCTCAAAAACGAGGAGAGCGGCACCCCGAAGTGGAAAGTGCGCGAGGACCGCGAGGCCCAGGGCCTCGGCGAAGCTTTCCCTTATGAAACTCTCGAAGATTGATATTCGCGGCACCGAGGGGCTCCGCCTCGAAACCGGTGCCCTCGCCCTCGAAGTCACCACCGGCGCCGGCCCGCGCATCACCTCCTTCGCCTCCAAAAAGGGCAAGGCCGGCAATCTCTTCTGGGAGATGTCCGACGCCGACGAGCCGGGCTTCGACACCGGCCTCCGGCTCCGCGGCGGCCACCGCCTCTGGCACGCGCCCGAGGCCTACCCGCGCACCTACCAGGCGGACAACGAGACCCTCGCGCTCAAGCCGGTGAAGAACGGCGTCGCGCTCGCGCAACCCGTCGAGCCCGCCACCGGCATCCAGAAGGCGCTCAAGATCGAGCTCCTCGGCGAGCGCTGCGTGCGCGTCACCCACGCCCTCACCAACCTCGGCGTCTGGCCCGTCGAGACCGCCTGCTGGGCGCTCACCATGCTCCGCCCCGGTGGCTACGGTGTCATCCCGCTCCTCCCGAAGGGCGACCACGCCAAGGGCGATTTCCTCCCCACCTACACGCTCGTGCCCTGGAGCTATACCGATCTCTCGCACGAGGTCTGGGACCTGCACCGCGACTACGTGGGCATCGACGTGCCCGCCGCGCCCGGTCCGCAAAAGCTCGGCCTGAGCAACTACCCCGGCTGGTCCGCCTACTGGCTCGGCGGCACCGCCTTCGTGAAACACGCCGCGGTCGTCGCCGGCGCCGTGTATCCGGACAATGGATGCGCCTTCGAGACCTTCACCAACGGCAAGATGTGCGAGCTCGAGACCCTCAGCCCGCTCGTGAAGCTGGCCCCGGGCGAATCCATCCAGCACGTCGAACACTGGACCCTCGTCGACGGTCTCAAGGAGCCCGCCACCGACGGCGCCTTCGCCGCCCTCTCCGCCGAGGTCGCGAAGTGGCTCAAGACGCTCTGAACCCCGCTGGGGGGGCGCGCCTCGGGTTCGCCTCCCTCCGTTTCGGCGCGGCACCGCCGCGCCTCTGCACCCACATGTCCCGCCCTCGCACCGCTTTTCTCGGCTCCGACGCCATCTCTCTCCCGCTCCTCGACTGGCTCGTCGGGCCCGAAGGCGCCGCGCTGGTCGAGTTGACGGCGATCTACACCCAGCCCGACCGCCCCGTCGGCCGCGGGCAAAAGGTCCAGGCCAACGCGATCAAGCAGTGGGCGCTCGCCCGCGGCCTGCCCGTCCACCAGCCGGAGAAGATCACCTCCGAGGTGCGCGCCGCCTACGCCGGGTCCGCGCCCGAACTCGCGCTCGTCATGGCCTACGGCCACATCCTGCGCGACGATTTCATCGCGGTGCCGCCGCTCGGCACGCTCAACTTCCACGCGTCGCTTCTGCCGCGTTATCGCGGCGCCTCGCCGATCCAGACCTCGGTCGCGCAGGGCGAGCCCGAGACCGGCGTTTCCCTCATGCGCATCGTGCGCCAGCTGGACGCTGGCCCCGTCGCCGACCGCGAGGCCGTCGCCATCGGCCGCCACGACACCGCGCTCGAGATCGAGCAAAAGCTCGCCGGCGCCTGCGTTCCGCTCCTGGCCCGCGCCTTGCCCCGCCTGCTCCGGGGCGAACTCGCCTTCGTCGAGCAGGACCACGCCGCCTCCACCTTCTGCCGCAAGCTGACGAAGGAGGACGCCGCCCTCGATTTCTCCGCCTCCGCCGCCGTGCTCGCCGCACGCATCAACGGTCTCAACCCCTGGCCCGCCGCGCAGGTCGAGTGGCAGGGCCAGCCGCTCAAATTTGGTCTCGCCGATGCCATCGACGGCTCCGCCGCTCCCGGCGAGGTCGCGAGCGCCGACGCCGAGGGTCTGCTCATCGGCACCGCGTCGGGGCTGCTTCGCGTGCGACGCCTCCAAAAACCCGGCGGCAAGATGCTTCCCGCCGCCGACTTCCTCCGCGGCAGCCCCGTCGCCCCGGGCACGGTCTTCGCCTCGCGCCCGATGGCGCCGCTGGTGGACACGAAGCCGTTTCCGGTTCTCAGAAAAGTCGTCTGAGCCGAGGAGGTCTCGCGAAGGATCCAAAGGAGGCCAAGGTTGTCCTTCGCTCCCTTCTCATCCTTCGCGAGACACCTCTGCCGATGCCCGCCCTCGCCTCCATCGTCCATCTCGACGCCGACGCGTTCTTCGTGTCCTGCGAGCTTGCGTTGAAGCCGGAGTTGCGCGGCACCAAATGCGCGGTCGGCGGACGCGAGCGCGGCATCATCTCTTCCGCCAGCTACGAGGCGCGGGCCTGCGGGGTCTACACGCCGATGCCGACTTCGCGCGCCCTCAAGGTCTGTCCCGACCTGATCCTGCTGCCGCACACCAGCGGGCTTTACGGCCGGGTCTCGCGCCGGATGTTCGACCTCTGCGAATCGCTCACGCCCTTCGTGCAGCGCAACTCCATCGACGAGGGCTACCTTGATCTCGCGCCGTGCGGCCTGCGCGACGCCGCCGCGGTCGAGGCCGTCGTGCGCGATCTCCAGGCGCGCATCTGGGCCGAACTCCAAGTCCCCGTTTCCTTCGGCATCGCGACCAACAAACTCGTCGCGCAGATCGCGAGCAAGTTGCGCAAACCGCGCGGCTTCGTGATCGTGCCGCCGGGCGAGGAGGCCGCGTTTCTCGCCCCGCTCGGCATCGGCAAATTGCCCGGCGTCGGGCCCAAGACCGAGGAGTCGCTCAAGTCCCACGGCCTTTTCCGCGTCGGGCACATCCTCGAGCTTTCCGAGCCGCGTCTCGCCGCGATTTTCGGCGATGGCTGGCGCGAGATGCGCGATGCCGCGCTCGGCATCGATCACCGCCCCGTCGAGGTGGACCGCGAGGATGCGAAGAGCTACTCGCAGCAGGAGACCTTCGGCACCGACATCGGCGACTTCGCCGAGATCGAGCGCGTCGCCAAGCGCATGATCGACGAGCTCATGCCCGACATCCGTGCCGATGGAAAACGCGCCCGCACCCTCACCGTGAAAGTGCGTTACCCGGATTTTTCCCAGGAGAGCGCCGGACGCAGCCTGCCCGAGGCCAGCGACCTCGAGGCGCCTTTTTACCCGATGGTCGCGCCGCTGCTCGAAAAAGCCTGGAGCAAACGCCGCCGCCCCCTGCGCCTCGTGAGCGTGCGCTTCTCCGGCATCGAGGACGCCGCCGCGGCGCAGCTCGATCTTTTCCAGTCCGCCTCCGACGACAAACGCCGCAAACTCGCCACCGTGCTCGACCGGCTCAACGCCCAGGGCCGCGACATGCGCGTGAAGCACGGGCATCAGATCCGAAAAGACAGCCCCTGAACTTTTAGCCCGCGAAGATCGCGGAGAACACAAAGGCGGAGGAGGAGGTTTCTTTTTTTGCGCTCTTTGTGTTCTTTGTGGCCAATTCTGTTTTTCCGAGAATGCCGATCTACGAGTTCTACTGCGAAAGAAACCACACGGTTTACCAGTTCTACGCGAAGACGCTCGCGCAGGGTAAACTCACGCCCAAGTGCCCCGAAAATCCGCGCTGGCCGCTCAGGCGTGTCGTGTCGCAGTTCGCCTTCACCGGGCGCGCGCAGGAGCCCAAGGCCGACGCCGATCTGCCCGCCGGCGGCGACCCCGCCGAGGATGCGCGCATGGAGGCCGCCATGGCGGCGATGGAAAAAGACTTCGATTCGGTCGACGAAAACGACCCCAAGGCGATGGCGCGCATGATGCGCCGCATGTCCGAGCTCACCGGCGAAAAGATCGACGGCGAGATGGAGGAGGTCGTGCGCAAGCTCGAGGAGGGCGTCGATCCCGACGTGCTCGAGGACAAGCTCGGCGCCGGTCCCGACGACGGCGGCGCGGGCGACGACGATCCCTGCGGCATGGGCGACAGCGTCCCTGGCGGAGCCACCAAGACGGATAAGGCGCGGAAGGAAGCGCGCATGCGTTGGAAGCTCCGTCGCGCCACGACCGCTCCGCGTCGCGACCCGAAGCTCTACGACTACGACTGAGGGCCCGCGAAACCCATGAAACGACACGAAAACCGAGCCATCCTACGGCTCGGTTTTCTTTTTCGTGCTTTTTCGTGTGTTTCGTGGGCCATACTCCTTGTCCCATGTCCTCGCCCGAACTTCTCGTCCGCATCGAAGCCGCCAAGCGCGCCGTGCTCGCGCAGGCCGATTTCCTGCATCGGGAGTTCGGTCGCGCCCGCAGCGAATGGAAGAGCGACGGCACGCGCGTGACCGCCGCGGACATCGCGATCTCCGAGGCGATCTTCCGCGAGCTCGGCGCGCGATTCCCCGAAGATGAATTGCTCAGCGAGGAGCTGGGCGACGCCGCCGCTCCGATCGAGCTGAAGTCCCGCTTCGCCTGGATGCTCGACCCGATCGACGGCACCAACAACTACGCCACCGGCATCCCGTATTGCGCGATCTCGCTCGCGCTGCTCGAAAACGGCACGCCCGTCTACGGCGTCATCTACGACCTTGCCCGCCGAGTGCTGATGCACGGCGGTCCCGGTCTGGGCTCTTGGGATGGCGAAAAGCCCGCGCGCGCCAAGATCGAGCCGATGGCGAGCCAGCGCATGCTCGGCTTTCACAGCCCGGTCGACAAACGCCTCGCGCCGCACGCCGCCCTGCTGGTGGAGCGTTTCAAGATCCGCGGTCTCGGCAGCAGCACGCTGCATATGGCCTACGTCGGCGCGGGCATCTTCGACGGCATGGTCGACCACAACGTCAAGGTCTGGGATGTCGCCGCCGCCATCCCGTTTTGCCAAGGCGCGGGCGCGGAGATCCGCTACTTCAGCCACTCTTTTTTTCCGCTGCGCGTGTTCGATCTGAAGACGGCCGCGCGCACGCCTCTCGTCGCGGGCATGCCGTCGGTGTGCGACGAGTTGCTCGCGCTGCTGCGCTGAGCTGGCGCGGAGAATGGCGGAGGCGGACAAGCCCGCCGCCGGGTCAGTCGCCGAGTCGCAGGATGCCGTTCATCTTTGTTTCCCGCTCGACCCGGTAGCCTCGCTCGACGAGGAGCCGGCGCAGCGTGCCTTCGCCGTCGCCGACGATCTCGGCGATGATCAGGCGCGGCCAAAGCGAACGGGGTGCGTCGCGGAAAAAGGCGCGCAGCACCGGCGTCTCGTGGCCCTCGATGTCTATTTTCAACGCGTCGATGCGCTCGACCCCGGCCTCTCGCGCGAGGTCGAGCAACGGGCGGCCCGGGACGCGCAGGCCCCCGGCGGCCGCGTCGGGCTCCGCCGGGCGCACCGAGGATTGGCCGAGGTTTTCCGCATGGGCCTCGATGATGACCTCGCAGCGTTCCGCGGTGGCCGCGCAGGCGTGGAGCGTGACGGCGTCGGCGAGTTGGTTCTGGGCGAGATTATGCCGGACGCGTTCCAGCAGGGCGGGCCCCGGCTCCACCGACACCACGCGAAGGCCGGGGCGGCGCAGCGACAGGGCCCAGAACGTGTAGAAACCGACGTTCATCCCGACATCGAAGAAGACCCCGCCGGGCGGCAGCGCGTCGGCGAGCGCGGCGCGTTCGGCCGCGTCGTGGAAGGCCGGCATGGTCAACCAGCGTTGCTCGGACAGGTTGCCGCGCGTGCTGAGGCGCAGGCGAAGTCCCCAGACCTCGCGGTCGAAGACGGCATGGGCGCTCTTTTTGACGGGTTTCCGAAGGAGAAAGGCGAGCCGTTTGCCGAGGTCGTTGACGGGGAGTCTGTCGATCACGCGCAGGGATAGGGCGGCCAGTCCACGAGGCGCATGCGCGCCCCAGGGGGAACAGGTGTCGAAAGCCATGCTGTGAGAAAAGTGCGATTGGGCGCCGGCCTACGAGCCTATTGTCGTGGAAGAACTTTCCCGTGTTTCTCCTCGGGAAACGGGTGGGCGGTTTGACACGATTTGGCGACGCGGCACGGTTGCGACGACATGCCTTACAGCGAAGACCGGTCGGTTTGGTTCGAGGGCCAAGGACTCTGGCAGCACGTGCCGGCGAGCGACTGGCAGGATTGGACCTGGCAGCTCAAGAACCGCATCACGTCGCTCGAGCAGCTGGAGCGCTACATGACGCTCACGCCCGACGAGCGCGCCGGCGTCCTCTTCGCCAGCCAGAAGCTGGCGCTCGCGATCACGCCCTACTTTTTCAACCTGATCGACCGCGACGATCCGGCCTGCCCGATTCGCCTGCAGGTCATCCCGCGCAGCGGCGAGTCGCAGCTGCACGCCGAGGAGACGCTCGATTCGCTCGGCGAGGACGAGCACTCGCCCGTGCCGGGTCTGGTGCATCGTTACCCCGACCGCGTGCTCTTTCTCGTGACCGATCGCTGTGCCGCCTACTGCCGCTACTGCACTCGCAGCCGCCTCGTCTCGAACGCCCAGGACTACAACTTCCACCCGGAATACGAGCAGGGGCTGCGCTACATCGAGTCGCATCCCGAGATCCGCGACGTGCTGCTCTCCGGCGGCGATCCGCTCCTGCTCAGCGACCGCAAGCTCGACCACCTGCTCGGACGCCTGCGCGCGATTCCCCACGTCGAGTTCATCCGCATCGGTTCGCGCATCCCCGTGTTTCTGCCGCAGCGCATCACGCCCGAGCTTTGCGAGGTGTTCAAGAAACACGGCCCGATCTGGATGAGCATCCACGTCAATCATCCGCGCGAGGCCACCGCCGAGCTCAGGGCCGCCTGCGAGCGTCTGAGCTTCGCCGGCGTGCCGCTGGGCAACCAGTCCGTGCTCCTGCGCGGCGTGAACGACGACGCCGACACGATGAAGGCGCTCGTGCACCGCCTGCTCCGGATGCGGGTGCGTCCCTACTACCTCTACCAGATGGACCTCATCACCGGCGGATCGCACTTCAAGGTCGATGTCCGCAAGGGCCTGGAGATCATCCGTGCCCTGCGCGGCCACACCACCGGGTATTCGATTCCTCAATACGTTATCGACGCCCCCGGCGGCGGCGGCAAGGTCCCGATGAATCCCGACTACGTCGAGCGCATCACCGACGACGAGGTGGTGTTCCGGAACTACGAGGGCCGGACCTTCCGCTACCCGCTCACCGCCACGCCCGCAGACGAGGCTTCCTCCGAGCGTCTGCCGGTGGCGCAGGATTTTCAGGGCTAGGCGCCCGCAGGCTCCCGCGCTTCCCTCCGTCGCGCCGATTCGCCGGGGGGCTCAGCCCAGCTGGCAGGCCAGCACCGGCGTGTCGGGCCAGGCATGGCGCAGGAGGTTCAGATCCTTCTCGGGGGTCTGCTCCGCCCGGTGGCACACGATCACGCCCGCGAGGACCTGCGCGCCGGAGGCGAGGGCCTGGCAGGCCTGGGCGAACCACATCACCCGCATCGTTTCGCCATGAACCGCGAATCCCTGCGCCACGGTTTCGGCGCAGGTCGGTTCGGGGCCGACGACGATGACCACGCGTTCGTTTTCGGGGGAGGCGGGCGGCTCGGAAATCTTGCCGGAGGGAGTGTTTTTTGGGGTGGAAGAGGCCATGAGGAGAAGGAGTTAGGACTCGGCCGCCTTTACAGTTTGGGCTTAATGCAAATGGAACCCGAAATTCGCCGTTCAGGCCGTTTTACGCGTTTCGTAAATATCGGAAGATCAAATTGGGCCGCCGGCCGCCCCGATCCGGGTTTCAAAGTTTCGCTTGCGCGGCGAGGGCGCGACCGCTTTGAGGAGCGCTTGCCTGTAGGGGTGTCCGCCGCGGCGGACTGAGATTGCGGTGCGACCGGCCGCTCGACCCTTCGAACCTGAAACGGATTATACCGGCGAAGGAAACAGCAGGGCGGCGTTGCCACCGCGCGATCATCGCGCGGGCGCCGGCCTCTTTCTCACCCGGGAGTCCGATTTGGGTCGGGCCTCATAGTCACACCATGCGACTCCCGACACAGATCCTTCTCCTCGGCGCGATTCTCACGAATGGCGCCCGAGCCAACGAAACCGCGCCCGACGCCGCCCCCGCGACGCCGGCCCCCACGCCGTCCCCCGCCGCGTCCGGCGAGGTCGTGCAACTGGAGCCCGTGCGCGTCACGGCCGACCTCTGGGAAACCCCGCTCGACCGCATCCCCGCCAGCGTGAGCGTCTACGACGGCGCCGAGCTGGGCTCGGAGGGCGTGCGCCACTTCGGCGACATCGCCAACGAGATCCCCAATCTCACCTACGCCGGCGGCACCGCCCGCCCGCGCTATTTCCAGATTCGCGGCGTCGGCGAAAACTCCCAGTTTGAAGGCGAGACGCCGGACTCCACCGTGCGCTTCCTCGTCGACGATCTCGACTTCACCGGCCTCGGCTCGGTGGGCGGCACCTTCGACACCCGCCAGGTCGAGGTCCTGCGCGGTCCCCAGGCCGGGGCCTTCGGCGCCAACGCCGCCGGCGGCGTGGTGCGTCTGGTCACCAACGACCCCACGCCCGTCTGGAGCGGCCTCACCCAGGGAAGCGTCGGTAGCGACGGTCTGCGCGAGGGCGGCGTCGCCGTCGGCGGGCCGCTCCTCGAGAGCAATCCCGAGAAGCTCATGTTCCGTCTCTCGCTTTGGCAGCACATGAGCGACGGCTACCTGCACAACAGCTACCTAGACCGCGACACCAACGCCCGCGACGAGTTTTCCGCCCGGCTCAAGCTGACCTTCAATCCCAACGAGGCCTGGTCCTGGAACGCCACCACCCTCTACGCCGACCTCGACGACGGCTACGACGCCTTCTCCCTCGATAACAACGGTCGCCATACCTACAGCGACGAGCCCGGCGAGGACGACCAGATCTCCCGAGCCGGCAGCCTGCGCGGCGTCTACACCGGCTCACCCGACGTGCGATTCACCACCATCACGACCGGCGCCTGGACCGACTCCGGCTACGGCTACGACAGCGACTGGACCTACGACTACTCGCACCCCGACGCCTACAAGAGCTACGCCAACCTCCTGCGCGACCGTCGCGCGCTTTCGCAGGAGCTGCGCCTCGACTCCGCCGCCGACGAGGACGCGCTCGGCTGGGTCGACCGCTGGACGCTCGGCGCCTACTTCGCCCGTCTCGACGAGAACGGCGTCTTCGCCACCGACGGTGTCACCCAGGCCAAGACCGACTACGCCTCGGACAACGTCGCCCTCTACGGCCAGATCGGCCACGACTTTTCCAAGCGCACGCGCGGCATCTTCGGACTTCGCGCCGAGCGTGTCGGTCAACGTAGCCGCGTGGACAGCGATGGCGACGGCTCGGTCGACTTCCGCCCCGATTTCGTCGACGGCCTCTTCGGCGGCAAGTTCACCCTCGAACACGATCTCACCCCGCGCCACACCGCCTTCGCCTCGGTGTCGCGCGGCTACAAGGCCGGCGGCGTCAGCGTCGATCCCAACATCGACCCGAGCGCCGATCCCCTGACCTTCAAGACCGAGCAGCTCTGGAACTACGAGACCGGCCTGCGTGGTCGCTGGTTCGAGGACCGGCTCACGGGCGAGTTCACCGCCTTCTACCTCGACCGCCACAACGCCCAGTTCCGCGGCTCCGTCGGCGACACCGACAACTTCCGCTATTACACCGCCAACGGCGACGGAGCCTCCGTCTACGGCCTCGAGTCCTCGCTCACCCAGCGGATCGCGGACACCTGGTCGATCTACGGCACGCTCGGCCTGATGAACTCGGATCGCGAGTCCTTCACCCTGCCGAACGGCAGCCTCGCGGGCTCGCGCGAACTGGCCTCGACCCCCACCTACGGCTACACGATCGGCGTGCGCCGCCGCGCCCCGGTCGGCTGGTTCGGCAACCTCGAGCTCGTGGGGCGCGACAGCTACTACGAGTCCGAGAGCAGCGACGAGCGCCGCGACGCCTACCAGGTGGTCAACGCCTCCCTGGGCTGGGCCGGCCGCGACTGGTCCGTCTCGCTCTGGGCGCGCAACCTCCTCGACGAGGAATACGCCGCGCGCGTGTTCTCCTTCGGCAACGATCCGGTCAATGGCTACGCGACCACCCGCTACGAGACGCTCGCCGAGCCGCGCACCGTCGGCGTGAGCGCGGAGTATCGCTTCTAAAAAGCGCCGCGTTCGCCCGCCCGGGCTCGCCCTCCCGGGACCTTGTGCTTTGCGTGCTTCGCTCCCATGTCGCGCAAAGCCAAACCTTCGGCCCGCCTCCGGCCCTTTCGCCGGACGCGGGCCTTTTTGTGGCTGAACCTCGCCCTCGGTCTCGTGATCGGCGGCTGGTATCTCCTGCAGCCGCCCGGCCGTCAGGCGGAGGTCCGCCTCCTGCTCGGCAACGCCTTCGCCGAGAACAAGCGCGTGGAGCTCGTCGACGTCGCATGGGACCTCTACCGGCTTTATTACAGCCCCGACTTCGTGGCCGTGCCGCCCGCGTCGGGCGACCGACGCCATGCCTACGCGGGCTTGCCGCTTGCGGTGGCCCAAAACGTCAACCTCGCGCCGCGTCTCCTCGCGAATCGCGGCTATCTTGTCGGTTACTCGGATGTCAGAGGCTGCCCGCTTTGGGCGGCCTATCGCGTGGCCGACGTGAGCCCGCTGCCGGCGCCGGCGGAGCGGCCCGCTCGCTTCGAGGTCGATCCGCGGACCGTCGCCCGGATCGATCCGGAGACGTATTCGCGAAGCGGTTACGACCGCGGCCATCTGGCGCCCAACTACGCCATCGCCACCCGCCACGGCGACGAGGCGCAGCGGGAGACCTTCCTGATGAGCAACGTCGTCCCCCAGCGGCACGGGCTCAACGCCGGCCTCTGGAAACGCCTGGAGATGGAGATCGCGACGGCCTGGCCGGCGCGCTTCGGCGAGGTCTGGGTGGTCGCCGGGCCGGTCTTCGGCGCACGACCGAAGACCCTGTTCGCGCCGAAAGGGCGAACCGTCCCGGCGGTTCCGGAGGCCTTCTTCATGATCGTGGCCGACGAAAGCGACGGCCGGCTGCGCACGCTGGCCTTTATCCTGCCGCAGGAGCCGCCAGCGGGGGCCGGGCTCGAGGACTTCCTGACCAGCATCGACGAGGTGGAACGTCGCACGGGTCTGGACTTCTTTGCGGAGCTGCCCGACGAGGCGGAGGCGGGCCTGGAGGCGCGCCGGGCTTCGGAGGTGTGGTAAACCCCCGGTCGAGGGGGTGTTTTATTGGGTTGCCCGGTCGGGGCGGCGACGGGCACACCTGACCCTCGCCTTTTTCGTCATGATCGCGCCCGAGACCTTCGCCCACATCGAGAACATCAAGAAACGCACCGCCCACCTGTGGAAGTTTCTCGATGGCGAGCAGAAGCTGCGCGAGATCGACGCCCTCGAGGCGCAGATGGGCGCGCCCACCTTCTGGGACAATAACGACCGCGCCCAGAAGCACATCGGCAAGGTAAACGGCATCAAACGCGCGGTGTTGCCCGTCGTCGCCTTCCGTAAGCGCATAGACGATCTCGATGCGCTCAAGGAGCTGATCGACGCCGGCTCGCCCGACGAGCAGGCCGAGTTTGGCGCCGAGTTGAACAACCAGGCCGCGACGATGCTCGCCGAGTTGGATCAGCTCGAGATCGGCGCCTTCCTCACCGGCCAGTTCGACCGCAACAACGCCATTTTCTCCATCCAGGCCGGCGCCGGCGGCACCGAGTCCAACGATTGGGCCGACATGATGTTCCGCATGTATTCCCGCTGGGCGGAGCGTCGCGGCTACACCACCGAGCTGATGGACGTCCAGCCGGGCGACACCGCCGGCATCAGCAAGGCCACCATCCTGATCAAAGGCGAAAACGCCTACGGCTACTGCAAGGCCGAGCGCGGCGTCCACCGCCTCGTGCGCATCTCGCCCTTCGACTCCAACGCCCGCCGCCACACCTCGTTCTGCGCCGTCGACGTCGTCGCCGAGGTCAATGACGAGATCAAACTCGAGATCCCCGAGACCGAGGTGCGCATCGACGTCTACCGTTCCTCCGGCAAGGGCGGTCAGGGCGTCAACACGACCGACTCCGCGGTGCGCATCACCCACATCCCCTCGGGCATCGTCGTCGTCTGCCAAAACGAGCGTTCGCAGCTGAAAAACAAGGCCTCCGCCTGGAGCATCCTGAAGGCCCGCCTCTACGAAAAGAAGCAGGACGAGCAGCGAGCCGAGATGGACCGCTTCTACGGTGAAAAGGGCGAGATCGGCTGGGGCGCGCAGATCCGCAGCTACGTGTTGCAGCCTTACCAGATGGTGAAGGACCTGCGCACCGGCGTGAGCACCTCCGACACCCAGGGCGTCCTCGACGGCGACCTCGACCGCTTCATCAACGCCTGGTTGCGCGCCGGCTGCCCGCGCCATCGCAACAAGGACATCCAGATGGACGAGTAAGTCGCGGGTTAACGCGGCGCTCAGCTTGCCTCGAGCCAGGCCGCCAAGTCGGCCTCCTCTAGGATGTGTTTCCCGAGCTGATACTCGGGCGCGAGCAAGGACGCGTAGGCGGCCTCGCCGAAACGGCGGCAGTGCAGCACCACGCGCGCGCGTTGCCCGGGGGCGCGCACGAGACGGCCGAGCGCCTGGTTCACCTTTTGCAGGCCCGGCACCAGGTAGGTGCGGCGGAAGGCCTCGGTGTCGCCGACCTGCCGGGCTTGGGCGGCTTGGCGCGCGCGTTGAAGGGCGTTGACCTCGGGGAGGGCGGGACCGGCGACAAGCGCGTGGGTGATGCGTCCGCCGAGGTGGTCGATGCCCTCGGCGAAGCTGCCGCCGAGGACGAAGAGGATCACGTCGGCAAGGGCGAGCTGCTCCTCGATCCAGTCGTGTTGCGCGGCGAGATCGGCGGAGCGCGGCTGCATGGCCGCGCGCAACGCGGGGAAGTCGTCCTCGAGGCGCGAGGCCACCGCCTCGGCGTAGGCGTAGCTCGGGAAAAACGCGGCGACGGGCGCGGAGGGAGAGGCTTCGCGCAGCGCGGCGAGCGTGGCGGCCGTGGCGCCGTGGTGCTCGGCGCGGCGGCGGTAGCTGGTGTCCACGCGTAGATCCAGCGCGACGTCATAGGCGCCGTGCCTCCACGGCGCGTCCGGAGCGAGCACGCGAAGCGCGGGGCTCGCGGTGTCCGCCTCGAGGCCGAGCGCGGCGGCGAAGACCTCGGCGGGCGACGGCGTGGCGGTGGCGAGGACGACGCCGGCGAAGGCGCGTAGTTGTTCTCCAATGACGGGAGCGGCGTCGAGGCAGGTGAAGCGAAGCTGCGCCGGACGGGGCGACCAGAGCAGTTTTTCCAGCGAAGGTTCCTCCAGCCAGGCGAGCAGGGCGGGGAGTCGCCAGAGCAGATCGGAGCCGGCCGCGGAGAGCGCGTCGGGATCGGGCGGGGTTTTCGCGAGCTGGGCGGAGGCGGCGCGCAGGGTGGCGGCGAGATCGTCCTCGGCGTCGAGGTCGAGGGCGTCGGCGGCGGGCATGTGGGACACGAAACGCCAGAGCGACTCGATTTCGCGGCGCAAGGGGCGCGCGGTGCCGTCCGGGAGCTCGGCCAGCAGCGCGTGGAGCGCGTCGGCCGTGAGCTCGTGCGAGTGGGCGTCCGCGACGCGCGCGGGCAGGTGATGGGCCTCGTCGATCACGAGCAGGGTTCGCGCCGGGTCCCAGGTGGGTTGTTCGACAAACACGCCGCGGTTGGCGGGGGCGAAGAGGTAGTTGAAATCGCCGAGCCAGACGTCGCAGAAGGGCAGGGAGGCGCGGGCGATCTCGTAGGGGCAGATCGAGGCGGCGAGGCCGGCGGCGCGAAGGGCGGGCAAATCGCGGGCCTCGGCGGGGAAGAGATGGAACCGGGCGAGGCCGGACGCGCGCCAGCGGCGCGGCAGGTCGTGGAGAAAGCCGCACTGCGCGCGGCTGCAGTGGTAGACCGGGTTGACGCAGTGTTCGCGCTTGGGGCGGAGGTTCCAGGCGACCAGCGCGGGGGCGTCGTCGGAGGCGATGGCATCTACGCGTGCGTCCGTGCCGGGCGACGTCGAGGCGTCGCGTGCGAGCATCTTTTGCAGTGTCGCGAGCACGTGGAGTTGTCCGGTGGATTTCCCGGTGAGGTAGACGAGGCGGTCCGCCTGGCCGGAGCGCAGGGCGGAAAAAGCGGCCTCGAGCAGCACGCCGGTTTTGCCGAAGCCGGTGGGCGCGTGGAGAACGACGGGGGCGCGCGGTTCGGCGGCGAGCGCGGCGACGAGGTCGGGGACGATGCGCTCCTGGCCGGGGCGAGGCGCGGCGAAGGCGGGCGTCCAGCGCAGGGATCGAAGGCGTTGGAGCGCGGAGCGGCGTTGCTCGAGAAACTCGGCGACGGCGTCGAGGTGGCCGTTGAGGGCGAGGCGGTCGGCTTCGGTGAATGGGACGCTCTGTTCGAGCCCGGTGCCGGCCTCGACGTAGAGAACCTCGCCGCTGAAGCGCTTCGTCGGCTCGGCGAGCTCCGAAAGCGCAAGGTAGAGGCCGAGTTGGTGAAAGTGTTCCGGGCGGGCGGCGCGCAGTTCCTCGGCGGGGCGGGGGAGCCGCTCGAGCGTGGTTTTCAGCTCGCGCAGGTGAGCACCCTCCGGGCCGGGGAGGGATTGGTCGAGACGACCCTCCAGGTGAAAGATCCACCCTCGACGCGCGATGGCCCCGCGAATGGGAACTTCGAACGACGGCGCGGCGGGCGGAGCCAGGCCGGGAAGCGCGTCGTCCGCGTAGGTCGTCGTCGATGCGGAGGACGCCTCGAGCGCGGCGCGTTTTTCCCGGTGCCAATGCGAGCCGATCTCGGCGCGCCAGCGGCCGGCGGGGCCGGACTCGGCCGAACGCGGGCCGGCGCTGAAGGCGGCGAGCTCGCCCAAGGCGAAAGTCGCCGCGCGGCGCTCGTGGTCTAGTTGCACGGAACCGGGGGCGAGGCCGGGGCGGGCCGATGCGCCTTAGCGCGCGGCGGGCGCGGAGGCGTCGCGATTCTCACGCCAGGCGCGCCACGCCTCGATGACCATGGGCAGCACGGAGAGCGCGATGATGGCGAGGATCACCAGCTTGAAGTTTTTCTGCACGAACTCGGCGCCGCCGAAAATGTAGCCGGCGTAGGTGAAGAAGTAGATCCAGATGAAGCCGCCGATTACGTTGAACAGCAGAAAACGACGGTAGTCCATGTGGCCGACGCCGGCCACGAAGGGCACGAAGGTGCGGACGATGGGCACGAAACGGGCGAGGATGATGGCGCGGCCGCCGTATTTTTGGAAAAAGGCGTGGGCGCGCTCGAGATGCTTGCGGCGCAGGAAGCGGGAGTCCTCGCGCTTGAAGACGGCGGGCCCGAGGCGCGCGCCGATGGCGTAGTTGAGCGAGTCGCCGATCACGGCGGCGACGAAAAGCAGCAGCGCCATCAGGTGGACGTTGAGGCCGGTCTCGGGCTTGGCGCAAAAGGCGCCGGCGGCGAAGAGCAGGGAGTCGCCCGGCAGGAAGGGGGTGACGACGAGGCCGGTTTCGGCGAAGATGATCAGAAAGAGGATGCCGTAGGTCCAGACGCCGAAGTCGCGGATGATCTCCGCGAGGTGGACGTCGATATGGAGGATGAAGTCGATTAGCTTCTTGATCAGGTCGAGCATCGGGCGGAAGGACGCAAAAAAAGCAGGCCGGCACAAGGCCGGCCTGCGGGAGAAATTCGGGAGACGAGATCGGGAAGGATCTTAGACGTCGGGCTTGGTCTTGCGGAGACCCATGATGCGGTCGCCCTCTTTCCACTGGCCGCGCTTCTTGAGGGTGGCCACGCGCTCGAAGCGCTTGAGGACGTTGCGTTTGATGACGATGCCTTTGGCACCTTGGAGGCTGGCGTGTTGGGACATGGCTTTGAAAAGGTCGAGGGTTGGAGACGGATTAAAGGTTGACGGAGCTACGGGGCGTCCGGGCCCATGACAAGTATTTTTCTCCCACGCGGTCGGCCTGCACCACGACCCACTCCGGCGTATCAAAGGGATGCGCAGACTGGATGTAGGCCGAAAGGGCGGCGGATTGCTCCTCGAGAAGCTTGAAGGTGATGCGCCACTCCTGGGCGGCGGTTTTGCGGCCCTGCCAGACGTAGTGCGAGTGGATCGGTCCCTCGACCTGCGCGCAGACGGCGAGGTTTTGGGCGATGCTGGCGTCGGCGAGACGCTCGGCCTCGGCGGGCGTCGATACGGTGGTCCAGGCGATGAGCATGCGCGGCAGAAAAGCCGGCCGAGAAGCGGGCGCGAGGGGAAATCCGCGTGGAAAATGGCCCTTGACCGGGGGGCGGGCGGGTTTTGTCCTCTCCGGTTCTCAATCTCTCCGTCCCCACCACTCTCCCATGCGCGACGATTATCTCAAGGAAGCCAAGGCCGTCATCAAGGACCCCAACGTGCTCATCAACGTGGTGTCCCGCCGCGTGAAGCAGCTCAAGCGCGGCAGCCGCCCGCTGGTGGAGTCGCTCGAAAAGCTCTCGCTCGAGGACGTCGCCCTGCGCGAGGTCATCGAGGGCAAGATCACCTTCGAACTCGCCGGCAAGTAAACCGGTCCCGGCGCCCTTCCTCCGCCGTAATCGCCGCGCCGTCACCTTTTGCGGGTGGCGGCTTTTGTTTTCCCCTTTTCCCGAATCCCTTTCCGCCATGTGCGCCGCCAAAGCCAACAAGAAGGACGGCAAACGCTTCACCGAGATCCGCAACAGCAAGGCGCTGCGCGACTACTCGATCGAGGAGCGTTTCGAGGCGGGCATCAAGCTGCAGGGCACGGAGGTGAAGGCCATCCGGGCCGGCCGGGCGCAGATCAACGACGCCTTCGGCCGCTTCGAGAAGGGCGACCTTTGGCTGATGAACGCGCACATCGACGAATACGCGTTCGGCAGCTTCAACAACCACGACACGCGCCGCACCCGGAAGCTCCTTTTGCACAAGCACGAGCTGCGAAAGATCGCCCAGGCGTTGCAGGTCGGAGGCTTCGCGCTCGTGCCGCTGCGAATGTATTTCAAGGAGGCTCTTGTGAAGGTCGAGGTCGGCCTCGGCGTCGGCAAGCAGCTCCACGACAAGCGCGACGACCTGAAGAAGCGCGTCGTCACGATGGAGATGAAGCAGGCCCTGAAGCAGGCCAACCGCCGCTGAGCCCCGCGTCGCCTTTTCGTTCCGCCCCTCACCCCGCTTTCCCACTCGCATGAGCCGTTCGAGACCCGCCGCCCCCGCCGTCGCCGTCCCCGCCCAACCGCAACAGGTCGTCGTCCGCGTGCCGGGCAGCACCTCCAACTGCGGGGCGGGCTTCGACTCCCTCGGGCTCGCGCTCTCGGTCTACAATCGCGTGACGCTGAAACGCCTCGGCGCCTCCCCTGGCGGCGGCGACGCCTGGGTGGCGCGCCCCGAGCGTGAGAGCGACGCGCGCGCGAAGGAGATGGTCGTTTCCGCCGCCAAGGCCTTTGGCACGCTGGCGCGCGCAGGCGGCTTCGCGTTTTCCTTCAAAATCGAGGGCGAGGTTCCCCCGGCGCGCGGGCTCGGCTCCTCGATCACCGTCATCGGCGGCGTGCTCGCGGGGCTGAACGTGCTGGTGGGCGGGCCGCTCACGCGCGAGCAGCTCGTGGCGATCGCCTCGCACCTCGAAGGCCATCCCGACAACGCCGCCGCCGGCCTGCTCGGCGGCTTCTGCGTGGCGCGCTGCTCGCCGGACAAGAACGACTACCTCGGCACGATTCGTATCGCCTTGCCGAATACGCTGCGTTTCGTCGTGGCCTCGCCCTCGGTCGAGCTGCTGACGAAGGAGTCGCGCGGCGTGCTGCCCTCGACGCTGCCTTATTTCGACGCGGTGAAGAGCATCAACAGCGCGGCCTACCTCGTGGCCGCCTTTGCCACCGGCGACTACGCGCGGCTGCGCGACGCGGCGGGCGACTTCATGCACGAGCCCTATCGCCTGCCCAAGATCAAGGGCGGGCGCGAGGCGATCGCGGCCGGAGTGGCCGCGGGCGCCCACACCGGCTGGCTGAGCGGCAGCGGCTCGAGCGTGCTTTGCGTGGCCGACGCCGCCTCGGCGGCGAAGGTCGGCGAGGCGATGGTCGCGGCCTTCGCGGCCGCGGGCGTGCCGAGCGAGGTGCGCGATCTCGCGGCGGACAACGTCGGCTACGTGGTCGAGGGCTAAGCGGAGCCGGAATTATTTGAACCGCCAAAGGGCGCTGAAAGGCGCTAAATCGATCTTGGGTGTCGGTTTCTTTTAGCTGCCTTTAGCGAGATTTGGCGGTTTCACCTCCGATGCTGCACGTCGTCCTCTTTCAGCCGCAGATCCCGCAGAACACGGGGAACATCGGGCGCATGTGCGCGATCACGCGTTCGCGGCTGCATCTGATCCATCCGCTCGGCTACAAGATCACCGACGCGGCGTTGCGGCGCGCGGGCATGGACTACTGGTTCTCGCTCGACGTGCACCAGCACGCCGATTGGGCGGCCTTCAAGGCGAGCCCGCATGCGCCGAGGCGGATGTGGCTGATCGAGACCGGACCGAAGCGCACGATCTGGGACGCGAAGTTCGAGGACGGCGACGGGCTGGTCTTCGGCAACGAGGGCAACGGCTCGCCGCCCTGGTTGTATGAGGAATTTGGCGACGCGCGCAGCCTCACGATCCCGCAGGCGAACACGGAGCTGCGTTCGCTCAACCTGAGCACCGCGGCGGGCGTGGCTTGCTACGAGGCGCTGCGGCAGATCGGGATGCCGGCGTGACCGGAAAGGCGCCGTCGGAGCTGTGCTCTCCGGGGTGGTTTGGGTGGCGGACCTCCGTGTCCGCCGGTCGCCGAAGTCAGGCGGTGGCCGCGGGGGCGCCGCGGCGCTCGTGCAGGTAGGCTTCGAGCTCGCGCACGGCGATCTCCGGACCGTTTTGGGCGCGGAGATCGACGCCGACCTCGGCGGCGCGGCGGAGGCGTGCGGGATCGGAGAGGAGTCGGTCCAGGGCGAGGTGGAGTTGCTCGGGCCAGACGACCTTTTTGAGGCGGAAGCCGCAGCCGAAGCGTTCCACCTCGGAGCCGAAGAAGTTCTGGTCGCCGATGTGCGGCACGACGATCTGCGGCACGCCGGCGTGGAGCGCGCTGGCGGTGGTGCCGGCGCCGCCGTGGTGGATGACGGCGGAGGCGTGGCGGAAGAGCTGGTCGTGCGAGACCTTGCCGAGGATCTTGATGTGGTCGGTCTTGCCGAGCTGGGGGAACTGGGCCCAGCCACGTTGCACGATGATCTTCCGGTCGCGGGGCCAGGAGCGGAGGAAGCGCTCCATCCAGGCGCCGGAGTTTTCGTAGACCATGCTGCCGAAGGTGAGCACGGGCACTTTGCCGCCGGGGATGTCGGCGGTGAACTCGCGCAGCTCGTCGTCGAGGGCGGGATTCTCCGCCGCCTGCCAGCGGAGGTAGCCGACGTAGCGGAAGCGCGCGTCGATCTCGGCGCCGGGCGGGCGGAAGTATTTTTCCGGCACGGTGACGAGGATGCGTTCGGCGGGTTTGGAGAAGAAGTGCCGGACCTTGGGAAGGTTCGCGGCGCGAAGGGAGTCGGCGATGGAGGTGTTGATCGTGCGGTCGACGATCGCGTTGGCGGTTTTCCAGAGCCAGCGGTTCCAGGCGCGGCGGGTGGCGCGGCCGAGCCAGCGCGGGGCGGGAAGATTTTCGGGCGGGAAATCGGGCGAGGGGATGACGTGCGGCGCGAAGGCGAGCGTGGCGAAGGGCACGCCGTGGCGGTCGGCGATGCCCTTGTTCATCGGGAAGAGGTAGCTGGAGACGAGCAGGTCGGTGCCGGGCATGATCGCATCCATGCGGGCGATCATCTCCGGGATGTAGGCCTTGGCGCCGACGTAGATCTCGCGGAGCTGGTAGACCGGGTTGCGGATCTTGTTCAGGCGGCCCATCCAGTAGGCGAGGTCGGGCTGCTCCCAGTTCGGGCAAAGCGGATAGAACTCGATGCCGGCGGTCTCGATCTCCGCCTGGTAATGCGGGATCGTCGCAAACTTCACCTCGTGACCGTGGCGCTTGAGCGCGACGGCGAGGGCGATCACGGGGTAAATGTCGCCGGTGGAGCCGTGCGAGGTAAGGACGATGCGCATGGGAGCAGGGGGCGAGGAGCCGGGAGCAAGGAGCCAGAGGCCAAACGGCGGCGCGAGCGCGGGCGGGTGACGTTCCGGTGACGCGGCTTGGGATGCGGGCGCGGCCGGGCGGTTGGTGGTCGGGCGAAACGGCCCGGCCGTTCCGCTACAAGGTGGCGAGCAGGGCGCGGAGCTCGGCCTCGGGGTCCTCGTGGTTTTGATCGATGGCCAGTTGAAGGGCCTCCTCGAGGACGGGTTTCGCCGCGGCGGCGTCGCCGGCGCGCAGGAGAAGTTTTCCCAGCAGGATACGCGGCATCATCCAGTCGGCGCGCGAGGCGCAGCAGAGCCGGTAGTGGTCGACGGCGGCTTCACGGCGATCGGCGGCGTCGAGCGCTTGGGCGAGGCTGAAGCGGAAAAGCGCGTTGCCGGGCTGTTGGGCGACGAGGGCGGTGAATTGGGCGATGCGGTCCATGGGATTTAGAACAGGAGAGCGACAGGGGACAGGGCGACAGAAGAGAGGAAGCGGCGATCGGGTGCGGGGTTTGCGTCAGCGTTCTGTGGTTCTGCCCTCTGTCGCCCTGTCGTTCTGAAACCGGGCTTCGATCAGGGCGGAAAACGCGGCGGGCGGGCGGATGGGGCGGCCGGCCTTGTCGATGAAGACGTGGACGGTGTGGCCGGTCGCCAGCTTTTCGTCGCCGCGGAAGAGTTCGTAGTCGATGCGCAGACGCAGGCCGGGTTTGTCGCGGATCACGGCGTGGACCGTCACGGTGTCGGCGTAGCGCGCGGGCTTGAGATAGCGGAGATTCACCTCGATGACGGGCAGGAAGAAGCCTTGGGTCTCGAGCTCGCGATAAGGTAAACCTTCGGCGGCGAGGAGCGCGGTGCGCGCGACTTCCAGCCAAGGCAGGTAGCTGCCGTGGTAGACGACGCCCATCATGTCGGTCTCGGCGTAGCGGACCTCGATCTGGCTGCGGTGTTCGAGCATGGGAGAGCCGGGGAAAATGACGGGGATGGGCGCGGGCGCGCAAGGGAGGCTTGCGGGCGTCTGGAGAAGCGCAACCTTGGCGGCGAATGGATGCCTTGCGCAAAGTGCTGTTGATCGACGACGAACGCGGACAGGCGCGGATCGTGGACGCGTCCTTCGGCAAGTTCGTGGGCGAGAGGTTTCAGCTGCACTGGGCTTCCAACTACGAGGACGGGCTGCTCGAGCTACGGCGCGGCGGATACGCGGCCTGTCTGCTCGATTATCAACTCGGGGAGCGGGACGGTCTGGCGTTGCTGCGCGAGGCGGTGTGTCTGGGCGTGCAAACGCCGGTGGTTTTTCTGACGAGCGAGACGTCCGGCGAGATCGACGTGCAGGCGATGGAGGCGGGGGCCTTGGATTATCTGGTGAAAGGGGAGATCAACCCGCGCGCCTTGGAGCGGTCTCTGCGCTACGCGTTGAAGCTGCACGCCTCTCTCGTCGAGTTGCGCCGGCTGGCGACCCGCGACATGCTCACCGGCTTGTTCAACCGACGGGAGGGACTGGCGCTGCTCGAGCGCGAGGTGGAGCGGGTGAAGCGCTATCCCCGGCCGCTGTCGGCGCTGTTGATCGACGTCGATCATTTCAAGGAAGTGAACGATCGGCGCGGCGGGCACGCGGCGGGGGACGCCTTGCTCGTGGCGGTGGCGAAGGCCTTGGAGGCGCAGGTCCGGCCGGAGGATTCGGTGGTGCGCTGGGGCGGCGACGAGTTCGCGGTCTGGCTGGCCGACACGGATGCCGCGGCGGCCCGGCTCGTCGCCGAACGGATGATCTCGGCGGTGCGTTCGGCCGGGGCGACGATCTCGGTCGGCGTGGCGCAGTGGACGGCGGCGCGCGGGGACGCGGGCGGCTTGATCGCCGCGGCGGACAAGGCGCTCTACGAGGCGAAGTGGGCGGGGCGCGACCGGGTGGCGTAAGACGGCGGCACGGTGGAGGACGCGGTTCCTTCGCGATTTTCGAAGAGATACGGCGCGGGCGGAGCCTCGCTCTCCATGCGGAAAAGCGGAGGCCGGCCGGCTCAGCCGGTGTAGTCGCGGCGAAGGTTGCTCGGGAGCAGGCCGAGCTCCTCGCGGTATTTGGCGACGGTGCGGCGGGCGATGTTGATGCCCTTTTCCTTCAGCTTGGCGACGAGCTCCTGGTCGCTGAGCGGGCGTCCCTTGTCCTCGAGGGAAACGAGTTCGTTGATCATCTCCTTCACGCTCTTGTTGGAGACGGATTCGCCGGTGGCGTTCTCGTAGCCCGGCGTGAAGAAGAACTTCATGTCGAAGACGCCGTGCGGGGTGCGGATGTATTTGTTGGCGATGGCGCGGCTGACGGTCGTCTCGTGCACGCCGACGGCGTCGGCGATCTGCGTCATGGTGAGCGGTCTGAGCTTGTGCACGCCCTCCTCGAAGAAGTCGCGCTGGACCTTGATGATCTCGCGGGTGATGCGCTCGATGGTCTGCTGGCGCTGCTCGATGGAGTTGATGATGAACTTGCCGGAGCGCATGCGCTCGCGGAGGTAGTCGCGCTCCTGCTTGGTGAGGGCGCCGCGGGCGATCATCTCCTTGTAGGTATTCGAAATCCGGAGACGCGGGATGTAGTCGTTGTTGAGGTGGATCTTCCACTCGTCGCCGTCCTTTTCCACCGCGACGTCGGGGACGACGACGCGGTTGTTGTCGTCGGCGAAGCGCCGGCCCGGGGCGGGGTCGAGGCGGCCGATGTCCTCGATGGCTTCCTGGACGTCGTCGACGTGGACGCCGCTTTTGCGGGCGATCTCGGGAATGCGCCGGCGGGTGAGAAGATCGAAGTGGTCGCGGACGATGCGGGCGGCGAGGGTGTCGCCCTTGCCCGCGGCCTGGAGCTGGAGGAGCAGGCATTCGCCGAGGTCGGCGGCGCCGATGCCGGCGGGTTCGAAGGTCTTCAGGATTTTCGCGGCCTCCTGTGCGGCGTCGAGGGGAAGACCGGCCTGGAGGGCCGCCTCGGAGGGCGTCTGGGTGCGGAAGCCGCGTTCGTCGAGACCGCCGATCAGGTGGCGGAGCGCGGCCTGCACCTCGGGCGCGAGGTCGAGGAGGTCCGCCTGGCGGACGAGGTGCTCTTGGAGCGAGGTTTCGGTGACCAGGGAGTCGAAGAAATGCTGGCGTCGTTCGGCGTCCTCCGAGGTGTAAGGCTGGGAGCCGCCCTGGTCGTAGAGATTGTCGCGCCAGTCGTCGCCGAGTTTGGAAAGGACCTCGAACTCCTTGGAGAAATCGAGTGATTCGGGCGCGTCGGACGGGGCGTCGTCCGCGGGGGGCGGGGACGCGTCGGCGCCTTCGTCGGTTTCGGCGACGGCGGTCTCGGCGGGCGCGTCGAGGCTGTCGGTGTCGTTGGAGAGATCCTCGAGGGTGGGATTGTTTTCGAGTTCTTCCTGGATGACCGAGCGCAGGTCGAGCGCGGCGACCTGAAGGATTTTCAGGGACTGTCTCAGCTGCGGAGCGAGAACCAGGGACTGGTTCTGGCGCTGGCGGAGATCTTGGTTAAACCCGGCGCACATGCGTGGTTCGTGTTCGTCGTTGCGGGAACGGACGGCGGGCGCGCGTGGGGCGGGCGCGCGCCATGCGTTCAGCCGGAGCCCATCAAGTCGCGGAGATAGGCGCCGAGCTTTTCGTTGGTCGGGCCGTAGCCGTCGCCATAGAGGTAGAGCTCGAGGGCGGTGAGGATCTCGGTGGCGGATTGATAGCGTTGGTCGCGATCGCGGGTGAGCGCCTTCTGGATGATGGCCTCGAGCTTCGGGTCGATGTCGGGGCGCAGGGAGGAAAAGCGCGGGATCGGCAGGGAGAGGATGTTGCGGCGCGATTCGAGGCGGTCTGCGCTGCGGAAGACGTTTTTGCCGAGGAGCAGCTCGGTGAGGACGATGCCGAGCGGGAAGATGTCGGCGCGGGCGTCGGTGACCGCGTAGCTCGCCTGTTCGGGGGAAAGATACTCGTCCTTGCCCGCGATCACCTGGCCCTCTTCATTATACATCAGGTCGAGGGCTTTCGCGATGCCGAAGTCTGTGAGCTTCACGTCGCCTTCGTAGGCGATCATGATGTTTTTCGGTCCGATGTCGCGGTGGACGATGCCGAGGAGGCGGCCTTCTCGGTCGCGCTTGTTGTGCGCGTAAGAGAGGCCGCGGGCGATGCGCGAGACGATGAAGGCGGCGAGGTCGACCGGGATTGCTTTCCCGAGTGCGACGTGGCGCTCGAGGAGTTGCTCGAGGTTCACGCCGTTCACATACTCCATGACCATGAAGTATTGGCCGCCGATCATGCCCAGATGGTAGGTCTGGACGATGTTGGTATGGACGAGATCGGCGACCAGGCGGGCTTCGCCGATGAAGTTGTTTTGGAACTCCGGGATGGTGGAGTATTCTTCGCGAATCAGCTTAACCGCGACGGTCTTTCTGAACTGGCCGGCTCCGCGCTGGCAGGCTTCGAAGACCATGCCCATGCCGCCGTCGGCTATCTTGCGGACCATCTCGTAATGGATTTCGTTGAAGATGTGTTTTAGCGCGGCCACGGTCCCGCGAAGAAAGCATGAAGGCGATTGCTGGCAAGAGGGGAAATCTTGGCTAGCATGGAAATTGCTTCATGTGCCTGCGACGAGGCAGGGCAAGCGCCCGAAGGGCCTTGCGCGGAGGTTGACAGGGGCGCGCACACGGGGACGGTGTCGGCATGATCACTTTGACGCCGCGCGCGGCGCGCCAGATCCGCCAGATGCAGAAAGAGCTCGGAGCCGAGGACAAGGCGCTGAGGTTGCTCGTCGAGTCGGGCGGCTGCTCGGGGTTTCAATACGGAATGTCCTTCGACGAGCCGAAGGCGGAGGATCAGCGTTGCGAGAGCGAGGGTGTGCCGATGGTGCTCGATCCCACGAGCGCGGCCTATCTGGGCGGCTCAAACGTCGACTTTGACGACGGGCTCCAAGGCAAGGGCTTCGAGATCAAAAATCCCAACGCCCAGAGCACCTGCGGGTGCGGAAAATCGTTCAGCTAGGCGTCGTCCGATCCCGTCCGCGGGAGGCGGGCAGGGTCACGACGCGGTTCCGATGTGCAGGGCCACGATCCCGAGGGTCATGCGCAACACGCGGACCTCGCGGAAGCCGGCCCGACGCAGTTCGTCGCTCATCGCCTCGTGGTCCGGGTAGGATTCGATCGAGGCGTTGAGGTAGTCATAAGCCGCCCGGTCCCCGGTAACCTTGCCGGCGATCGCCGGGAGGATTTTCTTGGTGTAGAAGTAGTATAGGGGGCGAAACCAGCGGTAAGGCTGGGAGAATTCGAGCACGTGCACGCGACCGCCGGGGCGGAGCACGCGGTGCATTTCCGAGAGGGCGCGGTGGCGATCCGCCATGTTGCGCAATCCGAAGGACACGGTGACGGCGTCGAAGCCGTGGTCGGCGCAGGGAAGGGCGAGTCCGTCGCCTTGCCGGAACACGATGTCGCGGCCCGGCCCGGCGGAGAGCGCGGCCTGTTTGGCGACCGCCTGGTCGAGCATCGGCTGGCAGAAGTCCATGCCGGTGATTTTGGTCGCGGGCGGAAGGGCTCGGGCCAAGGCGAAGGCCACGTCGCCGCTTCCGGTCGCCAGGTCGAGAACGGCTTTCGGCGTCCCGTCGCGAACGATGCGGACGAGTCGCTTTCTCCACCACTGGTCGACGCCTCCGCTCAGCAGGCGATTGGCCGCGTCGTATCGGCGGGCGATGCGGGCGAACATCGAATTGACGGCGAGAGGATCGGGCATGCGGAGGGGAGGGTTGACGCTAGGGGATGTCCGGGCTCCTGCAACCTCGGGCTCTTGATGAGTTTCCTGCTGTGGCAAGATGCGTAGGGATGGCATCTTGGGTGAATATGCGTAGTAAATGACCTAAGTCATTGAGGCTTAGAGCTAGATTGCTGAAGAAATTACGTAGCAAACGCATCCATTCGCTTGCCGCATTTGACGCAATCTTGAGCGCGAGAGTAACTTACCGGCACAGGCAAATACCCAAATCCACCCTCAATCCCTTACTTCCATGCCCGCCAATCTTACCAAGCGCGAAATCGTCCTCGAGATCTATGAGAAGACCGGGTTTCCGCAGAAGGAAATCGTCAGCACGGTGCAGATGACCTTGGACATCATCATGCGCGCCCTGTCCGAGGGACGTAACGTGGAACTGCGCAACTTCGGCGTTCTCGAGGTGCAGCGTCGCAAGTCCCGCATCGGCCGTAATCCGAACAAGCCCGACGCCGAGGTCGTGATTCCCGAGCGCGCGGTGGTGAAGTTCAAGTCCGGCAAGATCCTGAAGCAGCTGCTCAAGAAGCTCGACATCACCCAGCTCTGATCGAGTCCCTTTTCCCGTCCGCGTCTTGCGACGGCGAGGCCGGCCCCCTTCTCCGAGGGCGCCGGCCTTTTTGTTTTTGGGGTGGCGCCGGCCGGGGGCGGCGGGCGATGCTGGCCGTTTTCCCTCACCCGTCCGTCACGTCTCGTCCCGACACGCGCCATGGCCCAGTTCCAATCCCTCCCCGGTTTTCGCGAGTTTTATCCCGACGCCTTCGCGCGCCGGAGCCACATCTTCCGCGGTTGGCGCCGGGCGGCCCACGCGTATGGTTTCTCCGAATACGACGCGCCCGTGCTCGAGCCGCTCGAGCTCTACAAGGCGAAGTCGGGCGACGAGATCGAGGCCCAGCTTTTTTCCTTCATCGACAAGGGCGGTCGCGAGGTCGCGCTTCGCCCCGAGATGACGCCCACGGTGTGCCGGCTCGTCGGCGCCAAGGCGAGCGCGCTCAAGCGCCCGATCAAGTGGTGCAGCATCGGCGAGTTCTACCGCTACGAGCGCGCGCAAAAGGGCCGCGAGCGCGCCTTCTTCCAGTTCAACTGCGACATCTTCGGCGAACCCGGCCCGGAGGCCGAGATCGAGCTGATTGGCCTGCTCGTCCAGGCCTTGGGCGGCTTCGGTCTCACCGCGGACGACTTTTATGTGCGCCTCAGCGATCGGACGCTCTGGCTGCACTACCTCGCGTCGCTCGGCCTCGACGAGGCGCGATCCAAGGCCGTGCTCGGCGCGGTCGACAAATACGAGAAGATCGGGGACGACGCGTTCAAGGCTTACGCCGAGTCCTTCGGGCCCTTGCCCGAGGAGGTGAAGGCCAAGGTGCTGGCCTTCCTTAAGATCAAGAGCCTTTCCGCCCTCGAGGCCGTGCTTGCGCCGATCGGCGGCGACGCCCTCCAGGCCCGGCTCGCGGACTGGCGCAAGCTGCTCAACGGCCTCGCGGCGATGGGTCTCGGCGAATTTGTCGAAGTGGACTTCGGCGTGGTGCGCGGTCTCGCCTACTACACCGGCTTCGTGTTCGAGGCCTTCGACCGCAAGGGCGAGCTTCGCGCCATCGCCGGCGGCGGACGCTACGACGATCTCGTGAAGAAGCTCGGCGGGCCGGACTTGCCCGCGGTGGGCTTCGCCATCGGCGATGTCACGATGGGGCTCCTGCTCGAGGCGCGCGGACTGATGCCCGGCTTCGGGCCCAACGCCGAGGTCTACGTCGTGATCGGCGGCGAGGCCGAGCGCACGGCCGCGTTTCTGGACATCGCCGCGCTGCGCGCCGCCGGCTATCGCGTCGAATATCCGTTGAAGGAGGTCGCGTTCGGCAAACAGTTCAAGGCCGCCGCCGAATCCGGCGCCAAGCTCGCCCTGGTCTACGGCGGCGACGAACTCGCCAAAGGCGTGGTGAAGCTGCGCGATCTCACGGATCGCAGTGAACACGAGGTGCCTCGCGCGTCGGTGGTCGAGGCCGTGCGCGATCACTTCACGGGCGGAGCTTCCGCCTGAGTCCGGCGCGGGTCGTTTGGCCCGCGCTGGTCGGAAATCGAGCCCGGGCGCTTTCTCGGCCGGGTCGGGGGGGCGCGTTTCGGCCGGGTGGTCGCGCGGCAGCCCTTTTCTTGGCGGACACCTGCGTCCCGGCGCGAAAGCGGGGAAGGTTTCGCGGCTTTCCATTCGCACTAATACCGGCCGTTGTCCCGCGGGTCCGCCTCGCCCGGTTCCGTGGCGCGGGCAGACTGGGCGCCTCGTAGCACACAATCCGGGGCGGCGGTTCATGGCCGTCCCGTCCGCATGAAAGCTCTCTCTCTTTCCGCCTCTGCCAAGGCGCGTCACCCGATCCGGTGCGAGTTTCTCGCCAATGCGCGCCGTCTCCGAGCGATCGTCCGGATCATCCAGACCAACACGACGACCAGCTACATCACCCATTCCGAGGTCATCGAACACCGGGCGGAGCACACCCGTCGTTGGGCGCATTTTCGCCGGTCGCTCCTGGCCAAGGATCTGAAAACAGCCATCCGGCGGCGGCGGCGCTCCGAGGGGGGCATTTTGGTCGCGACGCGCGGCCGCCGCATGCTCGGGGTCGCGGTGCTGCGCTTTGACCGCACCCACCGCTACGGAATCGTCGAGGACATCGTCGTCGATGAACGCGTGCGCGGGCAGGGCGTGGGTGCGCGTCTGATGCGCGCCGCGCAGGCGGAGATGCGCGGCGCGGGCATGGAGCACGCGATCCTTGAATCGGGCATTCGCAACGTATCCGCCCACGCGTTTTTCCGCCGCGAGGGTTTCCGGGAGGCCGCGATCATGTTTTTGAAGCGGCTCGGAGACTAAGACGGGAGACGGATCGTTCCTTCGTTCGTGTCCGCAACGTGCTTTTGAATAGTGGGTTGGAGTTGAGGCACTTTGCCCTTGCCGGGGCGGCGCCTCGCGGGCGATTCTGATCGTTCGCGGCATTTTCTTTGGTCAGGCCGGCGACGCCGCGTCGCTCCCGTCGGTCCAAATCGTCAGAAACCTTCAACCCAACGCGTCGCAAGGCGCGTCGCGGTTCGGCGTCATCTCCGGAGCGGGGCGGCGGCGAAACGCATTCCGTCACGTTATGAGTTCCATCATGCAAGAGCTGCTCGCCGGCTCCAACATCGGCCAGCTGCAGCAGGGCAAGATCGTCCCCGGTGTCATCACCGAAATCCGCCAGAACGAAGTGGTCGTCGACATCGGCGGCAAGTCCGAGGGCGTCATCCCCGCCAACGAGTTTATCGACATCGGCGAGCTCCAGATCGGCGGCACCATCGAGGTGCTCGTCGAGAAGCTCGAGGACAAGAGCGGCAAGCCCGTCCTCTCCTACGACAAGGCCGAGCAGAAGAAGAACTGGGACAACATCCTCACCAAGTTCCCCGAGGGCTCCGTCGCCACCGGCCGCGTCAAGGCCAAGGTCAAGGGCGGCCTCATCATCTCCATCGGCGTCGACGCCTTCATCCCGGCCTCGCACGTCGACATCCAGCCCCCCAAGAACCTCGACCAATACGTCGGCCAGACCTACGACTTCAAGGTCATCAAGATCGACCAGGTCCGGAAGAACATCGTCCTCTCCCGCCGCGAGCTCATCGAGCAGCAGCGCAGCGAGAAGCGCAAGGCCCTCCTCGACTCCATCCAGCCCGGCCAGGTCCGCAAGGGCGTGGTCAAGAACATCACCGACTTCGGTGCGTTCATCGACCTCGACGGCATGGACGGCCTCCTCCACATCACCGACATGTCCTGGGGCCGCATCGCGCACCCCTCCGAGGTCCTGAAGCAGGGCGAGGAGATCCAGGTCATGATCATCGAGGTCAACCGCGAGAAAGAGCGCGTTTCCCTCGGTCTCAAGCAGACCACCAAGAACCCCTGGGACGAGATCGAGCACAAGTTCCCGGTCGGCGCCAAGGTGCACGGCAAGGTCGTCAACCTCGTCCCCTACGGCGCGTTCATCGAGATCGAGCCCGGTGTCGAAGGCCTCGTCCACATCACCGAGATGTCCTGGACCAAGCGCATCACCAAGCCCTCCGAGGTCCTCAAGGTCGGCCAGGAGCTCGACGCCGTCGTCCTCGGTATCCAGAAGGACGACCAGAAGATCTCCCTCGGCCTCCGCCAGCTGGAGCCGAATCCCTGGGACATGGTCCGCCATAACTACCCGATCGGCGCCCGCGTCCGCGGCAAGGTCCGCAACATGACCACCTACGGCGCGTTCATCGAGCTCGAGGAAGGCATCGACGGCATGGTGCACGTCTCCGACATGACCTGGAACCGCAAGGTCAACCACCCGTCCGAGGTCCTCAAGAAGGGCGACGAGGTCGACGCCATCGTTCTCGATGTCGATCCGACCCAGCAGCGCATCAGCCTCGGCATGAAGCAGCTCTCCGACGATCCGTGGGCCGACATCGACAGCCACTTCAAGATCGGCGACGTCGTGAAGGGCACCGTGTCCAAGATCACCACCTTCGGCGCCTTCGTGGAGCTGAAGGACGGCATCGACGGCCTCGTGCACATCTCGCAGATCAGCGAGGAGCGCATCGACAAGGTGAAGGATCACGTGAAGCCCGGCCAGGAAGTCACCGCCCGCGTGGTCAAGATCGACCGCGAGGAGCGCCGCCTCGGCCTCTCCATCAAGGCCGCCAACTACAGCGCCGAGCAGCTCGCCGCCGAGACCTCCGCCTACGAGGCCCTCAACCGCGACAGCTCCGGCGACATGATGAACCTCGGCGACATCCTCGACGCCGCTTCCGACAAGAAGTAAGCGCCGCGGATCGCGCGAAGATCTTCATCGATCTACGCCGTATCCAAAAGCCAACGACGCCCGGTCCCGAAAGGGGCCGGGCGTTTTTGTTTTCCGTCATCGGATATCTTGGAGGGCGCGGCTCCGTCCGCGCCGGTCCGCGATGGATGCCCGCGCCGAGGCGGCGTTCGCGGCGGACCGCCTTCCGGCGTAGCCGCTTTTCGTTCACTTCCGACGCGGCGCGCGCACGACCTTGATCGGCTGCGGCAGCCAGTCCGCGCCGCACGCGATCACCTCGGCCTCCGCGTCGGCGCCCCATTTCGCCAGCTCGGCTTTCGCCGCCGCCAGCTCCTCGTCGGCGCGGTCGCCTTTCAGCGCGAGCAGGCGTCCGCCGATCTTCAGGTGGGGGAAACTCCAGCCCGCGAGCGTGTCGAGCGCGGCGACGGCGCGCGAGGTGACGACGTCGGCGTTTGCGGGCTTGACGAGGTGCGACTTGCCCCGGCGCACCTCGACCCGCGGGGCGAGCTTGAAGCGCTGGATCATCTCCTGGAGGAAGACGCAGCGGCGTTCCAGCGGCTCGACCAGGATCACGCGCAGGTCGGGGCGGACGAGGGCGACGACGAGGCCGGGCAGACCGGCGCCGGTGCCGATGTCGGCCACGGTTTCCTTTTCGCCGATCGCCTCGGCGAGCGCGGCGCAGTTGAGCAGATGGCGGTCCCAGAGACGCGGCACCTCGCGCGGGCCGATCAGCCCGCGGATCACGCCGGCGGTGGCGAGCTGGCGTCCGTAGTCCTCGAGTCGAGCGAGGATCTCGGGCGCGAAACGCGCGACCGCCTCGGGCGGAGGCGGCGGAAGCGGCTCGGGCGTGGCGGGCGGCGGTGTTTTCGCGGGATCGTGCGGCATGGGGCGAGAGTAGGTGGCCGCCAAGAGGCGCAAAAAGCGCAAAAACCTAAAGATGCGAGCCTGTGCGCGCCGAATCGCGGGCGGACCTGCGGACCTACATCTGCCAAGACGGCCAGCGGACGGCGAAGAGGAAGAGGATCAGCATGCCGACGCCACAGGCGAGACGCCCGATCGTGGAGAGCACGAAGCCAAGGGCCGCGCCGGCGCCCGCGCGCAGCGATTCGCGCCGGGTCTTTTTCGCGACATAGCGTTCCGCCACGACGGCTCCGAAAATCGTTCCGAGTATGAGCGCGGGGAGGGAGAAAAACATGCCGACCACGGCGCCGGCGCCCGCTCCCGCCATGCCCCATTTGCCGCCTCCGAAGAGTTTGGTTCCGACGAGCACGCCGAGAAAATCCACGACCACGGAGATCAGCCAGATCGCGCCGATCCACGCGAGCGCCGCCCACGTGAGCGAGTCGGGCAGGAGGACTTTGTGCAGCACCATGCCGGCGAGGATGAGCGTGGTCCCGGGCAAGAGCGGCACGACCACGCCGGCGAAGCCGACGAGGGTAAGGAGGATGGTGAGCGACCAGACGGCGATTTCCATGGGGGCGGGGCTGGGCGGTGGTATCACTCGCATCGAATCCGTTCCGGCGCGAGCGCGTGCGCGGCTGAAACTCGCCTTGCGTTCCTCTCGCCGCATAGCCGGCGCGCGCCTGGTCGGGAGCCGGATTTGGCCGCGGCGCCCAGGTCTTGTCGCGCGTGCGCGGTCGGTCGGTGTCAGCGGCGGGATTGCGCCCTGGGCAGGTCGTGTTGAGCGCTGCAGGTCACCGTGTAGCCGTTGTCCTTGTCGTAATCGGCGTTGTAAGCGCCGTGGAGCGGACACTCGGGCATCGCGGTCAGCGGTTTTCCTGCGCCCACGACTTCGGTCCAGCTTTTGGGGCCGCGTCCGTTCTCCAGGCGATACTGGTCGAGCGCGGCGGAGAGCATGCGTTGGTTGTTTTGGCAGACCTTGGTCTGTGACGCCGCCCGCACCTTCTGGAAGGCCGGAATGGCCATCGCCGCCATGAGTCCCATCATCATCACGATCACAAGGAGGCCGGCTCCGGGCGCCCCGCGCCCGAGATTTCCTCCGGGCATGCCCAAGGCGAGCAGGTAGGCGAGGGCGTGGCGTCGCGGGGCGGGGGCGGGTCGTCCGTCGCGCAGCGCGCGGAGGTCGGTTACGCGCCGGGAGAGGGTCGGGTAGGTGGACGTGAGCTCGTGAAGCGAGACGAAGAAGCCGCGTTCCTCGACGTGTTGCGCGGCGAAGGCGTCGGCGCTCAGGCGGGCGGCATAGCCGGGGCCGCCGGTGAGCACGAGCATGGCGCGGATCGAGGCGTCGACGTCCTGCGCCGCATGGGCGCCGTGGCGATCGCAGGAGCTTTCCCACGAGCGACGATACGCGGGGCCGATGAGCGGCATGAAAAGTCCGGGCGCGAGGAAGATCTGCTTTAGGATATGCCGGCTCTGGATGTGACCGACCTCATGGCCGAGGACGAATTTCATCTCAGGGGTGTCGGAACCGAGCGCCTCGAGGAAATCGGAGTAGACCACGACGAAGTCGCGTCCGGAAAAGCGCGTGGCGAAGGCGTTCAGCAAGCCGCCGGATTGCACGACGTAGAGCGACGGCACGCGGGACAAGCCGAGACGCGCGCAGACTTCCGCGAAGGCGCGGTGCAGTTCCGGAAGCTGGTCCGACCCCACCTTCACCGCCTCGGAGCGAAGATGCGCGATCAACAGGCCGTTGCCGAACCATAGCATCACGCCGAAAAACACCGCGTAAAAAAGCCCCGCGATGGAGAGGGCGAGCAGCAACCAGACGATGATCGAGGCGATCAGGACCCACGCGAAGTAGGTCTTTTCTTTCGGGGCGGTCAGGGGAAAGGACGCGGCGGCGGGCAGAGGCGGGACGGAGGTGGACATGGCCCTGCGTAGGTTTGCGCATCCCGGGGCGCAAGGGGGATATGAGATAATTTACGTTTCTGATTTCGAAAATCAGGACGCGGCAGGGGGACGCGGGCTTTGAAAACAAAACGCCCGCGAGGCGTGGAACGCGCTCGCGGGCGGAGGAGGGATGAAGGCGAAACGGCGCCCGCCGTTATGCTACATCAAGGAAGGCGTGCTCAGGCGCTGGGGGCGGAGGGGGCGTCGGCGGCGGGGGCCTGCTCGCCCTGCGTCTCGAGCTCCTTCATGGCGGCCTTGCGGGAGAGGCGGACCTTGCCGGTCTTCTCGTCGATGCCGATGCACTTCACGGTGATGGAATCGCCCATCTTGACCACGTCCTCGGTGCGGCGCACGCGGAAGTCGGCGAGCTCCGAGATGTGGCACAGGCCTTCGCGGCCGGGGAGGCACTCGACGAAGGCGCCGAAGTCCTTCACGCCGGTGACGCGACCGGTGTAGATCTTGTTGATCTCGATCGGGGGGCCGCCGGCGTTGCCGCCGCCGCGACCTTCACGACCGCCGCCGGCACCGGCGCCGCAGGAGGCGTCGATCTCGGCGATGGCGCGAGCCATCGCGGCGCCGTTGTTTGAGTAGACGAAGACCTTGCCGGAATCGTCCTCGGCGATGTCGATCTCCGCGCCGGTGGTCTCGACGATGCGGCGGATGTTTTTGCCGCCGGGGCCGATGAGCGCGCCGATCTTCTCGGGGTCGATCTGGATGGTCTGGATGCGGGGGGCGAGGGCGTTGAGGTCCTTGCGGGGCGCGGGGAGCGAGCCGAGCATGACGCGGAGGATCTCGATGCGGGCTTCGCGGGCCTGGTGGATGGCGACCTTGGCGATCTCGAAGGGGAGGCCCTTGATCTTGAGGTCGAGCTGGAAGCCGGTGATGCCCTTGGTGGTGCCGGCGAGCTTGAAGTCCATGTCGCCGAAGTGGTCTTCCTCGCCGAGGATGTCGGTGATGGTGGTCCACTGGGCGATGGAGCCGTCGGCGTTGTTCTTGGTCATGAGACCGCAGGAGATGCCGGCGACCGGAGCGACGATGGGAACGCCGGCGTCCATGAGGGAGAGGCAGCCGCCGCAGATCGAGGCCATCGAGGTCGAGCCGTTGGAGGCCATGATCTCGGAGACGACGCGGATGGAGTAGGGGAAGACGTCCTCGGGCGGGAGGATCGGCACGAGGGAGCGCTCGGCGAGGGCGCCGTGGCCGATCTCGCGACGGCCGGGGGCGCCGAAGCGGCCGGTCTCGCCGACGGAGAAGGGGGGGAAGTTGTAGTGGAGGGTGAAGGACTTCGAGGTGACGCCGCCGGTGAGGCCGTCGAGGTCCTGGGCTTCCTTGGTCGGGCCGAGGGTGGTGACGGCGATGTTCTGGGTGTCGCCGCGCTGGAACATGGCGGAGCCGTGCACGCGGGGGAGGACGCCCACGAGGGCCTGGAGGGGACGGAGGTCCTTCTGGCCGCGGCCGTCGGCGCGCACGCCCTTCTCGAGGACGGTGTTGCGGTAGGCGGTGTATTGGAGGTCCTCGAAGACGACGTTGAGGTCGACGTCGGTGAACTTGTCGGCGCCGAGCTCGGCGACGAGGGCGGCCTTGGCCTCTTCCTTGAGGACCTTCACGGCGGCGCCGCGGGCGGCCTTCTCCTTGCCGAAGATGGCGGCGGAGATGCGCTCGGCGGGGACGACGCGCTCGATGATGGCGCGGGCCTCGGGCGTGGCGCCGACGAGGTTGAAGGTGGCCTTCGGTTTGCCGGCGAGGGCGATGAGCTCCTTGATCGCGGCGATGATGGGGAGGATGGCCTGGTGGCCGAACTCGAGGGCGGCGATGAAGCGGTCCTCGGGGATCTGGTCGGCGGAGCCCTCGATCATGAGCATGTCCTTCTCGGTGCCCACGTAGATGAGGTCGAGGGAGCTGGCGGCCATCTGGTCCAGGTTCGGGTTGGCGATGAACTGGCCGTCGACCTCGGCGACACGGACGCAGCCGATGGGACCGGCCCAGGGAATGTCGGAGATGGCGAGGGCGGCGGAGGCGCCATTCACCATCGCGATGTCGGACTCGTTGAGCTGGTCGGCGGAGAGGAGCTGGCCGATGATCTGGACCTCGTTGAGGAAGCCCTCGGGGAAGAGGGGGCGGCAGGGGCGGTCGCAGAGGCGGGAGGTGAGGATCTCCTTCTCGGAGGGCTTGCCCTCGCGCTTGAAGTAGCCGCCCGGGAAACGGCCGGCGGCGAAATACTTCTCGCGGTAGTCGACGGTGAGGGGGAAGAAGTCCTGGCCGGGCTTGACCGAGGCGGAGACGCAGGCGGTGACGAAGACGTTGGTCTCGCCGATGGATACGTTGACCGCGCCGTTGGCGAGGGCGGCGTAGGTGCCGGTGCTGAAGGTGAGGTCGAGGCCGGAGACCTTGACGACGTGCTTTTGATTCAGGGACATGACGGATGCTTTCTAGGTAGTTATCTTGCGGATACGGTTGCGCGTCGCGGATAGGATCGAACGGGCGGCGACGCGCGGCCGCGGGTTCGGGGTTTTGGGTTTTCGGGCCAGGTGCGCGAGGGGCGTCGGCGGGACCGCGGATTGGAGCGGTCGGGCCGCGCGAAGGCGCAGGCGGGCGCTGAAAGGGTTCGGGAAATCTGGAAGGAGCGGCCGTCCGCGCTGCGGCGGACGGGGCCCGGGTCTTTTCGTCGGCGGACGAGAGATTTCGATGGGGCGCCCGAAAACCGGTTCGGGCGGCCTATGGAAACATCTCGGTCCGGAGCTCGGCGAAATGTCGGTAAAGACGAGAGGCGATCCGCGGATCGGATCGCCTCTCAGAGAAGGGCAAAGGTTACTTGCGGAGACCGAGCTTGTTGAGGAGCTCGGTATACTTGTTGACGTCGCCGCGCTTCACGTAGTCGAGGAGCTTGCGGCGGCGGCTGGCCATCTGGAGGAGGCCGCGGCGGCTGTGGAAGTCCTTGCGGTGGGTGCGCAGGTGCTCGGTGAGGTGGTTGATGCGGGCGGTCAAGAGCGCGATCTGGACCTCGGACGAGCCGGTGTCTTTGTCGTGGTGCTTGAAGTGGGCGATGGTTTCGGAGCTAACGGCGGTGGACATATTTAGGTGGTTTATGAGGAGGGTTTCACGACTGTAGGGAACCTTCGCAGGCTCCGTGCCACCCGCTTCTTCCAAGATTGTCAGTCTTGGTCGTCGCCGATGCCACCGTTCCAATCCCGCGGGATGCGGGACCAGTCATGGTGCGGCCTCTTAACCGTCGAGGCCTCACTAACGCAGAGGGAGACGTTCATGAATCGGCGCCGGCTGGCGCAAGCGTTTTTTCTCCGAGGCGCGCCCGGGGCGCAGTCAGTTGGCGAAAGCGGATCGTCGTTCCCCGGCGTCCAATTCGCGCCAGACGCCCGGGGATTGCAGTAATCCGAGGTCGGCGAGCGTGAGGCGGCCGATGCGCCAGCGGACGAGGCGCAGGGTGGGGTGGCCGACGGCGGCGGTCATGCGGCGAACCTGCCGGTTTTTGCCTTCATGGAGGGCGAGGGCGAGCCAGGCGTCGGGCACGTTTTTGCGAAAGCGCACGGGCGGATCGCGCGGGGGAAGCGTGGCGCTTTCGGTTTCGGCGAGACGGCGGACCTGGAGCGGGGCGCAGGCGTGGTCGGAGAGTTTCACGCCGGCGGAGAGGCGGGCGAGGGATTCGTCGGCGGGGACGCGTTCGACGAGGACCCAGTATTCGCGCTCGTGGGCGTTTTTGGGGTCGAGGAGCCGGGTGTTGAGGCCGGGCTCGTCGGAGAGAAGCAGAAGTCCCTCGCTGTCGGCGTCGAGGCGTCCGAGCGGGTAGACGCGCGGCGGGAGCTTGGGCGCTAGGTCGGCGAGGGTTTTCCACGCGGAGCCCGGCTCGGGGGTGAACTGGGAGAGGACGCCGTAGGGCTTGTGGAGGGCGATGAGCACGGGTTTCGGGTGGCGCGAGGCGGCGAGGCGGTTTTGGTGTCGGGTAACACTTATGCGCGCAATCCAACTCACCGCCGTCAACCAGCTCGAAGTCCGCGAGGTTCCCGACCCGTCGCCCGGAAAAGGCGAGGTCGTGGTTAAGATCGCCGCGGCGGCGCTCAACCATCGCGATGTGTGGATCAAGCTCGGTCAATACGCCGGGCTCAAATTCCCCTGCACGCCGGGCTCGGACGGGGTGGGCGTGGTGGTGGCCGCGGGCCCCGACGTGGTGCCGGGCGGGTGGGTGGGGCGGCGCGTGATCATCAACCCGTCCTTCGGCTGGGGCCAGGGCGAGGCGGCGCAGGGCGAGGCGTTTTCGATTCTCGGACTGCCGCGCGAGGGCACGCTGGCGGAAAAGATCGTGGTGCCGGTCGGGCAGCTTTCGCTCGCGCCGGCGCATTTGTCCGACGAGGAGGCGGCGGGCCTGCCGCTGGCGGGTCTCACCGCGTGGCGGGCGGTCATGTCGCGGGCGCAGGTTAAACGAGGCGAACGCGTGCTGATCGGCGGCATCGGCGGCGGCACCGCGCTTTTCGCGCTGCAATTCGCGATCGCGGCGGGCGCGGAGACCTGGGTGACCTCGTCGAGTCCGGACAAGATCGCCCGCGCGGTCGCGCTCGGCGCCAAGGGTGGCTTCGATTATACGAAGCCCGGCTGGGCGGAGGCGGCGCGCGCGGAGGTGGGCGGACTTTTCGACGTGATCATCGACAGCGCCGGCGGCGACGGCTTCGAGTCCTTGATCGATCTCGCGGCCCCGGGCGGGCGGATCGCCTTTTTCGGCGCCACGCGCGGCAACCCGAACGTGCTGCCGATGCGGAAGATTTTCTGGCGCCAGCTGAGTCTGCTCGGCACGACGATGGGCAGCCCCCACGACTGGGCCTCGATGCTCGCCGCGGTGGAGCGCCACGCGGTGCGGCCGGTGGTGGGCGAGGTCTTCCCCTTCGCCCGCGCCGCGGAGGCTTTTGCGCTGATGGAGCGCGGCGGCCAGTTCGGGAAAATCGTGCTGAAACCCTGAGGGGGCCGCGGCGTCACAGGGAGAAGGTGGCCAAGGCGGTTGTCGCCCGATCCTCCTTTCCTTGTTTCCCGTGATGAAGCCCCTTGCCCATAAAGTCCTTGGACTCGCCTGCCTGATGGCCGGCGCGGGATGGGCGCATGCCGTCGACTTGCAGACGCTCGTCGATCGCTCCCCCTTCTCGCCGGCTTCCCCGGGCCCGGACGCGGAAGGCGCGGCGGCGCCGCAGGGCGAGTGGGAGTTTCGCGGTCTGGCGACCGACGCCGACGGCACGGCTTACAGCCTTTTCGATCCCGGCGCCAACAAGGGGCGTTGGGTGCGCGCCGAGGACGCCGACGGTCCCGTGCGGATCAAGGGCTTCGACGCCGCGAACAACACCCTCGAGATCGTCGGGCGGGACGGGCGCGCCGTGCGGCTCGCCTTGAAGCGTTCCGTGATCCAGGCCGGCCAGCCGGTGACCGCGATGATTCCGGCCCCCGCGCCGTCCAATCCGGGCAGTCGCGCTTTTCCCGTTCGTCGAACCCTTGTCGAGGCCCCGGGTCAGATCGCCGGGCAAACCCAGGCCCAGGCCGCCAAGCCGGACGCGGCCGCGCAGCAGCAGCGCCTGAAGGCGGTCATGGAGGCGGCGCGCGCGCGTCGCGAACAGCGTCTGGCCGCATCGTCCAAGGCCCGCCCGAACGAGCAAGGCGGCCCCGCTGCGGCGCCTTCGGGGATGTGAGCCCGGTCTCGATCTTGTCCCGCGTCGTCCTTCTTTCCCGTCTCGCCTTTTCACCCGCTTCCATGACGTTTTGCCCCGACTCCGTCCGATGAAGCCCCAAGCCCTCCACGTTTTTGGTCTCCTCTGCGCCGCGTTCGCCCTGGGCGTCGCGCCTTTGCGCGCGGTGGATTTGCAGACCTTGGTCGATCGCTCGCCTTTTTCGCCCGCGCCTCAGGCCGGCGAGAGCGGCGGGACGCAAGAAGCCCAGGGCAACCTGGAGTTTCGCGGCATGGTCACCGACGCCGCGGGCACGTCCTACAGCGTCTTCGACACGACCACCAACAAGGGACGCTGGGTGCGCGCCGACGACACCAACAGTCCGGTGCAGGTGAAGAATTTCGACGCCACGAACAATGTCCTGGAGGTCGAGCAAAACGGCCGTCCGGTGAAGCTTCCGCTCAAGCGCGCCGTCATCCAGGCGGGGCAGCCGGTCTCCGCCATGACCGCCCCCGCGCCCGTCGCCCCGCCTTCCCCCGGCAATCCGACGGCGAACAACAATCAAAACCGCCCCGACGCCGCCGCCGACGCGCGCCGTCTCGAGGCGGTCGCCGCCGAGGTGCGCCGTCGTCGCGCCTTGCGCAACACCGCCACCGGCACCCGCCAGGGCCAGCCCGCGCCCGCGGTCGCCCCGGCCGCGCCCGCCGCGCCGGCGACTCCGGGAGCGGTGCCGCCGCCCCCGGCCCCCTGAGCCGCGTCGCGGTCGTTTCTGTTTTTCGCGACCGGGTCCCCCCCGCTCGCTCGCTTCCGCTCCTTCAAGACTTCGCTTCTCTTCCCACATGTTCACCTCCTCCCGTTCCCGTCGTCCGCTGCTCGCCTCGCGCCGCGGTTTCACCCTGCTCGAAATTCTCGTGGTGCTCGCGATCATCGGCCTCCTCGTCGGCGTGCTGGTGAAGAACGTGGGCGGCGGCTTCACCTCCGGCCAGTCCGCCACGGCGAAGATCTTCGTCAACAGCACCGCGCAAACCTGCCTCGTGCGCTATCGTATCGACCTCGGCGACTATCCCTCCACCGCGGAAAGCCTGGAGGCGTTGGCCAGCGCGCCCGCCGGCAAGGCCGACCGCTGGAAGGGCCCTTACATCGACAACGGCAAGCTGCCCGTCGACCCTTGGGGCGAGCCCTACGGCTACCGTTACCCCGGCACGAAGAACAAGACCGGCTACGACGTCTTCTCTAAGGGGCCGGACAAGACCGAGGGCACCACGGACGACGTCGGCAACTGGGAGTGACGCCATGATCCGCGCCCGGACGCGATTCCCGGGCCCGGCCGTCCGGGCCGGTTTCACCCTGATCGAGACGATCGTCGTCCTGATGCTCATCGGCATGATCGCCTCGGTCCTGATCAGCGGAGCCACGTCGCTCTTCAACAGCGCCCGCGAGCAGGATCCCGAGACCGCCGTGCTCAGCCTCTTCCAAAAAGTGCGGGGCAAGGCGGTGGAGAGCGGCGACGTGGTCGAGCTCAAACCCCTGCCCGAGGACGCCGGCTTCATCTGGGGCGCCGACGGCGTCGAGACGCTGCCGAAACGCGAGGGCTACACCGTGCGCCTGCTCAGCCCCGAGGTCGTGTCGGCCTCGCTCATCGGCGGGCAGCTCGAGGAGCGCCCGCTCGCGAAGGTGCGCTTTTATCCCGACGGCACCTGCGATCCGATGCGTATCCAGATCCGTCGCGGCGAGACGCGTCGCGTCTATCCGATCGATCCCTGGACCGCCGCGCCCTTGCCGGAGGGAGGAAAGACCCCGTGAAGCCTTTTTCCCGCCGCGCTTTCACGCTCATCGAGGTGCTGGTGGCCCTCGCCATCTTCGCCATCGCCGCCGTCGTGCTCGGCGCGAGCTATTCCAACCTCATGCTCGCCCACGCGTCCATCCGTGATCGCGACGGCACCGAGGCCGACATCGCCTGGGCGCGCGAGGTCCTGCTGGCGGAGCCGGATCGCGCGGTCGTCGAGCGCGGCGGCGACATCGTGCTGCCCGACGGACGCACCGCGACCTGGCGCTCCACCGTCACCCCGACCACCGTGAGCGACCTCTTCGACGTCACGCTCGAGCTCAGCGCCCCGCCTCCGGGCGGCAGCGGCGATTTGGTGCGCGTTACCGAGACCTTGCGGCTCCTGCGTCCCACCTGGTCCACCGCCGCCGAGCGAAAGGACCTGCGCGACAAGGCCACCCAGCGCCTGAAGCGCCAGAGGGAGGCGATGAAATGAGCCCGCGTCCCTCGCGTTTCCTTCTTCGTTCTCGTCCCGTCCTCGCGGCGGGCCGCCGCGTCCGCGCGCGCGCCTTCACGCTGCTCGAGGTGCTGCTCGCCATCGCCCTGCTGGGCTCGTTGCTCGTCGCGCTCAACATGTTCGTGTTCTCCATGGCCGAGGTCTGGGGCAAGGGCCGCGAGGAGCGCCTCTTCGCCCAGCACGCCCGCGCCGTGGCCGTGCATGTCGAGGATCTCCTGCGCCGCGCCGCGCTGAGCCCCGAGGGCGGCGGTCTGGAGGTGAAGGAGGTCAAGATCGAGACCGGCGGCGAGGCGCCCGAGCTCGCCTTCACGCTCGCGGAGGGCAGCCGCCTCATCGTCTGGCCGGAGTCGCCCTTGCCGGACGTGGAGATGTCGCTCGGCGTGGGCGAGCGCGAGGGGTTGCGGCTTCATTGGCAGTCCCTGCTCGAGCTTCATCGCGACACCGAGTCCCCGCGCACCGTCATCGTGTCGCCCTTTGTAGTCTCGATGGGCTGGGACTACTACGACGAGAATTTCCGCCGCTGGGAGACGCTCGAAAGCCCCAGGCGCGAGGCCGACGGCACCTATCCGCTGCCGCGCCGGATCCGCCTGCGCTTCAAGCACGGCAAGCTTTCGATCGAGCGCGTGCTGCGCGTGCCCGCCGCCAAGGAGGGCGCCACCCGACTCTGACCATGACCGCCTCGCTCCAGTCCTTCCGCCCTTCCCGTCCGACGGCGCGACGCGGCTCCGTCATCGTCGTGGTGCTCGTCACGCTGCTTCTCGCATCGATGATGCTGATGAAGTTCTACGAGAACAGCGAGGTGGAGCTCACGCTCGCCACCCGTCAGGCTGATCGCGCCCGGCTGCGCGCCGACGCCTACGCCGCGCTCGAGACCGCCCTCGCGGTGATGGCGGAGATCAAGGCCGTCGACGAAAATCTCTACTCTCCCGAGCAAGGCTGGGGCGATCCCTACGAATACGCCGGAGAGTCCCCGCGCGAGGGGCTTCAGGTGTCGTTTTCGTTCACCGACGAGAGCGGCAAGCTCTCGCTGCCCAACCTGTCTTTTCAGGACATGGTCGAGTTCACCCAGGTCCTTGGGCTGAGCGAGACCGACGCCCGCAGTTTTTCCGACGGCCTCTACGCCTGGACCACGGCCGACCATACCCCGCAGGACATCGACGCCGAGGCCTCGCGCTACGAGCGCGAGGCGATTCCGCACACGCCTCCGAAACGTTCGTTGCGCTCCTGGGACGAGTTGCGCGCCGTCCGCGTGGCCAACCGGTTCGTTTACGACGAGGACGGCGTCCTCACGTCCTTCGGACAGGCCCTGCACGACAACCTCTCCCTGTATTCCTTCGAATCGGCCAACATCAACGCCCTCGCCCCGATGATCGGCGCCGCCCGCGGCTGGGATGAGAATCAAAACGCGTCCATCGCCTCCTATCGCGCCGGCAAGGGGCCGCGCGCGCCCGGTTCGCCCTCCTGGTTCCGCGCGGTGTCCGAACTCAGCTCGGTGATCGGCGCCAAGGCCGAGGTCGAGGGCCTCGACGCCGTGGCGAAGCTCGTGCGCGTCGACGTCACCGTGCGCGAAGGCGCCGCCTCCATGCGCCTGAGCGCGCTCGTCGGGCTGGATTCCTCCGTCCGGCTTCCCTCCGCGGTCTCCGCCGACGGCTCGGAGAATTCCGGCGGCGTCACGGGCGGAGGCCGGGGCAACGGCTCCGGCGGCGGCCGAGGCAATGGCGGCGGTCAGGGCAATGGCGCCGGACAGGGCGAGGGCGGCGGCCAAGGGCGGCCCGGCGGCGGCAACGGACGGCCTCGCCCGGGCGGAGGCCAGCAGCCCCCATCCGGTGGTGGGCAATTTTCCGGCGGGTCCGGCGGCCTGGGTAGCGACGGCTCCGGCCTTCGCCCCGGGCGTCCCGGGCGGCAAGGCGGCATGAATCTTCAGCAGGCGACGGCCACTTCCGGCCGGACCAGCTCCGGTGGCACCGCCCGCGCCGGCACGGGCGCCCGCGCCGGATCCGGCACGACAGGCGAAACCTCCGGCTCCGGCGCGACGTCGGAGGAAAAGTTGGACTACCCTTTCACCATTCTTGAAATAATCGAATCCGCCGGGCCAGCGCCCGTCGTCGCGGCCGACGAGGCCGAAACAGATCCCCAATCCTGATGTCCGCCCTTTCCCGCTTCCTGCCCGCCGTCCCTTCCGCGCCGCCCGTGCTGCTCGCGCGCGGCGACGCTTTCTTTGTCCGCCGGGTGGAACTGGCCGCGGGCGAGCCGATCGGTCCGCAGGTGACCCTCGCCCTCGAGGGCATGGCTCCGTTCCCCCCCGATCAGCTGTATTTCGGCCACCTCCCGGCCGCCGACGGCGGCGCCGCGCTCGTCTTCGCCGCCTTCCGCCGCCGGTTTTCCGCGGAGGAGACGGAGGCGTGGGACGGCGCCGCGCTGGTCACCGCCGAGTTCGCCCCGCTGCTCGCCGCCCGTCCGGGCGCCGGCTCCAGCGCCTCCGACGGCGCCGTCTTGCACGTGGGCGAGAGCCGCGTCTCCGCCCTCGCCTGGCGCGCCGGTCTCGAGCTCCCCGTCGCCATCGTCGTCCGCGAGGGCGGCGAGGAGGCGGTCGACGCCGTCCTTTCCGAGCTGTTTGAGCGGGCCACGCTCCAGGCCGACGCCGAGGTTCGCCGCGTCGAGGGCGTCCTCGCCCTGGAATCCGCCGCCGACGGCGCGTTGCGCGCGACCGCGGGCGGGGTTGCGCTCGGCCCCTGGCCGGCCGAGTGGACCGAGACCTCCGACGTCCGCGACACCGAGTTTCTCCAGGAGCGCCGTCGTTCCGCCGTCCGCGATCAATGGATCTGGCGCGGCCTGCTCGCCGCCATCGCATTGATCGTTCTCTCCGCCTCCATCGACATCGGCGCCGGCGTGCTCGGCGCGCTCACCAAACGCCGGGAGGCGAAGATCGTGGCGCAGGCCGACGCCGTGCACCAGACCGAGACCGAGCAGAATCTTGCCAACCGCATCGCCGAGCTCAGCGAGAAGCGGCTCATGCCTTTCGAGATGATGGCCCTCATCAACCCCGCCCGCCCCGAATCCATCGTTTTCCAGCGCGCCATCATCCGCAGCCTTCTCAAGCTCGAGATCGAGGCGCAGGCCCAGAATCCCGACGACGTCGGCAAATACACCAACGCCCTCAAGATATTGCCCGGCATCGCCAGCGCGGAGGCCCGCGACATCCGCTCGCGCGAGGCGGTGGTCAACTTCGTCCTCGACGTGGAGTTCAAGGCCGACGCGCTGAAGAACGGAGGTGCCCTGTGAATCCCGTGAAAGCCTGGTTCCTGTCCCGCATCCTGCGCGAAAAGCTGCTCGTCCTCGCCCTGGTGGTCACCGGCGCCGTCATCTGGCTCTCCTCCGCCTCCGATCACCTCAAGGCCAAGCTCGGCGCCTTCCGCCGCGCCGAGCAGACGCTCGCCACCCAGCAGGTCTGGATCAACGCCGCCCCCCAGATCAAGGAGGCCGCCGAGGCCGCGGTGAAAAATCTCGACCCCTCCAAGACCTACAACTCCACGTTCCTCGTCTCGGAGATCCTCGGCATCGCCAACCGCGCCGGCCTGACGGTGAACACCGATCCGCCGCAAACCGAGCGTTCGCCCCAGTTTTCCCTGCACACGATCCGCGTGCGGGCCAACCGCGTGGACATCGCCTCCTTGCTGCGCTTTTATCAGGAGATCGCCTCGAAGAGTCCCTACATCGCCCTGAAGAGCGTCGACCTCCAAGGCGACCGCTCCAACCCCGGCATGGTGGGCGCGACCATCTACGTCCAATCGGTGGAGTTGGTGCGAGAGGGCGCGGCGGGTTCCGGGGCCAAGTGAGGCCCGGCGACGCGTCCGTCGGCCGCCGACGCATCGCCGACGCTCTTGCCTCCCGTCCGCCCCGCGGCTTGGCTGGGCTTGTCCCGTGCGCTTCAACGCCTCCATTCGCCCTCCCGGTCCCGCCGTCCCGCTTGTCGCGGGCATCGTCGTAGCCGCTCGCGTGTCGCGAGGGCGCTGAGAGGGCCGCCTTTCCGCCCCCTCCGGCGCAGACCGGACGGGGGCTTTTTCGCGCCTCCGGCCGCAAGCGCGGGAAGGACGTCGAAACCCACCGCGACCGCCCAACCCTCTTTCCCATGTCCGATTCAAGCTCCGCTTCCGACTCCTCCGTCTTCGGCTACGCGCGGCGTGCGCAGGCCCTTCGGCCCAGCGCCGTGCGCGAGATCCTCAAGGTCACCGCGCAGCCCGACGTGATCTCCTTCGCGGGCGGTCTGCCCGCCCCCGAGTTGTTTCCGGTCGACGACGTGCGCGCCTCGGCGGAGGCCGTGCTGGCCGCGGACGGGCGGGCCGCCCTTCAATACGGCCTCACCGAGGGCCACCCGCCGCTGCGCGAATGGATCGCCGCGCACCTTGCCGAGACGGTCGGCCTGCGCGCCCGGGCGGATGAACTGCTCGTCACGCACGGATCCCAGCAAGGCCTTGATCTGGTGTCGCGCGTGCTGCTCGACCCCGGCGACATCGTGCTGACCGAGAACCCCGCCTACCTGGGCGCGCTTCAGGTCTTCCAGGCCTACGAGGCGACGCCGGTCGGGTTGCCCTGCGACGAGCAGGGGCTCGTCCCGTCCGCCCTCGCCGAGTGGCTGGAGCGGTCGCCGCGCCGCCCGAAGTTCCTGTATCTGATCCCCAACTACCAAAATCCGACGGGCGTCCGCCTCGCCGCCGGGCGCCGGTCCGAGGTCGCCGCCATCGCCGCCCGCCACGGCGTGCCGATCCTCGAGGACGATCCCTACGGGCGCCTCCGTTACTCGGGCGAGGAAGCCCCGGCCATCGCCTCCGAGCCGGGCGCGTCGACGATCTACCTGGGCAGCACGAGCAAGATCCTCGCCCCCGGCCTCCGCGTGGCCTGGCTCCACACCGCCGACGCCGGTCTGCGCGCGAAGCTCACCGTCGCCAAGCAGGCGAGCGATCTGCACACCTCCAGCTTCACCCAGCGGCTCGTCACCCATTACCTGTCGAAACCGGCTTTGTTCGACGCCCATCTCGCGCGGCTTCGCGAGGTCTACGGACGCCGCCGCGATCTGATGCTCGCCGCCCTCGCCCGCGAGCTGCCCGCCGGATGCGCGTGGACGAAGCCGCAGGGCGGGCTTTTCCTCTGGGTGACCCTGCCCGCGGGCTGGAACGCGACCGAGCTCTTCGCCGAGGCCGCGGCCGCGAAGGTCGCCTTCGTGCCGGGCGACTCGTTCTGGGTCGGCGAGCCGCGGAAAAACACGCTGCGTCTCAACTTCAGCAACGCGACCGAGGCCGGCATCGAGACCGGCGTCTCGCGCCTCGGCGCGATCCTGCGCGCGCGCGCGTCGCGCGCCTGACGAGGCGACGCAACCGGCGCGGGGGCGCGCCGGTTCTCTTCGGCGCCGAGCCGCCTTGCCGGCTCAGGCCTGCGGAGGCGCGCCATGGTGGGCGCGGTAGCTCGCGTAGGCCGCGGCGTCCGCCAGCATGCCGTCGAGGGCGGCGGCCAGCGGCTCGAGCCGCCAGACGCCGGAAAACACCGTCTTGTCGCCGATCTCGCTCGCGAGCACGAAGGCCGGCCGCTGGCTCAGCCGGTGCGCGAAAAACTCCGCGGTCGACGCCTCCACGCGGGCCCGCGTGGAAGGCGACCCGGCCGCGGCCTTGAGGCGGGCGGCGGAAAACGCCCCTTCGCCCGCCTCGACCGCGACGCGGACGGCCTCGTCGAGATCATGGACGCCGCGGCCCTCGCACATCGCGGCATGCGCCAAGGCCAGCCGCACGCGATCGTCGCCCGCGGGAAGAAAATCGCGCGCCGCCTCGGCCACGAGGTTCGGGGTCGCGTAGGCGGCTCGCCGGGGCTGCACCCAGCCCGAATTCAGGACGTAGGTCGACCCGACGACGGTGCCGCTGCGCCGGTAGAACCAGTCGCACTGTTCGCGCGAGGCGGGGAAATCCTCCTCGCGCATCAGCGCCACGCGCCAGTCGAAGCCCACGCGTCCGGCGTAGCGCGTCTTCAGCTCGCTCCAGGCCGCCTCGGCCCAGTGGCACCAGGAGGAGTAGATCTCGACGTAGTAGGTGATCGTGACCGCGGGGGCGGCGGCTTTGGTTTTCGGCATGGGGAAACTTTGCGGCCGTGCGGGATTCCGGTCAACGAGCCGGGCAACGGCTAGGGCTTCGTCGCCAGCAGCTCCGCGATTTTGGCCTGGAGCCGCTCCCCGTGAACACCCTTGGCGGCGATCCTCCCCTCGCGATCAAGCAGGAAGAGGCCGGGCAGCGCGTGGATGCCGTTGGACGTCACGAGCGGATTTTTCCATCCGCGACCTTCGAAAATCTGCGGCCAGGGCATCTGGTTTTCCTTGGTGAAGGCGGCGAGCTTGTCGGCCTCGGTGTCGAGGCTCACGCCGATGATCTCGAACCCTCGGTCGTGGTGGTTCGCGTAGGCCGCCTTGAGGTTTGGCAGTTCGTCGCGACAAAGCCCGCACCAGGTAGCCCAAAATTCCACGAGCACGACCTTGCCACGGTAGGCGGTCAGGTCGACGACCTTGCCCTCCGTGGACGTGGCGATGAAGGGCCGGAACTCCCTGCCGACCGCGGTGAGCGCCGCGTCGGCCACGAGGATTTCGGTTTCCTGGATCGCCTCGGGCAATTCTACGGTCGCGCGCGTGCCGGGGAAATCCGCGGCGATCTTGCGGAAGAGCTCCAAGGCGAGCTCCGGCTTTTCGAAAAGCTCCCGATACAGGCGCGCCTTCAAAAAGTGAAAAGAGGCCGCGTCCTCGGGGCTGCTTCGGGCGTGTTTCGCGGCTAGCCCGTCGATCGTCTCGAGCTCTTCGGCGTAGTCCGCCTCGTCGGACAGGTTGCGCTCGATCTTGGCGTTGATCCGGTCGAGGACGGCTTTGAGCTCTCCGTTTTTCGGGGCGTCCGGCGTGCCGTCGGAACTTGCGGTGGCGGTCGTCGTGGTGGGCGGGACGGCGGCCTCGGTTTCCGTCCTCCGGGAGCGGGAGCAGGCGGAGAGAATGGTGGCGAGCGCGATGAGGAAAAGCCGCGAACGGATACTCATGGACGAGGCGAACGCTATGCGAAGCCCCGGGAGCTGTCTTCAAAATAAAGCGGTGTGACGCCGGGCGCGCAGTCGTTCGAGGGCAAGGCGGGGACGAGGGGGCCGGGCGAAGGGAAGGGGCGATTTTCCCCGGGAGGCTTTCGCGGGCAGACTTTGGGCAAATCGGTCCGCATCCCGGGCCCTATCCGCGGCGGATCATTCGTCTGACGCCGGCGGACGGGCGCGCAGGCGCCTGACCTCGTCCTGAAGGGCGTCCAGCCGCGCGAGGATGGCGGCGTGGTCGGGCCCGGCCTCACGCTTCGCCCCCAGGAAGAAGCTGGCGATCGCGCCGCTGAGGGCTCCGAAGATGCCGACGCCCGTGATCATGAGCGCCGCGGCGATGAAACGCCCCTCCCGGGTCACGGGATAACGATCGCCGTAGCCGACCGTCGTGACGGTGGAGACGCTCCACCAGAGCGCGTCGCCCGCGGTGCGGATGTTAGAGTCGGGCGCGTGCTCGACGAGCAGGATGCCCGCGGAGGAGAGCGCCAGGACCAGGATGGTCGTCGCCAGCACGGGCGCGAGGCCATGGCCCGTGCTCTCGCCGAAGAGGTGGGCGAAAAGGCCGCGCAGCGATTTCGCCGCGCGCAGCAGCCGGAAGAGCCGGATGACGCGAAACAGCCGCGCCCAGCGCAGGGAATCGACGACCGGCACGGAGGCGACGAGATCGAGCCAGCCCCATTTCATGAAATCCGACTTCGATTCCGCGCGCCGGAAACGAACCAGGAAATCGATGAAAAGCAGGGCGCAGACGAGGCCGTCCATCCAGCGGATCACCCGGCTGGTCTCCGCCGGGAGGTCCCACGCCATCTCCGCGCCGAGCATGGCGAGCACCAGCAGGGAGAGCGCGAGGAGGATGAGTTGAAAAGGACCGAGCTCTTGCGGCGTGGGGGGCTTTTCCATGAGGGGGCGAGGCGGGCGGGCGGGGCGGATTCGCGGGGGCGGTCCCCGGGATCAAGGCGGGTTCGCCCCCGGGGCCGCGCCCTGCTCGGGGAAACGGCCCGCGTGGCCCAGGGCGGCGAGCGCCTGGCGAAGGCAGTCGAGCAGGACGGCGGGCGCGTGGTCGTTTTGCTCGGCGTGGTTTTCGACCGCGTTCGAGGCGCCCTTGATGGCGAGGAAACGCAGGCCGGCCGCGTCCGGGATGAGGCGGCAGAGCGCGTAAAACTGGGCGACCTCCATGTCGACGAGGTCGACGCGCGGGGCGAGTCGCTCGAAATCGCGCCGCAGGGCGGGCAGACGATGGCGATAGTCGCCCGGACGCGTCGCCGGGGAGAAGCCGTAGTAGAAATCCGAGGACACGATCGACGCGGTGGGCCCGGCGGGCGTCTCGGGCCACTCCGGGCGAAGCGTTTGCCCGCCCAGTTCGCGGTCCAGTCCGGTGCCGGCGAGATGCGCCTCGGTGATCGGATAGCCCACGCCCAAGGGAAGGGGGCGGGCGGAGAGACGTCCGGCGGTGCCGACGAGGACAAGGCGGGCGGGCCGGCCCGTGGCGAGCAACTCGTTCAGGATCGGCTCGAGCGCGCCGGTGCCGATCGGCGCGAGCACGACGGTGACGCGGGGAAGCGTCCACGTGGTGTAACCGCGAAAGTCCGGCGCGCGCACCGCCTCCGGGGGAAAGCCGAGCGCGAGGAGCGCGGCGACGAAGGCGCCCTTGTCCTCGCCGCAGCAGAGGATGACGTCCGCCCGGATCTGGTCCGGGACGATGCGGGCGTTGGGGCTGGGCTCTGGCGGAGGAAGGCTCATGCGCGTCGTTGCGAACCGCTTTTTCAGCAGCCCGGGCGCCAAAGCCGAGCCTTTCTCCGTCCTCCGGTCTTGAATCAGTGGACTTGCGTCTGCGTCGCGCGCGCCTCGGCGAACGCGTCGCCCGCCGGCTCCCGCTTCGGCGCGAACGCGGTCTTGCCGCCGGCGAGGGCGCGGCTTGCGTGGCGGGGACATGGACACCGCTTCCTCCTCCTCCGATTTCGCCACACCCGCCGAGGCTCCGCTCACCGCGCTCGAACTGCGCGTGCTCGGCTGCCTGATCGAGAAGGAGTTCGCGACGCCCGACATCTATCCGCTTTCGCTCAACGCGCTGCTCAACGCCTGCAACCAGCGGAGCAACCGCGCGCCGGTGATGGCGGTGGAGGCGCCCGAGACGGAGGCCGCGATCGAGAGCCTGCGGGCGCGGCGGCTGGTGTCGCGTTTCGTGGGGGCGGACGCGCGCGTGCCGAAGTTCCGGCACACCCTCGAGCTGGTGTATCCGCTCACTCCCGAGGCGTGCGCGTTGCTCGCCGAATTGATGCTGCGCGGTCCGCAGACGACGGCGGCCTTGCGGGCCAACGCCGAGCGTCTTCGCCCGATGTCGGATCTGGCGGCGGTGGAGTCGCTGCTCGGCGAATTGGCGGCGCGGGCGCCCGCGCCTCTGGTGGCGAAGCTCCCGCGCGTGACCGGGCAAAAGGAGGCGCG
>JACCEA011094337.1_pt1 | contig 58164 bp, 80 predicted proteins | sample 7449851 | NCBI WGS metagenome assembly JACCEA01 (sample SAMN15323453, study PRJNA562643) | freshwater metagenome | isolation source: river surface water | place: USA:Blue River Watershed | collected 2017-08-18 | reverse complement strand
TTAAAGCTTTCCTTTCTCTTTCCCATGGTCTTCTTGCGCTAGCCTGCCTTGGTTGATTCTCGGCCCGCGATGCGGGCCTTTGTCGTCTTATGAAGCTGAAGGAAAAGGCAAAATGTGAGCCGATTGCTCGTACTGGCAGGGTGCAAAACTGGATGGATGATCCCGAGGGTCGTCTCCCGGTAAGCTGCGCCGTGATGGTTGTAGATGATTCAATGGAAGGGCCTGATGGTATTGAGGCATCGTGGCGCTTTACTTCTCACGGTCTTCGGAATGGTGCGGGTGTAGCCATTCATCTTTCCAATCTTCGTCCTCGTGGTCAAGAAAACGGCAAGGGTCTCACTGCTTCTGGTCCTTGTTCTTTTGGCAAAATTTATTCCACTCTTAATGAAGTAATTCGTCGCGGCGGAAAATTTAAGAACGGCGCGGTTGTTTTACATCTTGATTACGACCACCCAGATGCCATGGAATTTGTTTCCATGACTAGGGCGGAATTGCAATGGGCAAAGCGTGCTATTAATGTTGACGAGCAATTTTTTGAGAAAACTACGTCCGAATTTCGCGCCGCACTAATCAAGGCGATTGGCAATGGCGACGTGTGGCTTGTGAAGAAGAAATACAACGCCAAAGGAGAGCGCGTGTATTTCCAAGTGTGCCTTGAAGTGGCGATGCCTTCTCGTGGCACTTGCTTACTTGAGCATGTAAATATGGGCGCTTGCTCCATTGATAATCTGGAAGGTGCCTTTATTGCTGGTATGACAGAATTATGCGAACTTCATGCGCGTACTGGCGTTGACAAGAGCAGCGAATATCTTTCCCCAGAGGTGGACAAGCAAGTGGGCCTCGGGATCCTCGGCCTTGCCAATTTTCTTTCCATCCATGGAATTAGCTATGAGAATTTCGGCAATGCGCTAGACGCTTTCCTGATGGATGATCCTCATCCTTGGGCTCATCATTGGAAAGATACCGTGGCCGGAAAAGCCGTCCACGCTCTTTACAAGGGCATTGATAGTGCTGCTGACATCGCTCGCGAGCATGGCATGGAGCGGGCTTTCGCCATTGCCCCCACTGCCTCTTGCTCCTATCGCTACCTTGATACTCGCGGCTTCACCACTGCTCCTGAAATCGCTCCTCCCATTGATCGTCTTGTGGATCGCGACAGCGAAACCATGGGTGTTGAACGGTTTGAATATGGCCCCGTAGAGATTGCTGAGGAAGTGGGCTGGGCAGCTTTTCGTAAAGTGGCGGATGGCATCTGCACTCTTCTCCATCGCACTGGATTGTTTCATGGCTATTCCATGAACTGGTGGTCCGACATGGTTTCTTGCGATGAAGCCTTTATCAAGGAATGGCTTGACAGCCCTCAAACTTCTGTTTATTACGCTCTTCAAGTGCAAGCTGGCACGCAAGCCAAGGACGACGTTGGAGTAGACTTAGAGGAGAGCTTGAGCGATTTCTTCTCCCTTGAGGAAAATGAAAGCTGCTCACTGGACGGAGGATTCTGCGCAGCATGTGCTGAGTAGTCTCTGTGAATTAACGGGCAGCAAATGCTGCCCTTTCTTGTCTCTTTTCACCATCGTTTTGTAATCAAAATGGCAGTTCAGGATTATTTCTCGGCAGTTGCTCGTAAGCGTCCGTGGCAAGCAGTGCCTGTGACAAAGGGCGAATTTGTTGCTGGTTCGGAAGAGACTATTTATCGTGCTCTTGCTATTCGCCATCTTGAGCTTCCCGTGAAGGACATGCTGATGGAAGGACTGGAGCGCGAGCTTCCCAATACGCCTGGTCTTATTGAAAGCATTCACAGCAACATTCTGGACGAAGAGCGTCATGATCTTGCTTTGAATTATGTCACGGCTGCTCATGGCGTTGATGAACAGGCGGAAAAGGAGGCTATGAAGATTCGCCAAGCATGGATTGATCACCCCGCCCATCCCATTGCAAAAGTGGCAGTGCTTGAGCGGAGCCTGTTCTTTACTATTCTGCCTTTCTTTCGTTTCAATGGAGATAAGGGGCTTCGCACTGTAGCGAGCGACATAAGTCGTGATGAGATCTGCCACGCTTTTTGCCACACGAAGATTTGCGAAGAGGCAAATGAAAAGTATGGGGCAAGTTTGAACAAGCTTCGCAAGATGACTGCGCTATGGATTTATGACAAACTGGGGAGTTCCTCTAACAAATGGCTTAACAAGGATTTTTGGCTGCGGCAAAGTGACTCGCTGTTCGTGAGTGGCAAAGCCCCTGAGTTGAACGCGAGTCGCGCTAGCACGATGCCCAGTTTTTTTGAATGTAATTCATTAAATCTTCCAAGCTACGGGAGTCAGTCGTAGCAAGGACTTAGGCGCGGCGGAGTGTGCTAAGATTATTCTTTGAATACTCCGCCCTTCATGGAAAAGCGGTGCAGCATGTGTGAGCTTGTAAAGCCGGCAAAAGAGTTCTATAAGGAAAGGCGGGTTGCAGATGGACTTACAGCGCGCTGCAAAGAGTGCACAAGGGCCGCTGCGAACACAAGCTACCAATCAAGGCGGGAAGATGTTCTGCAGTCGCATAAAGATAAATATTGCGCAAAGAAAAATCGAGAAAAAGCGTTGATGCGCAATTACGGCATGACGCTAGAGGAATGGAATCAAATGTTTGCAGAACAAAATTATCGCTGCGCCATTTGTGGATCAATGGATCCCATGAACGATAGTCGTAATTTCTGCGTTGATCATTGCCATACCATTGGGCACGTCCGTGGCATACTATGTTCTCCCTGTAATACTATGCTTGGCCTCGCAAAAGACGACCCAAATATTCTCTTTGATGCGCACACTTATTTAATCGCTCGTTGTGCTGGTGAGCCCATCTCAAAACGTAAGGAGCGTCACGGATACAGGGAAAATGATACGCTCAAGAAGCGTAGGGCTAGTAGTGGAAACAAGACGCTATATTGAGCTAGTCCCCGCTCTGCGTTAGCATCGGGCTGACAGAGCTTAAGCCTCTGAAGCGATTAGCGGTTGTTAATCGCTTCACGCTTAAGCCATCTGGCCCTGAAGTGTTGGTACACGTTAGGCACCAGCAGCTTCGCTGCGTACGAATGGCCGAATGGCCATTCTGAGCCTAGAATTCCGTGGTTCGATTCCCGGCGGCGCCTTTCATGGCTCGTTATCGCATTATTCGACGAGGGTCTTTTTTGAATTTAGGCGTGCCAATTTTTGAGGTAGAAGAACGTTGCTGGTGGTGGTGGGAACCGCGTGGGATTTGCGAGTCTTTAGCTGAGGCAGAACTTCGAGTGGTGGAACTAAAAATGACAAGGCCGGTCAAGCGACAAGTGGTAAGGGAATACGACTAATGATTAATTGCTGGCTCACGTCAGACAATCACTTCTGCCACGAGAAAATGTATAGCTTTCTCCGGCCAGATGGAGAGAAAGTGCGTCCTTTTGCGAATGCAGAAGAGGGCGATTCTTTCATGGTGGAGCAATGGAATGAGCGAGTTAAGCCCAGGGATCGCATCTATGTGCTTGGCGACGTGGCAATTGCTCGTCGTGGACTAAAGATTCTTGAGCAGCTCAATGGAAGGAAAGTATTAGTGCGCGGTAATCACGATATCTTTAAGCTCAAAGACTACGCAGAGTATTTTGATGATATTCGCGGATGCTTTTATCATCATGAATTCATGCTGAGTCATATTCCATTGCATCCTGAATTATTTCAGCAACGATTCAAAGGAAATATTCATGGTCATTTGCATTGTCATAACGTAAGACTCGCTGATGGGAGCTTAGATAGGCGCTATCTTAATTGTTGTGTAGAACAACACAACTTCGCGCCCATTCATTGGGACGAGGCGATGCTTTATTTCTCCTCCAATGACAGAGCGCCGGACCTTCAATACTCCCCTGCGTGAGCCACTCAATCCAATCATTTACCAATTATTGCGAGCCATTGATTGGCATAATGCTCAATATTTTCTCACCATGGACCAGTGGCATCTTGAAAAAGCTGCCATCATTAGGCAGTATGTCAGGGAACTAAAGGCTTGGATTTATGAGCAGGAAGAACGCTTGGAGAATTTGGGCGAAAGCGCTAGGAGAGAAGGCGAGTAAGCATGATCATGAAGCAGACAGAGTAGCGCTACTTCGCACACTAATCTTTGCGTCCTATCTCATTACAAATTGTTTCATCATTGCTAATGCCATTGTCCATTGGCCAAAAGAAACGCCCGCTGTAACGGGCTCTTGTCTTCAGCGATAGGCTCAGAACCAATGAGGCTTAGGCACATAAGCAACGCCGCGATAGACGAGCGAAGCCATTTGTGCTTCACGCAGACGAGCTGCTTTCTCAAGCTGTTGCTTGATGAGGGCGAGAGGGTTCATAATGGTTCCCGATGATGCTGGTCCCGTTCCGTACCAGCGAGTCATGCGCCCCTTTCGGGGTGAACGTACCATCAGTGTAGCAAAGTGCCCGAAGCAGGATTTGAACCTGCGCTGAAGCGATTTTAAGTCGCTTGCCTCTTCCGCTGGGCTACTCGGGCAGGTGAAGTTGAGGGCGCCGAGCGGGGCTTCAATCCGCTTTGTACGGCATTTCAAAACGGGTTGGCCCGTTTCCCTCTTCCCCTGGTGCGAAACAATGGCGCCTGAAACCATTGTTCCTTGTTGAACTAACGCTGGCCAGCGTGCTTCGCGAAAGCTTCAAAAGCATAGCATGGCTTTCGTGGCTCACACGTCATATTCTCTACAGGATTGATCTTCTGGATGGGAACGGCAGTAGTCATCAAAGCTTTCTTCTCCATCGTGAGCAGCTTGTTGCAGCAGGGCAATTTGCTTACTGCGCTTCACGTGCGCTTGAAGCTTAGGAAGGAGCGTGGGGATATAGAGATGTTCGGCAGCAAGAAGCTGCAATGCAGTTTGGCGATTAGAGCTGCCACATTCAAGCAAGGAGATTAGAAACTTTGCCTCCTGCATAGTTAATTCGCTGTTCCTCATTCCATAGGAGAACTATTGTTTGAAAATCATACCTAGCTTTAGCGAACAAGAGAATTGATCCAATCAATGCTGTCTTCTTTTGTTGCTTGAAGAATTGCGCCAGCTAAGCAGAAACAATAGTCGTCTACTGCACTTTCCTTACCACCAGTTACTGTCCATTGTCCACTTTGCCTGTAAATCACGCCAAGATTTTTGATTTGCTTAATGGCTTCTTTATGGTTTGGTAGTTCAATAAGACCAGAGTTAAAAAGCTCTTTCATTTTGCCAAAAGCCTTCATCTTGGTACTTACTGACCATGCAAGTTCAGAAATGGGGAATGATTTAGAAAGAGATTGAATGGTAGCTGCTGAGTTGTACTGGTCAAGGATGATGCTTTCAAAATCGTAGAGGCGATGTTGTTCTGCAATCCAATATTCCACTTCTGCTACGTTCACTTCCTTTTTGCCACCAATTTCAAAATTGGCTTCAAACTCGTGGAATTTATCGACGATCAGGCGATCTCCTTCAAAATGAACGATGCACGCCACGTATGCGTCCCTTCCATCGCCACCTCGTGCAGGGTCAAGCGCTAGCACATAGGTGCCACGAAGTTCGCGCTGAGGGATGGACGTAGTGCGTTGCTTGTTAACTGCCACGTCGACGATTTCTGGTGCTACGAGAGTGGCATTATTCTTGCGGAACTGAGCGCCAAATTCCACCCAGAAGCTTTCCTCGTCTTTCTTCCTGGCACCTTCTAGAAAGTCGCAGCCCCAAGGAAGAGAAGGGTTGATTTCCCACGTTGGCACTTGTAGCGCTTGCATGGTTGGAAACTCTCCGCTTTCCGCTTGTCTGAAATGGTCAAAGAACAAGCCTGAATTTAGCCATGGAGAAGACAGCTCAATGATTTTGCCATACTTTCCGAACTGAGCGATGGAGGGAGAAAGAGCGGTGTACATTGCTTCTGCCCCTCGGTTTGCATCGCCTTCAATGGAGAAAGCAAGCTCGTCTTGAAGGATGCCTACAACGGCTTTACCACGAGAGGCACGAGCAGAAGCAGGGATGGCTTGGAAAACGCAGCCATTAGAGATTTCGATTTCTAGGCTTGTTTCCCTGGTGATTTCTTGCTGAAATGGGCTATTGATAATGAGCTGGCGAATGTTGTCGAGAGCAATCTTTGATTGTCCTAGATCGTTTGCCACTGTAATGACGTACCATTTTTCCCCTTTCCTTACTCGCTTAATAAAATATTCATCTTGCACAAAGCACATATAAGTGGCAGCTACTGCCGCCATGAAAGTCTTTCCCGATCGTCGCCCCATGGCCCAAATGGCATGGCGAATGTCGTTATTGAACAAACCATTCAAGATCTTTTGCTGACGAGGCCAAAGTTCCACGCCAAGGGCATGCTTTGCAAAGTCACTGCAAGAAAGAGTCATTATTTCATCAAATCTTGCATAGATTGTAAGGCTTCTTTAGGAACGAAATAAGCGGGCCTTCCTTTCGCTGGATCTTTCCTCCATTGATTCTTCATTGCATCCTTGCTTTTAATCCAGCCATGAATGACAGTAGTCTTGTCTTGAATGGTGACAAGCACAAGAATTTTGCCGGGGCTTTCATCAAGCTGGCAAATGAGATCGTGCCAATGACGAGAGCGTGTTTTTACGTCAATGTTTGGAGGGAGATCAAAGGAGCCGCGTTTTGCTTCTGTTTCTTGATAGAGAAACTCTCTCAAACCAAGCAGATCTGCCACGGCAAGCTCACCAGCAGCGCCAAGCTTGTGCGCGAGAAGGGCTTTCTCTCCCTGTTTCGGCCCTCCATTGCGCCCTTTTAGGCCTTTTTCTTCGTTGAAACCCTGCCTTCTTGCTGCTTCTGTTCGCACAAGCGCTTTGTCGGCCTCAGAAAAAACGAAAAGGATGGGCGAGCTGGCCATACTGTGCATAGCTTCCCTGCCAATGTAGCCAGCTTCTAGAATGAAAGCAAGACAACATAGCCATAACTTCTCCTTATGGAAAACGAAGCCGTAGATCTTGGCCACGCCGACGCTAGCGGCATTCGTGCAGACGGACTGCAAAATGTATTCACGGGAATGAACACTTCTCGTGATAAAAGCATTTATACGAAAACACAGCCGATTGTCTTCTTGACACAAGAGGAACTGGAAGGGCTCTACGGTATGTGGATTCCACAACGCATTGTTGATATTGTTGCCGAGCAATCCACGCGGAAAGGATTCAAGATTTTATTTGGCGGAGAAGGAGCGGCCGCAGAGGAAGTGGTGGGCATTGAGCAATCTATTGAAGATTTGTACATTCTTGAAAATCTTCTGCTTGCCAGCAAGAATGCACGCCTTTATGGAGGCGCTTGCATCCTTCTTTACATTGACGATGGGCGCAGAGCTGATCAGCCAGTAGATAAACGAAACATTCGTTCCATTGAAGGAATGGAAGTGCTTGACAGGTGGCAAATTGCGCCTGTTATTAATGAAGAAAATTTATACGACTATTCCAAGGCGACGTACTATCAAATCATTTCTGGCGATTTGATTGCACAGCCACAATTGCAATACATTCACAAGGATAGGATTTTGCGTTTCGATGGCGAATGGCTCCCCTATCGCATTCGTCAGCGCAACTATGGATGGGGCATGAGCAGCTTGCAAAGTGTGTATGACAGCTTCCGGCATTATTGGACTGGCCTGAATGCTGCAGCCACTGTCCTTGTTGAATTTGATGTGTTTGTGCATAAGCTGCAAGGCCTTGCAACAATGCTTGCTGCTGGCAAAGAGAAGGACATTCAAAATCGTCTCATCTTGAATGATTTAAGCAAGAGTGTTTATCGCGGTTATGCAGTGGACAAGGAAAAAGAGGAGCTTGATTATATTTCTCGCAATCTTGGCGGCGTAGGAGACATTCTGGAAAAACTGCGCGTAGATATTATTGGCGCATCAAAGATTCCTCATACAATTTTGTTTGGCGAAAGCCCTAGTGGACTTGGCGCCACTGGTCGTAGTGAAGAGCGTGATTTTGCAAAGATGCTTGGCGATTATCAGACGGCTCATTACAAGCGTCCTCTTCAGAAGCTCATGACTTATTTAATGCTGAGCAAAGAAGGGCCAACGAAAGGAAAGCTTCCTGATTCATGGCGCATTGCATTCAATGATTTGTTCGAGCTGAACGAACGCGAGAAAGCCGACGTAAGGGCACGTGTGGCGGCTGTAGACGGCCGCTACATTCAACTGGGTGTACTGAGTCCCAAGGAGGTGGCAGATGCCCGTTATGGCGGTTCTGAGTGGAGCATGGAACTTACGCTCGATCCGTCCGTAGTGCGGGAACTTCCTCAGTCCTCCACTCAAGGGCGGGGTGTTTCCACTCAATCTGGGGGTGGCGATGGAAAAATGGCAGTGCCTCCTGGTGGTCGTGATCCCATGAACGAGGAGAATGGCACTCTTCCCATGGATGGCAGTCGGGAAGTAGAAGACAGCAGGGAGGATTCTGCTGGTCTTTATCTGCCTCGCGATTTAGAGAAAGTGCGTGGCGATGTGAAGTTCACTGATGAAGCATTGCATTCACGAGCAGTGAGTGCTGCTAAAGCAAAGTTCAAAGTGTGGCCATCTGCTTATGCCAGCGGCTATGTGGTGCAGCAATACAAGCAGATGTACAAGAAGAAGCATGGTTCGCTGAGTGGCGCTTTCAAGAGCGACGAGCAGGAGCTTCATGCAGATGACCTTGATCAATGGTTCAAGGAAAAATGGGTGAGGATTGGCGCGAATGGCGAGATCCTTGGTCCTTGTGGCGCTCGTGAAGAAAAGGAAGGCAAGCCAAAATGCTTGCCCCAGGCGAAAGCTCAAGCTATGAGCAAGGAAGAACGTCAAACCATTGTTGCTCGCAAGCGCAAAGCCGATCCCAACCCTGAGCGGAAAGGAAAGGCCAAAAATGTGAGCAGCAAAGTGGATGCAATGGAGCCAATGAAAGTGGAAGGTCTCATCCTTTCTGACATTGACGAAGCATCTCTAATCTCTCAGGAGGATATTGATGCTGCGTTAAACCAATGGAAAGAGGAAGCACCAGAGCGTTTTAAGGATATTCTGGAGGCTGAAGATGCAAGGCCTGAATGATCTATCAACGTTCGCTGCCGCTCTTGAATTCCGCCTTGACCAATCCACATGGCGCTACGATCCCATTGCTGGCCGTTATCGCGGAAGCAATGGACGGTTCCTCAGTCAGTCTGCCGTGGAAGCTTTGGTGGATGGTCGAATTAACAAGCTTGGCGCTTTGCTACGTCGTCTTACAAACATGCTTAGCAACGGCGATATTACGTTGGTTCAATGGCAAGAAAGCGTAAGGGAAGCGCTTAAGCTTGCGCATGTACAAGCGGCAATCATTGGTAATGGCGGCAGGGATAACATGCAAGCTTCGGACTGGGGCCGCATTGGTCAGCGACTTCGTGCGGAATACCGTTATCTGGAGGGTTTTGCTCGCGATCTTCTGGCTGGGAGCATTTCTGCTCCCATGGCTCTTGCTCGTATCGGCATGTACTCTCAAGCTGTGCGAGGTTCTTACTGGGAAGGCTCCGCAATTCGACAGGAAAAACAAGGCTATAGCTTGATGCGGCGCATCCTCGATCCACAGGCAAAGCACTGTGATGATTGCGTGCGATTTGCTGGAAGAGGCCTCGTGCCTATTGGAAGCTTGCCAATGCCAGGGCAACGTTGTGCTTGCATGTCCAATTGCAGATGCCGCGTACAATACAAGCGTCAACAGGCGCCAGTCGTGGCAGTTTGAGCATGGACGTTTTAGTTGGAAGCACCGGCTTGATCGGGAGTGTTCTTCGTGAGCATCATGATTTCGACTGCCGGTTTAATTCAGAAAATATCCACCTTGCCCCATTGTTAAAGGACGATATTGACAAGCTTTATTTAGCTTGCTTGCCGGCGGAAAAGTGGAAAGCGAATCAAGCGCCAATGGCAGATTTCGACAATATGTATCACGTGGTATCAAAAATTAAGCTATGGCGTCCGAAGGAAATTATCCTTTATTCCACCATTGACGTGTACAGTCAAACATATGAATATGTGCCAAACTTTCCTGAAATTCACGGGATTGATTACGGCTCTGTTCGCTATATTTTTGAGATGCTGGTTAGGAGCACTTTCCGCGATTCGATTATTACCATCATTCGCTTGCCTGCATTGTTCCATCGGCGCATCAAAAAGAATGTATTGTTTGATCTTCTGAGCAAGAATAATGTGGAGAAAATCAATGCAAATTCTGCTTATCAATGGTACGACTTAAACGACTTGTGGACTGACACCGAGGCTTGCCAAAAGGGCTGGACTCATCAGTGGTTCCCTGAGCCCATTGAAACATTGGAAATTATTGACAGATGGTTTCCATGGACAAAAACAATTGTTGATTGTGGGCCACGCATTGAATACAGTTATTCGCCCTATTTATATACAAAAGAAACATCGTTGAAGAAGATGGAGGCATTTATCAATGCTTGGAATTAGTGCCATCGGCTGGAAAGATGAAGAAGAGCATGAAATTTTAAGTGCCAATGCTGGTGCTTTTAATTTCATTGAAATTGTTCCGTCTCGTATTTTTGCCAGAAACGAAGACTTCGGTGATATTGCAAAACGCTATCGAGAGCATTATGGGCTTTGGGCATACTCTGCTCAGTCATTGTTCTATTACACCAATGTGGCAAGCTTTGAAGACACTGCTGCCACTTCGGAGCATTTGCTTCGTGTGATAAAGCTTGGCAGTACCATGGGCATCAAGCGCTTTGTTCTGGGCAGTCCTGCGTTACGGAGGGGAAGCCCATCATGCTTGATGGAAGTGTTGAAACGGATGGACGCAGTGCTGGATGCTAATGATGCCATCCTTTGTATTGAACCCATTGCGAAAGTATTTGGCGGAAAGTATTTCCATACAGTCGAGGAGATTGTTAATCACATTGACTTCTACAACTTGCGTAATGTGAAGACAATGCTTGATACGAATAATGCTTGGCTACAGGGAGATAGCCCTGCAAAGATCACCAGGCATTATTTCCGCTTCATTGCTCATGTGCATATTAGTGACACTGACAATGGTCCAATTCTCAATCAATATGAACACAAGCAAATTAAGCTGCTTCTAAATGCAAGCAGCTACGAAGGTGGCATCACCCGTGAGCTGATTAATGCCAACCAGTGCCATCGGGAATATCCGCTTTTTAGGCAGCTTTATGGTTGAGCAATAATTTGCTTGACCATTTGCTCAATGGCATAGATGCCTTGAATTTTGCCCGTGAAGAAAGAAAATAAGTTTTCGTCTTGGCGCATCAATGGCGTACGATTGGCGCTGCAGTCTTTTGTTTTTGCCTTAATCGAAAGAGTGGGGAATAGATAGTCAAAGCTATCAGCAAAGCCTGGCCAGTAGCGCTCCACATGTTGCTCAATTAATCGCCTCGCATCATCCGCATTATCGAGTGAATTGCCGTTCATAATCCCATACTTAACATGGCTTAATGAGAAGCATTTGTCGTTATATGGATAGATAGAAAATAGACTCCCATCGATATAAGTGAGTGCGCCGAAAGGAAGAGAGGTCTTGGGGCGGTAAATAAACATTGTTACCGCCTCAAAGAAATGAGAAGACAATGGATCCAAGAGGGCATTATTGGTACAATCAAAAACGAAATCGTGATCTTGCTTTAGTGCATGCAAGTCAGAACGTTGAATTGCTTCTTTTTTGACCAATGACTCTAGTTGCCATTGAAAATACAAACTCGCCCCAATGGCATCAATACGTTTTTCGGGCGTATTCAATAAAAGAGATGTATGGTTAAAAGTTTGCGGATCTAACGAAGCATGTGGCCCTTTCCCAAAAATAATTGAAATGGTTTCGGCATCAAGAAGACTTTCGTCTTCAGACACTGCGTAATAATTATTGTTCACGTCATGGACTAGATCTCCATAGTCTTCCATGAAGCGCACAAAAGTGGTTGCGCATAAACGGCGAGTGGCAGCATTCCTGGCATAGTGATAGCCATAGTGCAAACGGTTTTGATTAATAAAAGACGTTTCTGAAATGAGCGTATGATTCTTCTCGTATAGCACCACTTCCATCTGGTCCCGTAGAACCATCGCCAAATGACATCCGACCCAACCGCCACCAATAATTGCTACGCGCTTCATCAGATGTCAATGCAGAGGTGAGGTTGTACGCCTTGCCAGTTGCTTTTGGCCTTAGCAAGGTGCAGTTGAGGAAAGTATTCAATGCGGCGCTGCATGCCAGTGCCATATGGATCGGCATGTCCTTGATAGTTCCATTCATCTGGACCATGCTTGTCGAGGTGGTAAATGTGACAAGGCACGTCTTGAAGCTTCCACAACATATAGTCTTCATTGGGCACGCCCCATTGCTTCCACCATTGCAGCGCTTCTGGCGAGCTGTCCATGTTTTTGATGGCCAAGAGGCGCTCCTTGTGAGCCATGAGATAGTCGTAGCGATAAAGGCCAATGCTCATGGATGGAGTGTGCTTCATTGCCACCTTTTCTGGTGCTTCCACTGGCGGCTCATAAGCTAATGCCTTGAAATCGGGGCCAGCTATGCAGGTGTCATGAAGGAGAAACCAATATTGGCCTTCTAGTGAATGCTCAACAATTTCAATGAGAGGCGTATATTCAAAAGAATTCTGCTGCGTCAGAAGCATTGGCACGCCTTTGTAGCTGCTATATGCTCGAACGGTTTGCCCTCCATTGACGATTAAAATCTCTTCTTGCTTGATGCCAGCAGCGAGCAGGCTCGGAATCACCACTGGAATTGTATGCTGAGCAAACTTCTTACACGTACTAATACAGAAGCGAATGGATCCTTCTGGAAGTGTCATCTAGCCTCCTTTTGCCATCAGTATAAAAGGTCCTTAAGATGACGAAGATTCGAGGAAGGCTATGGCTCGCATTCTGTATTGTGGCGATGCGTTTGTAGAAACAGGATTTGGTCGAGTGGCGCAATATTTGCTTCCTGCATTGGCGGAAGAGCATGAAGTGGCTGTGCTGGCCGTAAACTTTCACGGCGATCCCCATTCAGAAGCGAAGAACTATACCGTTTATCCAGCCATGCTTCATGGCAATGATCCATTCGGCTCCCATCGCATTGCAACCGTCATCCAAACGTTTAAGCCCGACTTGGTTTGGGTGACTAATGACATTTGGATTGCTTTGAATTTATGGGAAAAAGCAAAACCGTTCAAGGAGCAACTGGGCTTCAAATGGTTTGTTTACACCCCCATTGATTCCTATGGTTTATTCCCGGATCTTGCCAAGCCAATGATGGAATGGGATGGTCTTGCCACTTATACAGAATTTGCGAAGAAAGAGCTTGAGCTTATGGGCTATACAAAGCCCATTCGCATCATTGGTCATGGGACTGACTTCACCAAGTTCTTCCCGCTTGACAAGCAGGAATGCAGGAAAAAGCTTGGCGTTCCTGAGGACGTATTCGTTGTATTCAATGGCAACAGAAATCAGCCGCGCAAGCGCATTGATTTAACAATTAAAGCATTCATCAAATTTGCCAAGGATAAAGACGATGCCCGGCTATGGCTAAACATGGGCAGCAAGGACTTGGGATGGGAATTGGTGCCGCTCTTCAAGCGAGTGGCACGGGACGAAGGTTATGACGCCACTGGCAAACTGATTCTTACGAGCCCGCACTTCTCGGTGGATAATTGCCTTTCCATTGAACAACTAAATCAGGTGTATAACGCTGCTGACATTGGCATCAACACTTGCATTGGCGAAGGATGGGGCTTGGTTAATTCAGAACATGGCTCTACTGGCGTAATGCAAGTTGTGCCTGATCATACGAGCTTGGCTGAAATCTTTGATGAGCTTCCTCGTATTGAATGCAATGCCAGCGAAACAGACAGGAACTATGGATTAGAGCGTCTTCTTCCCGATCCAGAGTGTGCTGCAAACATCCTCACTTATTACTACGAGAATCGAGATATTTTGAAGCAGCACGGCCAATGGTGTTATAACCGTCTCCATGAAGAGCCTTTCACCTGGCCATATATTCAGCAGCAGCTCAAGAATGCAGTGAGTGAAACTCTTGCCATAAAGCCAGCAGAGCCTCAATTTAAAGGCTTTGGTACTCCCGCAAAAATCGCTTGATTGCCATGCAAATTTCTCAAATCTTTCTTTCGACGAATCCAGAAGAACAGCTCAGTCCGTTCTTAAAGCATGCCACTGGCACCATTGATGCTTGCTTCCCTGAAGCCGATCACGTTATTTATAGCAACGATACGCTTCGCGCTTTTATCGCTGAAAACTATGGGGAAGAAGTGGTATGGGCGTATGATTGCCTAACGCCTTTCTCATATAAAGCTGATCTCGGTCGCTTTTGCTTATTGAACAAACTTGGCGGCTGGTACTTTGATATTGGCGTGAGGGCGTTCAATGCGGTGGATCTTGGTGATCGCATTGAATTCTTGGCTTTTCGTGATATTCAGCGATTTAGCTATACAAGCTGGGCATGCGCCACTACTGTACTCTATTCCAAGCCAAACAACAAAGCATTGCAAGCCGCCATTGAAATGATTGTGGCCAATTGTAAGGAACAATACTATGGCATCACGCCATTATGCCCCACTGGTCCGACGCTCTTGGGTAAGGCGCTTGCCTTGAATGGAAGCCAAGCTAATTTTATTTACGGCGACTATCTTGAGCTAACGCCAACGCATGGCCAGAAGAACAGAGCTTTTGTGTTGCCTGATGGTACGATTATGGCTTGGAGCAAGCCTGCAGGTGGCGGTGACTTAACTGGACTTGGAGCTAAAGGTGTGAACAATTACAACGAGCTTTGGGCTGCGAGGAAAGTGTATGCAACCGTCTGATTGCACAATTTATGCCGTGTGCATCCCAGGAGAGAGAGTGCGCTACCAAGCTCGCTCTCGCATTGTTCCTATTATGGGAGGAGCATATGCTTTGTCTAACGAGGAGCGTGAAACGCTCCGTTCGCAAGGTTACGTGTTTGATGATGAGAATGCTTCTCTTTCCACTAGAAATAGTCGATGGGGGGAGTTGTCCTGTATTTCTTGGATGATTCTCAATGCGAACGAGAAGAACATTGGCAATGCGCAATACCGACGCAATTGGCTAGAGCCAGAAAATCAGTGGTATGACGAGAACACGCTTTATTTTCCAGAGCCTGCACTGTTCAACTGCACACTAGAGCAACAGTTCTATGGTGGGCACTCTGCATTTGATGCACCTGCCATCACGAGAGAGCTTGCTGATTCTGGAAGCTGGATTTTTTCTCGTGAAGAAATTGATGCCATTTGGAAACAAAATACTTTTATTGGTTGCAATATGGCGAGAGGCGGCAACGTTCAATACAAGCAGTTCATGAGCGCTTTGTTCGTCGCATTGGCGCCAATCTGGCATAAGCACGAGGAGCAGTTTCTGCGCATTGGAGGCTATGACAAGCGAGCGCTTGCATTTATTGCAGAACGCTTGATCACTGGCATGGTGCTGTATCGAGATAAGCTTTTTCCCGGCATGAATATTGCCACTGCTCCTATAGGATTCATCCATTGATTATGCTTAAGAAAAGCATTTAAGTCATGACCAAGAAAGAAAAACAGGCAAAAGTTGCCAAGGTGATGCGTGAATTTAAAGCTGGCAAGCTCAAAGGTAGCGACAAAAAGCCAATCACTAATCGCAAGCAAGCGATTGCCATTGCCCTGTCCGAAGCTGGTATGTCAATGAAGGGCAAAAGTGATGCTTACATCGATGCCTATATTGACACCATGATGTGCATGGAAGTGGAGGAGCCAGAAGAAAAAGGAATGGAAGAAGAGGAGGAAATGGATGGAAGCTGCGGAAAAAAGCGCTAAGGGGCGACGCTGAAAGCTTTGCCCCTCCTGCTGCGGTAAGAAGTGCCGCTCGTCGCGGACTGGAACTGCGCAAGAAACATGGCAAAGGCGGCTTAACGACGCAGGAAGCGGGCAAGCAAGGCATTGGTAGCGGCGTCGCCAGGGCCGGTGATCTTGCTGGAGGCAGCAAAATCAGCTATGCCACCATCAAGCGCATGTCTGCATTCTTTTCTCGCCATGAGAAAAACAAAAGTGGTGGTGAAAATGATGCTGGGTATATTGCGTGGCTTTTATGGGGAGGCGATGCCGGGAGAGCTTGGGCGAATCGCATCATTAAGATGGTAGAAAGTCGTAATACAAGCCAATGAGCGAATACGTGCGCGTCATCGAGCAAGAAGATGAAGGCATTGGCGTGATGCAGGCTTTAGCTATTCTTTCTGCAAACGAACATCGCAACACTTCACGATGGGAGCTAGTGGAAAAGCAATGCTTTAAGAATGGCAGGCTTGACGAAACTCACATTTATGTGATGAGCGTCTACGAGAAGCCTGATCCTCATTTTGAGCCTACCAAGTTTTTAGTGTTTGAAATTGAGGCAATGGCCAAGTCTTATGTGATGGAGGGCATTGAAGATCAACTTCGAGACCTTCATGATGACGATGATGATGACGAAGATTAATCTCGTCGCGTATTAAGAATGAACGAAGGGTAGCCCATCAGCCACAATACGCTTATTCCATAGAGGCCGCTCAAAGTGCGAATCTGTACGCAATCAGGAGCAAGCTCAGCCCGCTCCATGCGTGAATAAGAGCTCTGACTTGTGTGCAATTCTTGCGCTACGTCCTTTTGAGAGAGCCCGCTATTAAGGCGGGCTTCTTTAATGCGAGAGGCAATCAAAAGTCGAGCTTGCTGATGCGGCATCTTAAGCACGTCCACGTCGCTCTTTTTGAGCAGCATCATTTTCTATTCAGTCCTGAATACTTGTTTCTATAATAAATGAGAATTGTTGATAAAGTGAATATATGAGCACCACATCTTGTCGCTACGATTTCTCTCCTATTGAGAAATATGAGGTGACGCCCGAGGGTTATCTTCGGGCATGGGCCTCAATTGCTCGCACTGGCATTCAGCTCTATACAGACGCTGATGGCTCTGTGCGTCGTGAATACAGGCCCGAAACGGAAGTGGCGTCTCCTGATAGTCTTGCTTCCTTTGCGGGCAAGGCCATCACTTCGGAGCATCCTCCAGTTCTTCTTGATGCCGACAATACTAAAGACTACCAGGTAGGATTTAGCGGCACTGAAGTGGTGTATGACAATGGTTTCGTCAAAGCTGTAATGACAATTACGGACAAAGACACCATTGAACGCATCATGCGGGGCGATGCTCGTGAGGTAAGCGCTGGCTACAGGGTTAATTACGATCCAACGCCTGGCGTTACTGATAGCGGTGAACATTACGATGGCATCCAAAAGGAAATCCTTGGTAATCACATCGCCGTTGTTCGTCGGGGCCGCGCTGGCCCGCAAGTGAAGCTTCATCTTGATCGCCAAGATGCCGCTGATCCATCTTTAATCCCCAATAATGAGGATCCATCTATGACTGCTAAAGTCAATTTTGATGGCGCCGAGTTCGAGGTGAGCGAGAGCGTTGCTCTGGCGATTACCAAAGAACGGGAAGACGCCAAAATGTCCTTCGAGGACATGAAGAAAAAGTACGACGCCATGATGTCTGAAGCTTCCAAAATGAAGGAAGAAATGGACGCCATGGAAAAGGAAATGCAGGGCAAGTGCGATGCCGCTGAGGGTCGTGCTGATGCTCTGGCTGAGCAAGTGGAAGAGCTTTCCGCTGAGCTCGCCGCTGCCAAGGAAATCAATCTTGATTCCATGGTGGAAGAGCGAGTGGCTCTGATCGAGAAGGCTAAGCCTGTTCTCGATTCTGCTTATGCTTTCGCTGGCAAAACTGCCCGCGAAGTGATGGTTGATTCCATCAAGGCAGTGCGTGGTGATGAGCTTGATCTTTCCGAGAAGAGCGACGACTACGTGCAGGCAATGTTTGATACTCTTTCTGAGGGTCGCAAAGATTCTGCCACCACCGATGAGCTGCGTAAAGCCGTAGCTTCCATTGCTTCTCCCAAGTCTGCACCCTCGTCTTATATGGACATGCTGCAGAATGCTTGGAAGAAGCCCCTTTCCATCTCCAAGGAGGCTAAGTAATTATGGCCGTAACTTTCTCTGCTTCTGGCACCGCTGCTGCTGGCGGCGTGCAGCAGGCTTATAACCTGCAGCATGGCGCACTGCTTGAAGGTCAACTGGCTGACATCCGCGACAACACTATCACCACTCGTCTCAACGAGACTGGTGCTGTTGTGCCTTTCGGTAATCTTGTTGTTTACAACACCGCTGGCACTGTTGCTAATTCTGCTACTACCATTTCTGGTGCTTCTGACACTGTGCTGGGCGTTAACGTCCTCACCTATGTCGACGAAACCGCCCTGGATGCGAATAGCCGTCCTGGCGTGAAAAACCAGCAAGCCATGAACGTGGCCAATGAGGGTGCAGTTGCCGTCTATGTGACTGGCGCTGTCACTCCTGCATCGCCCGTGCGTGTGCTGTATTCCGCTAGCGGCACTGGTAAAGTTGGTCAGTTCTCTCATGCTTTCGCATCGGGCAAAACTGTTCGTCTTGCAAACGCTCGTTTCCTTACCTCCACCACCGGCAGCGGTCTCGCTGTTCTGGAGCTGAACGGTCCGAGCTTCACCCTCTCTGCTGATTCTTGATAGGAGGCTCTTAAAAATGTCTGAATTCCGTATGGATGATGCGGGCCTGTTCCTTGAGCGTCAGCTTGAGTACATTCGCCCCCAAGTTTTTGAAGTGCAGTATGCGGATATTAAATATCCGACTGTGCTGCCCGTCACTGCTGAAGCTGGCCCTGGCGCCCAGACCTTCACCTATCGCATCATGGACTCCACTGGTGAGTTCCGTTTGATTGCGGACGCTGCTGATGATCTGCCTCGTGCTGACATCAGCCAAGTGGAGAAGAGCATCAACATCCGCTCGTTCGGCGGTTCTTTCGGTTACACCGTTCAAGAACTGCGTGCGGCTCAAATGGCCAATATCGCTCTGGAGCAGCGTCGCGCTGCTGCCGTGCGTCGTGCCTATGAGGAGAAAGTGGAGAGCCTGGCCTTCTTTGGCGAAAGCTCTGTGGGTCTTGCTGGTTTCTTCAACAACTCCACTGTGGATGTTGTTGCTGCTGATAAGTGGTTCACCGGCGCTAGCACCACTGCCCAAGAAATGCTTGAGCTGCTGAACTATGGCGTGACTGCCATTATCAACGGCTCGAAGATGAAGGAACAGCCCGACACCATCCTGCTGTCCTACGCAGATTACAACAAGATCAGCACCACTCGCAATTCCGATTCTTCGGACGTGACCGTGCTGGAATACTTCCTGCGTACCAACCCTTACATCCGTAACGTTGAGCCCATCAACCAACTGGAAGCTGACAACAGCCCGCTGAATACCGACCGTATGGTTGTGTACAAGCGTGATCCTGAGAAGGTGCAACTGCACATTCCTCAGCCCCTTGAGCTGTTCCCGCCCCAGCAGCGTGGCCTGGAATTCATCGTTCCCGCTCATGCCCGCGTCGGTGGCGTCGCTCTGTACTATCCCAAGAGCATGATTTACGTTCAGGCTTCTGCCTGAGGATAGTTAATCAAGAAGAGGGACGTTAAGCTATTAGCAATTGTTTTTCTTGAACAATGCTGATCGCTTATCGTCCCGAACTTGAAAATCCCCCTCGTGATGCAGGGTTTGGCATTATTACCAAGAGCGGGCTTATTCAACTCACTCCTGGTCTCAATCAGGAAATTCCTGAAGAGAAGTGGAAGGAAGCAAAGGAAAATGGCACCGTCAAAAAGCTTATGCAGATTGGCGCCATTGAAGAAATGAAAGAGCAAGTGATGGTAGAAGACCTGCCTGAAAGCGCTCAAAGCCTTAGCGAACTTCCTCTCACTCAAGCTATTCGCGCCATTGAACTTATTCACAATGCTGATCAGCTCAGTGATTGGAAAAAAGTTGAAGGGCGCATTCGCGTGAGGAATGCCATTGCAAAACGTATGGAAGCCATTCGTACAGGGAAGGCCTAATTATGGCAGTCACCTATGTAAGCTTTCTTGAGCGTTTTCCTGAATTCTCGCCACATCCTTCTGGCATCGTCAATGGTGCCATTTCTGAAGCCTCTTACGATGCATCAGCGGATGTATTTGGGGACCAAACCGATAGGGCAGTAAAGTTCCTTGCTGCTCATATCATTGCCATTCAGCTCGCTCAAATGGGCATCCAAATTGGCGCAACTGATGGCAAAGTGTACGGCGAAGGACTTGATGCCACGCAATACGGCCAAGAGTTCAAGCGTATGCTAAATAATCTTCCTCTTTCTTCTGTTGGGTTCGTCGTGTGAGCAATTTTCTGGAGCCACTTGCAAATGCCACTTTGGTGTTTAATGTGGCTTCAGGTTATGTGCTGGATAGCGAGACCGGCAACTACGTACCTGCAGCTACTGGCGTCACGTTTTATGCCATGCTGAAGCAGAAACAAAATCCTCGTTATGACCAACTCTTGGGGGCTGATCTTACTGCCGTCTACATGGAAGGCAGAATGACCAGCCCTCTCACATTGTCTGGCGTAACTGTTGGTAATTCTGCTGCGGCGACAATCAATGGAAGGGAAGGAAGATTTGAACTATTGCCGAATGAACAAATTGCTATTCACTATTGGCAGTTCTTAGGCACGCCAGTTAGGGGTATTTTTAGACTGATTGGCAAAGGAAGCGTGGACAACGCTTAACTCTCTTCTTCCATTGAGGAATTTCTCATGCTCTACCATCCCACTGAGCTAGTGAAGAGCCAGGACGTGATTGTCCGCGTGGGCTCTATTGCTGGTACCGCTCGTCCCGTCATCACTCAAAGTGGCGCTACTTTCACTGTTAGCGGCGCTCCCACTCTTTATACTCTGCAGGCAGCCACTACTGCTTCTGTTGCCTTTAACGATGGCAATCAAGAATTCTACCTGCTTGGTGGTGGCGGCTTCGCTGATAGCGTGATCACTACCAGTCAAGCCACTGCTTCCATCACTTCTTACTTCCAGAAAGATGTTGATGGCACGGTGTTCCTGCCCAATAGCTTTGATGAAGCTTTCCAAGTGGTGAGCGAAAGCCGTTACAACAAGAACCACGAAGTGTACGTGGAAATCAACAAGCAACTCGGTGCTTCTGGCAACACTTACTACTACGATCGCGTGGCTTTTGTTGCTTGCGTGATGAATTACAACGAGAGCTATCCTGCTGACAACCTCGTCGAAGTGACGTTTGATCTAACCAGTCGTGGTCGCATTGGTATTCACCAAAATGCTTCGGAGACTGGCAGCATCATCCCGACTGCTCCCAACTCCTGATTTTTCCATTGAATCTTCGCTAGCCTGTCCCTACGGGGCAGGCTTTTTAATGAACATTTCACAACTGCGAGATACGATTACAACGCTTCTTTCTGCAGCGCCAAATCTTATTGGCACTTATACTCTTCCGAATAATTCAACACTTCCTGCGGTGTATGTAGTCGGCAGGCAAAGTGTACCAAAAGAGTGGAAGGTGAAAGGATTAGAAGTGACGATGAGAGAGTTTCCTCAGCTCACTCCTGGATCCCCATTGGGAGGAGCAGTAAAAGTTACGCAGATCTGGGAAGTCATATTAGTGCAATACACGCCCAATAGCAACACGCTTGCGCTGGCGATGGACCGCATGGTACGAAGATTTCCTGATGCCACTCCTAGGTATTTCCAAGGAGATGACATTGCGTATGAACGTTGTCGTTTTCTTATTCCCGATTTGGTTCTTCGCAATTTAGTGGCGCCATGACTGCAGTAATTGTTGGTGGAGAATTTATTAATCCGCAAAAGCTTGAACAAAAGCTTGTAAAGGCTTTTGAGACTTGGACGCGATTTGATGTGAATGATTATTTTCGCGATCAATTTTTAGAAGACAAATGGTCGTACGATGGCGAGACAGAGAGGAAAAACGGAGAAACAGTAGGAAACCCCCGTAATATTTTTGATCTGGGGGAGCTTTACAGAAGCGGACGTGATAGTTTCTCGATTTCTCAAGGCAGCATGGATGTCACTGCTTCGTGGGATTGGGATGCTAAAAACGACAGCGGAGGAGGATATGCTTGGTATGTCCACGAAGGACTTAGCACCAATCTGACTCCACGACCATGGACAGACGTATTTCAGCAGCGAGATTTGTTTAAGGGTAGTAATGTGAGCAAAGAGCTTCGAGCGCGCATTCGCACCGCATTGAGATGAAAATTGATTATCTATGGAGCGCAGATGGCACAGTGCATGCCATCAATTGCTTGATAGATGGCACTGCATTGGAAGTGGGTATTCTTTGTCTTGTTTCCTGCAGAGAAACGACCATTAGAATAAGCAACGAAAATCATTCAATGCTGGTTGAAGTGCCGCCTGAGTTTCGTTCTTCTCACGAGCGAGTGAAGGTGTTCAATGCATTGTTAAACATTCTTGATCATGAGCAAATACAGCTTTCTGGTTCAGACCAAAACTGAAGGTTATTTTGAGCTGCTGCCCGAGATCCGCCTAAAGAAATATGGCAGTTGGCTTGTTGCTGAATCCATTGAACAAGAAGAAATTAGCAAGCTACAAAGTCAAGCCACTATTCGCGCTGTGCAGCTCGCGAAGCGTATTGCTGCCTCACGCGAGATCCCTCTAGACGAGGCGTTTGCTCTTCTCCAAGGCGGTGGCTCCATTTCTGAAGCAGAACTGCTCTCTGAGTTCACGGAAGAGACGCTGAGCATGATCACCAGCGGTTCATCGGTGGAAGCCACCAATGCTCGCATGGTTACTGCCTTCATTCGCTCTCGCGGTCAAGGCCTTATCGATGGTGAATGGCAAGATCTTCCTGACTGGGAAATCGAAGACACAAAAAATCTTCCTCGTAAGGCCATTGCAAAAGTGGTTGATTTCATTGCTGAAGAGCAAAATGCTGAGACGCAGGAGGCTGTAGAAGCAAAAAAAGCAGTGAAGAGGAATTCTCCTCAATAGCAGAGCAGCTCGAAGCACGAGCCAGGAAACAGCTTAAGGCGTTGACGGATTGGAACGAAATTTATTTCAGGCTTTCAGCGTCCGATTTTAAAGATGAGCGATGGAGCGCCAAAAATTTTGGCCTCCAGAAGCTTGATGACGTTAAGCGTGCATTGAAATATCTTGATCGCCACGATATTGCAAAATACAACGTTAGCAGTGTCTCCATTGCCAAACTTGGCACAATGGTGGCGGGGATGATGGCAGGCAAAAAGAGCAAGGTTAAGCCCGAAGATTTCCTCCCATTCGATACGAAACAAATCAAAAAAGAAGATGGCGTGACAGATGCAAGCTTAATTGTCCTTCAACGTTTAATGAAAACAAGAAGAATGGATGGAAGAGTTATTGCGCTGCTTGCTGATGAGATGAAAGCCTTTGCTGGACGTAATCAAGAGCAATGATTATAGAATGAAGGGAAAGTAAGCGAAAATTAAAATGGCAGCTCAAGACGCCGAACTGAAGCTTAAGGTAAGTCTTGACTTGGGATTTTTTAGGCAGCAATTAGCAGGACTTGGACAGGCGGCGGCTGGATATAACCTTCCCGTTAAAGTACAGTTTGATCGGCGCTCTGTTCAAAATGAGCTTAATGCTCTTGGCGCCAATATTCGACGCAGAAATTATAGGTTAACTGTCGAAACAAATTTATCTGCTGAAATAGCTAAAGCAGACACTCTTGCCAGAAAACTGGGAGAGCTCAGCGGAAAACTTAAGGCAACTCGCGGAGGCGGTGGAGTAGCTCAAGGTAGAGAAGCAATATCTCAAATTGAAGAAGTGCTGCGCGGAGGTCTTTCTGGGCGTGCATTTGGCATCCAAAAGGCTCAAGAAAATATTGCAAAACAAGCAATTTTATCTCGCCTTGAAAAGGCATCGTTAAGCAAAGGAGGATATAACACAGCAGGTCTTGAGAAAATTATTCGTGATCTTGGCGGCACTCCCACTGGCGGTCGCAAAGATTTAGTTGCACAAGCTAAAAAGCTTGTGGAAGAAAGCAATGGCATTGCAGATGCTGTTTTTGACAACCTTAAAGACTTGCAGATGAAGCTTCGTCCCATTCGTGGACAAGCTCAAACAAGCGCTGCTCGCTCAATGCCCAACCTCAATCAGATGTTGGATCGCATTGCAAATCTTACGGAAAATCCTCGTGCAGCACAAAGAATGTTGCGCATGATGCCTGAGAGCAGGCTTTCTACTGATTTAATTGGCGCTGCAAATAGACAGGCCGCATTTAGAGAGCAATATGGTCCGCAAGGATTTAGGCTTCCCGGTTTTACAGGAGGCAAAGCTTTTGACCCATTGTTAAAAGCAATTGCAAAAGATTTCTCGGACTATGCAAAAACAGTAAATATCACTGATCCATGGGTGGGTCAAATTGGCGACGGCATTCGTCGTATTGTTGCAGTGTCGGCTCAGGCCGCAACTACTACAACAAAGGCGCTGCCTCCCATTGGTGGCACCACCAGTCCAATGAGCGCATTAGAGCGCCGACTTGCGCAGTCACGTGGAACCCTAGGAACGGGAGGAGGGGCTGCAACATCATTATTCGCCGGTCGTGGTCTTGTCAATCCTGGCGTGTCAATGCTTTCGCCTGTTGGCATTTCTGGAAACTACAGGCAAATGGCTGCGGCTCTTGCAAATCAAGCTGCAAACCCGGCATTGGCTCATAGGCAAATTGCTGATATTGGCTTTGGAGCTGTGCCGACTGCTGCCACTGGCATGTCGGGACAAGCGTTGAACCGAGCTCTGAACCAAGCTTTCTTGCAGCGTCGAGGATTGGGCATTGGAGGAGGACAAGCCCTTCCTATTTTCAACGCACCGGGAGTGGCGGTGCAGCAAAACATTCCCGGCATGGCTTATCGCATGGGAGGAGGAGGCCTAGGCGGATCCATGGGAATGTTCCCAACTGCGGGAATGATGGGACCCTCTTCTCCATTGGGACGTATCACCGCGCAAAGCAGCATGTTTGGCGGTGGTGGAGCAATGCCTCCTGGTGGAGGCAGCGGCGGTGGCGCTGGTGGAATGGGAGGCTTTGGTGGGTTTGGACGCGCGATGGGAGGTATTAGTCTTCCGGGCTCTGGAACCATTCGTGAATTAGGAGACGAATTTGCGTTTGCCACAAAGCAAGTGCTGTTATTTGGTCAGGCATATAAGATGCTGGCCTTCATTCAGAATTTCCCCGCTCAAGTTGGTGCTGCTGTAAGTCAGCTTCAGAATTTCCGCAATACACTTGGTGCAATTTCTCCAAACGCAGAAGAAGCTGCTGCGTCTAATCGTCTCATTCTTGATCTTGTTGAAAAATATAATGTACCACTGCAATCAGCCAGAGATGGCTTTACTAAGCTTTATGCCTCCATGGCTCCTGCTGGTTTTAGTGGTGATGAAGTGAGAGATTTGTTCACTGGAATCACAAAAGCTGCTGCCACATTTGGCATGAGCGCAGACAAAGTGGATCGCGTGAACTATGCCTTTGCTCAAATGGCGAGCAAAGGTCAAGTGATGAGCGAAGAACTTAAGGGGCAGTTGGGTGATGTCCTTCCTGGCGCCATGGCAATTTTTGCTGAGGCTGCTGGTTTTAAAGGACCAAAAGCAATTCAAGATTTCTCTGCTGCCTTAGAAGATGGCGCCTATAAGGGACAAGCAATGGTTGCATTGCTTAAGAACGTTGGCGTTGTCATGAATCAGGAGTTTGGCCCTGGTGCAGAAGGTGCTGCTCGTACATTCCAAGGCGTGATCAACCGGATGCAAAATTCAATGACTCTTCTTTATGAGAGCTTTGAACCAGTAGCAGTGGGGTTCTTGAATAGCGTAGTCGTGCCTTTGACCGATGGCATTAAACAGATTTCGGATGGATTTAATGCTTTCTTTACTGGTGCAGCAGCACAAACGACGGGAGGATTTGGCATTGCTCAAGAGCTTGAGCGACTGCGCCCTGCTTTTGATGGCATCAGGGCTAATTTAGCTGGACTGGTTGATCAATTCGGACAATTTGCTCGTGTTGCATTGGATGTGGGCAAGGTCTTGTTGCAAATTGCAGGCAATCCTATTGTTGGATATCTTGCACGTTTGTATGCAATTGCGCTGCCGATTAATATCGCTCTAAATGTGATGAAGGGACTATGGGCGGCAAATGCATTGCAGCTCTTAATTTTTAATGCCCGTGTGGCAACTGGAACCAGCACGTTAAGTGCATTCAGGGGAATGATGGCTGCTACTGGCGCCACGGCTCAAGCAACTGCGGCATCCATTCGCACTGCAGGCATTACGCTTCGCACTTTCTTTGCTGCCACTGGAGTCGGCCTCGTGGTGGTGGGCATCAGTATGCTCATCGAGAAATTCATGAGCATGAATCAAGCCTTGGCAGATACAAAAGCCAAGGCATTAGGGGCTGCCCAAGCCATTCGCTCGATGTCTCAAACCGAGGCGCGAGTGGCAGAACAGCAGGCGCAATCTGCTTATCAACTCATTGGTCAAATTTCAGGCAGAGCTGGAGCGCAACAGCCGGGAGGCGACAGGCTTGTTCCAGTGAGCCAAAAAGAACTTAGTCAGCTTCAGCAGCTTGGTGCAATTCGTTCACAGCAAACACCAGGCGGGCCACTGTATGTAAAACGAAGCGAGGCGATGGCCCTCGCCCCGCAAGCGCAGCGACTTCAATCAGAAGCTGCCTTTAGGCAGAGGCAAATTCAATTTGAAGAGCAGCAAACACGGCAACAGGCCGTACTTGCCCCTATTCCTCCATCGGAAGAAGAAGGGAAAAAGAAAAAAGGAAAAGAGCTTGATGTTTACAATAGGAGTCAGCTTGATTTTATTAAGCAACGATTTGAGGCTGAAAAGCAAGTATTAGATCAGCAATTGCAGGCTAATTTGCTCTCTAAAACGTCTTACGATATCAAGCTTGCCGAGCTTACTTTGGAAACGGAAAGAGCAGAATTGCAAGAGCGATTCCGCTTGGAATCAGAAAAAATTAAAGCAGATAATTTAAGTGCAGCAGATAAGGCTCTTGCTCTTAAAGATCAAGAAGTTAAGCTGGCAAATGGTTTGGCTATAGCTGAAAAGCAAAGAGATATTGCCGTCAAGGGAGCCAAGTTAGAACTTAGAAAACCTTTTGTTGAAGCACTACGAAACGAAAACATGGAAATTGAGAAACAGCAGGTGCTGCTTCTTAATCTAAAAGAAGGTTTTGGAGAACTTTCTGCGCAACAGGAGGCTAATTTTATTGTTGAAGAAAAAATTGCTGCGCTCAGGGCTGACGAGCAAAAAATCATTCAAACCGATATTGATAACTTACGCGAACAAATTAAGCTTCGCATTGAAAACGGAAAACTTCTTGAAAAAGAGAAGGGCTTATTTGAAGCGCAGCGTGGGCTTGGAATTATTGGCGGCGGCTTAAGAGCTGGTTTTACTGGCAGCGCCGCGAATGTATTTGAGCAGGCCATGGAGCAATACGGGGACCAAGATTATGCCACTCAGCTTGCCAATATCGAATCCACTGCAATGCAGCTTAGGAGCGTTTTTGAAGGTTTGCAAAGTGCGATTGGCGGCGTGAGCGGGGCTTTTGCAAACATGCTTACAGAAGGTATTACGAGCATGATTACTGGCACTGCTACTGCTAAGGAAGTATTTGCCAGCTTCTTACAAAGCGTTGGACAAGCGTTGTCTCAAGCAGCTTCGCAAATGATTGCCACTTATATTGCTATTGGCATTGCGAAGATGTTTGCTGGTCTTGGTGGCGGCGGAAATTCCCAAGGAAGTGGAGGAGGGATTTCAAATATTCTCCCTGGAATGCGCCAATATTCAATGGAAGGGCCACTCACTGGTACGCTTGGTGGTGTTGGCATGGCAAATGGCGGCATCGCCCTTGGCGGCTTTAAAGCTTTTGCGAATGGTGGCGTCGTCAGCGGTCCCACTCTTGGCTTGATTGGCGAAGGCAAGTATAACGAAGCAGTTGTTCCCCTTCCTGATGGTCGTTCCATCCCAGTACAACTTGGTGGACGCTCTGCTCGTGATCTCATGGGCAATGGAGCGCCAGGCATGCCTCAAGCGCCTTCCCTGAGTATGAAATTTGAAACCACTAAAATCAATGGCATAGAATACGTTAGCAGGGAACAATTAGAGCAGGCAATGGCAGAAACTCGTCGTGCTTCCATTGCAGGAGGCGCTCAGCGAGGCATGTCAATGACTCTCGATAAGATAAAGCAAAGCCCTTCCACTCGCTCTAGCATTGGTATTCGCTAATGGCAGCATTTCCTTCTATTAGACCAACTGGGCGATCCTATACGCCAGGGCAATTTCCCACAAAAACTTATCGCGGGCTTTCTGGCGCCACTGTCAAGCGAGTATTTGGAAATCGAGCATTCGGTCATTCCATTGATCTGCAATTTGAAAACATTAGCGACGTAAATACAAAAGCTATTCTCGATCATTACTATGGTCAGTTTGGTAGCTATGCTCGTTTCACTCTTCCTGATGCAGTGTTTTCTGGCATGAGCACAACACTTAAAAGCGTCGTGCAAGCCCCCACTAATATTCTGTGGGAATATGCTGAGCCCCCGCAAGTGGAAAGCGTATTCAATGGACGTAGCACTGTTACAGTGAGACTGATTGGCGAGCTCGATTATTCTGGAACTTAACGATGGAAACGACTGTTCATATTGCTCATTTCTTGTTCATTCAAACAGCTAACGGACAGTCCCATTACTATCAAAACTATTTCTTTGGCAAAGACGCTTCTTCTGTAGCGGTTCCAGGATCCGCTTCTCCTTCTTATCGTCATGCTCCTTTTCGCGTGGAAGGAGCTTTGTCTTCATTGAATGGAGAAAACAGTTTATTGCGCGTGTTGTTTCCTCATAGCGCTTTTACGATTGCATTAGTTGAAAATGGAGAAGGGAATCGTCTTAGTAAATTGTCCCTGAAAACAGTATGGATGGCAACAACTGGAAACCTTTCTGATTACAGCAGCTACACCAAAACTGCCGAATACGAGGAATTTTATGTTGGCGTGGGTGCATCGTTTGATGATACGACTGTAGAACTACGTTTTAGAAGCGCAATGGATAGCGTGGGAGCTTCTTTCCCAAGACAAACATTTTCGTCTAAAAACGTTGGATTCTTACCCTTGAATGCAGAAGTAAGCCTGCGATGAACGACTTAATTGGCCTGCAATATCAATGGGGAGCAAGTCCAGATGATGGAGAAGGAAAATCAGATTGCTTTCAATTGTGCTGCACAATTAGGCGTCGATTAGGCATGAAGGATTACGCTCCTGATTTTGCATGGGCGTATGAGCAGTATGACGAGCAAAGTTTTTCCCCACGCTTGCTTATGCGCTGGCTGAAAGACAACTGCTTTTCCATTGAATCCTTGCAAGACGGAGACGTAGGTATGTGCATCGAAAAAGCAGCACTCGTTACAGTTGCAAATGGACGATTGTTTTGCATAGCCCCAAAAGGAAGAAGCGTTAGCATTGAATGCAACGAAAGCGTATTATCATACGCCCATTGGTTTAGACCGAAATAGCAATGCGCAAGCTTCTTCCTTACGAGCAACATCTGATTGAGGCTCTTGGTATTTCAGAGGAAGAATATTGGCAATTTTATTTAGCACGGCTAAATTATCGCGATAATAAAGAAGGCACTGCTTTAGACATTAGAAATGAAGCTGGCACAATCGCTTTGGTCCTTACTATTGTGGGAACCTTGGCGCAAGTAGGTGCTGCTCTTCTTGCTCCAAAGCCTCAAGTTCCAGAGCAAACAATGGGACGGCGAAGTCGTAATCTTTTCTTCGCCCCTCGATACGGCTTTAATTCTTTCCAAGAAGTGGCTCGTTATGGCGACCCAATCAACCTTATTTATACCAATAATTCAGAAAATTCTGCTGGTGGCGTAAGGGTAAACACTTCCCTTGTTTGGTCTGCAGTACATAGTCTTGGCTCGCGTCAATTCATGCAAATGCTTGCCGTAGTAGGCGCTGGTCCCATTGAAGAATTTGGATATGGGCGCACTGCCTTTGGGCAAACGCCATTAAGGGACATTCCGGCCCAACGTTTTTGGCTCTATGCACAGCCGGAAGGGGGGCGACTTGCCTTTGTCCACAATCGGTATCCAGAGCCGCTTAATACAGACGATCCGTCCAGGGAGGGCATTGTCTCTACAGATGCAGTGTACAAGGCCAACACGTCTGGTCTTCAAAGGCCCGAAGGCTTCAGTCAGGCATTTTCTCCTACTACCGCCACTTCCTTGGGCGTGTATGACGTTGTACCAATCAAGGTGCAAGTTGAGGATAGGAATGATGAAGGGAAAGAAGAACGCGATCAACTTGGCATCAATCTCACTGGAAGAGGAAGTTATTGGCCTGACGCCTGGCCTGCAGTGGGAGTGCGTCCTGCATTGCCTGTCAATAGTGAACTCACTATTATTTTTAGAGAGGATGATGGAAAAAGTGTAAATGAGGATGTGGAAAGAGCTGCTGTTGATTTACGCAGTTCATATATCACTGTTTTTGATTCTTCTAGTTTGTACAAGCTTGGCGCAGCCAAGCTGAAGATGATTTCTAGCAATATCAACAATGGAAGCGACGTAGAGGGACAGTTTACCTTTAGATGCGTAGAGGCTGGCGTGCTGTGTGAAGAAGATTATGGCACTCTTAATTACCAGCAAAATGGAGAAGAGCTTAGGGCAAGGAAAAGGGAACTAGAAGCCCTTATTGCTCAATTAAATATAGAAAAAGGCATAGCTTTTGGAGAAAAAATTAGTGGCGCAACTGCCAATCAAATCGATCAATACGCCACACGCCTAGAGCAATTAGATGAAAACATCTTAAGAGCATCTGCCATCAGAAAGGGAGATATCTCCTCGAGGGACTTTAGAGATCTGCTTGATGAAACTGGAGCATTTGCAAGCGCAAACGCTCAAATCAATGCATGGGAAGAGGATATTAGAGAGCGAAACAGAATTATTGATGCACGAAGAGATGAACTGGACGATATTAATGCTTCAATTCAAGACATCTTGGAAGAACGCCCTTTTGGCAGCGACCAGAGGGAAAGGATTCGCAGGCTAAAGGAAAGACGTGGAGATAAAAAGCAGGCTATTCGCGACCAAACTACTGCAAAGAAAGAAAGCCGCAAAAACATTAATGATCTCGTCCGCAGGCTTATGCCTCAGGCGATCTTGGAGGGCTTGTTTGATAATTCACCAACCACTAACTTGCGCGATGAATTACGTGCCATGCGCAGAGAGCGTCGTCAAATTAGACGCGCAATTGATGAGCTGATCAGAAATCAGCGAGACATTCCAGCAGAAACTGCTGCTCAACAGGATTGGCAACGTCGATACGATGAGGCTCAGCGAGAGTTAAGAGAAACCGAAGCCGAGCTAAAAAATACAGACAATTGGAATGATTATTTCAATACAAAATGCATTGCAAAAATTGATGAAATCAGCTACGAAGCAACTACAAAATGCGACATCGTAAACTTTTGCTTTAAGAGCAAAATCTTTCAACGCATTCAGGGAAGGCAAAGTAAATACGCCGAGACAGACATGCAGGGTCATAAGGATAGTGACAATGGCGTCCGTAATCGCACGTCAATGTTCTGGATGCTCTACAAGAAGCCTGAAGATTCTCGCTATACAAGGGCTAAATATGTGCTGGCCATCCGCAACGGAAAGGAAGTCGACATCTACACACATCTTCGCTTCATTGCCGCGTCTAAAGATAAGTGGCAATTTAAATTTGAGCCCATTATGGATCTTCCTGCTGAGCTACGCACTCATAATGATGGGCAGCAAATCAACATGATCTATCTTCGTACATTTGGCTATGGATTAAATGATGAGCAAAATAGCGTAAGTCTTGATGGCGGCCATCGTTTGGTTTTCCGTGGCAAAATTCGTCAGACTGTTCGTTTGCGTCCGCGTCTTAATCGTACGCCGAAATTCGTTGATGAATGGGGACTTTTTTCATTACGTTCCGACACACAAATTGCTTTCTCTTTTGATAGTGGAGCAGAGAACACTTTGGTTGCAGTAACGGAGCAGCAGCTTGAAACATTTTCGCCAAGTCTTTACCAGGATTTAGTGATGCTTGGCTTGAACATTTATAGCGGACAAGGCGTGCAGGATTTACGCTCGCTTAGTGCGTGGGTGACGAAAGGGAAAAAAGTGAGAAAACTTAGTGATAATGGCGCATATTCTTCTGGCTTGGTCTCATCAACAAGCTACGCTCCTGAAATTTTCCTTGATACGATTCTTGACGAGAAGAATGGCATTGGAGCATTTGCCAATATTAATGGCATTGATACGACACGTCTTGGACTGGCGCAAAAGTTTTGCCGGGCCAATGGCTATTACATGGATGGTGTGATTGCTGAGCCACAATCATGGAGAGAATTCTGGAGCAGTGTGGCGCCATTTTCTCTTCTTGAGTTTGCGCGCATTGGAGGAAAAGAAACGCTGGTGCCAGCAGTGCCGTACGATACCTTTGGAAATGTCACTAGAAATATCTCCATCTCCGCGCTATTCAATCAAGGCAATATTCTTGAAGAGAGCTATAAGGAAGAATTCCTTGACTATGGCGACAACACGCAAGATTTGATTGCCACCATCGTCTACCGCAACACTGAGAATGACAACGTTTTTCCTGGCAATACAAGCCTGACGATTTCGCTCGCTGATGCAAGCGAAGCAAATAGCGTTCGTCAAACTTTTAACTTGTCAGATTTTGTCACAAGGCGAGTGCAAGCATTGCATTATGGAATGCTGCTTTGTCAGCAGCGAAGGCTTTCTAGGCGCGCAGTGGAATTCAAAACATTTCCCACTGAGAGCCCCATCGAACCAGGAAGCTACATCTATGTACAGACAGATCAAAACCAATGGGACGATTTTCGTAGTGGTATTGTTGAAGCAGATGGCAAATTGAACACGCCATTAGCGGAAGATCCAATCAACGGTTCTTATACAGCGCTTCTATATAGCGGAAATCCAAGCGAAGGTGTGGCAAGGTTATCAGTGGCGGTGGCAGACAGCCAGTCAACCTCTCTTGCTGCTTATGAAGGATGGCTGTTTGTGCTTGGCACTGCCGTAACAACAAAGCGCGTATTCCGCGTAACGGAAGTGACGATGGAAGAAGAAGGTGAAATTACTGTAAGAGCAATTGAGCATCCTTGCGATGAAGAAGGTGGGCAAACAAAATCAAGAATCGTACGTTTTGATCCATCGCTATACCGAATTGATTAAGCGTTCTTGAAAGTGCTAAGATTAAAACAAAAGCTTTAAAACAATGCCTTTCTATACTGGTCGCACTGGCAAGCTGCGTCTTGGTGGCAGCGAAGTGTCGAAGGTTCGTAATTGGACGCTTGATACTTCCGTGAATATGCTGGATACTACAGCACTGGGAGACACTGCCAATACATTCACTCCTGGTCTATTTAGCGCTACTGGCAGTGCCACACTGTCCTATTACAATGGCGACACCACTGATGTGACTAATCTTCTTGAAAGGATCACAAAAACTGGTGCAGTCACTGAAAGTGATCGCGTAAATCTTACGTTTGAAGTGGGAACGAGTCAGACTTTTAATGCTGATGCCTACATCAACAGCGCCAGTATCACTTCTTCCACCGATGAGCTGACGACCGTTTCGTTTAATTTTACGATTGATGGTCCGCTTGATTCCGTGGTTCTTACTGGCACCACTTGATAGAAAGCTTAATTTACAATCTGCATTGTTCGTACAATGGAAGAATAGTCGCTGAAGCGAGATGACGTTTTTTGTTGGCCATACAGGCGCTATCAAGCTTCAGCGAGGAGGCGAAAACACCTTTACGGCCAGTGTTTCACCTAGTGATATCAATACTGCCTTAAATCGCTTTTCGTTTGAAGGAAGCGATAATAATTTAATTACTGGCGATCTTCTGGAAATTTCGACGGAGGATCCTAGGGGGCTTCTGTTTATTCCTTCAACGTTTTGGAGCATTCCAGGCCCTGACGTAGATGGCTATAGCGAAGTTGTTTGGTCTTCTGGAAGCACGGCAGCACTTTCTGGCTGGTTGGATGATGAGATTAGCACGAGCAGTGATTTTCCTCCAGAAGGTTACGATGAATTTAGGCTAAGTGATTATATTGTTGCAGATAACATCAGGGCCTATGCAAACGTAAACAGAGTGGGTGGTATTCGCCTATTTGAGGATTTTGGCGATGCAGTAAATAACGAAAGGGCTAATGAATATGCTTTGGCTAATTTTTATGGCGAACCCATTGAAATTACAGTTGGCGTAAGAGACACTAGGTACAATACGCTTGGCTCAGTCACGTCGTTTGAAATCAATACTGACAGGGCTGCCATGGAGACCACGAGTCTCTCTGATAAATTCAAGCAACAGTATTCGGCTGGCCTATTAAGTGGCAATGGCAGTATCGAATGCTTGTTTAGTTATGAAACAGTGGCTGACCAAGACGTGCCTTTGTTCTTGTTGCAAGTGATCAATCGTCTGGATGTTGGAAGCAGCTTCAAGGCTTTACTCTCACTGTCATCCATCGAGCAATCTCCCACTTTTAGAGAGGAAGTTTACTATGACATCGAAGCAGTGGTAACAAGAGCAGGGGTGACTGTCACGTCTGATGCATTAGTGGCATGTTCAGTTGATTTTGTCACGACCGGCGAATTCAAGATTAGAGTTGGCATTCCTCCAGAATATATTCTGAAGGAAGATAATGATGCCATCTATCTTGAGCAAGGCCTTGATTATCTGTTGAAGGAAGTAACGGACTAATAGGGCAAAGACAAGAGGGCGATAATAGCTATTATCGAGAGAGACTAGACTGTATTTAGCCCTGCCTTTTTGAGAGATGGCCGATCAAAGAATTACGGAACTTGTCGAACTTCCTCAGGGAGGCGTAGCTTCTAATGACGTTCTGCCCATTGCAGACGTTAGTGCCAGTCAAACCAAAAAGGTGCAAGTAAAGAGCCTGATTCAAGCAGGCTTTAATCTTGCTGATGCATCAACGCTTGATATTTCAAAAATCAATCAAGGCAGTGCCGCGAAACTTACTGGTGCCTCCATTGCCACCAATACGCTCACTTACGACAAGATTCAGCAAGTAAGCGCTAATAAGCTTCTTGGGCGAAGCGCTTCTACTGGCAATGTAGAAGAAATTGATTGCACTGTTTATATTCGCACTCTTCTTGATGACGCCAATGCTGCCACTGCCCGTTCCACGTTAGAACTGGGAGCAGTTGCTACTGGCAACACCATTAACACAAGCCTGCTTGAAGATTTAAGCGTTACCACTGGCAAGATCAATAATTTAGCAGTGACGGCTGGCAAGCTTGCTGCTGATGCAGTGGAAACGGCCAAGATTCTTGATGGGGCAGTTACTTCCGCAAAAATTCAGACCAGTGGCATTACTGGCAGCAATGTAAGTGCTGGCACTATTGACACGGTGCATTTAGCCACAAGTGGCGTGACGCTCGCCAAAATGGCAGGCAATTCAGTTGGCACTGTTCAGTTAGTTGATAGTGGCATTACGCAAGTAAAGCTGGCCAGCAATGCAGTAAATACTGTCAATCTTGTCGACAGTGGTATTACGCAGGCAAAGCTTGCTAGCGGGGCAGTAGATACGATTAATTTAGTTGACGGTGGCGTCACCACTGCAAAGCTGGCTTCTGGCGCTGTCACTATTACTAAGCTTGGTCTTTCTTCTGGAGAACTTTCTGGAACAGTCATCACTGCTAGTTCCATTCCTTCTGGAAGCTATGCAGGTGGATCTATTCCCACTGCTGCCATTGAAGACAATGCAGTCACTTTTGCAAAGATTCAGCAAGTGGCCAGTGGAGTGCTGCTTGGTCGTTCTTCCGCTGGTAGCGGCAATGTAGAAACCATTACGCTCACAGCGGCTGGTAGAGCGTTGCTCGATGATGCTGATGCTTCTGCTCAGCGCACAACGCTTGGCTTGGAGACGATGGCCGTGCAAGCCGCTTCCGGCGTAGCAATTACTGGTGGCACGGCAGTTCTAAGTAGCGGCACCATTTCTTACGCGACGATCAATGGCGGCGTCATTAGCGGCATCACTGATCTTGCCATTGCGGATGGCGGCACGGGAGCTTCCACTGCTTCTGGAGCACGCACAAATCTTGGTTTGGCAATTGGCACAGACGTGCAAGCATATGACCCTGCGCTTGCTTCCATTGCTGGACTTACCACTGCTTCTGGCGAATTCCTTTATACCACTGCTTCTGACACTTACGCCACCACTACGATCACCGCTGCTGGTCGTGCACTTCTTGATGATGCAAGTGCTAGTGCTCAGCGCACCACTTTGGGCCTTGGTTCTTTGGCTGTGCAAAATACAGTGGGAAGCGGCAATTACGATGCCGACTCCATTGTTACTGCAGACATTGCCAATAGCGCGATCACCACTGCAAAGATTGCCGATAGTGGCATAACCACTGTAAAGATTGTTGATGCAAATATCACGGCGGATAAACTTGCAAGCAACGCAGTTACCACTGCAAAGATTATTGATAGTGGCGTCACCACTGCCAAAATTGCTGACGCAGCAATTTCTTATAGCAAAATCCAAGGCACATCTACGAGTGATGTGCTGTTGGGACGCTCTTCTGCAAGTGGTGGTACAGTAGAAGAAATTTCTTGCACTTCTGCGGCTCGCTCTATTCTTGATGATGCCACCATTGCTGACATTCGCACCACTCTCGGGCTCGGCACTTTAGCCACGCAAAATGGCAGTTTCTCTGGCACTTCAACTGGCGCAAATACTGGTGATCAAACCATCACACTTTCTGGAGACGTTACTGGTACTGGCACTGGAGCATTTGCTGCAACCATTGCTAATTCTGCAGTAACTACGGTAAAAATCAATGATTCGGCTGTAACTACTGCCAAAATTGTTGACAGTGGCGTTACTGCTGCAAAGCTGGCCGATAATTCTTCTTCCATTGTTGCTGGTTCCACGCCAACTGGCGATGGTGATTTTATTGGCCAGCAATGGCTAAACACCAATACTGGCATTGAATACACTTGGACTGGCGCCACTTGGCAGCGTCAAAGCGGCCTTGCCACGACAGTCGTCTCTGGAGACACTGTTTATAGCTTTACCACTTCCTATCCTGATGCATTTACTGCTTCCATTGTTCCCTCTTTAAATACGCAAGTTGCTACGCGCTTTTTTGCTGGTCCAGCAAGTGGCGCTGCAGATGCTGCTCCCACTTTCAGGACTATCACTGCCAACGATCTTCCTAAGGCAACAACTGCTGCTCTTGGCGTGGCACAAGCCGGCACTGGCCTGGTCACTGTTAGCGGTATCTTTAACCATGCAAATAGTGTTGCTTCTGGCACTTATTACAAAGTCACTGTAGATGCGCAGGGACATGTCAGTGCTGGTGTAGGAAGCCTTGTAGCAGATGATATTCCCAGTATTCCTGCATCCAAAATCACCACTGGCACATTTGGCAGTGGTTTTATTGCGGATGATTCAGTGCTGGCTTCTAAGCTTGCAAACTATTCAGTTAGCCAGTTCGGCGAAGCTCCGCCAATTGCTGATTTTATCGGGCAATTCTTCTTCAATCCATTGGAGAAAGATCTCTATCTATGGGATGGAAACGTTTGGAACCCAGTTGGCATTAGCGTTGGCGAGATTATCTTTGGTGGTACTTACAATGCCTCTGGCAACGTTCTTGGAAGTGTAAGTTCTGATGGCGCAGGCATTGGTCTTTCCGTGGGGCAGCCGCTTCCTGCTGCGTCAACCACATTTAATCGCTATTACGTTGTTGTTGAAAGTGGAGGAACTGGCACATCACCAGCTCCAGAAACTGTCCTGCAACCGCCTGATATTCTTCTGTGCAATGGTACGGCATGGGTGGAGCTTGATGTTAGCTCTACTTATCAATCGCAAACTGCAGCTAATGTTGCGTTTGCTGCTGCTGGAACAATTAGCAGCACAAATGTGCAGTCCGCTATTGAAGAAGTTAATGCCGAATGTCGCAATGTCAATAACGTAGCAAGTGGTATTTTGGCTACTGGCTATGGCGGCACTGGTATTAATTCTTATGCCAAAGGCGATCTTTTAGTTGGCAGTGGCACAACGCTTGTCAAGCAAGCAGTTGGGACCAATGGTCAAGTGTTGACGGCTAATTCTGCTTTTGGTGGAGGCGTTCATTGGACCACTCCAGCAAGTGGTACTGTTCTTTCAGTGAGCGTCAATTCACCTCTCACAGTTGTTAGTGGCTCCACAACGCCAGTGATTTCCATCCCTGATGCAACGACAAGTGTACGGGGAACTGTCATTCTTACTGACAGCACTTCCACCACCAGCTCTACGCTTGCTGCTACTGCCACTGCAGTGAAGAGTGCTTTTGATTTAGCTAATGCTGCATTGCCACGAGCTGGCGGCACCATCACTGGTGAAGTGGTTATTGGAAGCGCTGGCACTCTTCTTTTTGAAGGCGCCACTGATAATGCTTTTGAGATTCAACTTACAGCCGCTGATGCCACTTCAGACAAAGTGGTGACACTGCCAGATACTACTGGCACGATTATTACCACTGGCGACACTGGCACTGTTACTAATTTAATGCTTGCTGGTAGCATTATTGATACCAAACTTTCCACCATTTCTACGGCCGGAAAAGTGAGCAATAGCGCTACCACTGCTACTAGCTCCAATACTGCTAGTGCAATTGTTGCTCGTGATGCAAGTGGTAATTTCTCCGCTGGCACCATTGACGCCATTATTGATGAAGGCACATTCTGATCATTAGAAAAGAAAGCCTTTTAGAATTACAAAAGACTAATAGTCTTCTGTAATTCCGAAAGGCTTTAATTATGGCTGGTGTTCTTCAGCATCTGCGTTCATCGACGCTTAACAAGCGTCCTAATCCTGCTTCCATGGTTGACGGGCAAATTGCCATTAACTATGCAAGTGGTAGCCCTGGGGCATTTTTCAAGGACAGTAATGGCAACTTGGTGAAAGTTGGGCCTGTGCATGTGGGCACAACTGCTCCTAATGTTAGTCCTGCAAGTGGCGGCACTGCTGGTAATAGCCTTGGCGAACAATGGCTTGATACGAATGGTGGCACTTATGTGTTCAAAATTTGGGACGGAGCTGCATGGCGCAGTGAAGCTGGTGAGTTTGTAAATGTCACTGGCGATACCATGACTGGCGCGCTAGGAATTGTTACTGGCAGCGCATCTACGCCAGGACTATTCTTTTCTGGCGACACAAATACAGGCATCTATTCACCAGGCGCAGACCAAGTAGCCATCTCGACTAATGGCACTCGTCGATTGATCATTACAAGCGACGGGAAGGTTGGCCTAGGATCAGCAAGTGTCCTTCAACAAGGATCCGGAATTGACGGAGGTTCTGGCGCAGGAATACTTGAGCTATATAACGGAGCTACGGGGAATACAACCCTTGAAAACACAGGTGCATTTCCGATTATTTTTAAGACTAACGGATCCGAACGGATGCGCCTGGACTCCAGTGGCCGCTTAGGTCTGGGGACTAGTAGCCCTAGTCAGAAGTTATCCATTGGAGGAAGTGGTGCAACACTCGATGGCACCGCCGCAATAAGCTTATTTGATGGAAATAGCTTGGCTTCACGGAGATGGTCCATTTCTAACGGAGCAGGTGGTAATACCGTAGACCTTCTTGGGAAACTTGTAATTGGCTACGGATCTAGCGTGAACGCAGATCCAATGACCGGCACTGCTGCAATGGTCATCGACTCCTCAGGTCGAGTAGGGATTGGCACTACTGCGCCCCTGGCAAAGCTGCATGTTAACAATGGCACAAATGAAAACATTCATTTTACAACCGGTGGCAGTGGAGACCAGAGAATTTCAGCAATCAACGATGCAAACAACGCAACAGTCCAATTAAGTCTTCAAGGGTCACCTTTACTGTTTAGAGGATCAGGAGGAAGCGAAGTAGGCAGGTGGGATACGTCAGGTCGTTTTTTAGTTGGCACGTCTACGAGCGCTGCGGTTAGTGACGGAGAAGAGCCATTTGTCCAAGTCAAAGGCACTGACTCCCGTGGCGGTTTAAGTCTGTCGCGTTTCAGTAACGACGCACAAGGCTGCGGTTTGTATATCGCTAAATCACGGGGAACGTCTATCGGTTCTGCCACCATCGTTGCCAACGGCGATGAGCTTGGCAGAATTACATTCTCTGGGTCTGACGGAACAGACCTAAATACACCTGGTGCGTCGATCAAAGCGGAAGTCGATGGGACACCTGGAGCGAATGACCTTCCGACGAGATTAGTGTTCTCCACTACTGCGGATGGGGCGAGCAGCCCGACGGAGCGGCTTTACCTTTACAGTAATGGATACGTCCGCGCCCCAGGTGTGTATGCACTAACCACAGCGGTAGCCGCTAATGTTCGGGTTGATTCAGATGGATACTTATACCGTTCAACATCATCTATTCGATACAAGAAAGATGTTGAAACCCTTCAAGATGAGTACGCAGATGCAATCTTAAATGCGCGACCTGTTTGGTTCCGTTCACTAAGTGAAAAAGACAATCCAGATTGGGGTTATTGGGGTTTTATCGCAGAAGAAGTTGAGCAGATTGATCCACGTCTTTGCACCTATGGCGAAGATGAAGAAGGCAATCAACGTGTTGAAAGCGTCCAATACGACCGCTTCGTGCCCCACTTGCTGAACCTGATCAAGCGGCAGCAACAAGCAATCGAAACCCTTGAGGCCAAAGTTGCTGCTCTTGAGAGCGCGTAGTATTTAAGATTGTGGGGTGGCGAGTTTGCACAGAGTTAAGCCCAGTCACCCCCTTCACTCGTGACCCTGGCTGAACTATCTGGAAATCCCGGATAGTTCTCAACTCATCAGCCCGGCTTACAAGTCCACGTCGCTACTGGCTCTAGGCGGTTTCCCGAAGAAACCGCCTTTTCTTTTCATTGTTAAACTAACAAAGACCATTCTTCTTAATCATGGCGATCACTTACGACTGGGGCGTTAGCCAACTTGAACGGCAACTGGCCGACGGCATTGTCTACACGGTTCACTATACGATTTCGGCTAATGACGGCACTTACGCTAGTTCAGCGTATGGCAGCATTGGTCTCGAACCGCCCGACGAAGACGATGCCATTCCTTATGCTCAGCTCACCCCTGAAATCGTCACTGGCTGGGTGAAAGAAAAGTTTGGCGCTGAGAAAGTTGCAGAAATTGAAGCCGCTCTCGCCGAGCAAATTTCTCAACAGCGCACTCCGACCACTGGCACTGGCCTACCTTGGAGCTAATGAATGGCAGCAAAATCCAAAGTTGGCATTAGCGGGCAAAAGCTTCATTCTCCTAATCGTAGCAAGAAGACTAGGCAAGGCAATGGAGCAAATAGTAAAGCTTCTCATGGGCGAAAGCTTATGCGAGGCCAAGGTAAATAATTACGAGGCCGAAAGGCCTCTTTTCTTTTGGCAGTACAATGAAAGAAAGCATTATTTCTCATGGGCCAAATCATTGCCGGCGGCGAACAGTTTGAAACTCACATTCAAGCTGATTATCGCGGACAAATTTTAAAAACTGGTCCCGACAGTGGAGCCGTTGATGCTTTTGGTCGTGCTCGCACTAGCGCTCCTTATACGCTTTTTGATAGCACAATGCGTTATGACAAACGTAGTGATCAATGGCTTGATCGCATTGTCGGCGGCGGTACAGTCACGTATTTAACTAATCAAAGCAGTGTTGCAATGACGACTACCACTGCATCGGGAGATACTGTACTTCGTAGAACCAAGCAATATTTTCCTTACCAGCCAGGCAAGAGCATGATGACCATGCAAAGCTTTGCTGGCACCACTCCTGCCTCTGGACTTATTCAAGAAGTGGGAATGTTTGACGATCAAAATGGCGTGATGCTCCGAGCTAGCGGCACTACTTTGCAGTTTGTAGTTAGAAGCTACACGTCTGGATCAATAATTGAAGATGTTGTTAATCAATCGCAATGGAATATCAATACGCTTGAATCATTGGATTTCTCTAAAGCGCAAATCTTGACCACCGACTTGGAATGGCTAGGCGTTGGACGAGTAAGGATGGGTTTTGTTATCAACGGAGAAATTATTTATTGCCATGAATTTAATCATTACAACGTTCTAGCTGGCGCTTATATGACAACAGCTATTTTGCCATTGTCTTATCGCATTCACAATGCTTCTGCTCAGGCTTCAGGAAGAACAATGAAGCAAATTTGCTGCAGTGTTTTAAGCGAAGGTGGTTACGAGCCAGATGGTGCTGTGTATTCAGTGGGTCATGATCTAGCCACTGTCGCCAACACTTCTGGAGAGCGTATCACTGCTGGCATCCGCATGGCGAGTGGTCGCACCGGCAATGTTATTCTTCCAGTGAGGGTTTCCACTGCCACTGCTTCTAGCGATGTAGTTCTATGGAGACTTCGCCTCAATCCAACTGTAAGCGGAGCCACGTGGTCAGCAGCAGACAATGGGAGAGGTAATGTGGAAGTGACGACAAGCGGCACTGCTACTGGCGGTACTATTGTTGATGCTGGTTTTGTAAGTCAAGGGAGCGCGAATAACTATGATGTGGCGGTGGCTATTCGACTTGCGTTAGGACAAAATGCTTCTGGCGTAAGCGACCAGCTTGTGTTGACTGTAGATAGTGCGGTTAGCGCAAAAGCCATTGGCATGATCGGCTGGGCAGAAATCACTTAAGCTGTCAGGGCAATATGCCCCTTTCCATGGCCTTTCCTTTTGTTGCAGAGGGTGAATGGTACAAACAACAAACCGAACATCTTTTAGACATTCTCGCTGAGCTACTGACGGACGATGATCCGGCGATGGCTTGCAAAGCGCTGAGCGAAACCATTGCTTCGTGGGAGGACTACCACGAGAAGGAGCTTACTAAGTGGAAGCGCCTTAGGGCGCTTCTTGGCTTGGAAGCTGGTACGTAATCCTCAGCTCTGCTCCCAAGGCTTTTACGGCCTCGCTAGCCTCCGCTGGTGGGGCCTTTTCAATGAGAACAGACGGGACAATAGCATTGGGAAGGGACGTGACTTTGGCATCAGGAAACAGCTCATGAGCTTTTTCGGCGAGAGCGTTTGCTTTTGTTTCCTGCTCATCCTCTTCCCATCGTTTAACTAGCGTGATTGCCTGCTGGTCAATTTTCTTTATTACTGCTTTGGTTTTCCATTCCGACCAATCAGGGCGGCAATGAGCCATGAGCATTTTGAACCATGGCTTCAATGCAAGAGAAGGCCGCATTGAGGCGGCCCATAAGGCTAGTTCATAGCAGAGAGCATTAAACCAAGATTGCCAATTCATCCTTCCGTCTCGCGATGGTCAATTCTTGAGATAAGATGAAAGGGCAGCGGAACTGCAATTCCCTGCCCACGGACACCTACAAGGACTAGGCATCATGTCAATCATAGAAGAATGGCGACCCGTCGTTGGATACGAGGATCTTTACGAGGTGAGCGATCAAGGGCGCGTCAGGAGCCTTGATCGCCTATGCAAAAGTGATAAGCGCAGCGACCAGTGGATGAAGGGGAAAATCTTACGTCCCAAAATCAATCCGCATCGACAAAATCGCTGCACAGTTGCGCTTACAAGGAAAGGTGCACCTTCTTACCCTTACATTTCGCGGTTAGTCTTAACTGCCTTTGTTGGTCCTGCGCCAGAAGGTCACGATGCAGCGCACTGGGACGGCGATCCAACGAATAATCGCTTAGGCAATTTGAGATGGGCTACTGTTAGCGAAAATATGTCCGATAAAAAGAGGCATGGCACGGATCCGTCTGGCATGAGAAATGCAATGGCGAAGTTAACAGATGAACAAGCTTTATATATAAAACGTAATTACAGGCGCACTTCGTACCACGACAGTAACGCCCTTGAATTGGCTGCCATGTTTAACGTTTCAAGAGGTGTTGTTTTAGGAATTGCAAAAGGCGAAGCTTGGAGATCTGTTAACCTTCCTGAAAAATTGAAATAAAAACCACTCCGGCTTTAGTCAGAGGCAATACTTTATCTCGAAGATCTATATTAAATGCCCTGCAACACCCGTGTGAAGGAACCAGCGGCTGCCTAGGTGCCCATGCACCTGGCCATCCGTTCGCGCTTCCTCCCCCATGGAGCATAATCCCAGCACGGCCATATTTAGCTTCTTGATTCTCTAGCTCAATCATGTCAAAGGTGTACCAGCCATATGACATCAATGTACGATCATAAGCAGGCTTATCTCCGACACGTTCGTAATCCCTATAAATAGTTCCCAGTTTGTACAGACCAGGCGGCGTGTCTGAATTTGTGATTTTCCATTCAAAATCACTGTATTGCCCACGAGCGAGACACGGGATTTCCCACAAAAGCTTTCCTTCAAACGAGAAGGCTTTCATGGTTTCCACTGCATCGTTCACAATCAAATGTGAATCGCCTTTCTTAAAGTCAAAATCTTGCGGACGTTTTTTAGGGCCAATCATAGTAAAAGCAGTGCTCTCAGGAGCATATTCCTTCATGAGCTTAGACAATTTCGCAGGATAATCTGGATCAGTGGCATACGATTGCTCCTTGAGCATTCGCGCTGCTGCATAACGATTCGGGGCATTATTAATGCCCTTGAAATGACGATAGTCTTTATACCAACGAGTGATTAAATATTCAATACAAGCAGCAAGGCTAGGAAAATCAATGAATCCAGCTTTGATGGTCACCCATTGGCCATCGTAAAATTCTTGAGTGGTAGTAGTCGTGCCTTCGCCTTTCGCACCGATGTAATTGTGGGTGCCAGACACGTGCTTGCCAAAGCCACTCTCTAGGCAGCATTGCGCTGCTACCAGTTCAGGGTAGCGAGCGCCATATTTACGGGCAATCTGAAAGCAATCGTCCCAGAATGCCCGATTAGAGGGCCACATGGCTTCAGTCCTTCACGCGAAAAATTGCCTTTAGGCCGGTCAGCAAAAGCTGGATGACGTTGTTTTCCTTGTAGGGAGTGCGTTCGATAATTTGGTCAGCAGCAGCAACAATGATGCCACCAATAACGAACCATTCAATGCCGCTCATGACGAGAGATGCAATGGAGATATAAATAGCCTAGCGTTCAATCTCTAGATTACGGACTCTGTTTTCCATCTCGCTCATCTTATCCGTGAGAGTGGAAAGCTTTTCTGTGACGGTTTCAATTTGTACGGCCACTCTTGCTTGCTGAGTGCCCACTGCAATGAGCATAGCTCCAGTTGACAGAAGCATGCCAGCCGTAATAGTGGCTACGAAATTTGCAAGGCCGTCCTTGAAACTGTCCATAGCCAACGATCAATACCATCATTCTATAGAAAATTCACGAGACATTATTTAGCGTTAAACTAAGGTCAAGACAATTTAATAGTGCCATGCCAAGAGCGAATGGTCCTGATGAGCTGCTTTATTCTCTCATTGAACTTCGCCCTGGTGACGCAAAACGTAGGTTTCGCAAGAGCATTTTTGAAGACTATTTCTTGAGAGGGCCATTCGGACAATGTGCCTGCGCGTATTGCGGAGAATGGAAAGAAAAGCTTACGATTGATCACATTGTTCCCAAGAGCAAAGGCGGTCCGCATTTCTCGCGTTGGAACATGATTCCGGCATGTAAGAGCTGCAATTTGCGGAAAGGAGATCTGCCACTGCTGGAATGGTGGCGCGTGCAGCCTTTCTGGACCGAAAAGCGCGAAGAGATTCTGATGGCATGGGTGTATTGCAATAGCTTTATCAGTGCTCACACCGACCAGAAGGAGCTTGAGGCATGGTGCGAGAAGAAAGGGCTCATCCTGCCGCTGCATCAAACAATTGAGCATGAAAAAGCCCCCTTATGGGGGCTTTGTTGCAATGCTGCTTAGTCTTCTACTGGGGCGAAGGTGACTTGCCTGCCGGGAAGATCGTAGCGAATGCCTGGCATGGGACAGAATCCTCCTTCGCATTGTTGAGAAGCGTTCTCAAGAGCTTCAACAGCTTCCTGTTGTGGCTCGTTTTCCATGGTGAAGATAAGAAGATCGAGATACCAGCTTGCTTTCTTCAAATCCTCCAAACCATTCTTGTCTTCATAGCGCCAAACATATTTGATGATATTTCCCTTTAGGAAACCCCTAAAGTCGTCTTTGTCCATTGAGGCTTCGATGGCCTCAATGCATTCAATGCCACCGTTCTTGGCATAATGACGGGGATTTTTCACTGGGTCGTGCATAGTTAGAACGAAGATTGGTGAAGATCAAAAGCCTCGAAGGCTTCTTTAAACAATGGACGAGCGAGGGAGGCAAGCGCTTGAGCATAGGCTTGAATTTCGCCTTGACTGTCAGCCTTGTCTCGCAATGAAATGAAATGCAACAAAGCTTGCAGGCTACAGGTCCAGGTGAAGGACGTGTAGGTGGACATGGGCAGAATGCCCCGTGCCTGCTCTTTGCTCACTCCAAGCGTCAGCAACGCCTTGTAAGCCTGCTTGGTTTGCTCTAGAGCCTTGGCGTATTCGATCATCGCCACTTGGTTCATGCTTGGCTCTAGAGGTCCGCTAGAGGCCTGTTTGTTGCTGGGGCTTTGCTGGCGGAATTCACGAGGCATGTAGTAGGCCTCCTCGTCCGCTTCGCAGTAGCGGAAGCTTTTCTCGTTCCAACCAAGCGTGTCATTGGCGAACGTACCACCAATTACATGCTTCCACCATTGCCGACAGATGAACAACGGAGCCTTTACTTGCCATTTGGTGACAACGCCACGAAAGGGACTGGTGTGCTGATGCTTAACGAGATAGTTCAGCAGCTTCTGGTCCTTTTCGGACCATTCGCTGCTGGTCTGATCAAAGCTTTGGCGAGCATCGCAAACAATATCGAGGGAGCTTCCCATCCAGTCGATGAGACGCACCATGCTGATACCATCCATCAGCGGGTCAATTTGATTCATCATCAAGTTTTGTCAGAGGCAATGAGCATGCGAAACGTGGCGGCAATTAGAAACCATTGCCAGAAGCCAAGCGTAAAGCTTGGGATTAGCAGGCCCACGCAAATGCTTATCAACCAAGCCCTCAAGCACATAAGGCCAAAAATTACGAGCAGCGCGCCAGCAAGTTTTGAAAAATCTTTAAGTAAATCGTCAGTTGCTTTGGTAAGCATTGGTGATCAGCGAGAGGGGCCGAAGTCGTTGCAGACTGATTGTAGGAGCAATGTCCGTAGTTGAATGCCAGCGTACTCGTGCCTTCCTGGCTCGTCCGCTTGCATCAAAGCCTTCAATGGTACCAACAATGGAAGAGGGCATCCACCCTGCTGCCGTGCGTTGTACGTATACAACGTCTTGTCCTGGAAGCCATTCATGGTTGCGAGGAGTGCGAGGGAGCTTGTAAGGACGGTAGCCCGTCCCGCATTTTACGGCATTCTTCCCATCGTCCACCCGATAAACAAACTGCTTGCCAAATCGCTGCATGGCTAGGCTAAACGAAACAATGCAAGGACAATGAGCACTTTCTCCATTCCAATCGGCCTAAAATACAATGGTCAAGATTGTATTGGCGTTATGGGGCCTTTTGAAAGGAGCATGGAGCGAGACTTTGCTCTCGTTGCCAACAAGAAAGCCCTGAATGAATGCGGTGACATTGAGAAGCTGAGAGAAGTGGCTTGCACAATGATGGAAGGCTGGAGCAATATGCAAGAAGCCGTCACCGCATTGGTCAAGGAGAATCTTGAGCTTCGTCAAGCCATGACCATTCAAGAGCGCGACCTTGAAGCTGCTGAAGAACTTCTTGGTGAAGCCGCTGATGCCGTTACGCGGTTCGCAAGAAAGCAGCAATCTGCTCAAGCCAAAAAGTTTCCTTGGCCGTTTGGGTGGTAAGGAGAAATACTCTCCAACCTCCCATGGTGGCAAGATTGAATTTGCGAGCATCACGTTCGTAGCCAGAGCCTGTTACGTGACGCCCACGGTTGAAAGTGCCGCCTTGAATTTCAATGAGAGAGCGAGAGGGCAGATGAGCGAAGTCTGCCCTGTAGCGTTTTGAGCGTTTGCTTTTGGCATAGCGCTCTTGAAAATCGGCTTCCCAAGTTGGTACAGCGCTAAATTCTCTGACCAATGGAAGGTCAGGGAAATGCGCTTGCCATAGCCCTAGGAACTGATCTTCAAGAGCACTCACGGGCTAGACAACAGCAAATGCTACGTTAGCGCCTTGATTTTGATACTTGCCATCTCCATAGTCTTGTTTTGAGGAGCCGTTGAGGCGAGCGAACATAACTTGCACGATGCCTTCGTTGGCATAGATGCGTACTGGAAAAGCCAAGGGGTTGACAATACAAATAGTGAGATGACCAGACCAGCCAGGCTCAATTGGCGTAACGTTAATGATCGTGCCTTGCCGAGCATACGTAGACTTACCGTCAGTCAGTCCCATTATGTTAGACGGCATTGTCAGGAGTTCCACACTCACGCCAAGGGCATAGGAGAACGGCGGCAGCACGAAGAACGCGGATCCATCTGGCTCGTAAACAGGAGAAGCCTCATACATCAGCTCCTTATTGAAGCTCTTCACATCGAGAGCCTCCACAGGATTGTTGTTGTTGATGACCATAAAGCCCTTCGGGGAAAGGCGCAGGTCATATCCGGCATGGCTCAAGCCGTATGAGAGTGCTTTTGTTCCATTGGGAAGTTCTCTGGTTTTCTCCCCGACGAAAGGAAAAATAATATCATTTTCAGCAAGAATGCTGATTTCCTTGTCATTAAGAAGCATGGTTCAGAAACGAGCGATGATGGCAGCTACGAAAGGAAGAGCGAAAACAAATGCTCCCCAGAAGGGCAATGCAGGCATGAGAGCCTGAAGAATCCAAGCGATGCCAATGGCGCTAGTAATTAACAGGATTACAATGGCGAGCCAAATAGGACCTCGTGCTGACAGTTCAATAAATAGTTCGTTGCGTTTTGCCATAGAAAAGAAAAGGGCGCATTAGCGCCCTTGGTTAAGAACAATGGAAGGGATCAGAACGGATCGTCAGAGAAGCTCTGCTTAGCCTTATTGCCGTTATCCCACATGGAGGCATAGGCCTTAGGAGAATTGTCAAGCTTGTTGACAGTCACTTGTCCTTTGAAATGAGGAGAAGTGTCCTTATCACGCTTGTCATTGTCCCAAAGAGCAAAACGCAGGGAATAGTTTCCTTGGGGGTTGGTACCTGCCTTCTTCATGGCATTGAGGATGTCGGGAGTGAGATCGACAGTGCCGGAGAAAGCGGGAGAGTTGCCAGCGGGCATTGAGTGGTCCTCAGAGGAGTGTAGTAGGCCCTGGAAGGGGCATCAGAAGCATAGCGCTATGGAAGGAGAAATCAAGCCCCTCGATCCATAGAAATCATTAAGGGGCGTCCGCCTGGGTAGTGCTCAAAGAAGAACTGCTGTACCTTCTGCACCATGATGCCGGCTTGCATGGCGAGCTCTCCTGCTGAGAGGCTCACTACTTGTGCTTCCTGCCCTTTGCCAGTATCTGGATCGTAAATGGCGATGGCACAATGTGCTTCGTTTACTTCGATGTCATACATCTGCTCAATGGCTTGCACGTAAGCGCCAAGCTGCATGCGATAATCGGCTAGCTGTGTATCAGGCTTTTCTTTATAGCTTGTCTTCCAATCAAGCAGGGCATACGCCCCGCTGTTCATTTTGGCAAGCATATCAAACGTGCCTGAATAGCCAATTTCTTGCGCATGATCGTACCAAGCAATGGCACTTTCAACGAGCAATGGACTATCCACTCGCTCAAGAAAACCAACAATGCTTTCAAAGTAGGGGACATACGCTTCGTGAGAATCAAGATGCGTTTGGATGTCTTCGCCGTTCCAGAAATCTTCTAGAACACCGTGAAGCCAATTGCCTCGATCCACAGCATTACGAGTGCGACGATTAGCTTCTTCATCGCCCACCTTCTTGCGCCAGTTCATTAGCGCTGCAATCTTGCCAGGGGGAGAACACGCGCTCGCAATAGTCGTCACAGAGGGCAAAACAAACCCTGCGGGGACATTGGGAAAATCGTCGCAACAATAGTACCTCCGTTTGTTGATCTGGAGCCGGTTGGGTTCGTAGCGGAGAAACGCTGACATTTGAAGAGAGGCAAGACATAAGTCGTAACAAGCCACCTTTAGTCGTGACTGTTGATATGAGAATTAATGTCATATTGCGTCATTTCTAGTTCGCGTTGCAGTTCAATGATCTCACGCTGAAACTGTCCTAAGAGGTTGAGCAGCCTTTCAATACTCAAGCCGTTTTCTTTCATTAAGCATTTAGCCATCATTCGTCCATCGAGAGAAAGTTCATCGGACGCAAGAACTGTTTCTTTATGAGTGGTCATTTTTCGTTCATGTCCCAGTAATAGTCGCAGCCTTCCTCATCGTATGGAGGCGTAGCGAGATAGCTCTGCCAGCGACTTGTAGGTGCCATATAGCGCCAGCAGTTTTCTTTAACAGGGCATTCACCCCCCATGCACATCGCAATGTCAGCCATGAGAATAGTTCGAGCAATTTGATGAAGGAATTGCTTGTCAGCAAAAGGATGATTAGCAACGGCCTCAAGAACAGCAGCAATGCGAAGATCACTGCCAAGCGAATGGTCAGGAAAGCTCCAGAACGCTTCATGACAAGCATCAATCAGAGAACGGTGATTGCGCACGCTTTTCTTCCATCGTTTCGTATTCTTCAACCATGGTTGCCATTGCAGCCATTATTGAAGTTTCAAAGAAACCGCAAGCCAAAACAAACTGCTTGAAATGCTCGACAATCTCAGGGCAGTAGATATTGTGGAACGAGTAGGAAACCTTCGTTTCCCCTTCTTCGTAAGCAAAGGTGAAGCGGCTCATGGGACCATCAGCGAAAGGATAGCGAGAATCGACAGAGCAAGGATCAAGCATAGGAAGGTAACGAGAAGGAACAAACCAAGGGGATCATTCGCTAAATAAGGCGGGAGGAAGCTCAGTAACGGGAAGGTCATCAGCGTCAAGGCAAATGGTTCCAGCAAAGGCCCGTGCTAGACGGGCCGCTGCTAGATCTACTGCTTTTTTGCGACGAAAGCTTTCATGCCTTCAATCACTTCATCAGTGGTAGCAAGACCACGGACAATGTTGATTTCTTCTGTCATCTCAGCTTTGCCGATGATGATTTCCTGCTCCTTTGCCCATAGTGTCATCATTGATGCGACGACGTTTCCGAAGGCTTGCCAGGTTTTGACTTCCGTGGCGCGAGCAAGTCCAATACTTTCAAGAGCAGCTTTGCCTGCAGCCATAGCAGCTTTCTCGTCGGCATAGTTCAAAGGATTGGCTTTGCACACTGCTGTAAGAGCTGCTTTTGCATCGAAAGGCTCAGCGGACCCTGTATCGGCGGTGGCAGTAGTCCCCTTTGCTCCAGCATTAGAAGTGCCACCAGAAGTTGCCGTCGCATCCTTCTTGGCCGCACGAACAGGCTTTGGGGATTCTTGCTGCAACGCCGGCTTCGGCGCTTCTTCCTTAGGGATGTCCTCTCCGGCATAGAGCCGAAGACCAAGGCCCGTGAACGTAGCGATGGCCTTGACGCTGGCACGTTGGATGTTGTCACTAATAGCGCGACCATCAAGCTGTTGAATGGAATTGTGCTTCCTATCCATCACAGGGAATACCAGCGCAGGAGTGCGCCTTACGCCATCTGTCAGATAGGGGCGAAGGATAAAAGCGCCAGGCTCGCCAAAGACGGGCCAGCCAATGGTCTTCTCTTCAAACGCTACGAACAGTGTCGGAAAATGCTCCTTCAGATAGCGGAAGGCAAACGGCCAAGACAGATAGGAGAGGCCTTTGTAGTCCTTCTCGATGTGAGGACCAATGTCTGGAGTGTCATAAGCAGCGCGGAAAGCGTCAGCGCTGATTTCAAGTGGCGTGAACATGCCCAGAGAGCGTTCGATCATTGCCTGTTTTGCGGGATCTTCCATGCTGGAAAAGTCGGAGGGGGAATAAGTAAGGATAGTGTGGTTCATTCTTCGGGAAAGGCAAAATGCCAATCAAGAAGATACTCTGCGTTTTCTTCGTCAAACGAAAGACTTAGTCCAACCACGGCTACACCAGTATCAGAAAAAAAACAGTCAAGGCAATGAAGCACATCGTGATCCATTTGCGCCATGCGAGCACAAAGCTCAGACGTGGTGAGATTTGGAAGTGTCATTATTCAATGGATGCAACGGCTTTGTAGCCAAAGTTCATGGGCTTAAATTCGCCATACATGATGACAAACATCCTTTCAGGCTTTTCGGCCTTATTGACTAGACTTTCGCCAGGAAGTGGCCAATCATTGATGATGCGCACATCAGTGGGCTCTTCTAGGCAGTTGGGATCGTAATTCTCAGAAATCACTCCTTCTTCCCAGAGAAGCTTCACTTCAGTATCTTCATGAATAAGAAGAAACTCTGTGCAAGCTGTTTTAAGCTCGGAAACCTTCATGATCATTGCCCGCAAAAAATAACGCCAAAGAAGCTTTCGCAAGAACTTTTACCCTGTTCCTGGTCTTCTTCATCCATAGCAACACCTGGCAGAGGATTTTCTCCCCCATTTAAAACGCGAAATTTAATGGCGTTCATGTCGCCTTCTTTTTCCACGTCAAATGCGTAATCTTTGTCATAAGAGCCAATCTCAATGTCTCCATATTTATCAATTGCTTTTTGCAATTGCTTAATCAACTTTGAAGCCTTCATAGTCCTCGATGGTGATAGTGGAAACGGAATAGTCTTCAATCATGGAAAAGGCCCCATCTGAAAGAGTGGCGCTACCTTCCCAAACAGGAGTGGAGCGAATAAGGCGCTCAACTGTTTCGCTCAAGCTTTGTCTTGCATCATGGGCAATGTCCTTGAGATGGGCGTAAGCGGTGTCAGTGAGAGTGAAGTGGCGGCTTTTCTTGGGCTCGCCGTGGTCAACGGTCATAGAGCAAAGGACCAATGATGAACCAGCTAATCATGAAGCCAATGAGGCAGGAAAGTGGCAGCCCCATGGTTTTGCCTTGCGAGGGACATGGCCAATATAGCCGTTATGGCCAGCCCGTCAAGGCGAAAAACGAAAAAGGGTGTGAAGAATTGTGAAAGCCTTACGGCAGCAGGATTTTGGTGCTAGAACACCCCCATCTCAACACTGCTCATGGCATTCTCCATCCTTGACCACCTCGACCAACTGGAACCGAGTAACGAGCCTGGGAAGTATCAATGCCCTGCATGTGGCGGCAATGATTTCACTATCAACAAAAACACCGAAGCATACAATTGCTGGCATGATACGAGTCCTGCTCACCGCGCTGAAATTCGCGATGCACTGGCGCCTCTCACGCGATGGGAAAAGCCCGCTCGTGAACCAGGCAACTATTCTTTCTCTTACAAAAATAACAATGGAAAGGAAGTAGTTATTGTCCATCGCGACGATACTTCAGGCAGCAAAAAGATTTGGCAAGACTTTCCCACTATCGACAAAAACGAGAAGGGCCACAAAACCCAACTCAAGGAAGTTAAGGCCAATGTTCTTCCTTACCGTTACGACGACGCAATACAGAAAAGCGAAGAAACTGGCCTTCCTATTTTTGTTGTTGAAGGCGAACTGACTTGCGAGGCAGTTTGGGCGCTTGATATTCCTTGTATTACGTTCCTCGGAGGAAGCAAGCAATATCGCACCAATGGAGACTATTCGGGCCTGTTCCGCAACAGAAAGCTTGTGCTTTGCCCGGATCGAGACGAGCAGGGCGTTGGCTTCATGGCAGAAATCGCCAACGACAACCCTGGTGCTAGCTGGCTTTACGCTGACCCTCGCTCTTGGGAATGGGACAATCTCCCTTCTGGCAATGGCTACGATCTTGGTGACTACATCGAGGATGGCGCCACTAAGGACGATCTTCTCTCTTCCATTGTTTCTAAAAGCAGGCACCAAGGTCAAGATGGCAAACCTGCTTACGAGGAGATTATTTCCACCATTGAAAACTTTGTTGGCCTCTATGCCAATGATTCACGCATTGCCTATGAAACCAGCAATTGGCTAGAGCAACGTGGCGTGAAGATGAGCCAGCAGAATGTCGATAAGATCATCGGCGAAGCCAAAGATCGCATCTATGGAAGGGAAGAGCTTGAAAGCATTGACGCTCTCTCCATTGCCAACGCTGACAAAGCTCGTGAATGGCTCATTGCTGGAATCATTCCCTTAGGGAGCGTCACACTGCTTGCTGCCGGTGGTGGCACTGGTAAATCAACTGTGGCATACAACTGGGCTCTTCACATTGGTCTTGGCACTAAGTGGAGCGGACGACGCTGCATGCAGGGTAAAACTCTTATCTGTCAAAGTGACGAGCCTCTCATTGATACCAGCGAAAAGCTTTCCATTATTGGTTACCAAGACACAAATCTTGCGCCTCGCACCATTGAATTCTGGGAAACCTGGCGCTTTGCCCACATGAGGCAGCTCGAAGAATATGTGAGAAAAGAGCGTCCGTTGTTCATCGTGATTGACAGTCTTACTGCCTGCCTTGCTGGCATGGATGTGGACATGATTAAGAGCAACGCGGGTGATGTTATTTACGGCCTGCGAGATCTTGCCAACACCTATCGCTGCTCCATCCTCATCCTCCACCATCTCAACAAAAATGGAGGCCTACGAGATTCGACAAGCTTTGTAGACAACGTAAGTGAAGTGGTGAAGCTCACTCGTTCTGAAAGTTACGACCCCAGTGAATTCACGCTTGAATGGATGAAGAGCCGAAGTGGCCTCACTGGCAAGCATGTGCTCAAGCGTGACAACCTCACCTATGGCTGGCACTATGCCGGGCCAGTTGGCGGATCCTTGGAAGAACTAAATCAAGTGGTGAACGTTGTTGAAATGCGCAAAACTGAACGCTTCACCAAGCAGCAAGTGGCAGCGCTTTCAGGAAGCTTTGAAACTGGCGCAACAGGCAAAATGCTTGAACTGGCAAGGCGGCAGGGTTTGATTAGCAGCAGCTTTGTAGTGGGTCCCAATGGAGAACGGGAGCGCCTCTACCATTCGTTTGAATACGTAGAGCCTGAGATTGATTTTCAGGACGAGCCAGTTTTCATGGAAGCTGAAAAAGAAGCCACTATTGAAATTCCCGTTCGGGAACAGGCGTTTGAAGAAGAGCCTATTTCCATGGTCTCCAATGAAAATCTTCCCGAAAGGGAAGACGAGGATGATTGGTTCTGACGGCTTCGCAATAGGAGGGAGGCTCTAGCATAGCCTCCCTGCTGCCTACCGTTGCGGGCAGCTTTTTTAGTATAAGGAATAATTGTCCTTCTGCTCATGAAACTCATCTGGGATGAAAACGAAAGCAATGCTCCCCTAGACGCACAGGAAACAGCAAAAGAAATTATTGCAGCTTTTTCCGAGATCTACGCGAGGAGTTGGAAGCAGAAGATCTTGAGGAAGACTATGAAGACGACGACTACGAAGACGAAGCGTGAAAGAAAGGCCTAACGGCCCTTTTCTTTTTATACTGACGAAGATCTTTCTTCTCATCAATGAACAAAGCTGAACTTATCAACCGCGTGGCAGCTCGCACCGAACTAAACAAAAAGGACATCAATCATTCAATCACTGCTGCTCTTGAAGTGATCATGGAGGCAGTGTCTGAAGGGCGAAAGGTGGTTTTTCTTGGTTTTGGCTCGTTTGAACCGCGAGTGCGGGGTCCTCGTAAGAGCATAAATCCCAAAACTCGTGAACCAATTGAAGTGCCAGAGAAGCGCGTGCCTGGTTTTGTCGCTGGTAAGACGTTCAAGGAATGCGTGGCGTATTGAACGCTGAACCATAAGAAAAGGGGCCTGATGGCCCCTTGCTTTATTTGCGCTTTCCTTGGTCTTGACCATCCAGTTTGCGCTGGAATTCTTTTTGTTCTTGTTCTTTGCCATAAAGCCAAGCTCTCGTGCTTTGACCTGGTTTGGGGCCATTACGAGGAAGTTTGACGAGCTTAAATCCGTCAGGAATGGAGGCGGTCATGATTGCTTGCGAAGCCCGAGAATCCTACCATGGGCCCGTTTCTGCCATGGAGAGGACGGTTCAAGGATTGGTCCTCTTGTGGAAATTTGGTGGGGGTGTGTAAACTGGTTCCGGAAAGTCCCGCGAGTATCCCAACATTCTCAGGCGGACTTCCGAGGGGGCTATAAGCCTACGCCACCTGGCCAGCCAGAGCAAGCGTAGCCCCCAAGGGCGGAGCGCTCAATCATAAGGCCAAGATTCCCTACAAAGAACAAGCCTGACGATGTCTCAAACCTCCGCAATGCCGCTCTAGCCAGAGTGGAGCCCCCAAGGGCGTAACGTTTAGACAAAAGGCATAAGAAGCCTCCAAACAAAAAGAACGTTACTAACATTGCAAAGGAATCTTCAAGCGCAATGCTTCTCCCGCCCAAACAAGTAGAAAAACTCCCTCTGCTAGAGCACAATGGGGCAGAAATTCTGCCTATTGTCCATCACGGTTTTTCAAAGCCAGCCAAAGGCCTTCAGCCAGCATCACGCACGCTTTATGGAGCCCGTGATAACAATGGAGAGCGCCATTGGCGCTCTAGCCTGCATGAGATTCAGCAACTGATTGATAGTGGCTTTGATGTGGAGGAGCAAACCAATGCGTGAATTCTGCACCAATCCCAAGGATTGCATGGCTCTCGCTTATGAGCGCGAAGCTGAACATGAAATGGATGCTCGCGGCTTAGACGCCGCTTATGCAGAAATTGTGGACAGTCTCCATAAGGAAATGGAAGAATTCGTCCGCAAGTATTGCCCTAAAAAGCTAAATGAGCTAGATGATTTGTTAGAGAAAGCTTTCTGGCAGTATCATTGAGCAATGCCTAAATCAGACGACGATAAGCTTCAGGGTCTTATCGACCAAGCCATTCGTCGTCATGAAATTAGAGTGGCAACATGGAGCGGCGCATTAGGTGCCGCTCTTTTGTTAGGCACGTTTCACGCTATTGGATTGTTGCGTCATGAATTACACTCCCTCGCCATTGTCGGACGCTGAATGGGAAGAACTATGTGCGTTGAAACAAGCTATTGATGATGCTCCGGCAACTGTCGTTGCCTCGCGTATGGAACGTTTCACTGAGCTTTTTGTTCGGACTCTCCATGGAAAGGGGGATACAATGCGTGAAGCGAAATGGTAAACAATGCCTCGTCCTGAAATTGAATTTGCCACGCCAGAAGAAGAGGAGGCTTACGCAAGAAAAGCATTAGTTCGAGCTGGCATTAGCGAAACACAATACGAGGCTATTCGCGAATTCCGAACGGATCAAAAGGCTGGTCGCATCTATACAAAAGAAATGACTGGCCTAAGGCGATGGATGGTACAAGAATTATTGGCAGCAAAAATGAGCAATCGACAGATTGCAAACGTGCTTCAATTAAGCAAGGAAACAGTTAACGCTGATCGTCATTTCAATAGAGAAATCTATACACAAGAGATTCTCAAGAATCAAGACGTGCATAGAGCACGTCTCCTGAAGGAGCAAATGGAGCTAAAAGACAAAGCAATGAAAAGCTTTGAAGAAAGTAAGAAGAAGCGTGTGACGACAATTATGGACGGAGACGATGGAGGAAAGCAGATGGTAAAAATTGAGGAAAGCGCTGGTGATTCCTCGTTTCTCAATGTGGCGAAGAACTCCTTGGTGGAGCAGGCAAAGCTGCTTGGCTTGAACGAACTGAAACCAGTGGAGACAAACGACAACTCCTACCGCAAGTTTCTTAAAGACCTTTCTTCCACCATTGAAAAGGAAAAGGAAGCGAAAGCCACTACTGAACGCCGTAACAATTCATTGCCTGCAGCAGCAACCACAATCAGCTTTGATCCAGATCCTGAGGACGATGGCGCCGTGCAGTCTTTAGAAACTATTAACGAGGATGACTATTGACAATGGCCCCTGGTGGGGCCATTATGAGCGAAATCTCCCGCGTTCCATTGGACCAGTTTGATTCCGTTGATCAGTTCCTTCGCCAGGCCGTAGCGGCCAAGAACGGCAAGCGTCAAGCCATTGGAGCTTCGTTATCGCCCCATCTTCAGGACAATGGCACCGTAGGCGTTCCTCCCAAACTGGCCGCCTCCATTGAACTGATGCTCCAGAGGCACGGCGATGAAACATACCGGCAACTGGCTCTGTTCTGTCTTGGTAAGTGGTTTGAGATGCACATTGGCATGTTCGAGGAGCTGATTGGCGAGGAGCCCAGCATGGCCTGCTCATGTTTGATGGACGCCACACGCATTGCAG
>JACCEA011242096.1_pt1 | contig 58328 bp, 52 predicted proteins | sample 7449851 | NCBI WGS metagenome assembly JACCEA01 (sample SAMN15323453, study PRJNA562643) | freshwater metagenome | isolation source: river surface water | place: USA:Blue River Watershed | collected 2017-08-18 | reverse complement strand
GCACCCATTAAAAATCACAGATGGAATCTATTAGAAACATTGCAATTATTGCCCACGTTGACCACGGTAAAACGACTTTGGTTGATAAAATTATGTATCACTGTCAATTATTTCGTGACAACGAAAATACAGGTGACTTAATCCTTGATAACAACGACTTAGAGCGTGAAAGAGGAATCACAATTACTTCAAAGAACGTTTCTGTTGTATACAAAGGAACAAAAATCAACATTATTGACACTCCTGGTCACGCCGATTTTGGTGGTGAGGTAGAACGTGTATTGAATATGGCTGATGGTGTTTGTTTATTAGTAGATGCTTTTGAAGGTCCAATGCCACAAACACGTTTTGTTTTGCAAAAAGCAATTGATCTTGGTTTGAAACCATGTGTGGTAATCAATAAAGTGGACAAAGAAAACTGTACTCCAGAAGAAGTTCACGAAAAAGTATTTGATTTAATGTTTGAATTAGGAGCAACTGAAGAACAATTGGATTTTCCAACTGTTTATGGTTCTGCTAAAAATAACTGGATGTCTGATGATTTCAGAAATCAAACAGAAAACATTGAGCCATTATTAGATATGGTAATTAATAATGTACCAGCTCCTAAAGTATCTGAAGGAACACCACAAATGTTGATTACTTCATTAGATTTTTCATCTTTCACAGGACGTATCGCTATCGGTCGTTTAGAAAGAGGTGTTTTGAAAGAAGGTATGCCAATTTCTTTATGTAAAAGAGATGGTTCTATTTCAAAATCAAGAATAAAAGAATTACATACTTTTGAAGGTCTTGGACGTAAAAAAGTAACTGAAGTTGTAGCAGGAGATATCTGCGCAATTATAGGCGTTGAAGGATTTGAAATTGGTGATACTATTGCCGACAATGAAAATCCAGAAGCGTTACAAACTATTGCTATTGATGAGCCAACAATGAGTATGTTGTTTACCATTAACGATTCACCATTCTTTGGTAAAGAAGGTAAGTTTGTAACTTCTCGTCATATCCGTGAAAGATTAACTAAAGAATTAGAGAAAAACTTAGCGATGAAGTTAGGTGAAACTGATTCAGCTGATAAATTCATGGTTTTTGGTCGTGGTGTATTGCACTTATCTGTTCTTATTGAAACGATGAGAAGAGAAGGATATGAATTGCAAATTGGTCAGCCACAAGTTATTATCAAAGAAATTGATGGTAAAAAATGTGAGCCTATTGAAGAGTTAACCATTGATTTGCCAGAATCACTTTCAGGAAGAGCAGTAGAGTTTGTAACTTTACGTAAAGGAGAAATGTTGAGTATGGAAACCAAAGGGGAACGTATGATTATCAAATTTAATATTCCATCTCGTGGAATTATTGGATTGCGTAACCAATTGTTAACCGCTACAGCTGGAGAAGCTATTATGGCACACCGTTTCATAGGATACGAACCTTTCAAAGGAGAAATTTCTGGACGTAACAAAGGATCTTTAATTTCAATGGAAAAAGGAAAAGCTATTCCTTACTCTATCGATAAATTACAAGATCGTGGAAAATTCTTTGTTGAACCAAATGCTGAAATTTACGAAGGTCAGGTAATTGGAGAAAATTCTCGTGGTGATGATATGTGTGTCAATGTAACTAAAGAGAAAAAACAATCTAACGTTCGTTCTTCTGGGAATGATGAAAAAGCGAGAATTATTCCGCCAATCATTTTCTCTCTTGAAGAAGCATTGGAATACATTCAAAAAGATGAGTATGTTGAGGTAACTCCAAAAAGTATTCGTTTGAGAAAAATTTATTTGACAGAAACAGATAGAAAAAGATTTAAAATCTAAGGATTTGCATCTTACTTACAGAAAAAACCATCAGCGAAAGTTGATGGTTTTCTTTTTTAAATCAATTCAGGATTAGTTATCGTTTCAAACTAAAATGTCCTTTTGCTTCCCGACCATCTTCTAATTTAACTGTAAACCAATAATCATCTGCTGGAAGTGCAATTCCATTAATTGTGCCATCCCAGCCTTGGCTATCTGTAGTTATTTCTTTAATTAGTTTTCCATAACGATCAAATATATGAATTATAGAGTGTATCGTAATTGTTCCATTTGTACCTTTTAAATTCCAATAATCATTATATCCATCTGTATTGGGTGTAAAGAATAATGGCGCTTCTAAAACTACTAATTCAGCGTTGATTTTTCCACAGCCATCTTTATTTTCAATAATTAATTGATGTAGCCCTCCAGGTACATTATCAAACATTGTATTATCTTGAAAGGGAGTTTCTGTCCCATTTTCAAATATAATTTTAAATCGGTAGGTAGATGGATTCTCAAGTAAAATAATAACTTGATTTTCTTTTTGTAAGTCATTTATTTTTAACGAATTAATTCGTGCTAGTTTAGAGAGAATGACTGTGATATTTCGATTTGAAATACAATTATAACTATTTTTTACAACAAGATTATAGTTTCCTTCTTTGTTTACTTTAATTGTAGACGAAGTTTCATTAGTGTTCCACAGATATGTATAATCATTTTCTATTGCTGGAGCAATAATTCCAGCATTTAAAGTCACAAGATTATTTAATCCTTCGCAAAGTATTTCAGTACTTTTTAATTCTACAGCAGGGCTTTGATCTACGATAATGTCAAATTGCCCTGTTCCATAACAACCATCTTCATTTTCAGCTCTAATGTATAGTGTTTTGGAATTTGAAATGTATTTTTTTGCTAAGGGGCTAGTACCCAATTCAGCATCTTTTTTATTTGCAAAATAGGTGAAGATTACATTTTGTGGTAGATTTAATTCGTTTCGAATTAAAATTGTCTTTTTTTCTAAATCGAATTCAGCTTTGCCAATTGTTTTTTCACATTCGTGAAAAGAAGTTGGTAATAATGATCTATTCGGATTAGCTTGTAATGTGATTTTTTGAATACTATAACATGATCCTGAAGGCACTACAATTTTGGCATAAATAGTTTCATTTATTTCACTATTGCGATATATTAAGTCTAAAGAATTTACGTTGTTTTTATCTTCATTAGCTTCATCTGTAGATTTGTAATAATAAATTTCCACCTCATTTTGGATCTGTTTCAATGCTGAAGTCGCTAATTCTAAATTGAAACTTGCTAATCCATCTGTTGGGTCCTGGTCTTGAGTATCACATTGAATTAATTTATAGGGTGATATAGTTGTTTTTGGAGTTTCAAATATGGTAATTGTTTTCTCAATGGGTTCTTTTTCCTCTCCGTTAACAGTTTTTATCAATGTTACTTTGTAATCACCAGCAGCTAAATAAGTATGAAATGCGTCTTTTTCAGTGGTACTAAATCCGTCTCCGAAATTCCATACAACAGAATCAACTTTTTCTGTTGAGTTAAAATAAAAATGAGTAGAACTACCTAAGCAATTGAATTCATAATTGAATGAATATAGAAAAAGTGAAGTTATAAAAGGGGGAAGTCCTAGAAATACTTTTTTTCCTTTTAAGTCGATCTCATCTACTAAATAGTTACAATCAGTTCCGTCTAGTTCTGGATTATTAATTACAGATAATTTTTCTCCTCCTTGTTTTGATATATCATATCCTGATCGGTATATTTTTTCATCGATTCCTAGTTGTAATGCTCCTGCAACTTTTTGAGAATTTATGATTTCTATTTTTGAATTAATTATATTATTATCCTTTAAATTATACTGATACAAACTACTGCCGACACTTATACCATCTGAATTATATTGATTAACACTAACATACATTTTTTTTGATTTCGCCGAAAATTCTACTCCATAAGGATTTGTTCCGCTAATTAAAGTGATACCATTTTTAATAACACCTGTTGTTGAATCAAAATCAAATAACCAAACGTTTCCTGTATTTCTCCTAGTTTCCCCTTTCGGGCCTAATTCATTATTAGTTTTCAATGAAGAATTTGCAATAGCTAATTTTTTTCCATTTGGTGAAATTTTTAAGTAACCGATGGCATTGGTTAAGTATCCTCCTAATGGAACATTTAATGAAGTTGAAGATTTAATTGGGATTGTATTAACACCATTGTTGCCAACTTTAAAGGAATAAAAATTATCTAAAAAATGCGTAATAACCCAGAATGAAATTCCATCTCCATGTTGTACAGCAGTGATTTTCTCTGAACATTTAAATTTAACTTCTTCATTATTTTCAGGATTGTATGTAATTAAATGAATGTTTTTTTTGTTAGTAGGAATATCTCCCAAACCATTATCTAATCTTAAATCAACTTCTGAATAATTTAAGCCATTATTTGGAGGATCCTCATCATTTAATAAGTTGTCATCTACATTATCTGGTAATGGTTGGTCCACTGTGAAGATATAGTATACATATGGATTGTTCGGTTTTGGGACAATAATTGCAGATTGGGTACTTGATTTGTGTCCTAATAGGCCATTTCCATTAGGCATCGCCTGATGTGATTTATTATATACATTGGAACCGTCGGTATAAAAAAGGATATTTCCATTTTTGTCTGAAATAGAAGCACAGCCTTCATTGGTAATAATTTTACCATTAGTTATACTTACTGGGCTTCCAGAATTAAAGTCTAATCCTGCTTTTTCACCAAAGTACCATATTGCCGCTTCTTTTTGTGCGAAAGAAGTAGTAGCTGCCAGTATTGCAATTAATAGTAATAACTTTTTTTTCATGTGTTTAAGCAAAAATAAATTTTCATAATTAGTTCATTAATTACTAATTATTAGGATTAGCGTTTCAAACTAAAATGCCCTTTTGCTGCACGACCATCTTCTAATTCAACTGTAAACCAATAATCATCTCCTGGCATAGGAGCACCATTTATCGTTCCGTCCCAGCCTTGACTTGAAGGAATAATTTGTTTTAATAACTTTCCGTATCTATCAAAAATATAAATAATTGACTTTGAGTTAAATGTATTGTTTACTCCTTTAATATTCCAAAAATCATTGAATCCGTCTCCGTTTGGAGTAAAAAACTTTGGAACACCAATTACAGCTATAGTTTTGGAAATGGTTCCGCATCCATTGGTGTCAATGACATATATATCATGTATTCCAGCGGCAACATTTTCAAATAAGTTAGATGTTTTAAATGGACCAAAGGCTGCATCTAAACTAAATTCATATTTTCCTTTTCCCGAAGCGTTTACAGTAACTGAATTTTGATCAGTTAAATCGATAATTTCGATACTATTAATTGTAGCTATATCAGAAGCAGTTACGTTGATACTACGTATTCTAAAACATCCAAATCCTGTTGATACGGTAACTAAATAAGTTCCATTTGAATTCACATCTATAGTAGAATTCGTTTCGGATAGTAAAACGACTCCATCTTTTTTCCATTGATACGAATAATTTGCGGTAGGTGTTCCATCAGTAATTCCAGCATTGAGTTCGACAAAGAAAGAAGGTAAATTGGAACATACTAACTTATTATCGTGTCCATCTTCATTGGTATCAATATTTGGTTTTGGATTTACAATTAATTTAATATGTGGTCCTAAACCAAAGCACGAATTATCTAATATACTTTCAACCCTAATCCATATCTCTTGCTCGTTTGGATAACCAATATTTCTATAATCAGCTGTATTCACTATCTCATTGATTTCTGCTAAAGCATCGGCCTCATTACGGTAATATTTTATAGCATAATTAGACAAAGGGGGAATTAGGAATTGCTCAACATCTGCTGTAACACTACTAAAGTCAAATTTTGAGATTCCGTCTGTATCAGTACTTATCGAACTAATTGCATCATCACAGGTTTTAAATTCTCTTTTAAAAGTAGACGGTATCTGAGTAGATGAAACAATTAGGTTCATTTCCGAAGTGATAAAACAACCATTTGTATTTTCAACTCGTACCCAAATTCTTTTAGAATTACTAGTATATGCAATTGGGTTAACAATTAATGTGGAGTTGTCTTTAGTTTGAGCTCCAATTGAAGAAGTATAATACGTAAATGTTTCTGTTGCAGCATTAGCTGATATAAAATTATTTTTTTCTGTTAGATTAAAGTCTGATCTTCCATCTGCGTTATCGTCACATTGTTTCAAATCTATGGTTGAAGTTATTGATGGTAAAGCATATACAGTCAAAATGGCTAGATTAGATGATACACCACAACTATTACCGACTTTATCTAGTTGTACTCGGTATTGGTAGCCATTCATTGTGTTAGTTACTCGATTAATATTTAATGTGTTGGTGTTTACTCCGGAATAGATAGTATTATTTGAAAGGTTGTTCCAATTGACTCCATCAATAGATAGTTGCCATTGATACGTATTCCCGCCATTATCTACAATTGCAATAGAAGTATTCTGTAATTCACAGATTGGCGAAATTATCGGTTGTGAAGTTATTATTATGGGGGCGCTAATAGAATAATTTGCATTTGGAATTGTATAAGATGCTCCAACGACCAATCCTTTTTCATCAACTGATAGGGGAGAAGTTCCAAATTTCCCATCGGAATCACCATCACTAAATCCAGCTTCAACAACATCATTGCAATTGTCATTTTCATGATCTAGATCACGGTAATTTCCTATTCCGTCAGTATCTTGGTCTGTTTGTGTTTCAATAGTATCTTTGATTCCATCATTATCGCTATCTAAATCTAAATAATCATTTACACTATCATTATCGGTATCCAAAGGTGTTGTACCCGATCCAAAAACATCAAAAAGGCCGTCTTTGTTAGTGTCTAAATTAGATGTGCCAACAGCTGTATTAGGTTGCGATTCAATAATATCTGCAATACCATCATTGTCGCTGTCTAAATCAAATTGATCTGCCATTCCATCGACGTCAGAATCTCTAGGAATACATGTTGCTTTAATTGTGAAAGTTGCTTTGTTGTTGTTAGTTTCCGATAAGTTAGAATGGATAAATATCAGAGAAGAAGTTAGGTGCGATTGAAAGTGAAACGTTCCTGTTCCAGCCGCTAGAGGTGTCGTGCTATTCAATCTAAAACGGATTTCAAAGGAGGAGTATTCAGTAACATCACTCTCATAAACACCATCATAATTAGTATCGATTAATAATTGATTGTTAGGATTTAAAACCGTTATTGTTTTATCACTATCAGATTTGACAATAAATTCACCATCAGCGTTAATTAAGTCAGTGCTGTTTGCAGTATTTGCATATTCTAAAGCAATGGAAATTGGATTTGTAAAAGTTATTTTATATTCTACACTATTTCCTTTTCCAGCGGGTATTTCACTTATAAAATCACCGTTGTTTTTTTCAAGTAAAGGCCCTGAAACAGAAGCACTATTTGATGCAGTAGGAGTAATTAATTTCGTGTAAGAATTTGAATAAGTGTTTTTTGAAATACTTGTTGTTGTTAAATCAAGCGCAACATTTCCAAATGATTCCTCACAATTTGTAATTCCATCATTGTCAAAATCCAAATCTACATTATCAGGAACAGTATCATTGTCGTTATCAGTTGAACAATTACTTATTGGAATTTTATCTGATAAATTACTGGTGCTACAACTTGGAATACTTCTTTTTACCTGATAGTAACCTGGAGTTAAAGGGGTAAACGTATTTCCAGTTTCTCCATTTATGTCCACACCATTATTTAGCCATTGATAGTTGTAATCAACATCGGCTTCAGTTTTAAGTGTAATGTTGGGAATACAACTGCCAGTAATCGTTGTAGTATTTTCAATTGAAAGTTCAGGTTTTATATCGAATCCTGAATAATAACTTCCGTAAGTAGCTGCTGAATTCGTTCCGTAATAAGAAACGTATACTTGTTTAGTTGATTTGATTGCTACATCACCAAAAAATCCGTTGACTGAGTAATAAACAAAATTAGGATTTCCAGAAATTGGGATAGGAGTTACAGTAGTAAGAACTTCATTAATTGATACTGTCGCACCTGTTTCTGTGACAATATTTACTACTCCATTATAATCTCTACTACCAATCAAATTGATTTGAGGAATATTATCTACAATTTTAGGTGTAGAACAATTTAAAGGTGGTACAAAAAATAAATTTTGATTGGCATTTGATAATCTTTCTCCGATACTTTGATAAGCAAATACGTTTTTTGAGGTTTTTATGTATAAGTTATTGTTTACAAATTGACTTCCGTCCAAAATATATTTTTGGCCAGCTTGAATTGTTGCAATTGAGGTAGTACTTCCATTAACATAAATTTCGGTATTATCTGTATCGGCTATTAAGAGTACTCTTTCTAAGACATCAGTCCCTTGACCTTTAATAAATATATATTCAGTACCAATTTTATCTGCACCTACAATTTGATCGAATCCTACATCTCTTCCTGCATTAGTATTATTTGTTGGGTCATTAGTTCCTCCAAAAGAACCGCTATTGACCACAATATTTTTGTCCGACTCAATCAATGCCCCAATTAAATTACTACCTGTGTTGCCATTAATGGCTAAAATGTAACTTTCATTTTTATTTAAATCAATTGTTTCTGGTCCTGCAAATGAACTTCCATTAGCCAATACTGTTCCGTTTGGTATATTTGAAATGGTAATTTTGGTGTTGTTTTCTGTAGCCAAAACGGAAAAAAAGTTTAATAAACCAACTATATTAGAGCTGTTTAGCATAGCACCGGCTCTAAAACGTTTTCCTAACCCACTAATACCTTTTGATACTAGTCCTCCAGCTTGGTTAAAGCCTCCTGAATTGGTTCGAATATTGGCATATATTAGACCTTCACTTTCAATTACAAATCCTTTATTTATTACTTTTCCGGTATTTGAGCTTGATTCAAATAATTGCGTATTATCACCATTACCAATTGAATATCTATATGGTGTTTTTTTATTTACGGTGCCAGAAATTGTAGATCCTCCAATTAGCAATATTTTAAATTTAACATCTAGTGTACTTGGAGTTGAAATGTAGATATAATGATCTTGAGGAGCTACAGATGGATTACTTGTTAATGGCGGTATATAATGTGTTTTACTAAGCTGTGCAATACAGTTTAATGAAAATAGTAATATAAATAGAAGTAGTATTTTTTTCATTTGTTAAAAATAGCAAAAATTATTTTACCTTTTTAAGCTAAAATGACCATTTACAATTTGATTTTCATTAAGGACTAATCGAAACCAATAATCATCTGATGGTAGTGGTAAGCTATTTAAGGTGCCATTCCAGCCATTGGAATCTTTATTCATTTGTTTTAAAAGTTTTCCATAACGATCAAAAATGGAAACTTTTGCATTTGGATAATTAATTAAGTCCATTATTTTCCAAACATCGTTTATTCCATCTCCGTTTGGAGTAAAAAATGAGGGGTAATCTAAAATAGTAAATGGATAAGTGGCGTATTCACAATTTGTAGTGTTTCTAATATAGGCAATATAATTTCCTTTCGGAACACTTGTAAAAAGAGCATTGCTTTGGTAATTGATTCCATCAATAGAAAATTCATAGTTAGAGTTTGTCGAAGGAGTAATCAATTCAATCGAATTTTTCCCTCCAGTAAATTCTTTGATAATTGGTGTTGGTAAACTACTTAAGTTTTGGCTACTTGCCAATGTCTTTAATGTGATTTGGGCCGATTCCGAACAGCTTAATTTTGAATTAATCCCTTTGGCATACACAATTTGATCACCAGAATTGGTTTTTTCAAATGCAGTTGGGTTGGTTATTTCAATAGTTAGATTATTATCCTCATAAAAATTGGAAATAGTCGTGTCGGGGTTATTATTAGCAAGTACAGTTTTTAAAGAGGTTAAATCAAAAAAAGCAGTTCCTAAACCATTATCATCACATTTGGCAAGTTGGACGTCTTTTAAACCCATTCCAATTGTATATTCAATTTTGATTTCTCCTGTAAAAATACAGCTTGCAGAAGGATCGGAAACTTCCACTTTGTATGTACCTGCATTGGCTACTATGAGTGAAGGATTTGTTTCTCCAATTAAAGGACTAGCGGATCCGTCCTTAAACCATTTAAAAGAATATGTCGGATTTGATAGGTTGGTTTTGATTTCAAATGTTTCTCCTGTACAAATAGCCGAATTATCCGCAACTAATTTGTCTTTACCTAAATCTATTTTTGAAGTAAAACTACCTGCTTCAATGAACAATGCTGAGAATTGGGCACGATTATTATCTTCCGCAATCACGAATTTTATTTTATAACGATGACCAATTTCTAGTTTACTTTGTGCGTTTAATGCTTTTGTATGTCCAGCATAATTTATTGGACTAGCAATTGCTAAATCGGTGTTAAATTGACCAAAATAAGTGTCGTTTTTTGCATCACATTTTGATAGCGAAGTATCCGTGAAATTTATAGCTGGATGGATGTTTTTTGACGATACAGGCGTACCGTCTGGTAGTGTTGCAATATTAATATAATTACTATTGGTAGTTATATCTTTAATTAATATAGCAAGTCCATCAGAGTATTTGCATGGATAATCTCGTATATATTCATTAGACGCAAAAATGTAATTGAAACTTAAAAAATTGGTTGACGATTCAAATTCAAATTCTAATGTTGTAGCATTATAAGAAGTTATCCCTAAAATTGAATTCATGTTACTGTCTCCTGACCAACTTTCTACGCTATTGCTAAAACTTGGGTTATATGGTCCTTTTGAATTGTTGCTTTCCCAGGTACTTAAAACCACCCCAGCGGTAAAAGGAAAATTACTGCCGTTTTTATTAAATGAGGCAAAGCTTTTATTTATTATTGAACCAGAAGCTGATGCTGGATAAACAGTTAAACAAGAATTATTATTGGTAAGTACTTGAACTAACTGATCGGCATTTTGGGTATCATCAATGCTGATTTGAGCCGAAATCCAATTTGGAATAAAGCTAATTATCACAATAATAAATACGATTTTTATCCTACTCATAACAAAACAAAGATACTATAAATCTCTTTTTGTAGTTGCTAACGGAAAAGGAAACCAAAAATTATTTTTCACCAAAAATTTCAGTAAATTTGTTGTAAACACATTCACAATGAGCGAAGAGCCTTTAATGATTTTTAAAAAACCGTCTTATCCTATTAATGAGGCGTTGTTTGACTATCTCGAACGATTCGATCGGATTTCAAAGTTCCCTATTGCTTATGATGATTTATTACGTTTTTCGGGCTCTATTAATGTCTATGACAAAGAAGATAGGGATACATTGTGGATTCGAGTATACTATAATGAATTTGAGAGAGAAGAAATTGATTTAACGCTCAAAAAAATCTACTCTTTGTTGCATTCTGATGGGAATCTAGAGATTATCAAATTTTTAAATATTGACTCGATTGACTATTGTACGTTTGGTAATTCAAAACCTTTCAGAATCAAGGTTAGAAATATTCTCAACGATAATTATACTCATTTTTATGTAAAAAAAGCAGATGCTTCTCGTGTGTACGGATTGGAGTTAGAACATATTTTGTCACCTGATAAAATCAATTTTTTGGTTCATCAAGATACTTTAATTGAGGAGCATATTATGGGTATCGCAGGGGATGTTTTTATCAATACACATTTAAAAGACTGTACCGAAACTGAAAAATCGCAGATAGCGAAAGAGTTTGTGAAGTTCAATGAACGTTCCATGATTCGCTTATTGGGTGATATGCGCGCCTATAATTATGTGGTCATTCCAATTCATGATTTTGACCAAGTAGTGTATAGAATTCGCGCCATTGACTTTGACCAACAATGTTATGAAGGTAATTTTAAAGTCTATCGTCCTCAGTTTTTTAAAGAGAATTATCCAATGGTGAAATTGGTAAAAGATAAATTACAAGAAAGTTCTGTTAATCAATATAAAAACGAAGAGCGTTCTGTTTTAGCTAAAAGAATTCACTCGGCTGAAAATAGAATTAAGCGTTTATTGAAAATTATGGGCGAAGATACGTTATCGACTCCATCCCATTTGGAACAGTTAAAATTGGAATTGTATCGCTACACGAATGATTTGAATTTTAAGAAAGCCAAATCGATGGGGAATATAATGAGTGCATCTTTTCTTTACATCACTCGAAATTTCAAAAACGTTAATCCGTTTAAATCATATTGATCTAAAAAAACAAATCCCCGATGAGTACTCATCGGGGATTTGTTTTAATTTTTCTCTTCTTTATTGAAGTAGACCAAGTAATAATACATTTGCTTTTCTTCGTCCCAGCCTTTTTCTACAAATTTTTCGGCGCTTTCAGGGTTAATGAAATCCATTTTGATTTGAATGTGCGTATCTAAATTAATCACATTTTTGATGGACTTTCTAGCATCAGAAACCGCTGCATTAGCAATTGGAAAAGTAGTAATGTCCTCAATACTGTATTTATCTCCCTTGTCTACTTTGTAGTTTTTAAATTCTGGAATCAAATCGGGATTGTCTAAAACTTCATTTAAGAAATTAGTTTCTTCAAATTGATCGTTTTTAGCAAAATAATTTACAGAACGATTCATGAACATGACCTCTTCTTTTTTGTCCTCGGCAGGGAAAACGACATCTTTAGCAAAGCCTTGACAGAACTTTAAATACTTTTTGGTAATAAAATTTTCGTCTTCGAATGCATCTACCGATAAGAAGTGTTCTAACCAATAACGCGCATCATAACGATTGCTATCAACAGTTAGTATTTTATATCCTTCTTCTTTTTTGTAATTGAAAATGATACAACCTTTGTCTAATTTATTCAAACTTACTCCATGTTGCAACATCATTTCAAGATGCGATTCTTTTTCTTCAAATTGCAAGAAATCGGCTTGAATTTCGCTTTTAAAAATCCCAATCGCATCAACCACATTATTATCAATCGAAAGGTTGGTTAAATAAGTAACATATACTTCGCCGTTCTTAATATGGGGGTGATTGGATTGTTCAAACAAATGTTTCGTGATTTGTTTTGAAACCTCATGTACATTAGACGGATTCTCGAATATTTGAGCAGCAAATTTGTACATTTCGTTGTAATCCAAATCCACTTCGTGTGCAAACTGAAAGTAATTTTCTTCTTTTTCTCTGAAAGGCTTAAAGAAAAATTCCTTCATCAACGGAACAATCTCATCATTTAGATTAAAGGTTTGCTCAGATAAAAAAAATGCCTCGTTGCGGCTTTTATTTCCCACACGGTGAATAGAAAGGGTGTCAATGTGGGTGTTGAATAGGTTGATCATAAGTTTAAGCCCCTCCCGTCCTCCCCGAAGGGGAGGAGTTAAGCACTGGACAGTTTATTTGATTAATTACTTTTTTGAAATCTCATTGTAGTTCCCTCTTTGGGGGTTAGGGGGCTTCTAATTCCAATTTTCTTCAAAACCATAGTCTTCAAAACTATCGTCTCCTTCAAACATATCTAGGTCGTCTTCGTCTAAATCATCTTCAAATTCGCCATAAATATCATCGTGCATATCAGCTTCAAAGTTTTTTTCGATGGCTTCATCTGGCATTTCTCCGTGAGAAAACAGTGTTTCCGGATACAAAGCTCCTGCTTGAGGTTCTTCAACAGCAGCCAATTCTACTAAGAAAGTCCACATATTGATAAAATCATAGACATAGATGATTTTGGTATTCTCTTTATCTAACAGATCCGATAATTTGTAATCACTCATGACGGTTTGCTCGCCAGGAACATCGCCTGCATCAAACATCGGAATTTCATCTTCTTGATTCCAAGTGTCATCGCAAGTATAAAATGAAGCGACTTCCATTCCATCAAATCCAAAAGAATTGAAGATAGCATTGTGTAAATCTTCTAAAGTGTCTTCAGCTAGTATTGCAATATCTCTGAAAATATCTTCTTCTGCGTCTAGAATTACTCTGAATTTATAAACCATAATCGTTGTTTTTATAGAAAGTTCAAAGGTAAATTATTAATTACGAATTACGAATTGTGATTTACGTTTTGTTGAAAAGATTTTAAATTGTTGAATGGGAGTATTTTATTTTAATTTCTTAATCACTTTGGCAGGATTGCCCACTGCCATAGAATAATCAGGAATGTCTTTTGTCACTACTGAACCCGCTCCTATAACACAACCATTGCCAATTGTAACTCCTGGACAAATAATAGCGTTCCCACCAATCCAGCAATCGTCTCCAATTGTGATAGGTTTTGAAACTTTATGAGTGCGGCGCATTTGCGATTCCAAAGGATGTGAGGCAGTGTACAATTGCACTCCAGGACCAAAAAGAACATGAGAGCCAATAGTTACTTTATTTTCGTCCAGAATGACGCAATTTACATTAAAAAAGACATTGTCTCCACACAAAATATTGTATCCATAGTCACAGAAAAACGGAGGTTCAATGTATAGATTAGCACCTGCATTGGGTAGTAATTCTTCCAAAATCAATCGCGCGTTTTTAGTCACACGATATTCCGTAACATTCAACCGATGTAATAAATTTTTGGCTTTTCGGCGGTCTTTTTTAAGATTTATATCACCCAAAAGATATGGCTCCCCGTCGATTATTATTTCTTTTTCTGGTTTCATGAAAAGTAAATTCTAGTGCTGTAAATATAAACATTCTACAATTCATCTTCGTTTTTTGACAATTCGGTTTTTCTTATTTTTATACATTGATTCTTTAGTGCAACTTTGCTTCATCAAAAAAACAATAGTATGATCCGAATAGTTATTTTATTAACCTTAAGTTTGGTAAACTTGTTACATCAATTATTATATTAATCAAATGAATATTATTTCTAAATTAGTTAAAGAGTTCCCTAGAGCATTAGTAGTATCACTAAGCATTTTTTTGGTTTTATTACTAGTACGTTTCCTAATTGGTGATACTGTTGTCTTGTATAATTCATTCAGTATTTACTTTGGTTATACCATGTTATATGGTCTTAGTTTATATTATGCTAATGCTGCAGTCTTTATCTATTTGGATTCCGTTTACAAAAACAATAGATTTTCGCTCAATCGATTAATTGTTGGATTTTTCAGTACGTTTTGCATTACATTATTCACGGTTTTTGTATTACGTGTTTTTGAAGAAGTAATCATAGATGGAGTATCTTTTCAAAAGTATATAATGGAGGAAAGTATTGGGAATTTTCTTGTTCCTATTGTGCTTTTTGTGGTTGTATCATTAACGATTCACGCTTTTTATTTTTACAAATCCTTACAAGAAACCAAAGTCAAAGAGCAAAAAATCATAGCGACTACTGCCAATGCGCAATTTGAAAGTTTAAAAAATCAAATTGACCCTCATTTTCTATTCAATAGCCTCAATGTGTTGAGTTCTTTGATTGAAGAAAATCCCGAAAACGCCCAAAAATTCACGACTTCGTTATCAAAAATATACCGCTATGTTTTGGATCAAAAAGACAAAGAATTAGTGGCTGTGGAAGAAGAATTGGCTTTCGCCAAAATTTATATGCAATTATTAGCCATGCGTTTTGAGAATAGTATTTCGTACGAATTGCCAGAAAATACTAATGTGGATGCAAAAGTAGTTCCGCTTTCACTACAATTATTGTTAGAAAATTGTATCAAACACAATATTGTGAGTAGTTCAAAACCACTGCACATCAAAATTAGTATCGATGACAATCAATTGGTTATCGAAAATAATTGGCAAAAGAAAGAAGTACTCTCCGATGGAAAAGGTGTTGGATTACAAAACATAGTCAATCGTTATGCTTTATTGACGGAACGTCAAGTCAAAATCATTCAAAATGAAATATCGTTTAAAGTGTATTTACCAATTTTAACTAAACAAATTTTAATTATGAAAACGTCTCAATTTAACGAAGAAAACAATGCCTACTTACGAGCTAAAAAACGTGTTGAAGAGCTAAAAGGATTTTATGGCAATTTTACATCTTACTGTGTCGTAATTCCTTCCTTGGCATTAATTAATTATTATACTAATTGGGATCATAAGTGGTTTATTTATCCTATGTTGGGCTGGGGGTTAGGAGTTACGTTTCATGCTATAGGTGTTTTTGGCTATGGAAAATCGTGGGAAGAACGAAAAATACAAGAAATAATAAACAAAGAAAAGACCAATAATTGGGAATAATAACCTGAAAATTAAACACAATGGAAATTATAAATAAAGACCAAATACAATACGAAGAAGCGGTTAAAAAAGTTAAAAAATTAAAAGGATTTTATACCCATGCATTAGTGTATTTAGTAATCAATATTATTTTTGTGATTGCTAATATTCAAAACCTTGAACCTGGAGAAAGTTATTTTCAATTTAAAAATTTCTTCACGGCATTTTTCTGGGGCATTGGTTTATTGGCTCATGCAATGAGTACATTTATTCCTTATTTTATTCTTGGGAAAGATTGGGAACAGCGCAAGATTAGAGAGTTGATGGAGAAAGAAGAACAAAATAAATCAATGTGGCAGTAATTGAATATCGAATGTTGAATTTGAAAATGTATTTACAATGAACATCATCATCATCGAAGACGAAAAGCCAGCGGCTCGTTTGCTGCAACGTAAAGTCGAGAAATTAGGTTTTTCGATTACCACTTTACTGCATTCGGTAGAAGAGTCATTGGATTGGTTTCAAAAGAATCCGCATCCTGATTTGATTTTTTTGGATATCCAATTGTCCGATGGTTTGTCGTTTGAAATTTTTGAACAAATCGATATCAAAAGTGCCGTAATTTTTACGACTGCTTATGATGAATATGCGTTGCGCGCCTTCAAATTGAACAGTATCGATTATTTATTAAAACCTATCGACGAGGAGGAATTGGCTACTGCAATTGCAAAATTCAAAAATCAATTTCAAGTGAATAGTTTTTCAAATTTAGATTTTGAAGCTATCAAACGAATGTTGGTTAATCCGGTTTCAAAAGAATACAGAAAACGGTTTTCGGTTAAAATTGGACAACAACTCAAAGTGATTGATTTATCTGAAATTGAATGTTTATACAGTGAAAACAAAGGAACTTACATTCATACCTTAGATAATCGAGATTACTTGATTGATAGTAGTTTAGAAATTGTGGAAGCCGAATTGAATCCTAAAGATTTTTACCGCATTAGCCGCAAATTTATTATCCCGATGCAATCAGTCAAAGAGATACATGTCTATTCCAATTCCAGATTAAAAATTAGTTTGCCTACTTATAACGCAGAGGAAGTTATCGTGGCTCGTGAACGAGTTGCTGACTTTAAAGAATGGTTGGGTTAATTAAACAGTGTTTTTCTAATTCCAATCAATATAAAAATCAACACAGAATACGCTATAAAAAACGGAATAATCCATTCGATTTGACCCAATGGTAAAAGTACAGCGATAATCAATAATTGGAAACCTAATCCATACATCGAAACCAATGTCATAAACCAATTCGGAAAGGTTTTTACTTTGTAGGCATCATTATCCAAAGCGTGAATAATTTTATCAAATCCACCGTACACAATGGTATATATTTGGAACAAGATATCAACTGATTTTTGACTTTCGCCTGGTAATGCTCTCGGAGATTTGTATTCAAAAACTTTACTGGTTGTATCTCCTCCAACTGATTTGTTTCGAAGAATTACATAATAATAATTATACAAAGTGCCTTGCAATTGTATACAGAAAAAAGCAATTAAAGTAAGCCAAAAAGAAGTTTTCGATACATAGCAAATCGTCATCAAGAATAGAAAATTTAAAATGATATCAAATACACTGTCTAAATACCTTCCTACATAAGATGGAGTGTTTTTTAAACGAGCCAACTCACCATCAGCAGCGTCTATTCCGGATTTCAAAATGATAAAAAATCCAGCCCATAGATAGTTTTCGTTAAGAATGCAATAGATAGCAATTAACCCAGCAAAACCAAACAAAAGCGTAACGTGAATAGGAGTAAAGCGCGTATTTTTTAAGCTATTGGCAAGCCATTTTCCAAAAGGTCTTCCATAATCGGATAAATCTAAAAATTTATCTTGAGCAGCTAGTTTTGACATTAATTATGGTTAAGACGATATTGTGACATTATAGTCGGGGAATTATGAATTTATTTTTTTTGAGTTTTCCAAAACCAAATAGAATTGCAATCCAAATAATAAAGTAGCCATCGCTATATGAATGGTTTGTGATCCAAACGGAAAATTAAAATAATACATCGCAATACCTGATAGGATTTCGATGCAAAGCAATCCTAAAACCCAATTCATTTTATCAAATCCTAAAGTAAGTTTTCTATTTCGCCAAAATAAAAAGGCATTGGCACAAACCACTAAAATTGAAAAACTTCGGTGGGTATAAAATCCTCCTTTTGGGTTTTGTAACCAAACTTCTTTTGGCAAACCAGCTTCCACAATCGTATCCACTGATTCTCGAACTTGTGTTCCAAAAATGATTTGTACAATGGTTAATACTAATCCGGCGTATAAAACCCATTTGAATTCGGTATCTAAGGTTTTTGTTTTTTTGTTTTCTTGAACGGAATAAATCACATACAATTGAACTGCAACAATCACTAATGCAGCCAACATGTGAGTGGTGATTTTATACGGATTTAATACAGAATCAACGACTGTTTTCCCTAACCAGGCCTGAAAGCCCATTAAGAAACAGATCAGCAGATTTAAGAACACTAACTTTTTGTTTTCTTTCCAGAAACCGAAAGAAAAAAACAAAGCAACTAGACAAGCAATTCCGGCTAAGGCTCCAACTAATCTATTAAGGTATTCTACCCAAGTGTGTAATGGATTGAAAATCGCATAATCATGTTTAGTGTATTTTTCCCAATGTGTACTTTCAAAATTTCTTGGAGCAACAAAATGGTCTTTGGCCACTAAAAGACTTTCATCTTTAATAATAACTTGTCCTTTTGAATATTCTTTTCCAACTGTATAGCGTAATTCTTTTTCTTCAGTAGGAGGGATGTAGTATCCAAAGCATTTTGGCCAATCAGGACAACCCATTCCTGAACCTGTCATTCGAACCAATGCACCAGCAAGTATAACTAAATATACTAAAACTAGCGCTGTCTTAGCAGATGGTAGAAAATATTTTTTCATGATTAATTTACTTTTTGCAACCCTAATTTTTCAGCTCTTTTCAATACAAAATTATAAGCAGCTTTGTATTCGTTTGGAATTTCGCCTTCCAAAATTGCTTCTTTTACCGCTTCTTTCAATACACCAATTTCGCGAGAAGGTTGTAAATCAAAAATAGCCATAATTTCTTCTCCAGAAATAGGAGGTTGGAAATTACGCACCTGATCTCGAGCTTCTACTTCAATGATTTTATTTCGTACAATATCAAAATTATTATGGTATTTTTTGAATTTTGCAGGGTTTTTGGTGGTGATATCGGCTTCGCAAAGCGTCATCAAATTATCAACATCTTCTCCAGCATCAAATACTAATCGTCTTACAGCTGAATCAGTTACTAAATCTTCTGCTAATACAATGGGTCTAGAACTCATCATGACCATTTTTTGAACAAATTTCATTTTTTGGTTCAAAGGCATATGCAATCTTTCAAAGATCTTCTTCACCATTTTTCCGCCTAAAAATTCATGTCCGTGAAATGTCCAACCTTGTTTTTTATTGAAACGTTTGGTAGGTGCTTTCCCAATATCATGCAATAAAGCCGACCAACGCAACCATACATCAGCTGTATTGGGACAAATATTATCAACTACTTCAAGCGTATGATAAAAATTGTTTTTATGTGTATGACCTTCAATTTCTTCGACTTGATTTAAAGCGGTTAATTCAGGTAAAATGATATCTAAAAGTCCCGTTTTGTATAATAATAAAAATCCGATAGAAGGTTTTTCGGTTGAAAGGATTTTATTTAATTCGTCCACGATACGTTCTCCCGAAATGATTTTAATACGTTCTGCATTTTTGGTAATAGAATTTAGTGAATTTTCTTCAATTTCAAAATTCAATTGAGTCGCAAAACGAATCGCACGCATCATTCGTAACGGATCATCAGAGTAGGTAATATCTGGATCAAGAGGTGTTTTTATGGTTTTGTTTTCTAAATCCAAAACGCCATTAAACGGATCAACTAAATCGCCAAAAGTGTTTTGATTTAAAGATAAAGCCAATGCATTGATGGTAAAATCGCGACGGTTTTGATCGTCTTCTAAAGTTCCGTTTTCAACAACTGGATTTCTACTTTCAAAATGATAGGATTCTTTTCGGGCGCCAACAAACTCGATTTCAGTATCTTCAAAACGAAGCATCGCTGTTCCATAAGTTTTGAAAACTTGCACTTTTGGTTTTTTAGGTAGTAAATCGGATACTTTTAATGCCAACTCGATTCCACTACCAACGGCAACAATATCAATATCTTTTTTTGCATCCCTTCCAAGGAGAAAATCCCTCACAAACCCACCAATAACATAGCTTTCTACTTGGAGTGCTTGTGAAGCTTTAGCGATTACTTCGAAGATTGTATTATGTAAGGCTGATTTATGATTCATTTATTAATTTGAAAATTTGAAAACTACATTACATTCTCAAATTAGATTTAATTACTTTCTAATAATTTTTACCTGAGCATCGCTCGTTAGTTTGATTATGGTAGAAGGTTTTCCTGCAATTTTTTCGTGGTGCAAATTTACAACATAGTCCACACCTTTTATAATTTCAGGACTAATTTCTTTAAATGATTTAGGAGTAGGTTGGCCTGATATATTAGCGGAAGTTGAAACTAGTGGTTTTTTCATACGTTCCATTAATTTAAAACAAAAAGGTTCTTTAACTAATCTAATTCCTAAAGTTTTATCGGTAGCGATTAAATTAGTAGCTACATTTCTTGGATTATCAAGAACTAAAGTGGTAGGATTTTCTGATAAATCTAAAATTTGCCATGCAACTTCTGGAATATCCTTGAAAACATTGTACATCATCTTTTCTCCGTTCATTAGGCAAATCATACTCTGAGTTTCAGCTCTTTTTTTGAGTTGGTATATTTTTGCCACCGCTTCTGGATTAGTTGCATCACAACCGATACCCCAAACAGTATCGGTAGGGTAGAGAATTATTCCTCCATTTTTGATTACTTCAAACGCATTGAAAACTTCTTGATTGATGTCCATTTGTTTAATTTACTTTAGTTGATAAGAAAGCATAATACCTCCTCTATAGGGTAGCCATTCGCCACTTTTATTATAATTTTTTGCCGATTCGTAACGTTGGTTTGTGCCAATTATATAGCCTTTATAAAAACCTTGATGTGAGCCTCCACCTAAGAAACAATCCAAATGAAGCTTTTCGTTTATTTTGGCTTTGTAACCTATGGTGGCCCCCATAACATATCCCAACCCTTCTTCATATTTATTAGTATTCAAGTAATTCCATTTTTGAAAATTGAAAATAGTAGCTCCAATATGGGCACCAACATAAAATCCATTATTTTTTTCTTTAAAATGGTAACGGTATTCAGGTATAAATAGATAAAATTGTCTAGGATTGCCTTTTATTGATTTCCAAAAGGATGCTGTTACATCAAATTGGAAAGTGGATTTTTTGCCAATACTAGTTTCAATACCTATATTGGGAATTGTTAATAGTGTTGTAAATGCATTAGCCTTAATATAAGTTTGAGCTTGTAATTGGGAACATATAATATAGAGGAGTACAGCGAGTAGTTTTTTCATTAGACTAGGGATGATTGTTTAATTTTATAATTAAATTTTAATTAATTTTTTAAGTAATCCATTGCACGAGGACTAGTCCAGGTCATTTTACTTAATGCATTGATGTAATAAAAGAATAAATTCTTAAATATGAAAAGATTTACTTTTAATTTTGGAATATAAAAGAAAAGAGCCCCTAAACCGGCTAGTGTTGTTTTTTCAATTACTATTTCGATGACCAAAAGTAATTGGATTATGAAATTTTCAAAACCACTTGTATGTTCATTAAAATAGACATGTTGCGAAATTAAAACTTCAGTTTTAGTCAGAGCTTTCGTTTTTATATTTATTCTTGAAGCTCCACCGTGTTTATGAATAATAAATGAGCTTCTTATTAATCCTATTTTCCCCCCATGGTTTTGAACTTTTTTACAAAGATCAACATCTTCAAAATAAAGCCAATATTTTTCAGTCCAACCGCATATTTTATCAAACCAGTCTCTACTCATAAATATTACTGCTCCGGTTGCCCAATCAGGATAAACAATTGGTCTGTCTAGGTTGTAATTGGCTTTAATAGTTTGTTTGTTGATCAATTTAAACAATGCTCTAAAAGGTCCAAATAGAGTTGTTAGACTTGGGAAAAATCGGATTTCATTATATTTTTTATTGGTCTCATTAATTTGAGTGCAACAAAATATCCCCACATCTTTATAGTTAGAGGCGTTAAGCCAAAGCTCATAAATAGCGTTTTCAGAAATAATTGTATCCGGATTTAAAAAAAATAAATAGTTTCCTTTTGCAATCGCTGCTCCAGTATTACAACCATTGGCAAATCCATTATTTCCAGTGTTTTCTATAAATGAAATGGAAGGGAAGAGGTTTCTAAATCCCTCAATCCTTCCATCATTTGATTGATTGTCTATCACAATTGTTTCCATTGTAAATCTGTCGCTAGTTATAGAAACGATGGACTGAAGACATTCTTTTAGGTCGTTCCAGCTTTTGTAGTTTACAATAATAATTGAGATATCAACCATTGTTTTTTATTAAACCGCTACGTCGTATTCTCTCAAAGCGTTATTTAATGATGTTTTTAGATCTGTTGAAGGTTTACGTGTACCAATAATTAAAGCACAAGGTACTTGAAATTCTCCAGCTGCAAACTTTTTAGTGTAACTTCCAGGAATTACAACAGAACGAGCAGGAACAAATCCTTTCATTTCTTTTGGTTCTTCTCCTGTTACGTCTATAATTTTGGTTGATGCCGTTAGGCACACATTAGCGCCTAGAACCGCTTCTTTGCCTACATGAACTCCTTCTACTACAATACAACGAGAACCTATGAAAGCACCATCTTCTATAATTACTGGTGCGGCTTGTAATGGTTCTAAAACACCACCTATTCCAACACCTCCACTCAAGTGAACGTCTTTCCCAATTTGAGCACAACTTCCAACTGTTGCCCAGGTATCAACCATGGTTCCTTCATCAACATAAGCTCCAATATTTACATAACTTGGCATCATGATTACTCCACTAGAGATGTAAGAACCATAACGAGCTGAAGCTCCTGGAACTACACGTACTCCTTTTTCAGCATAGTCTCTTTTCAATTCCATTTTGTCATGGTACTCAAAAATTCCAGCTTCCCAAGTTTCCATTTTTTGGATTGGGAAGTACATTACTACCGCTTTCTTTACCCATTCATTTACTTGCCATCCTTCGCCTTTTGGTTCAGCAACACGCAATTTTCCAGCATCTAATAATTCGATAACTTCTCTAATAGCGTCAGTTGTAGTAGTTTCTTGTAACAAAGCTCTGTTTTCCCAAGCTTGTTCTATTGTTGTTTGTAATGAATTCATTGTGTTGTATGTATAAATTTTTCACAAAGATAGTTTTTTTGAGCAATTGTCAAAAGGCGAATTGGAGTAGAATAGTCTAAATTTAATTGTATTATTGGAACTTAAATTCATTTAAATATACCGATTATTAGTAAATTTACACTCGCTAATAATAAGTACTAAGTTGATGCCAAGAATACTCGCTATAGATTACGGACAAAAACGGACAGGAATTGCAGTAACTGATGAATTGCAAATTATTGCCTCTGGATTAACAACGATCCCTTCGGCAACAGCGATTGCTTTTTTGAAAGAGTATTTCCAAAAAGAAAAAGTAGAAGCCGTACTTATTGGCGAACCTAAACAAATGAATGGACAGCCGTCTGAAAGTGCGTCTATCATCAAAGGATTTGTAACTCATTTTACAAATCATTTTCCGGAGATGAAAGTCATTCGTGTTGATGAGCGATTTACTTCCAAAATGGCATTTCAATCCATGATTGATAGTGGACTGAGTAAAAAGAAACGTCAAGATAAAGGATTAATTGATGAAATTTCGGCCACTATAATGCTTCAAGATTATTTGACTCGAAAAATGTTTTAAACTAAAATTTGTAGTTGACTTTCAATCTGTTTGTTTTCTTACGTTTAGACTTGTTTTTGTTATAATTTCATAATGATTTTTGCAATTTTAAGGAGTATATTTGCACTTTAAAATTTTTGAGCCATGTCTGATACTACAATTCGAACCAATCCCGATGTAATCCTTATAGGTGCTGGAATTATGAGTGCCACTCTTGGGGTGATTCTTAAAGAATTACAACCTAACATAACTATCGAAATATACGAAAGATTAGATAATGCTGCTTGCGAAAGTTCTGATGCTTGGAACAACGCAGGTACAGGTCATTCTGCTTTTTGTGAATTGAACTATACACCAGAGGCAGCTGATGGGTCAATTAGTCCTAAAAAAGCCATTAGTATTGCGGAATCTTTTGAAGTGTCAAGACAGTTTTGGGCCTATTTAGTGCAGCAAAATAAAATCGTATCTCCTGAAAAATTTATAAAAAGTGTGCCTCACCTAAGTTTTGTTTGGGGAGAAAAAAATGTCGAATATCTTAAAAAGAGATTCGAAGTTTTGCAATCGAATCCGTTATTTAAAGAAATGGATTTTAGTAATGAATTCTCCGCTCTTCAAGAATGGATGCCTTTAGTAATGGAAGGACGGGAGCTTTCCGAACCGATGGCTGCAACTAAAATGGACATTGGAACCGATGTAAATTTTGGCGAACTAACACGAAGTATGTTCAATTATCTACAATCGCTAGATGGTGTAAGTATGCACTTCAACAATGAGGTTAGAAAATTAAAACAAAGAAATGATGGTTCTTGGCGAATCAAAGTAAGAGATCTAACCACCAATCAAAAAAGAAGAGTCTATCCGAAATTTATTTTTATTGGTGCTGGAGGTGGTTCTTTACCCTTGTTAGAAAATGCCAATATTCCTGAAGGAAAAGGATATGGTGGTTTTCCAGTTAGTGGTCAGTGGCTTAGATGTACCAATCCAGATGTTATTGCTAAACACGAAGCTAAAGTATATGGTAAAGCTAGTGTGGGTGCTCCGCCAATGTCGGTACCTCATATTGATTCCCGTATGATTAATGGCGAAAAGCAATTGCTTTTTGGTCCTTTTGCGGGCTTCTCTACACGTTTTCTTAAAAACGGATCTTACTCAGATTTGCCTTTATCAATTAAGACAGACAACATTATTCCAATGGTAATTGCCGGAATTAAAAATATTCCATTGACCAAGTATTTGATTGAGCAAGTACGTCAAAAACCTAAAGATAGAATGAATGCTTTACGTGAATATGTACCCAATGCAAGATCAAAAGATTGGAAATTAGAACGTGCAGGGCAACGTGTTCAAGTAATTAAGAAAGATGAAAAAGAAGGTGGGATTTTAGAGTTTGGAACAGAAGTAATTACAACAAACGATGGAACATTGTCAGTTTTGTTAGGAGCATCACCAGGAGCTTCTACTGCTGTAACAGTTATGCTTGACGTAGTACAAAAATGTTTCAAAGACCAATTGATAACTACTGAATGGCAGTCAAAATTAAAAGTGATGATTCCTTCGTATGGTAAAGAATTGAATTTAGATGAAGAATTGTTGGATGAAGTTAGAAAAAGTACAGCAGCCACATTAAAATTGAACTAAACAATTTCAAATTAAAAATAAAAGCATTGGAATTCTCTTTCGATGCTTTTTTTGTTTTTTACAACTAGTTTCTAATCGTAATTGGTTCTTGAAAATACTAAAACCAAATTAATTATAGTATACTATCTATTTTTACTATTTTTGCACTCGAAATTAGGAGAAGATACTACTTAATTCATAGTAGATAATCCGTAATACAACAAAAATGATTTTACCAATTATAGGTTATGGTGATCCAGTTTTAAGAAAAGTAGGAGAGGCTATTACGCCTGACTATCCTAACCTGAAAGAAACTATTGCTAATATGTACGACACCATGTACAATGCTTATGGGGTTGGATTAGCAGCACCACAAGTAGGATTACCTATTCGCTTGTTCGTTATTGACACTACACCTTTCAGTGATGATGAAGATATGTCTGAAGCCGATCAAAAAAAGATGAATGGTTTCAAACGCACTTTTATCAATGCTAAAATTCTAAAAGAAGAAGGGGAAGAATGGAGCTTTAACGAAGGTTGTTTGAGTATTCCAGACGTTCGTGAAGATGTGTACAGAAATCCTGTGGTTACGATTGAGTACTGTGAAGAAGATTTTGTTATGAAAACAGAAGTTTTTGACGGTTTAATTGCTAGAGTAATTCAACACGAATACGATCACATTGAAGGCGTTTTATTTACAGATAAAATATCATCGTTGAAAAAACGTTTGATTCAAAAAAAATTAAAAAATATTACCGAAGGAAAGACATTTCAAGAATATAGAATGAAGTTCTTTGGTAAAAAAGGAAGATAATTAAATTAAAATTTATACAATGAATATCGAAAAAATATTAGCTATTTCTGGGAAACCAGGTTTGTTCGAATTGAAAATCCAAACTCGTACCGGTTTTGTAGCTGAGTCATTATTGGATGGAAAAAAAATCACAGTAAATTTAAAAGCTAACGTAAGTTTGCTGTCTGAAATTTCGATTTACACGTATGAAGCTGAAAAACCATTGGCTGAAATATTGAATACTATAGCTAAAAAAGAAAAAAATGGTCCCGCAATTTCGCACAAAGAAGATGCAGCAACTTTAGCTGCTTACTTCAAAGAAATCTTACCTGATTATGACGAAGAAAGAGTATACGGTTCTGATATCAAAAAAATATTGAATTGGTACAATTTGTTACAATCAAAAGGATTGGTGAAAGACGAAGCGCCTAAAGCATCAAGTAAAGAAGAATCAGTTACAGAAGAAAAACCTAAAAAAGCAAAAGCTACTAAAGCGTAATTGTTATTTTAGATACGATTAAATCCTGCTGAGATGAATTTCTTAGCAGGATTTTTTTATTTTTACCAAAACCAATATTCACAATGAACTCAAGAGAATCTCAACTTCAGGCTTTCGATCGATTGTTAACCATTATGGACGAATTGCGTGACCAATGTCCTTGGGACAAAAAGCAAACCCTTCAAACTTTGCGCCATCTCACTATTGAGGAAACCTATGAGTTGGGTGACGCCATTTTAGACAATGATTTGGAAGAAGTCAAAAAAGAATTGGGTGATTTGTTGTTGCACATTGTTTTTTATGCCAAAATAGGGAGTGAAACTCAAGATTTTGATATGGCAGACGTATGTAATGTCATTTGCGACAAACTCATTTTTCGTCATCCACATATTTATGGTGATGTTGAAGTAAAAGATGAAGAAGAGGTCAAACAAAATTGGGAAAAACTCAAACTAAAAGAAGGTAAAAAATCCGTTTTAGAAGGTGTTCCAAAAGGCTTACCTGCTTTGGTAAAAGCGAGCCGAATTCAAGATAAGGTAAAAGGAGTAGGGTTTGACTGGGAAGAACCGCATCAAGTTTGGGACAAAGTACAAGAGGAATTACAAGAATTGCAAGTTGAGGTTGCCGCTGGGAATCAAGATAAAATGGAAGCCGAATTTGGAGATGTACTTTTTTCAATGATTAATTATGCTCGATTCTTAAACATCAATCCCGAAGATGCTTTAGAACGAACGAATAAAAAATTCATTTCCCGTTTTCAATACTTGGAAAGCAAAGCAACTGAAATAGGAAAACCGTTGATGGATATGACTTTGGCTGAAATGGATGTGTTTTGGAACGAGGCGAAGAAGTTATAATTGCATACTATGATATATTTACTACTATCTGTTGTTCTATATTCGTTGAATAATTTACTCTGGAAAAAAGTTTTACAACAAGCTAATAGTTGGTTGATAATGACTTTCAGAGCACTTTTGACAACGCTTATCGGAATTGTGGTTATTATGCTTTATGCTCCGCAGATAGTTTTTCAAATAAGCATTGATTCTGTATATAGTGTTACAATTGCGTCAGTATTGGGTGCTTTTGGATTAATTTGTATGTTGTCAGCTCTCCAAAAAGGCACATTAAGACAATTAGGGATATTTAATTTATTGATACCTGCATTTACGGTTTCTTACCTGTTTCTTTTTGAAAAATTCAATTTTTTAGATTTTTTGTTTGGAACAACTTTAATTATTGTAGGATTTAGTGTTTATGTTTTTCAGATAAAGCAACAGCATTCAGAAGAATCCAATATCAAAACCATAATTTATTATACTTTGATGTCTTTGTTTTTTGCCTCCTCAGGATTGGTGCATTGGTATAATTTTAAACAATCTATCCCACCGCTTTATTCGGTAGTGAATCAAGAAATAATTGTTTTTTTAGCGGGTGGTATCGGATTAATAATGCAACCTAAATCGGTAAAAACTCAATGGCTACCAACTATTGTGAAATCAGCTTATATATTAGTTTTGATGGCTGCGTTGATATTTACCGCCGTTTGGACTGGTTTTTTAGGATTGAAGATAACCAATCCGTTATTAGCCTCTCTTTTACCATTGGCAACACCTATTCTAACCATTCTTTTTGGAGCTTTATTTTTTAAAGAAAAATGGAATAAAAAAATGGGTTTAGCACTTTTTATTATAGCTATAGGTGCTTACGTATTGCATCTTAATCTAAATCAGTATTAATTAAGTATTCGGTTAAAAAACGAACTGAAAATCGTTTAAATCCGGTTTGAATTGCAATGGATTCATATTCTTCTTGAATTTTAGTTAATTGAACTTTATTAGAAGAAGAAGCTAATTCTAATTGGTACTTGGCAATCAAATAAAATAGTTTAATGTAATCAGAATAAGAAAGACTAAATTTTGATAAATTAATCAATTCAAAGCCGATTTTCGCCTCTTTAATTTTATTTTCTTTGATTAAGTGTAGGGTTTGTGTGATTAAAATCATTCCTAAATTGGGATAACTACTCCAGTTTTCTAACGTTAAAAGTTCTTCATAATAATTTTGAATTAATAAAGTGCTTTTCTCAAAATCTTTAATTAAAAGTAAGGCAGGAAAAACTTCTATGGTGACCATATTTACCTTACCAGAAGTAGTTATTTTATGTAGTAACTTTTTCCAAGTTAGTTCAAATTCAAGATTGTTTTTTTGTTCACTAAAGTACAGTAGGTTGTAAGCTAAACATCGACCTTGTAATACAATGAAAAAATCAGGTTGTAGTCTATTTAAATCAATTAATTTTAAATTGGATTTACAACATAAATAGTCGTTGTAGCATACAATTAAATCATAGAAAAGTGCTTCATGACTTTCAGGTAAAGCATGTTTTCTTGCTTCCAATAAAAAAGCTCCGTAATAACTATTAAAATTAGAGTAATCTACAAACCAATGGAGAATGTTTTCTCTAAATACTTTATTAGGTGTTGTTTTTTGAATTAATTCGTCTATTTCTTCATCACTTAAACTTCTAAAAAGCAAACAGATATTGGCAGCAAGTTTCAGTTGGTTAGTTTCCTCAAACTTTAAAATTCGGTTATCAAAAAATTGATTCAGAATATCGTAATTTTTTCTATAAATGAATGTTTTAATTATAGATGCAATTTTTAAATGATAATCATTGGTTTTTTGTTGCGTTTCAAGCCATTGAATATCACTTTCGTTAAGAGAATCACTAAGTTCGATTTTAATAGTTTGGGTCCATACAAACCAATCATTATCTCTCAAACTATTTTTTTGGTATGCACTATAATTTTCGTAGCCTATATATTGACTTAAAGTATTTAGAGTGTTTAAGTTGGGTGTAGTACTTTTCAAAAAACCAAAAAATCGTCGAAGTGTATTAAAACTAATTTTTTTCTTGGTATTCCATTCAACGGCTTCGTGAAGCATTTTTAATTCAGAAAGGTTTTCAATTTGGTATCCAATTTGTTTCTGAATATCGATACGTAATTGATTGTAATTTTCTGGATTCATCTTTATATATAATTTATGAGCTAACTATGGGCTAAAGATACATTATTTAGACTTTAAATTTGTTGTGTAATTAAATTTAGTGCCCCTCAAATAATTAGGATTTAAGTAATTCTACTAAAATGACAAGGGTATGTTATTTAATAACAAATTAGATCAAATTCGTATCGAAGAGTCGCAGTTGTTAATTCAAGGCAATTTTATAAGTCCCAAAAAAATTCAGATCAAAGAGATTAAAAAAGTATATGTATCTGTTAGAAAGATTCCTACTCTGTATGAAATTATTTATATACTTTTTGGGGGGATATTTATTGGACTGAATTTTAGTTTTTATCCAGTTGGAATGTTTTTTTGGATCGTGTGTGGATTTTATTTATTGGGAGAATACGTTTTACACAATTATAAAACCTGCACATTAAACGTAGAACTTCAAAATGAAAATATTGCATTTAGATTTATTCCAATTGAACTTAAATACCAAGTGGTAAATAAAGTCAATGAGATAAAATTTAGTGTAGCACGTTCAAGTTGAAAAGGATAATACATTCGCTACCCCGCCATTTTTTTCAATTTTCCAATTTCTTTAAGCGTGATTTTTTTACCAGCTATTTCAATCAAACCTAGTTTGTTAAAATCAGAAAGTAAACGAATACAACTTTCGGTGGCAGTACCAATCATACTGGCTAATTCTTCTCTAGATAATTGGACTTTTAGACTTTCATCTTCATTTTTTCCAAAGGTGTCTGCAAGATAGAGTAGGGTTTCAGCTAATCGTTCTTTAACTGTTTTTTGTGCCATTGTAACCGAATGATCATCGGCTTCTTTTAAGTCGCCACAAATTGTTTTCATGACATTCATTGAAAACTGGTTGTTTTTGTCAAAAAATCCCATTATTTCAGTTCTTGGGATAAAACAAACTTCCATGTCTTCTAGGGCAACAGCGCTCAGATTTACGGGTTCATCACTGATGATAGAACGTTGACCTAATAATTCACCTTTGGTAATCAGTTTTACAATATGATCTTTACCATTAGCACTTAATTTGGACATTTTACAAATTCCATCTTTAATGCAATAAATTCCATTAATTGTATCACCTTCTTCAAAAATCACATCACCTTTTTTGATAGTGTAGGACTCCTTGCATTCAGACAATTTAATTAATTCGTCTTTGTTTAAAGCCTTTAAAGAACTGAATTCTCTAACAATACATTGTTCACATTTACTCATAATACGAAGTAGGGACTTTGTTGAATTACAAATTTAATCATTATTATGACAAATATCATATTTTAAGATAGAACTATTGGTGACCTTTGTCACAGGTAAAATGAGCAAAGATTATGGATACACAAAATTGTTTCCATTGCGGTTTAGATATTGTAAAATCAGAAGAGATTGTTTTTGATGATAAAACATTTTGTTGCACGGGTTGTAAAACAGTGTACGAAATTTTTAGCCTCAATGATATGTCTTGTTATTATGATTTTGAAAAATCTCCTGGAGCGACACCGCAGGATATTAATGGTAAATATGATTTCTTAGATAATGAAAGTATTGTTTCAAAATTGTTGGAATTCGAAGAGAATGCAACCGCTATTGTTTCACTTAACATTCCTCATATACATTGTAGTTCGTGTATTTGGATTCTGGAAAATTTACAGCGTCTTCAAAAGGGCATAAGTACCTCTCAAGTAAATTTCCCTGAGAAAAAAGTCCGTATTACGTATCAACCCGAACAAGTTTCACTTAAAGAGATTGTCTATTTGTTGAGCGCTATTGGTTATGAACCTTATATTAGTTTAGAAAACTATGAAGCAGGTTCAAATAACGTAGATCGAAGTTTGACATATAAATTAGGCGTGGCTTTCTTTTGTTTTGGTAATATTATGTTGCTTTCTTTTCCAGAGTATTTCGAGGTAAAAGAATATTGGCTCGACCAATATCGTGGTTTTTTCCGTTGGTTGATTTTTGCCTTGTCATTGCCTAGTTTTTTTTACTCAGCGAGTAGTTATTATGTGTCTGCATATAAAGGTATCAAATCCAAAATGCTCAATATTGATATCCCTATTGCTTTAGGGATTATTGTCATGTTTGTGCGAAGTACCGTAGATATAATAATGGATTATGGTTCGGGTTTTTTTGATAGTTTGACAGGTTTAATTTTCTTTATGCTTTTAGGAAAAATGTTCCAAATCAAAACTTATAGTTTCTTAAGCTTTGAACGTGATTTTAAATCCTATTTTCCCATTGCGATTACCCGAATTCAAGGAAGTTTAGAAGAAAGTGTGCCCATTTATGATATTGAAAAAGGCGACCGATTACTAATACGCAACCAAGAATTGATTCCAGTTGATGGGATTTTAATTTCTGAAACTGCCGAAATTGACTATAGTTTTGTCACTGGAGAAGCTATTCCGATTACAAAAAAATCGGGAGATAAAGTTTTTGCAGGAGGGAAGCAAATTGGTAAAATGATTGAGATGGAAGTACTCTATTCAGTTTCTCAAAGTTATTTGACGCAATTGTGGAGCAATGATGTGTTCCAAAAAAATGTGGAGCAAAAACACAAAACCATTACCGATCAAATTTCGCGATATTTCACACCCATTTTACTTTTGATTGCTTTTGCAGGATTTGGGTATTGGATTTTTAAAGATGTCAATACGGCCTTCAATGTTTTTACTGCAGTATTGATCGTGGCTTGTCCATGTGCATTGGCACTGACAGCACCCTTTACATTTGGAAATATTTTACGAATTCTTGGCAAGAAGAAATTTTATCTAAAAAATGCACTGGTTATCGAACAGTTAGCCAAAGTAGATACGATTGTTTTTGATAAAACAGGAACTATTACCACCAATAGAAAATCTAACATTGCGTATGAAGGCCAACCACTTTCGGAAAATGAAATAGTTGTAGTGAAAAATGTACTTCGAGCTTCAAATCATCCTTTGAGTAGAATGTTGTACGACTTTTTACCAGAAACTAAAAAACTAAAACTAAGCGCTTTTGACGAAATTACAGGAAAAGGAATTCAAGCCCAAATTGATGAAACAAGTATTCAATTGGGTTCGGCATCTTTTGTGGGGCAGAATGAGGAAAACGAAATAAAACAAACGGCTGTTCATATAAAAATTAACGAAACGTATTTAGGAAAATACGTTTTCAATAATCAATACAGAGAAGGATTAGCAAGGCTATTCGCTAATTTGAGTGAAAAGTATACTATAAAAATTCTGTCAGGAGATAACGAAGGTGAACGTGAGTCTTTGGAACAATTGTTACCCAAAGGAACAGAACTAATTTTCAACCAAAAACCAGAACAGAAATTAGAGTTTATTAAAAGATTACAAGAAAAAGGTCAAAATGTAATGATGGTAGGAGATGGTTTGAACGATGCAGGTGCTTTGGCTCAAAGTAATGTTGGGATTTCCATTTCAGAAAATGTCAATGTTTTTTCTCCGGCTTGTGATGCCATTTTAGATGCTAGTGTATTTCAAGATCTTCATTCGTTTTTAAAGCTTTCTAAAAAAGCCATAACAACGATTAAAATGAGTTTTACATTGTCATTATTGTACAATGTGGTTGGACTTTCATTTGCAGTTACTGGAAACTTATTACCTCTTGTCGCAGCAATCATTATGCCCTTGAGTACCATCACGATAGTGAGTTTTGTAACGGTGATGAGTAATTATTATTCCAAAAGCGTAGAGAGAAAATAAAAGCATTTTGCATTCTTTTTTGATTAATTATAATAGAAATTGACGAGGTATGATAAATGTCATATTTTTTGAGAACTGCTGCAACTAACTTTGTTAACATAATTTTAAGTTATGAGTGTCATTTATTTATTAATATCGATTAGTATCCTAGTAGCCATAGGTTTTTTTATTGCTTTTATACGAGCAGTTAAAACAGGTCAATACGATGATGATTATACACCATCTGTCCGAATGCTCTTTGACGATGAGCTTAAAATTACCCCAAATAAATCAGTACAAACAACAGAAGAAAAACAAATTTAATTATGGAAATGCAACAATTTTATTACGACAACAAAATTGTAAAGAAATTCCTTTATGCCACTATTGTTTTTGGTGTGGTGGGAATGTTAGTTGGTCTTATTCTAGCTTTTATGTTTCTTTTTCCAAATGTAACCGATGGAATCTCGTGGTTAAGCTTTGGTAGATTGAGACCTTTACATACTAATGCAGTTATTTTTGCTTTCGTGGGTAATGCCATGTTTGCAGGCGTTTATTATTCACTGCAACGATTGTTAAAAGCAAGAATGTTTAGCGACTTTTTAAGTAATCTTAACTTTTGGGGTTGGCAATTAATTATTGTCGCTGCAGCCGTTTCTTTACCGTTGGGGTATAGTACTTCAAAGGAATATGCCGAATTAGAATGGCCAATCGATATTGCCATTGCATTGATTTGGGTTGTTTTCGGTATCAATATGATTGGAACCATTATAAAAAGAAGAGAGCGTCATTTGTATGTTGCTATTTGGTTTTACTTGGCCACATTTGTAACCGTAGCAGTATTGCACATTTTCAATAGTTTAGAATTGCCAATTTCTGCAATGAAAAGTTATTCGGTTTATGCAGGAGTTCAAGATGCTTTGGTACAATGGTGGTACGGACATAATGCAGTAGCTTTCTTCTTGACTACACCTTTCTTAGGTTTGATGTATTATTTCGTTCCTAAAGCGGCTAATCGTCCGGTGTATTCGTATCGACTTTCTATTGTTCACTTTTGGTCTTTAATTTTTATCTATATCTGGGCTGGACCACACCATTTATTGTATTCAGCATTACCAACTTGGGCACAAAATTTAGGAGTTGTATTCTCTGTGATGTTAATTGCTCCATCTTGGGGAGGTATGATTAATGGATTGTTAACTTTAAGAGGTGTTTGGGATAAAGTACGTGTAGAACCTGTATTGAAATTTTTCGTAGTGGCTATTACGGGTTACGGAATGGCAACTTTTGAAGGACCTATGTTGTCGCTTAAAAATGTAAATGCTATTGCACATTATACCGATTGGATTATAGCTCATGTTCACGTTGGAGCTCTAGCTTGGAATGGATTTATGGCTTTTGGTATGATTTATTGGTTAATCCCAAGAATGACTAAAACTCCTTTGTACTCTACTAAATTGGCTAATTTCCACTTTTGGATTGGTACTTTAGGAATTATATTATATGCACTTCCAATGTATGTTGCCGGTTTCTTGCAAGCATCCATGTGGAAACAGTTTAATCCAGACGGAACCTTAACTTATGGTAATTTCCTAGAAACTGTAACTCAAATTATGCCAATGTATATTATGAGAGCAGTAGGAGGAACGATGTATCTTACAGGAATGTTAGTTTTAGTATATAACATTATTCAAACAGTACGAGTGGGGCAACCTATTGAGGATGAATTAGCAGAAGCACCTGAATTACAAAAAATTAGTAGTGGTAGATTAAAAGGTGAAAAATTCCATCCGTGGTTGGAAAGAAAACCAATTCAATTGACCATTTTAGCTACTGTAGCTATTTTAATTGGTGGAGTTATTCAAATTGTGCCAACAATTATGGTAAAATCAAATATTCCAACAATTACAAGTGTAAAACCCTATTCACCATTAGAATTAGAAGGACGTGATTTATACATTCGTGAAGGATGTGTGGGATGTCACTCACAATCTGTTCGTCCTTTCCGAAGTGAGGTTGAACGTTATGGACCACAATCTAAAGCAGGAGAATTTGTATACGATCATCCATTTCTTTGGGGTTCAAAACGTACAGGTCCCGACTTGTTAAGAGTTGGTGGTAAATACAATGACAATTGGCATTTCAATCACTTCTGGAATCCACAAAGTATATCTGCAGGATCTATTATGCCAGGTTACAAATGGTTGTTTGATAATGAGGCAATGGATATTTCTAAGACTCAAAAGAAAATGGAAGCCATGGTTACCCTTGGAGTACCATATACTCCAGCGCAAGTAGCCAATGCAACAAAAGATTTGAGAGCGCAAGCAGTTAAAATTGAAGAGAGCTTGAAAAACGATCCTGACTTTGTAAAAAGTTACGAGGAAAGCAAGAAAAAAGCAGCGGCAAAAGGTGAAAAATTTGTTCCAATGAACGAAAGAGAAATCATCGCCTTGATTGCGTATATGCAACGATTAGGAACTGATATTAAAGTAAAAAAATAATAGAGTACGCCATGTTTGAACAAATAAAACACAATATGGAAACGATTGCGGGAGTTGCGATTTATCCAATACTATCTTTGTTGATTTTCTTTTTATTCTTTGTGGGATTGGGACTTTGGGTCTTCTCCTATAAAAAAGAAAAGATAGACGAGTTAAGTCAGATTCCTTTGAATGACAATCCATCATTATAATTTTTAAACCAATAAAAATGAAAAAATTAATCCCAGTATATGTAAGAGTCCCTCTTATTTTCTTCGCTGTTTTTGGTGCGATGGAATATTTTATAGACTCTGGAGATCGACCTGCATTTATCAAGTTTCCAATGGTATCTGTTTTCTTGTTTGTCTTTCTATTTTTATTAATTGCAATTGAAATCACAGTAAGCGCCATTGATAAAATTACCTATCAATTATTGACTGAGGAACAAAAAGCAAAATTAGAGGAAGTAGCTCAGCTTGGTTTTAAAGACAGTCAATGGTATGCCAAACTTGTAAAAGCTTTAACAAAGTCTGAACCAATAGAAAATGAAGGACAGCTTTTATTGGATCATGATTATGACGGAATTAAAGAATTAGACAATAATTTACCACCATGGTGGATATATTTATTCTATGCTTGTATCGCTTTTGCAGCAATCTATTTAGTACGCTTCGAAATTCTGGGTGCCGATAACCAAGAAATGGAATTGAAAAAAGAAATGGCTCAAGCCAAAATTGAAGTTGCTGAGTACATGAAAACGGCTCCGGACTTAATGGATGAGAAAACAGTAACTTTATTGACTGACGCTCCATCATTAGCAGAAGGTAAAACGATTTTTACAACGAATTGTGCCGCTTGTCACCGAGCAGATGCAGGTGGACAAATTGGACCAAACCTTACGGATGATCTATGGATATTAGGTGGAGGAATTAAAAATATATTTCATACTTTGGTTAATGGAGGAAGAGATGGGAAAGGAATGATTTCGTGGAAGGGAACTTTAAAACCAAAAGAAATGCAAAAGGTAGCCAGTTATATTATCTCTTTAAAAGGAAGTAATCCAAAAGATCCAAAAGCTCCAGAAGGTGAAGTTTGGGTTGATGAAGCACCTGCACAGCCTGCAAAATAATTACACTAACTAAAAGACCAATTTCAAATTCGAAATTGGTCTTTTAAAATTACAATACCATGTCAAATATACAAGACGAATCATTTAGAGATAGTATCGGAACTATTGATGAGACAGGACACAGAAAATTCATTTTTCCTAAAAAACCATCGGGTAAATTGTATGAATACCGAAAGATCGTTAGTTATTTTTTGTTAGCCATTTTAATTGCGAATCCGTTTATTAAATTCAACGGAAATCAATTCATGATGTTCAATGTTTTAGAACGTCGTTTCAATATTTTTAGTTTTCCTTTTTGGCCACAAGATTTTTACTTGTTTGTTTTGTTTATGATATTGGGTGTTGTATTTGTCATTCTTTTCACCGTCATTTTTGGGCGAATTTTTTGTGGGTGGATTTGTCCACAAACTATTTTCTTAGAAATGGTTTTTCGTCGAATTGAATATTGGATAGAAGGAGATAGAGGAGCTCAAATTCGATTAGCTAAACAAGAATGGAACGCTGAAAAAATCAGAAAAAAAGGATTAAAATGGTCGGTATTTTTAGTTATTTCTTTTTTCATTGCGAATGTATTTTTAGCCTATTTAATTAGTAGTGACGAATTATTTAAAATGATTGAAGAGGGACCTGAAAATCATCAAAGTACATTGATTGCTTTACTTATTTTTACAGGAGTTTTCTATTTTGTTTTCGTTTGGTTTAGAGAACAAGTTTGTATTATCGCATGTCCTTACGGAAGATTACAAGGCGTTTTGTTGGATAACAAATCAATCAATGTAGCCTACGATTTTGTTCGTGGCGAAAAAGAAATAGGAAGAGCTAAATTAAATAAAAACGAAGATCGTGCCACAACCGGAAAAGGAGATTGTATCGATTGTCATCAATGTGTACATGTTTGTCCAACGGGAATCGATATTCGAAACGGAACGCAATTAGAATGTGTGAACTGCACCGCTTGTATTGATGAATGTGATACCATTATGGAAAGTGTAGGTTTGCCAAAAGGATTAATACGATACGCTACGGAAGATGAAATCGAGAAAAAAACGAAGTTTCAGTTCACTGCTAGAATGAAAGGGTATTCTGCCGTATTGATTATTTTAATAGGTGTATTGACAGGTTTGTTGTTTTTAAGAACAGATGTGGAAGCCTCAATTTTACGATTACCGGGACAATTGTTCCAACATAAAGGCGAAAATATCAGTAATGTCTATACCTTTAAAATAATTAACAAAACTAATGATGAGTTTACAGCTATTCACTTTAAATTAGTGGGTATTAAAGGAACTTTGAAAGTAGTAGGTCAACAAGATTTTAAAGTGCCCAAACAAGGTATGAACAGTGGTACTTTATTTATTGAAATCAATCAATATCTGTTGGAAACGGATAAAACGAAATTAGAAATTGAGGTATATAACGGAAATGATAAAATTGAAACAGCTACGACTAACTTCCTAAGTCCAAGAAGTTTCGATTAATTAATATTAAAAATAAAGACAATGAAAATTAATTGGGGAACAGGAATTGTAATAGCCTTTGGTTTGTTCATGACATTCATTTTGTATTTTGTTGTTGAGGTGCAATCCAATTCTAAATACGATAATGATTTGGTCGTTGAAGAATATTACAAACACGACGCACGATTTGGAGAAGAAATGAAACGTATTCAAAACGCTCAAGATTTAGAACAAAAACCAAAGATTACATTGACTACAAAAGGAGTTGAAATTACATTTCCTGCTACTTTTATTCCAAATAAGATTCAAGGAAAAGTATCCCTTTATAGGCCATCTAACAAGAAATTTGATTTCGAAATTCCGATTTCGATTTCTGAATCAACTTTGCTCATACCTAAAAAAAGTTTGATAGGTGGCCGTTGGGATATTAATATGGAATGGCAATACGAAGGAAAAACCTACTTAACCAAAGAAATAATTTATATTCGTTAAAAAAGTATGTTGTATTCTGCTTTCATCTTTGGTTTAATCAGTAGCCTGCATTGTATTGGAATGTGTGGTCCAATTGCCTTGATGATTCCAGTAGACAGAACAAATCAAGCTAAAAAAGTATCACAAATAATCACCTATCATCTAGGACGATTATCAGCTTATGCTATAATTGGATTGATTTTTGGAATAGTAGGCAAGGGTTTTTTCCTTGCAGGAATCCAACAACGTTTATCTATCTTTATTGGAATTGCGATGATTATTACCATTGTAACTCCCGAGAGAGTATTAGCAAATTATAATTTTTCCAAACCCGTTTACCGCCTCATTTCAAAGATCAAATCTTCTTTAGGAAAGCAATTTAAAAACAAAAGTTATCAATCGCTATTTACCATTGGGTTACTAAATGGGTTTTTACCTTGCGGAATGGTGTATGTAGCACTATTTGGTGCTATTGCCATGCAAAATGTTTCTTTTGGAATACTTTATATGTTGCTTTTTGGAATAGGTACAATTCCAATGATGAGTAGTGTGATTTTTTTTAATTCCATAATGACAGTCAGTTTTAGAAACAGAGTACAAAAAATAATTCCATATGTTGGAGTTATTATAGGAGTTTTATTCATACTACGCGGACTAGGTTTGGGGATACCTTATGTTTCACCGGCTAATATGAGTCTATTTGTTCAAGAAACACCAAATTGTCACTGATTCTTATACAGTCATCGAAAATAAAGCAGTTTCTGGCGCTTTTCGTTTTAAAAGTAAATCAAAAGCCATGCAAATATTACGAACAAAAGGTTTACCCGCTTCTGTAACTTGAATCCCATTCGGTAAGAAATGAACTAAACCATCTTTTTCCATTTCTTTTAGTTGCAGTACAATTTCAGGAATCTCATCAAAGTAATTCTTTTTGTCAGCCCATGAGGTCTCAAATTGGCACATTAAATTCAAAATATGTCTTCTAATAGTTAAATCTTCATCAGTCAATAAATGACCTCTAAAAACAGGGATTTCATTAGTGTCTAAAATTCGGTAGTACTCTTCAATCGTTTTTACATTTTGTGCAAAACTATACCAGCTATCACTAATCGACGAAACGCCTAAGCCAATCATCAATTGCGTTTTAGAAGAACTATAACCCATAAAATTTCGGTGTAATTTACCTATTTCAAAGGATTGAAATAAACTATCAGTGGTCAATGCAAAATGATCCATCCCAATTTCGTGATAGTCATTTTTATACAATAATTCTTTTCCGGTTTCGTATAGCTCTCGTTTGGTAGCATCTTTTGGAATATCCTCGTCATTGAATCCGCGTTGTCCATTTCCTTTTATCCAAGGCACATGTGCATAGCTGTAAAAAGCCAATCGGTCAGGTTGCAATGACTTTGTTTTTTCAATAGTATCAATTACATCTTCTTTTTCTTGAAAAGGTAAACCAAAAATAATATCGTGACCTATTGAGGTATAACCAATTTCTCTTGCCCATAACGTGACTTTGGCCACATTGATAAAGGGTTGAATGCGATGAATTGCTTTTTGTACTTTCTCTGAATAATCTTGCACGCCAAAACTAACGCGTCTGAACCCTAAATCATATAGTTTCTGTAATTGTTCCCGAGTCGTATTATTGGGATGTCCTTCAAAGCTAAATTCATAATCAGGTGCTTTTTCGGCTTTCGCCAAAATCCCGTTGATTAGTAATTCTAAGTTGGCAGAGGAAAAGAAAGTAGGTGTTCCACCACCCAAATGTATTTCTTTGATGTTAGGCCTTTCGTCAAGAACATCACAATACAAATCCCATTCTTTTAATACTGCTTGAATATACGGATGTTCTACTTCGTGGTTTTTAGTAATTCGCTTGTTACAACCGCAAAAAGTACAGATGCTTTCGCAAAAAGGCAAATGAATATATAAACTAATACCTTCTGAAGTATTACTTTCTGCAAATGATTTTTTGAGTGTTCTTAACCAAATTTCATAGCTAAAGTCAACTTCATTCCAATAAGGAACTGTGGGGTAGCTAGTGTATCTTGGCCCTGGAACATTGTATTTTTGTAATAGCGAATTTGTCATAATAATCATTTGTAAGTCAAAAGTAAACCGAATTTCAACGAATTAAAATGATATTTATCATTCCTTATTTTTTTCGCATAAAAAAACCTCAATCTTTTGAATTGAGGTTTTAGATATAAGATGAAAACTATTCCTGTTTAAGGTTTCGTAATTGTTTTAATTTTTCTTTCCAAACTTCCAAGCTTTCTTTGTGTACAGCAATGTTTTTTCGAACTTCTAACACAATTGAATTTTCTTTTTTAGCATTTTTAGTATTCGTAAAAAACTGAATATTATTCTCTAATTGGAAAATTTCATTTTGAACTTCTTCAATTTTACGCATTAAGAATATTTTTTCGCCTTCTAGTTTACGAGTATCATTGCTTTCAGACAATTGATCCATTCTATTAGCAAAACGCATCATATCAGAATCTTTTTTACTCAAACTTAGTTTTTCAAAAAGAGCATCTAATATTTTATTGAATTTTCCTTCAATATGTCGTCTAGCAAATGGGACTTTTCCATAGGCTTTCCAGTTTTGAATATGCAATTTAATACCGTCTAAATCGGTTTTATGATCACCAGTCAGTTGGAATGCTCTCAAGGTTTCTAAATACGCTTTTTTGTTTTCAAAAGCAGCTACTTCTTCACTGTTTTCCTCGTTTTTTTGCTCTTTTAATTTGTCAAAATAATGGTTGCAAGCGTCTTTGAATTCTTTCCAAATACTATCCGAATACTTTCTTGGCACATGACCAATTTTCTTCCATTCCTCTTGAATTTGCTTCATTACTGGAGTAGAAGTAGTGAAATCAGTGCTTTCTTGTAATTCTTTGGCTTTCGCCACCAAAGCTTGTTTTTTACTCAAGTTATCGTTTTGATCTTTCTTGATGTCTTTGTAAAACGAATTTTTGAATGAATTGAAATTGCGAACGGCTGTTTTAAAAGCAGACCAAGTAGCTTCATTAACATCTGTTGGAACTTTACCTGCTGCAAAAAATGCAGCTCTTAAAGCTTCTACTTTTTCTATTTGCCCCAACCATTGGGTGTGAGCATTTACTTTTTCAGTAGCCAATACTTCAATTTGAGCAATGATTTCTTTTTTCTTTTCTAGGTTTTCAACTTCAGCACCTCTTAATTTTTCAAACAATAACTCACGTTTGTCGTGCATTTGTTTAGTTAAGTCGCTGAATTTATTCCAAATTTCCTCGCGGTGTTCTCTTGAAACGGGTCCGATATCTTCTTTCCAAATACGGTGTAAATCTTGCAATTCACGGAATGCTTTATTGATATCTTCTTCTTGTACTAATTCTTCAACACGAGCAACAATTTTTTGTTTTTGTTCTAAATTGTGTTTAAAATCAATATCTCTTGCTTCACGATCTAAGTGCAAATAATCATAAAAATTTTCTACATGAAAATGGTAATTATTCCAAACGTGGTTGTATTTGTCTTTTGGTATAGGTCCTGCATTTTTCCAACGCTCTCTTAAATCATTAAAATGTTTTAAGACATCTTTAATATTGGCTTGCGGATTTATTAATTCTTTTAACTCCTCAACAATCGCTAAACGATTTTCTAAATTATTTTTTAGGTTCGTTTGTAAACTCTTGAAGTGTTCATTTTTTTGGTTTCTGTAGGTAGAATAGAGGTTGTCAAATTTAGACTTGAGAGGAAGGTGGTACTGAAATTCTTCGTTTGGATCTTGATTTTCAGCTAGAAATTCTTCTTTTTTCTCTTCAATAAGATGATTGTATTTGGCTAAGAAAGCCTTTTTGATCTCCTCAACATGCTCTTTTATCGATGATACTTTCTCGTTTAAGACTAAAGTGTTTAATTCATCAACAAGTGATTCCATCGGTAATGCATCATAATCTTGCATCGGAATATCGTGACGCTCTTTTAAACTTTCATCTTCACTTTCTTCTGCATTACTGTCGGCTATAGCTTCGATAATAGTCTGATTTTCATCAGTTTCAGTAGTTTCTTCTACTGGTTCCGATAGAGTTGTTACTACTTCATTTGATGAAGCTGCTGGTGTTGATTCCATTGAATCAGTAGTGTTTCCGTCTGCATTTAGCAGGTTGTCATTCTTTTCTTCTAACATTTTTTTAAATGTGTAAGGTTGCTAATTATTCAAGTCGAAAGATAGTAAACCCGAGTTGAATAGCAAAATAAATCCCTTATTTATCATCGTTTTACGTTAAAAAAGATACGTTTTTAATAAAGTTATTTTCTATTTGAGTGAGTAAACCCTAGCATTAGGAGAATCCTTTTCCACTAAGAATAGTTAAGGATAAAAAAATGTGTTTAAAAAATACTATTTTATTTATTCCAAATTGCCCATGCTTTTTCTGCTTGAAAAATCAGCATGTCCATTCCGTTTTTGGTTTTAGCACCTTGGTGTTGTGCTTTTTTCAAAAATTGTGTTTCAGCTGGATTGTAAATCAAGTCGTAGGCAATGTGTTTTTTGGTAAAAAACTCATAGGGAATTTCTGGGTAAGCTTCAGTATTGGGACTTGTGCCAACAGGAGTAGAGTTAATCACAATTTGGTATTCGTCAAAGATTAAATCGGTGATTTGGTTGTAACCCAAAATCGTTTCGCTTGAATTTCGAGAAACAAAAGTATAATCAATTCCTAATTCCTCTAAAGCAAAAGCCACGCCTTTGGAAGCGCCACCCGTTCCAAGAATTAAAGCTTTTTTATGATGGGATTCTAATAAAGGTTCTAATGATTTTTGAAAACCATAATAATCAGTATTATAGCCTTTTAGTTTTCCTTTTTTAGTAAATTTAATTGTATTAACTGCGCCTATTTTAGTTGCTTTTTTAGATAATTTATCCAAGAATGGCATTACCGCTTCTTTGTACGGAATCGTGACATTCATTCCGCATAGATGGTCGTTATTTTTGATAACGTCCAAGAAAGATTCAATAGTTGGAATGTCAAAATTCTCATAAGTGTAACCTTGTAACTTTTCTTTCTCAAATTTCTCCGTAAAATAGCCTCTCGAAAACGAATAATTAATGTTGCGTCCCAGCAAACCGAAACGTTTTTTACTAGATGTCATGATTATTTTTTGTGTTTAGCGATGTAGTTTTGAACCGTTTTTTCTTCCCATATCATTGGAAATAAATCCTCGATTAGTATGTAGTTGTCAAAGTTCAAACGCAAGCCATTGCTTAAATGAAATTTCGCTTTTGTTTTGTCTTGTATCATAAAATACAATCCAGCTAAACGGTATTCAATTTCATTTTCTTCTGGAAAATATTCGGTGGCTTGTAACAAAGTCTGAATGGCACTATTAAATTCGCCTAAAAATTGAAGAATATCCACCCAAAATAACCAAGTGTCCAATTGATAGTCGCCAAATTCAACGGCTTTACGGTATCCAAATTCAGCTTCTTCAAAGAAGTTCATTTCTTTGTTAATGGTTGCGTAACGCTTCCAATACAATTGGTTTTGGTTGTCAATTGCCAACGCTTTATTAACGTAAAATAAGGCTTTTTGGAAGTTTTTTTCGCGAACGTAAAAGTCCGTGATGGCAATCCAACCTTTGTCTAAAAGCGGGTCTTCATGAACGGTTTGGTTGTAGTATTTGATAGCTAATGCTGTGTTCCCTAATCGTTCGTGGCATTTTCCAATTCTCAGTAAAGCATACGAAGTAGCATCGTCTAATTCAATAGTTCTCTCATAGCTTTCAATTGCTTCAGCATACTGTTTTAAACGCTCTAAGGCTTTTGCTTTTTCCATAAAAGCACCCATGAATTCGTCGTCAATTAAAGTAGCATAATTAAAAGCACGTAAGGCTTCTTCGTATTCTTTCAATCCATAATGCAAGCGACCTACTTGATGCCAAGCAATTTCGCTATATGGGTTTTTCTCGATGTATTGATTCAAATAGGAGATTGCTTCTTTGTTTTGATCCAAAAATTCAAAACAATACACCACATTATATAAAGCTGACTGATCCTCTAAATCTTCTTCCAAACATTTAATAAAACTGTCTTTTGCCATTTCTAAATTGTCCATAAAAAGGTATTCCATACCCATTAAGTTATAGACATCGGCGTAATCATCAGTATATTGAAGTGCTATTTTTAAGAGTTCAACTGCTTTTTCATGTTGGTCTCTTTTGGAACAAATATTGGCTTTTTGAATGTAAATTTCTTCGTTGTTGGGTTCTATAGCATACAACTCATTTAACATTTTATCTGCTAAATCCAATTGGTCTTCATAAACTAACATTTCAACTTGAACTAGTTTTAGTCCAGTAGATTTTGGGTGCTGCTCTAAAGCCAATTTCAATGCTTTTTTAGCCAAAGAAGTTTTTCCCGAATCAATATAGTGAAGGATAATTTCTTCAAATTCCTCAGAATCAAAAAACAAGACTTTATTGGTCTTTAACATTGATTCAAATTTGGAAAGAGATAAGTTGTAATCTTCTTCTTCGTTGCTTAATTGCATGCTTTTTGTTTTTGATTTTAGCCTAAATAAAATTAGGAAAATAGTATCATTGCTTGATAAAAAGAAAGAATTGTTGTGAACAATTTAATTAACAAAAAGCAAGTTAAAATAGCCTACAATTTTTGTGCGACTTCATCCATTACTTCGAGTAAGATGGCACAACCTTCACGTATTTCTTCTTCAGAAATAGTAAGCGGTGGTGTAATTCGGATGGCGCAACTTTCAAAAAGCAACCAGAATAAAATCAAGCCTTTGTCTTGACATTTCAGAATGACTTCATTGGTAATCTCCGCACTTTTTGTCATTGCTGCCAACATCAATCCTTTTCCTCTCACTTCTTCTATCAAAGGATGTACTAATAGCTCTCGGAATAGTTTTTCTTTAGCTAAAGCATCTGACATGAGTGTAGTTTCAGTAATTTCTTTCAGTGTCGCTAAACAGGCTGCCGCTATGACAGGATGTCCGCCAAAAGTAGTGATATGGCCTAATTTTGGATTGTGACTTAACAAATCCATCATTGTTGAAGATGCAGTAAAAGCACCCACAGGCATTCCGCCACCCATGCCTTTTCCCATCACCACAATATCAGGAACTACATCATAATTTTGGAAACCAAAAAGTGTTCCTGTTCGACCAAAACCTGGTTGAATTTCGTCTAAAATCATCATGGCTCCAACTTCATCACAACGTTGGCGCACTTTTTTTAGAAAATCATTTTCAGGTTGGATAAATCCGGCGCCACCTTGAATAGTTTCGAGTAAGATACCCGCAGTTTTGGTTGTTATTTTCTCTAAATCTGCTTCGTTATTGAAAGTGATGAATTCGACATCTGGAAGTAAAGGGCGAAAAACTTGTTTGCGTTCTTCAAATCCCATGACACTCAACGAACCCATGGTGTTACCATGATACGCATTGTGACAAGAAATCAATTGACTTCGTCCCGTAACGCGTCGGGCTAACTTTAAGGCGCCTTCAATTGCCTCAGTACCCGAATTGACTAAATACGTTTTGTCTAAAGGAGCGGGCAGGAGCGAAGCCATCAATTTGCAGTATTCCACCGCCGGACTTTGTGAATATTCGCCATAGACCATCACGTGCGAATACAAATCCAATTGGTCTTTTATCGCTTGGTTTACTCTTGGATTTTGGTGTCCTAATGAACATGCCGAAACACCGGCTACAAAGTCTAAATAACGATTATTGTTAGTATCGTAAATGTACGATCCTACGGCATGCGACACCTCCATCCCTAAAGGATAGGGAGAGGTTTGTGCTTGGTATTGTATAAAATTGTTGTTCACTTTGAATATGATTTAATTGCTCTTATTATTGATATTGCAATTGATTTTTGCAATTGCAAAAATTATTTCTTCTTCTTTTTATCGTAGTCCAAAGTTTCTTTTCGCACTTTCATCGGGACATTTTTCTTATCTTTTTGCGCTTTGGCTTGTTTGGCAATTTTTTCATTGTCTTGATTCTCCTCTGGAGGAAAAATGTCGTCTTTGGATTTGATTCGTTCTTCGCCACGCCAAATAAAGCCTTTCAATTTTCGATCGTTTTCAGGTAAATCCACTTCTGGGAACAAATCACCATCTACTTGTTGAAAAAAAGTAATTTCATCTACTTCGTTTTTATTAAACAAAATATTGATTTTGCTACTTTTATTTTTGTTGATACCAATGAGTTCCTGCGCGTCATTCCGCATATAATAAATGACTTCGGTGTTTTTGATAATATCGACATCGTGGAGTTTTCCTTCTTCAAATTTTCCAAACAAGTTCTGTCCTTTGATTTGATTATAGCCTGTGCCGAGCGTGTCTTTGGAGACGAGAAATGTATTGTTGAGTACTTTGAGCGAGTCTAATTTTTGAGTGGTATTGTTACCAATGAGGTGCATGATATCTCCTGTAATTTGGCTTTCGCCGTTCCATAGAATCGGATTTCCAATTAATTTGGTCAAGGCAATTTTGGAACTCGAATGAATTGAATCGCATTTACCACTCATGTCTTTTTTGAAAAAACGGACATTATTGAAAGCGCGAATGATGCGGTTGCCTTCTTTTCCGGTTACCATTAATTTTTTCCCGTGAATGTAAACAGAATCATTTTCGACAAAGTTGATTGCAACGGCTCTTTTGGTTACAAAAAGGGAATCTTTTTTCTTATACATTTCGGCATAATGCCCTTTGACTATGCCTCGATTAATAGAGTCAGTGATTTTTACATTTCGAGAGGCCGAAGCAAATTCTTTATTTCTGTCGTAATACAAACTATCGCCACGAATGATTCGGTCGTCGTATTTGATGTAGGATTTGTTCAAAAAATGCGCTTTGTTTTTCTTGGTATCATAAAATCCTTTTTCGGTATAAATATAATTGGCTTTACTAGTTATAGTAGAAGGCCCCAACAAATAAGAGTGACCTGAATTACTGTAATAATCCAAATGATTCGATTTGATAACATAGGTAGGGTTGGTAATGGTAACCTCGGTTAAAAATTGGAATTTTTTCTCGGGTACAAAGTACTTGCCCGACTTGCTCACTAGGGTATTTTGTAAGTTGGTTATGGTTCCTTTGGAGTTATAAAAAACTTCTTGTGTGTTTCGATCAAATTTAATGGTGTCTGTTACCAAAGTCGCTTCTGGAGAACTCATTACTGCATCGCCAGTGGCAAATGCTTTTTTAACATTACCGCTATACTCAGCATATTTACTATTTAAGAAAAGCGTGTCGCCTTGAACTAATTGTACGTTTCCAAAGGCTTTGATGTAGTTTTCTTTTTGAAAATAATAGGCTTTATTGCAGGTCAAGACTACTCCGTCATGATTTACGCGTACATTTCCAGTTAGTAAAAATGCATCTGGAATCTCAACTTGATTTACGTCTGCAAAGTCAGAATGTTCCACTATGATTTTCTTAGGAGCTTGTCCCATTACTTTTGGTACAAGTACTAAAAACAACGCAAAATAGAGTGCAAATTGAAGTTTTTTCAAGTCTAATTATTTTGGGCATAAAATTAATCAAATTGTATGAAGCACAAGGGCATTTAAGAAATATTTATAAACCAATTTTGTAGTTTCAAATTGGAGAATTGGAATGACTTGTATCTCTCTCAAAATAAATTATATTTGTCAATATATCATTACTTTATATTTTATGAAACGAATTTTTCTTTTACTTTCTTTTGCAGCCTCTTTTTCGGGAATAGCTCAATCTAATTCTTCCAAACAAAAAGTGGTTGTATATCAAGTTTTTACCCGATTATTTGGAAATACAAATACCACGAATAAGCCATGGGGAACCATTGAAGATAATGGAGTAGGGAAGTTCAATGATTTTACAGATAAAGCATTACAAGAAATTAAAGATTTAGGGGTAAGCCATATCTGGTACACTGGAGTTCCGCATCATGCCGTTATTAGAGATTATACAAAATTCGGCATCTCTAATGATGACCCAGAAGTGGTAAAAGGGAGAGCAGGTTCTCCGTATGCGGTGAAAGATTATTATAACGTGAATCCTGATTTGGCAGTAAACCCAGCCAACCGATTACAAGAATTTGAAGCTTTGATAGCGCGTACTCACAAAGCCGGTTTGAAATTAATTATAGACATTGTGCCAAACCACGTAGCCCGAAAATATGAAGGTAAAAATAATCCCAAAGGAGTTCGTGATTTTGGAGCAGACGATAATGTTTCGGTAGAATATGATAAGAATAACAATTTTTATTACATTCCGAACACTCGTTTTGAATTGCCAGAGGGAATTACTCCTTTGAATGGAGAACTGAATCCTTTGGTTGATGGTAAATTCGATGAATTTCCGGCGAAATGGACTGGAAATGGTTCGCGTTTAGCAAAACCAGATAAAAACGATTGGTATGAAACGGTAAAAGTAAATTACGGAGTACGTCCTGATGGAACTAAAGATTTTGCAACACTTCCTGCTGGTTTTGAAACTAAATCGTGTCAAGAACATTTTGATTTTTGGAAAGATAAAGAAGTGCCAAGCTCATGGAAAAAATTCCGCGCTATTGCCGAATATTGGTTAGCCAAAGGAGTTGATGGTTTTCGTTATGATATGGCCGAAATGGTGCCCTATGAGTTTTGGAGCTATATGAATTCAGCTATCAAAGTACAAAGACCAGATGCGTTTTTATTAGCAGAGGTTTACAATCCAAAAGAATACAGAAATTACATTCATTTTGGGAAAATGGATTATTTGTATGACAAAGTGGAATTGTATGACAAGTTAAAAGAAATTGTGCAAGGCAGAAGTCAAACTGATCCGATTACCAATATCCAAAAGGGATTGGCCGATATTGAGCATCATATGTTACATTTCTTAGACAATCACGATGAACAACGCTTGGCTAGTCCTGAATTTGCTGGTTCAGCAGAAAATGGAATGCCGCTAATGGTAGTTTCGGCTACGATAAGTACTTCGCCAACGATGATTTATTTCGGACAAGAAGTAGGCGAGGCTGGAAATGAAAATGGCGGTTTTGGTTCTCATTCTAGAACTTCTATTTTTGATTATATGGGAGTTCCAAATCACCAACGCTGGATGAATGGTGGGAAATTTGATGGAGGTCAGTTATCATCTTCAGAAAAAGAATTACGCAATTTTTATAAAACACTGTTGAATTTCACGTTGAGAAGTTCAGCATTAATGGGAGAATATCAAGAAATTCACTCCGTTAATGCAGCAATTACAAAAGGATATTTACCCGAAATGTATTCGTTTGTTCGTTGGTCAGAAACCCAAAAATTAATTGTAATCGCTAATTTTTCTTCATCAAAAAACAGTCAGTTTGAATTAATTGTTCCTAAAGAGATTGTTCAAAAATGGCATTTAAAAGATGGTAAATACAAACTTGTTGATCAGTTGTATCAAAAGAGTCAATTGACTTTAAAAGTAACTAATGGTCAAGCAAAATTGAAAATAAAGATGAAACCTTCGGAATCATTTATCTATCAATTGAAGTGATTTTCAATTGGAACGTATGATAACAGAAATATAGGATTTAGAAAAATTTTGTTTTTAAAAATAGTAAGTATAATAACTTCTAAAAACTTTGTTTCTTGGTGACTTAGTGGCAAAATAACTTATTTAGCAATAGCTTCTTCGTAATTTTCTTCGACTTTTCTCCAATTGATTACTTTAAAGAAAGCATCAATGTAGTTTTTTCTTTTGTATTGGTAATCCAAATAGTATGCGTGTTCCCAAACGTCTAAGGCAAGAATCGGTTTTCCTTGTACTTTGGCGTTTCTCATTAAAGGATTGTCTTGATTGGAAGTACTGGTGATTTGCAATTTACCAGAACGATCTACAATCAACCAAACCCAACCTGAACCGAAAAGTTTTGTAGCCTCCCCTTTGAATTGCGTGGTGAAATTATCAAATGATTCAAAGTCTTTATCTATAGCTGCTGCTAAAGAATCTTTAGGTTGTCCCGCTGCTTTAGCGCCAATACATTTAAAATATAAAGAGTGGTTGTAATAGCCACCTGCATTATTTTTTTGTTCTTCATTATTGGTGTCCAATTGAGCCAACACTTCTTCAATGGTTAGATTTTCTAAATTAGTACCCGCAATGGCTTCGTTCAACTTATTCGTATAGGACAGATAGTGCTTAGAATAATGATTTTCTAGAGTAATTGCTGATAAATTGGTTACCAATGCATCGTAACCAAAAGCTAGTTTTTCTAATTGGAAAGAACCGTCATTAGCTTGCACATCATCTGGGATGCCCATGGTGATTTTTTCTTCAGCACTAGGTAATGGGACTTCTACTACTTCAGTTAGTTTTTTCTTATTACAAGAGAATAAAATAAAAAAGAATACTAAATAAGATACTTTAAAAAAGTGCTTTTTCATGACTTGATTATTTTTGCAATAATGAATTAATAATTTCTATATACTGTTCTTTCGATTCATCGACAGATAAATGGCTAATTTGCATCCATGCATTAGTTTTGAATGCATTTCTCAAATCAAAATTTTCAGATAAATTATATTGTGCTGATCCAAACGTAGCTTGTTTGTAAAAAGCATACAAACGCAATTGTACATCTTGCGGTAAAGAGGCTTGTGTCATATTTGAAGCTGCCTCGACTGCTGTTGCAAATCGTTTATCTAGATCGTTCTCAATCATTACGCTTTGGTTGCAATAACTGTTTTTCCGCCAATGGCTTTTTGATTTAACACTACATTAATTGGTGTTCCTAAAGGTAAAAATAAATCAACTCTTGAACCAAATTTGATAAAACCAGCATCAGTTCCTTGAATTACTTGCATTCCTTCTTCGGCGTAGTTTACAATTCGTTTAGCTAACGCACCTGCAATTTGTCGGTACAATACTTCTCCGAATGATTTATTTTCTACAACAATCGTTGTTCTTTCGTTTTCTTCGCTAGCTTTTGGATGCCAAGCTACTAAAAACTTACCTGGATGGTATTTGCTAAATTTAATTAAACCTCCCATTGGATAACGGGTAACATGTACATTGATAGGCGACATGAAGATAGAAACTTGTAAACGTTTGTCTTTAAAATATTCCCCTTCATACACTTCTTCAATAACTACCACTTTTCCGTCAACTGGAGAAAGAATTTGGTCCTCATTTAGGATAAATGTACGTTTTGGGTTTCTGAAAAATTGTAGAATAATAATTAAAAAAAGGAGAGTGATGATTTGAATAGTCATCTTAATCCAGTTAGTGTCAATTAAATTATCACTTGCCAATAAAACAATTGCAGTGATAAAAGTTCCTAGTAAAATTGACGGAGTTCCTTCTTTATGAAACATAAGATAAAATTTGATAAAATAAATATACAATTGGTGCTACAAATATAACACTATCTAGACGATCTAGTATGCCACCGTGACCAGGCATTATTTTACCGCTGTCTTTTACTTCAGCGATACGTTTAAATTTGGATTCAATTAAGTCTCCAATAGTTCCGAAAACGCCAACAATTAAAGCAATCATTGTCCAAATTAAAATGGATTTGTCGCTAAAATTAGGGTTTGGTTTGATATACAATTTTGAGATTAAATACCCTGCAAAAATGGCAAATACAATCCCTCCAAGAAATCCTTCAATAGTTTTTTTAGGAGAGATGCGTTCGTATAATTTTGTTTTTCCTACAGATTTTCCTACCAAATAGGCAAAAGTATCATTAGTCCAAATTAAGATGAATAGTCCGATTATAATTTTAGGATTGTAGTCATTTATTCCAAATGAAATTTTAACTATAAATATGAAAGGCAGTAAAATATAACCAATCAAATACAAATACTTCCAAAGTTTGGTAACGGTTTGTTCTTTGTTGTCAAATAAAAAAATCAGACATTTTATAAATACTAGAAGTGAGATGATTAAAAGAACTACATTCAATTGCTCAATATCAATACCTAATTCGATCTTTTTTTCTCGAAGATTGGATAAATAATCGTTTGTTTCCTTACCGTAGTAGCTAACTAAACTAATTACAGCATACGACAATGTTACAAACGATAATGGTAAAATGGTGTTGATTTTTACCAAATTGCAAAATTCAAAAGTGGCAATGACCATGAAAATTCCAAATAATAGAATAAAACTTTCAGTCGAATAAAGAATGCAGGATATTAAAAGTGTAATGTAAATTACACCAGAGATCAATCTTTTGAGCGTTTCATTCATCTTAAAGATCCTCTAAAAGCAATAAGTAAAGATTTTTAGCAGAACTTCCGTATTGAGTAAAGTCTTCTTCTTTCGCTTTTTCGAAATATTTTATGGTAGTAATGTTGGTAGGGTAGTCTCTTTCGTATTTCTTTTTAATAGCACTAAGACCATCACTTTTTGCTCCAAGAATCTGGCTTGTAGTTGCAACAACTATAATGTTCAACGGTAAATCGTGAGGTTTTAATTGTTTTATTTGCTTTGATGAAAATAATATAGAACCTTCTTCAGCAATTAAATTTTCACAACTAGCTAATAAAAAAGTAGGGTTTTTTGGTGATTCAAAAGGTAGTTTGTTTTCTTCTAATAAATCGAAGAGGGATGGATCAAAACATAAAACTTCATTTTCAAACCAATCGTTTTCTTCTAGTATATTTTCAAATTGTTCACTAACTTCTTTTCTGTTTTCACAATAGATAAATTTGCCGCCATTCTTTTTAAAATGATAAATAAATGCTTCATCTACAGCCATAGTTGACTCTGGAAGGAATTGGCTTTGTTCACTATCTTTATCTTCGTCAGAAGCCGGTTTATATGAACTAAAAATTTTTTTAAAAAGACTCATATTCAATTTGAACTACTTAAAATATTGTTTGAAAACGTTCAAAGATAAAAAAATCTTAATTCAAAAGTGATTTTTGAATTAAGATTTTAATAATAATTGATAATTTAAAATTAGGAGACTACTTCCTCTAGGTTTTCATCAAAGCTTCTTTTTCCAAAAATAGCTTCTAAATCATCTTTAAAAATAACTTCTTTTTCAATTAGAATATCTGCTAATTGGTTAAGTTTCTCTTTATTTTCCTCTAATATTTTAATGGCTCTTTCATATTGTCCTTCAATCAAAGCAGATATTTCTTCATCAATTACTTTGGCTGTTTCATCTGAATACGGTTTAGAAAAACTATACTCACTTTGTCCTGAAGAATCATAGTAAGTAACGTTTCCAATTTTTTCATTTAAACCATAGACAGTTACCATAGCTCGTGCTTGACGCGTTACTTTTTCTAAGTCACTCAACGCTCCGGTAGAAATTCTATTGAATATTACTTTTTCAGCAGCTCTCCCTCCCATAGTAGCACACATTTCGTCTAACATTTGGTCTGGACGAACAATTAAACGTTCTTCCGGTAAATACCAAGCAGCACCTAAACTTTGTCCTCTTGGAACAATAGTTACTTTTATAAGTGGTGCAGCGTGTTCGAGCATCCAACTTACAGTGGCGTGTCCAGCTTCGTGTATAGCAATTGCTTTTTTCTCCTCAGGAGTTACAATTTTATTTTTCTTTTCTAATCCACCAATGATTCTATCAACAGCATCTAAGAAATCTTGTTTATCAACCGCAGTTTTGTTGTTTCTTGCAGCAATTAAAGCAGCTTCATTACAAACATTAGCAATGTCAGCACCTGAAAAACCTGGAGTTTGTTTGGCTAAAAAGTCAACATCTAATCCTTCCACTTTTTTCAAAGGAGCTAAATGCACTTTAAAAATTTCACCTCGTTCGCGAATGTCTGGTAAGTCAACAAAAATTTGTCTATCAAAACGTCCAGCGCGCATTAAGGCTTTATCCAAAACGTCAGCACGGTTGGTTGCAGCTAGGACAATTACATTGGAATTGGTTCCAAAACCATCCATTTCAGTAAGTAATTGATTCAAGGTGTTTTCTCGTTCATCATTACCTCCCGACATATTGTTTTTTCCTCTCGCTCTACCCACAGCATCAATCTCATCAATGAAGATAATAGCCGGTGATTTTTCTTTGGCTTGTTTGAACAAATCTCTCACACGAGAAGCACCAACACCCACAAACATTTCTACAAAATCAGAACCTGATAAAGAGAAAAATGGCACTTGCGCTTCGCCTGCAACAGCTTTAGCTAATAAGGTTTTTCCTGTTCCAGGAGGCCCAACAAGTAAAGCTCCTTTAGGAATTTTACCTCCCAAATTAGTATATTTTTCAGGGTTCTTAAGGAACTCAACAATTTCTTGAATTTCTTCTTTTGCACCTTCCAAACCAGCTACATCTTTAAATGTAGTTTTGATGTCCGTTTTTTCGTCAAATAGTTTGGCTTTTGATTTTCCAATATTGAAAATTTGTCCGCCACCACCAGCACCACCACCTGACATTCTTCTCATGATGAATAACCAAACAGCGATGATGACAATAATTGGCAATAGGCTAATTAAAATATCAGTCCAATTGCTTTTTTGTAAGAAGTTAAAATCTTTCAATTTTCCTTCTCCAACTGCTTTTTCTAATTTAGTTTGGAAGATTTGGTCGTTACCAATTTCCAAAGTATAATGTGGCCCTGCATTTGGACGATCAAAAACGTCTTTAGCTACCTTTGAATTTGATTTGTCTTTTAAAGCGGCAGCTGTTAAGTAAACTTCAGCCTCGCTTTTATTGTAAACAATCACTTTTTCAATTTGCCCTTTTTCAAGAAAATTATTGAATTTAGACGAGGTTAATTGGGCAGGTTCCTCAAAATTACTTCCGCCAGTCGCAAAACTGATGAAAAGAAAAATAAGAAGAATTCCTGTGTAAACTAACCAAGGACTTACTTTAAATTTATTCGGATTAGGATTATTATTCGCCATTACTCGTTTTTTCTTTTAGTATTTGTTTTCGATTGTAGTGATTTTTGCATCTCCCCAAAGGCTTTCAATATTGTAATATTCACGAATGTGTTTTTGGAAAACATGAACTACAATGTTTACATAATCCATCAATACCCATTCGGCATTATCAGTTCCTTCTACATGCCAAGGCTTGTCTTTCAATTCTTTTGAAACTGTTTTTTGGATTGAGCTCACAATGGCGTTTACTTGAGTGTTAGAGGTTCCATTACAGATGATGAAATAATCGCAAACTGCGGTATCTATTTCTCTTAAATCCAAGATATCAATATCATTTCCTTTAACTTCTTCAATTCCCTTGATGATGTTTGCAATAAGTACATCATTGTTTATAGTCTTTTTCGCCATGAATTATTTTTAATATAAGTTGGTAAAGTTACCATTTTTTGTGATTATTTTTGAACCATTAACAGAATATTAAGTTCTGTGCTGCAAAAAATAGTTTTATGAAACTAATCAAACTCGATGCCATAGATTCTACTAACGAATTTCTGAAAGGATTATCCAATAAAGAAGATCTAGAAAACTTTACTGTTGTCACCGCAGAAAATCAAACCAAAGGGAAGGGGCAAATGGGTGCAGTTTGGAATTCTGAAGTAGGTAAAAATCTAATAATGAGTGTCTTGGTTAAAGATTTTTTAAATGAAATTAACGAGATTTTTAATTTGAATATCGCTGTTGCTACAGCAGTTATTACCGCTTTAAAAAAACAAAACATCCCCGATTTAAGTATCAAATGGCCTAACGACATTCTGTCAGCTAACAAGAAAATTGGTGGTATTTTGATTGAAAATAGTATTAAGAGTGACGGAACCATACTTTCTATAGTGGGTCTGGGTCTTAATGTGAACCAAACTAATTTTGAAGCATTGCCTAAAGCTTCTTCTTTAGCGGTTGTTGTGGGACACGAATTGAACAAGGAGGAATTGCTTTCAACGATTGTAACTCAACTAGAAGTTAATGTGAAAGAGAGTAAACAAAATCCGACTTCCTTGCGTCAACAATTTGTTGATTTACTATTTAAGAAAGGGGAACCCATGCCGTTTACGAATCAAAAAGAGGAAAAATTCATGGGAATTATTAAAGGAATATCTACAATTGGAAGACTACAAGTTTTGTTAGAGGATGATTCGGTTGCCGAATTCGATATTAAAGAAATTCAGATGTTATACTAATAAAAAAGGGCTGTAATTTAAATTACAGCCCTTTTTTTATAATATGTTGATATTATAATTTGTGCATATTCTCCGCTAAGGTTTCGATGAATTTCTGGATAGGACCTTTAATCATCATCGCCATCATCGCATTAAATTCTCCTTCGAAATCCAGTTTAACCTCTGAACTATTTTCTGAAACAGCGTCAATTGAGGCCGTTAAAGTAAAAGGTAGTTTGTCGCTTGCTGCTCCTAATACGAGTTTACTCGGAGCGATTTTTTCTTTAATGACTAATTTGATTTCAGGCATTCCTTTCAAACCAAAAATGAAAGCATCGGCGCCAATCACTTCAAATTTTGCAATATTTTCAGGCATTAATTGTTCAAAGTTTTTTACTTCAGACAACAAATCAAATAGATTTTGAGCTGATTTTTGAACGCTTACTTTTGGACTTTCTAAATTCATTTGTATCTATTTATACATTCCATGTCGATGGATTCACGTTCCATTCGCTCAAGGTTTGTTGTTCTTCTTCGGTGATATAAGTTTTGGCAACAGCCAAGTTCAATAAGTTTTCATAATTGCTTAAAGTGTATAATTCCACATTAGCATTTTTGAAATTTTGTTCAGCTAAATCAAATCCATACGTAAAAATAGCAGCCATTCCTTTGATGTTAGCTCCCGCTTCTTTCAAAGCTTCAACGGCCATCAAACTACTATTTCCGGTGCTAATCAAATCTTCTACCACTACTACGTTTTGTCCTTTTTGTAAAAAACCTTCTACTTGGTTTTGTCTTCCGTGTTTTTTAGGTTCTGGACGAACATATACAAAAGGCAATCCCATGCTTTCTGCAACAAGGATACCAATTCCGATGGCTCCAGTAGCTACTCCTGCAATGACGTCGGGTTTACCAAATTGTTTTTCAATATTTTTGGCAAACTCATCGCGAACATAATTTCGGATGGCTGGAAATGAAAGGATTAGGCGGTTGTCGCAATAGATTGGCGATTTCCATCCAGAAGCCCATGTAAAAGGATTTCTTGGATTCAATTTAATTGCATTTATTTGCAAAAGCAATTCGGCTGTTTTTT
>JACCEA011687410.1_pt1 | contig 58546 bp, 56 predicted proteins | sample 7449851 | NCBI WGS metagenome assembly JACCEA01 (sample SAMN15323453, study PRJNA562643) | freshwater metagenome | isolation source: river surface water | place: USA:Blue River Watershed | collected 2017-08-18 | reverse complement strand
GTGTATAAATTCTATTTGGCTTTTATTCATAGTGAATTGGATTACTTTAAATTCTATAAAACAATTCCAAGCAAAGAGGCCTATGCTACTTTGAAAGAACAAATTTCAGGTATAACTGATGAATCTACTTTGAGACAAATCATCGGAAACGGACAAGAAAACCATAAGAATGTAGTTTTGATTACCATTGAAAGTTACAGTGCTGATTTTATGAAATCGTATGGGAATGAAAATGGAATAACGCCATTCTTAGATGAATTGGCAACTCAAAGTTTACAATTCACCAATTTGTACGCTGTTGGAAATCGAACCGTTCGTGGACTAGAAGCCGTAACCCTTTGCTTTCCTCCAACAGCTGGAGAAAGTGTTGTTAAACGAAAAGACAATAAGAATAAATTTTCTACAGGAAATGTCTTCAAGCAAAAAGGTTACAATGTAAAATATTTGTATGGTGGAGATGCTTTCTTTGATAATATGGAAGATTTTTTCTCCGGAAATGGCTATGCTATTGTAGATAAAAAAACCTTGAGTCCAAGCGAAATTACCTTTGCTAATGTTTGGGGTGTTTGTGATGAAGATATGGCTAATAAAGCTATTAATGTGATGAATGCCGAAGCACAATCCGGTAAACCATTCTTTAATCATTGGATGACCGTGAGTAATCATAGACCATTTACCTACCCAAATAATAAAATAGATATTCCTGGTGATGCCAAGTCTAGAGATGGTGGTGTAAAATATACGGATTATGCTTTGAAACAGTTTTTTGAAATGGCTAAAAAACAGTCTTGGTTTAAGAATACTGTTTTTGTAATTGTAGCCGATCATTGTGCCTCAAGTGCAGGAAAAACTGAACTTCCTTTAGACAAATATAGAATTCCAGCTCTTGTCTACAGTCCTGGATTTATCGCGCCACAAAAATACATGCAATTGATGTCGCAAATTGATGTAATGCCTACCGTAATGGGATTGTTGAATTTCAATTATCAAAGTAAATTTTACGGACAAGATGTACTTCAATCGGATTATAAACCAAGAGCATTAATAGCTACCTACCAAGATTTAGGTTTAATTAAAGATAATGTATTGACAATAATTTCGCCAAAACAACAAGTTAAACAATTCCAATTGAGTTTAAAACCGGATCAGAAAATGGCTCCTGAATTCCAATTGTATTACGATCAAGTTTTGTTGAAAAAAGAACGAACCGACTTAGTAAAAGAAACGGTTTCGTATTACCAAACGGCTTCAGATTTATTAAAGAAAAAGAAATATCAGAAATAAATAATTATAATAAACCATTGTATTTTCTAACCAACCATTCGGTAGAAAGTAAAAAAGCAATAATAACTAATAACCAAGTCCAATCGATTAATGGATTTTGAGTAATCACATTTTTTTGGATCGCTTTGTAATCTTCATTTTTTAAAAGTTGCTGTATCAAATCTGCACTTTGATTGGGCAAATACACTTTTCCTTTAGTTTGAGTTGCCAATTGTTGTAGCTTCTGAAAATCAGGGTTAACAAATTGCTTTTCGATATCAAAATCCAAAATTTCAAAATGGTTGGAATACTTTTCTCTTGAGTTTAGTTCAGTAATTGTAAAGTTATATTTTCCTGCTGGTAGTCCGTCAAGATTCACTTTGTACGAATTGGTTCCTTTCAATAAATCATAATTTTTAACCGCTTTAGTTTGAGTATTTACTACTGCAATATTCAAACGGGCTTTTTCATCAAATTCATAGTTCTTATTGAAATATTGTGCACTAATTTCAATTATATCACCAGAATTATAAATCGGTTGATGTTCAACAACTAACGACTTTTTTATAGCAGTAGAGGCTAAAAACTGAATAATCTTATCTATAAAAACATCATGTTTTTCAAATGATTGATGCTCAATAAAACTCTGAGCTCGCCATTTCCAACTGTTTTCTCCTAATAAGTAAGCGGTTCTTTTTCCCTGATTTTCGGCAAATGCCAACAAAGGTGATCGAGTATCGATGGATCTAATTTTTGATGAAAGTAAAACAGAAACATTTCCTTTAGAAGTAATTGTGCCAAAACTATTTTGCAAAGGCGGAAAAGATTCAAATCCGATGTTATCTAAGGCAAACAAATTGAATTGGGAATTGAAACCAGCAAAATAATCTTCGGTTTGATTTCCCATTTTGAATTGTAAATTAGTTTGTTGTTGATTCAAAAACGAAAAATCAGTAGCAGTTCCTGTAATTATAAAAGTATTTAAACCTAGAGATTTGGAAACCTCAAAAGCTGTTTTAAAAGCGGAATTAGGTTGGTAAAAAACTACGACATTATATTCTTTTAATTCGCTAATAGTGTTTGGTTTAAGAATTGTAACCTTACGCTGTACATTAGATTCAATTGATCGTTTTAAGGCTCCAATATCTGGATGATTTAAGGCTGAAATTATTGCTATATTAGTTTTTTGGTCAATAACATCAACTGCAAAATTTTTACTATTATTGAATTTATTTTTCTCTTGTTGGGATGAAGAAATTTGCGCTTTGAAAACCTGTAATCCGATTTTATTAGCAGGCAAAACTAATTGAACAAGAGCAGTTCTTTTATTAGGAGATAAAGAAATGGTTTGTTGTGCAAGGTTAGATTTCCCATCTGAAATGGACAAATTTCCATTTATTGGTTGTGTTCCCGAATATTGAATAAACGCTTCAACAGGAAATTTGTTTTTGTAAAAAGCATATTGATTTACATTAATCTGATTGATTTTTAAATCAAATACTTCTGTAGTATCTCCTAAAACAACAGGATAAACTTTGTTAGCAGTATCAAAACTGTACACATAATCGTTACCAGTCGTTTGATTTCCATCAGTTAAAAGAATAGTGGGAAACGTTTTATTTTTGAAAGTAGTTTTTAAACCCTGAGCCACAACATCAATATTGGTTTGCTTTCCTTTAAAATCAAAACTTTTTGAGGGTTGAAATTCGGTGTCAAATTGATAGGATTGAATATCAAATTTTTCTAATAAGTCCGTATTGGAAACTAATTTTTGATAGACTTCTTTAGCGATTTTGTTCGATTTCAAAAATGGAATTGAACTTGAATTATCCATTGCTACCACTAATGGTGTTTTTTGGATTTCGAGAGTATTGCTAGTTATAGTCGGGTTTATTAGCAAAAGTAAAATGCTAAACAATGCTAAGAAACGTAAAAAAGCCAAAAACAAATTCAGATTGGATTTGTTTTTGACTTTATATATATAGTGGTAATAAGCGAAACCAGCAGCAATCACAACAGAAAAAATCAGTAACAAGATTGTGTTGGTGTTCATTTTATTTAAGTTTCAGTTTGAGTACAAAAATCAAACTATTAGCAAACGATTATGTAAGCATTCCACCACAAACATTAAGCACTTGACCAGTTACGAAAGCACTCATATCTGAAGCGAAGAAAAGACAAGCATTGGCTACATCATCTGTAGTTCCGCCACGTTTCAACGGAATTCCGTCTCTCCATCCTTGCACTACTTCTGGACTTAATTTGGCTGTCATTTCAGTTTCAATGAAACCAGGAGCAATAGCATTACAACGAATATTTCTTGAACCTAATTCTAAGGCAACTGATTTTGTAAAACCAATAACACCTGCTTTAGATGCAGCATAATTAGCTTGACCAGCATTCCCCTTCACTCCTACCACACTACTCATATTGATTATAGAACCTGAACGTTGTTTTAAGAAAGTTTTCTGAATAGCTTTAGTCATATTGAAAACTGATTTCAAGTTGACATCAATTACTTGATCGTAATCCGCTTCAGACATACGCATCAACAAATTGTCTTTAGTAATTCCGGCGTTGTTGATTAAGATATCCACTGTTCCAAATTCTGCGATTACAGCATCAACAAAAGTTTGTGCTTCGTTAAAATCGGCAGCATTGGATTGGTATCCTTTGGCTTTAATGCCCATTGCATTCAATTCGTTTTCTAATGCTAATGCAGATTCTACAGATGAACTGTACGTAAATGCAATATTAGCACCATGTTGTGCAAACACTTCTGCCACTCCTTTTCCAATTCCACGGCTAGCACCAGTTATGATTGCTACTTTTCCTTCTAATAATTTCATAGTCTAAACTAAATAGTGTTTTGATTCAATTACAATAATATTGAATTCCTTTCCTTAAAATTAAGGATGAATATCAGTTTCCAAATATAGGAATAATTGTGGTTTGAAAAAAAGTGCAAAAAGAATTTAAAAGTTAAAATGTCGCAGTAGTTGTACCTGCTTTAATTTCAATTATTTGATCATTAATTTTAATAAATAAATTGATTGAAGAAAAATTATAAACATAATTCTTATTTACAGAAAATTTTAGATTTCTATAGGCATTTATATAATCTACTAAATCAATTTGAGTAGAATAGTGAATGGATTTGTCATTCGATAAAAGGGTAAAAAACTTCTCAGTTTCATCCCATTTTTTTTTGTCTGCCCCCATTTCCCAACTGTGTCCCCAAATATCTAAAATTGCTAGTTCTTTGGTTTTTTTAAAATCATTAATAACTTTATAAAATTGAGCCAATTCTTGTGCATCTTTCTCTGGTTGGTTGGGTTCCCAATAGGCTTTTGCAAATTGATGAATTGTAGGTTGCCATCTTAAAAAATCTTTTGGAATTTGAAAGTTATAAGTGTCCCCTACCGTTCTTGCGTATTCAATACCTAATCCCTTCAAAGCATCAATAACATTATCGTTCGTATTTCCAAAAGGATAAGCCATACCGCGTACTGGATATTGTACCAACCGTTCCAATTCTTTTCTATCTTCTAAAACTTCGTAAATAACATCTATTTTATTAATGTCTGGTAAATTGGGATGATTTGCTGTGTGAACAGAAACTTCGTGACCGTTGTAAAGTACTTTAATCTCCTCTTTATTTAAGTAGTTGAAATAATTATTTGTTCCTAATTTATTGGAATTCAAATGAAAAGTACCAATAAGATGATACTTGTTCATGAGCTGTACCAGTTGTCTGTCATAATTTGAACCATCATCATAACTTAGTATGAGCGCTTTAGATTTACCTCCTGGGAAGAGCATTTCAATTTTGACTGCACTTTTGGATACTTCAGGATTAGATTGTGCAAAACTTGAAAGAGAAACTACTATGAGTAGTAAATTGAATATTTTTTTCATTTCGTAAAATTTAATTATCTAACCATTTTTTAAAATCACTAACACGCTCTCTGCTTACAATTTTAGAATCGGAATCGATAAACTGTGTAGAAATAGATAATCTACTGTTAAAATAAGAAGTAGCTTTAGTAATGGATTTCAAATGAATGATAATTTTTCGGTTGATTCTAAAAAAATCTTTGGGATTTAATATTGATTCTAATTCTTCCAAAGAATAATCGATGTTGAATTGATTGCCTTTATTTGTTACCAAAATTGTCATACTTTCTTTAGTATGAAAATGATGTATTTCATCGGTTGCGATACTATCAATTGTTTGACCTAATTTGACCAAAAACCTACTTTTGAATTCTTTATTGATTTGTTTAAAGGCCGAGGAAAGACTTGCTAACATCAATTTTGAATTGAATTCACGGTGTTTATTAAATTTTTCTATTGAAAATTTTAAGTCTTCAAATGCTATTGGTTTTAATAAATAATCAATACTGTTCTGTTTGAAAGCAGGTATAGCATATTGATCATAAGCGGTAGTAAAAATGACTGGAATCTCCATCGAGAATTGTTTAAAAATTTCAAAACTATTTCCGTCGGCTAGGTGTATATCCATAAATACAAGTTCAGCCGATAGACCGGATTGAAAAGCTTTCACAACTGATTGTATAGAATCAAAATAGTGAGTCACTTCAATCGATACATCTATTTTATGTAATAAAACAGTTAAATGCTCAGCAGATAGTTTTTCGTCTTCAATTATAACAACTTTCATTTCCTTTGGATTAGAGGCAAAATTACTTTAAAAATTGCTCCATTATTATAAACAGTTACTTTTTCGTCTGTAAAATAAGAATATCGTAGTTCAATATTTTTTAATCCTGTTTTAGAACTATCTACAACGTTACTTCTTGATTTAATTTGGTTTTCAATTACTAATGTATTTTTGTGAGTATAAATTAAAACTTTCAATGGATTAGCTTGCGAAGTTTCGTTATGCTGTATCGTATTCTCGACCAACATCTGCAAACACATTGGTAATAAATACGCTGACTTCTTATTTTCTTCTATATTAATTTCAAAAACGACACTGTCTTCAAATCGTATTTTTTGCAAATAAATATAATGATTTATAAAATCCAATTCTTCTTGTAACGGAACAAGTTCGGTATTTTTAGAATCTAAAACATACCGATATACTTTGGCTAATTCATTGATAAAATGAGCCGCTTTATCTTGATTTTTATATACTAACGAAGTTAAAACACTTAAATTATTGAATAAAAAATGGGGATTCAATTGATTTTTGAGGTTCTGCAATTGAGCCGCAGCACTTTCCGTTTTATATTTTTCTATTTCCAATAGACTATTTATTAATGCATCAAAAAACTGTTTACCAATATGAATAGTTAATACACAAAAAGTTAAACATAACGAAATAGGAAATAATTCAATCATTCTTCGATTAATAATTCTTCCATCTCCAAAACGATTTTGATGCAAAGAATACATGAAAACAAATAGTAAAAATGATGTAAATACAAACGAGACAACTACTTGTATTCGCAAGCGTTTTTGCGGATTTTCCACCCAAGAATGTTTTTTATTCAAATAGTGGTCTATCATAATATTTCCTTGCCAAAGGATAAATATTAGTATGGCAATAAAAATTAAGTCTGGTTCTAGAAAATGTTCTACTGGAAAGAAGACTAATTTAAAGAGTACTGCTGAAAATATCGAAATAATAACTTTTTTCATTTTAAGGCTTTTTGAAAACTCTTTTTATAGACAATGAAGCTCCCTAAAAATACTAAACTTAATACAATAATAACCAACCAATAGCTAAAATTCATTTTTTTTGAATTTACTTGTTGCCAATTTCCATCAATCAATTGAAAATTTATTTGTTGCTGATTCTCGTTATTTAATGTGAATTGTTCATTAGGCAATCCTTTTTGCAATACAATAACTGTAGATTGATTGTTTGGGATATCCATAAATAAGGTGTTTTTAATCAACAATTCATTTATATTTTTGGAGAAACCGAAAACTTCACAAACTACTTTTGTTTCATGTCCTAAAATCACTTGAGGCTGATCAAATCGAAGTGTATCTTTTGAATTTAATATAATATAAACATTTTTCTTAAAATGTTTTATTACAAGTTGTTTGAATTGTTCTGGGGTTTTATATGATTTTTCAGAGTATAAATAATCAATTTCACCTTCAAAAGCAGTTAATGCACCATAAATCTGCAAAAAGCTTCTCCCCTTTTCATCTTGATACAACATCATGGTGGATCTATCTGATTGATGTGCAAAACTAGGATGAAAACGAAACAAAAATAGCCCAATTAGTATCAAGCTTTTTTTTGTTTTAAAATATTTAGTTAGCATAAGCACCTTTTAGACAGTTGATAAAATTATTTGCACCCGCTTTGTCTACATGATAATGATAACCTCTAGTAACATCAGAATGTCCTCTACATTCATCTAAATCAGTTGGTTCAGATCCTTTTGTATCTAATCGTGCATACAAACCATGTCCATCTGCAGCATACCCTATCATTGGAGCATGACCATCTGATTGTCCAATTTCTTTTGATTTTCCTGTAGCTGCATGGTAATGATAACCAGCCGCTAAATTGATATGTCCACCTGCATCATCAAATGGCGCTAAAGTATAAGCTCCTAAAATGGCATTTACAGGTGCAGGACCATCAAAACGCACTCCGTTAAAGGCTAAACCTCTCACGGCTGGACCTACTGCACCAGGCCCCATTCCAAATTGTATTGCATTTGTTAGTTTAACGGGTGTCACAGGAATATAATAAGTTTGAGTTATATTAGCAACATAAGATGGCAAGCATTCAACACAAAAGTTTTTATACTCTGGTCCCACAGCTGGATTCGCCGCCGCCTGACATTCTGCCTGAGTTTTAGTTCTAATTACTTCTCCTGTACTCGATTTATACATCATCCAAGTTGGATCTGAGAAAAAAGTAGCTAAGTTTTTAATAAAAGCACCATCAACGTCATATACATTTCCATCTTTTAACCAAATTCCTCCAGCATCAGCACCTTCCAAAATATTAGTTGGACACCAAGGTCCCATGGCATGATCAGTTGGAGTGCTTTTACACACTATTTTGTAGCAATCAGCTGTTGTTCCATTAGATAATGTTCTTGAAACAACACTAATAGGCTCAGATAAACCTGCTGATAGAAAATCGGTTGCTTTTACTTTGACAATTGTTCCTACAGTTGAATCAACCGGATTGTCATTACTAGAGCATCCAAATGCGACTATTAATGTTGTAGCTATTGAAGCTATTGTATATTTTAATTTCATAATAAAAAGGTTAATTATTTAGTTTATTTTTAATTTAATACGCGTGCATTCGAAATGAATTTTTTAAGAAATATAGGATTGATGAGCTGTAATAGAAACTACTTATTGTTTAGATATCAATTTGAATTATCTTCTTTTTTTAATGTTCTAATATCGTCTAGCATTTGTTTCATTTCTAAAGACAATGTACCATTATAAATACCTCTAATTCTTTTGGATTTATCAATCAAAATAAAATGTTCAGTGTGTAGAAATTCGGTGCTGTCTTTGGTAAAACCCAAATCTTCTTCGGCGAAATAGGATTTTCGAGCTAGTTTATAAATATCTTTTTTAGAACCTGTAAGAAAATGCCAATTAGGATTTTGAATGCCATTCCTTTTTTTATAAGCATTCAAGACAGCTGGACTGTCTATCCAAGGAGTAACTGAATAGGACAATAATACTACATCCGTATCTTTGCTCAAACTATCATTGACAATTTTCAAATTGGTTGTCATCACCGGGCAAATACTCCCACAAGAAGTAAATATAAAATTAGCAACATGAATTTTGCCTTCAATATTTTTTTGCGAAATAAAAGTACTATCTTGATTTAAAAAGGAAAAATAAGCAATCGTGTGAGGGATTTTTGCATCAACTTCTGTATTATCATCAATAAATACAGGAGTAAAATCCGAGCTGTTATAATACGGTAGCTTTTCAACTTCTTTTTGATTACAACTAACTAGTATCAAACTACTTAACAATAAAAATACTATCCGATACATTTTTACAATTCTTGGTTCCCAATAACCCATATCTTTTTCCATTTTTAATTACATAATTGGCTCTAATTTTGCCTGTATTGTACCACATTTTTTGACTTCCCTCCTCTTGTCCATCTTTAAAATGTCCTAAATGACTCAGTCTTCCATCAAACGACCATTCTTTTAATTCACCTTGGTAGGCGTCATTTTCGGCAATAAATTCAAAACGCTTATTTCCATTATACCAATAGGCTATTTGGTTACCATTTTTTCTCCCTTGAGAATAGAAACGTTCTTCCATCAATTGTTTGTTTGGAAACCATTTTCGGCAAATACCCGATAATTTCCCATCACTATAACCTTCAACAGATGCAGTATCTTTATTAGGAAATAAATCAAACAAATAACCCGAAAACTTTTGTTGGTTTAGATACACTTCATTGTTTACAAATCGAATATTTTTTGCGGATTTGAGTTGGAAAACAGTAGGGATATTTGGTTTGTCTTGCTGACAAGAACAAACCAAAAACACCAAAAATAAGAAGACTAATCCTTTCATTTATTGCGAAATGGTACCTGGAGTTCCATAAAAACCGTTTCCGTTCAAATAAGGAGCTTCGGCTGTAAAATGGTAGTGGTAAATTCCGTTTGGATAATCAACCGTTGCATGAGTATGTCCGTGATAAAGGTCCAAAGAGCTGTTAGTTACCACAGTATTGTTATCTTCATTAGGTCCATAAACTGGAAATCCATCTAAAAGAAATCCCATTAAACCCGATTTTGTAGATTTTACAGTAGTCAAATACAAAGGCTCAACATGGTAATGATAAACTCCTTGTTGCTGTGGATGTCCGTAGTATTTATCAAAAGAAGCAATTTCGCTTGTCAAAGCTTGGTTATTTGGACCAGCATATTGATTAAAAAATGCAACCCCATTTATAGCAACCCCAATTGGTCCTAGTGGCGTTGCAGCATGAGAAGATGCAACCACAGGGTTTAAAGGAATTTTTATGGTAGCAGTTTGTTCTACAATTGAATTTGGATTTTTATCAAATGTATTACCGCCAAAAGTGGATCCTGAGTAGGCTTCATACAATGCATTTGTTGTTGGATAATAAGGACTTTTGTGGTCGGGTAAATCTTTGGTTTTTATATAAATATAGGTACCATCACTAGTTATACTTGTTGCACCATATATTTTTTTATAAACCGCTGGTACTGTGGCTGATTCCTCAGTAGAACTGCTTTCGTTGCTACTACAGTTAGAAAAACCTAAAGATAAAATAACGATTCCAAATAAAGCAATAATTGAATTTCTTTTCATAATAATATTTTTAAAATTTCGTGTAAAAGTAGCTTTTAAACCAATGAACAAAATTGTGTTTTTGCTAGGCTGTCGAAAAAACGTATTGAATTGTTATTTTAAAAACTTAAACTATTTTATAAAATATTATTTTTATTAAATCATTATGATGCGTTTTACACTTCTGGTGCAAACACTAATTTAGACCCAAGATTGACCCCTGGTGGTAATGGTCAACAATTGAATATAACGGCAACAGAAGTAAATGCGCTAATTGCCTTCATAAAAACGCTTACAGGAACCACTGTGTATACAGACCCTAAATGGTCTAGTCCATTTAAATAAAACAAAAAGCGCCCATTTTACAATGGGCGCTTTCATTATATATAAAAACGTAGTGAATTAAAAAGCTACATTCCATCTTGGTAAACTACCGTTTTCATCCAAGAAATTTTGTAAAACTTGACCTTCTACAAAAGTTGGAATAACTTTTACTTTTTCATTAAAGGTATCATACCAACTAACTTCTAAACGCTCTATGTTTTCTAATTTCATTTGGGCTGGCCAAGAATATTTTCTTCCTGTTTTTGCAAATTGATGACCGTTTACAATTTTGTCATACAAACCACCATTTTTACTTTTCAAACTACCGTTGTTTTGGATAGTTCCTGTAGAACCCACCATAATCAATTCCTTTTCTTCACCATCAATTGCGTAAACTAAAAAAACACCACTAGCGCTTTCTGGAGCATTACACACCTCTTCTAAACTATCTTCTTGACCAAAAGTAAAACTCTTAGTTACTTTAAACTTTTTTAATTCTTTGTACATTATTCTTTATTGTATTTATTAAACAAAATACCCCACGAAACCGTGAGGTATTTTAGATTCTATTGTGTATTTTAGAACTAACCTAAAACTTCTTTTACTTTTTTACCAATTTCAGCTGGAGAGTCAACCACGTGAATTCCGTTTTCTCTCATAATTTGTTTTTTAGCTTCAGCGGTATCATCTGAACCTCCTACAATTGCACCTGCGTGACCCATTGTACGACCAGCTGGAGCAGTTACACCAGCAATAAATCCTATAACTGGTTTACGGTTACCATCAGCTTTGATCCATTTAGCAGCATCTGCTTCTAATTGACCACCAATTTCACCAATCATAACGATACAATTAGTTTCAGGATCGTTCATTAACAATTCAACTGCTTCTTTTGTTGTTGTTCCAATAATTGGATCTCCACCAATACCAATTGCAGTAGTAATTCCTAAACCTTGTTTCGCTACTTGATCAGCGGCTTCATACGTTAATGTTCCAGATTTAGAAACAATACCTACAGTTCCTTTTTTGAAAACAAAACCTGGCATAATTCCAACTTTAGCTTCACCTGCAGTGATAACACCTGGACAGTTAGGACCAATTAGTCTTGCGCTTCTTTCTTTAACATAACTATTTGCTTTAATCATATCTGCTACTGGAATTCCTTCTGTAATAGCAATGATTACTTTGATTCCAGCATCAGCTGCTTCCATAATAGCATCAGCTGCAAAAGCTGGCGGTACAAAAATGATTGAAGTATCAGCACCTGCTTGTTCAACAGCATCTTTTACTGTATTGAAAACCGGACGATCTAAATGCGTTGTTCCGCCTTTTCCTGGAGTAACACCACCTACAACATTTGTACCATATTCAATCATTTGAGAAGCGTGAAACGTTCCTTCACTTCCTGTAAATCCTTGAACAATTATTTTGGAATTTTTATTAACTAAAACACTCATGATATATTTTTTATATAATTTTAAAAATTGTTATGCAAAAGTACGATTTTGAAATTATTTTTAAACTTTTTAATTCAAAATTAATTAAGAAATTTGGCTCATTTGATAACCTCTGTACAATTTATCATCTTTTAGTTGCCAAATTACTATAAAATTTGCTAAAAACATTTCTTCTCTTGGATTCTCAACAGTCTTTACGTAATGTGAATAGCGAACTGAAACTAAATCATTTTCAGCAAGAATATGACTAATTCTGACTTTAGAACGAACATAAGCCTTGCTCAATTCACCTGCTAAGTTAACTATTGAATCGTAATTCATTTGCACAAATCCTTTGCTGCTATTCCAATCTAAAATTATTTCAGGATGCAAAAAGTCTTTCATCACTTCAGCATCGATTAAAGCATCTGATTTGTATAAATTTTGTACTAATTTTTTGGCAGACATTATTTCAATTTATTTAATAGTTCAGGTATTTTTTTGATATTGGCTAATTGTTTCAATTTTTCTCTTGATTCTTCTATTGGAGTACCAAAATACGATTTTCCGCCTTCAATAGATTTGGTAACACCTGTTTGTCCCATCACAACGGCTTTAGCGCCAATTGTAATTCCACTAGTTGTTCCCACTTGTCCCCAAAGTGTAACCTCGTCTTCTATAATTACACATCCTGCAATTCCAGTTTGAGAAGCAATCAAACATTTTTTTCCAATTACGGTATCGTGTCCTACATGAACTTGATTGTCTAATTTACTTCCTTCTCCAATAGTAGTATCGCCCGTAACTCCTTTATCAATAGTACAAAGTGCTCCAATACCAACATTGTTTTCGATAACCACTCTTCCTCCCGAAAGTAATTGATCAAATCCATCAGTACGTTTTTTGTAATAAAAAGCATCACCTCCAATAACTGTTCCTGCATGAATAATTACATTATCACCAATTACTGTATGATCGTAAATAGCTACATTAGAATGAATCAAACAATTGTCTCCAATGACTACATGATTACCAATAAACGAATTAGGTTGGATAATAGATCCAAAACCAATTTTGGCGGAAGCTGAAATTGCCACATTGGAAGATTGAAAAGGCATAAAATGTCTCGTCAATGTATTGAAATCTCTAAACGGATCGTCTGAAATCAACAAGGCTTTTCCTTCTGGGCAATCAACTTCTTTATTAATCAAGATGATGGTTGCTTTGGATTGCAATGCCTTATCATAATACTTAGGATGGTCTACAAAAACAATATCACCTGCTTCTACTACATGAATTTCATTCATTCCCAAAACAGGAAAAGTAGCATCGCCAACAAAATTACAATGAATTAAGTCCGCAATTTCTTTAAGAGTATGTGTTTTAGGAAATTTCATATACAATTCTAATAAAAAAATAAAGGTTGAGAGTCGTTTGGACAATCAACCTTTAAATTAGTAATTTATTTATTCTTTTACACGCTCCATGTAAGAACCTGAAGCAGTATCAATTTTAATTTTATCTCCTTCATTAATGAATAAAGGAACGTTTACTGTAGCTCCTGTTTCAACTGTCGCGGATTTAGTAGCATTGGTTGCGGTATTTCCTTTTACTCCTGGTTCAGCATACGTAACTTCTAAAATAATAGAAGCAGGCATATCAACTGAAAGTGGCGCTTCTGTTTCAGCGTTAATCTGAATCATTACATTAGTTCCTTCTTTCAATAAATCAGGATTATCTAATACGTTTTTATTCAAAGTGATTTGCTCAAAAGATTCATTATTCATAAAGTGAAAATCATCTCCTTCTGCATAAAGATATTGAAACGTATGGGTCTCAACACGAACTTCATCAATTTTATGACCCGCAGAAAATGTATTGTCTAATACTTTTCCATTGGTCAAAGATTTTAATTTAGTTCTAACGAAAGCTGGTCCTTTACCTGGTTTAACATGTAAGAATTCAATAATTTTATAAATATCGTTATTGTATTTGATACATAATCCGTTTCTAATATCTGATGTACTTGCCATTTTAAATTATATTTATTTTTGTTTTTCTACTATTTTGATTAATAATTACCGCTGTAACCTTTCATTACTCCTCTTGACGAATTTCTGATAAAGTCTAATATCTCATCACGTTCAGGAGTAGCTTCCATTTCAGCTTCGATAATACCGATAGCTTGAGTGGTATTGTAATTCTTTTGATAAAGAATACGGTAGATATCTTGAATTTCTCTGATTTTATCTGTTGTAAATCCTCTTCGTCTTAATCCAATAGAATTGATTCCAACATAAGACAAAGGTTCTTTTGCTGCTTTTGTAAATGGCGGAACGTCTTTTCGTACTAAGGAACCGCCCGAAATCATAGCATGATCCCCAATGTGAATAAATTGGTGTACGGCTGCTAATCCGCCAATCACGGCATGATTACCCACAACAACATGTCCAGCTAAAGCCACTCCATTAACTATAATTGCATTGTTACCAACAACACAATCGTGAGCAATATGAGCATAAGCCATAACCAAACAATTATCTCCAATAACGGTTTGACCAGAAGCTACGGTACCTCTATTGATGGTAACACATTCTCTAATGGTGCAATTATCTCCAATAATAGCTAAAGAATCTTCGCCTCCAAATTTCAAATCTTGTGGTACTGCAGAAATAACTGCCCCAGGGAAAATATTACAATTTTTTCCAATTCTGGCACCTTCCATAATGGTAACGTTAGATCCAATCCAAGTTCCATCTCCAATAATTACATTATTATGAATGGTAGTAAAAGGCTCTATAACTACATTTTTGGCGATTTTTGCGCCGGGATGAACGTATGCTAACGGTTGATTCATCTGTTTTATTTTATAATTTCTATTTATTAGAAAATCACAGTAAAACTACTGCGATTTTTCTAAATTTTATTATTTTCTTGCAATTTGTGCCATTAATTCCGCTTCAGCAACTAATTTACCATTTGCATACGCATTGGCCTGCATGTGACAAATCCCTCTTCTTATTGGGGTAATTAGATCACATTTAAATATCAAAGTATCTCCGGGAAGCACTTTATGTTTGAATTTAACATTATCCATTTTCATGAAATACGTCAAATAATTTTCTGGATCCGGAACGGTACTTAATACTAAAACTCCACCTGTTTGCGCCATCGCTTCTACAATCAAAACTCCCGGCATAACTGGTGCTTCTGGAAAATGTCCTACAAAGAAATTTTCATTCATAGTCACATTTTTCATTCCAACAACGTGATTTTCAGACATTTCAATAATTCTGTCAATCAACAAAAATGGAGGTCTGTGTGGTAAAGTTTCCATAATTTTATGAATATCCATCAATGGTTCTTGATGTAAATCATAGGTTGGAACAAAATTACGTTGCTCTATTTTTATAATTTTTGCTAACTTTTTAGCAAACTGAGTATTAACGTAATGCCCTGGTTTATTAGCAATTACTTTACCTTGAATTCTAGTTCCAATCAAAGATAAATCGCCAACAACATCTAATAATTTATGTCGAGCAGCTTCATTTGGATAATGCAAAGTAAGGTTGTCTAATATCCCATTAGGTTTCACTGTCAATTCGTCTTTACCAAATGCCTTTTTAAGATTATTCATTGTATCTACTGATATTTCTTTATCAACATATACAATAGCATTATTCAAATCCCCTCCTTTAATTAGGCCGTTATTTAATAAAGCTTCTAATTCGTGTAAAAAACTAAATGTTCTTGAATCTGAAATTTCATCTTTAAATTCAGAAAGGCATTTCATAGTAGCATTTTGAGTACCTAAAATTTTAGTTCCAAAATCTACCATTGTAGTAATACAATAGCTATCGCTAGGCATAACTAATATCTCACTTCCTGTAGCTTCGTCAGTAAAAGAAATAACTTCTTTCACTACGTAAACATTACGTTTAGCCTCTTGTTCTTCAATACCAGCCTTTTCAATAGCTTCCACAAAATATTTTGAAGAACCGTCCATAATAGGCAATTCAGATGCATTTAATTCAATGATAACATTGTCTAAATCGCAACCAGTTAATGCTGCCAAAACATGTTCAGGAGTTTGAATTTGAACACCTAATTTTTCTAAGTTAGTCCCTCGTTGCGTATTGACTACGTAATTTGCATCCGCTTCAATTACAGGTTGACCTTCTAAGTCTACTCGAACAAAAGTAAAACCATTATTTGCTGGGGCAGGTTTAAAAGTCATTTTCACTTCTTTACCTGTGTGCAATCCTACACCTGTAAGCGAAATTTCTGTTTTGATGGTTTTTTGTTTAACCATTATTTTTAGTTTTTAGATTTAGTATTTCCTTTTTTAATTCTTCCAATTCGGAAACTATAGTTGATAGATTTTTAAAATGAACATACGATTTTGAAAATTCTTTATTTCCAAAAGCAAGACTTCCCTGTAATGTTTCTCCGTCTTTTGTGTTTTTTGTAATCCCTGATTTTGCTTTAATTTTAATGTTGTTACCAACAGTAATATGTCCTGCAAAACCCACTTGACCACCTATCATTCCGTTTTTACCAATTTTTGTAGAACCCGCAATTCCAGTTTGAGCTGCAATAACCGTATTTTCACCTATTTCAACATTGTGTCCTACTTGAATTTGGTTGTCTAATTTTACACCTTTACGAATAAAAGTAGACCCCATTGTAGCTCTATCAATTGTTGTATTAGCTCCTATTTCAACATTATCTTCGATTACTACATTTCCAATCTGCGGAATTTTAGTATACGTTCCATCCGGATTTGGAGCAAAACCAAAACCATCAGAACCTATTATAGTTCCAGAATGAATGGTGCAATTAGTTCCAATAACTGATTCAGAATAAATAGTAACTCCTGCAAAAATCGTTACATTATCTCCAATCACTGCATTGTCTCCAATATATGAATTAGGATATATTTTAACATTATTACCTAAAATTACATTTTTACCAATGTAACTAAAACTTCCTAAATACAAATCAGTTCCATATTGAGCTGTTTCATCTATAAATGAGGGTTGTTCTATACCCGTTTTATTTAATTTTACTTGATTGTAGAATTCAAGTAATTTAGTAAAAGCAACATAAGCATCCTCCACTTTAATCAAGGTCGTTGTTAATTCAGATTCTGGTACAAATGTATTGTTTACGATCGTTACTGACGCCTGTGTGGTATAGATGAAGTTTTGGTATTTTGGATTGGATAAAAAAGTTAAAGAACCTACTTCTCCCTCCTCTATTTTAGACAACTTTGAAACTTCTGCATTAGGATTACCTACTACTTCCCCTTCTAAAATTCCCGCGATTTGTTCTGCTGTAAACTTCATTTTAAAGGTTTGTTTATTTGATAGGCATATATTGAAACACACTTATTGAAGTGTATGGGTAATTATATAAAGATAGTCCAGTTTGTTTCATCCCGACAAAAATATAAAAAATAGATTTTATTATTGTGCTTTTACAACAGTTGTTTTGGAAAACAAATGTAATATTTAGTAACCAATTTGGATAATGATTTCAAATTCAACTGATCAGAAGCTTCTACTACATCTTCAATTGTTCTGTCTTTTTTCAAAATTCGAATCGGTTCCGCTTCTTTACTGTAAGCTTGGTTCTTTATTTTTCCTTTAAAAATAAAGTAATTCGTATCCGAAATCGAAATGTTATTTTCAGCTGCAAATCGTTCTTGTAATGGCACTATTTCATCCAATAGCGATTTATCTTCCACTACTTTAATTTTTGGTAAATCCCTATTGATAATCATTTTACTTAAAGAGGATAATATAAAATCATCTTGTCTTTGCCATGATTTTAAAGCGCTAATTATATCAAAATCGTCTAATTGAGAAAATAAATCAAGTTTATTGGCATCAAAATTTTCAAGAGCAATTCTGTTTTGCATAAAAAACAACAACGGTTCACTACAAGGAAGTTGTACTCCTTTCAAAGTTAATTCTTTGGCGCGTTTCAATACTTTTGTTAAAATCAATTCGGCCACTAAACTAGTTTTATGTAAATACGCTTGCCAATACATTAATCGGCGTGACATTAAGAACTTCTCTACCGAATAAATTCCTTTTTCTTCAATAACCAAAACATCTTCCACTACATTCATCATTTGAATCAATCGTTCGGAATTGACATTTCCTTCGGCTACACCCGAGTAAAAACTATCCCTTTTTAGATAATCCATTCGATCCATGTCTAATTGACTCGAAATCAATTGTAACATGAATTTACGATGGTATTCTCCTTTAAAAACTTGAATTGCCAAACTCAATTGCCCACTGAATTCTTCATTCAATTGATTCATAAACAGCAATGAGATAGCTTCGTGATGCACATCTTCTACGATACTTTTTTCCATGGCGTGTGAAAAAGGGCCGTGTCCAATATCATGTAAAAGAATCGCAATGTATAACGCATTCTCTTCTTCTTTTGAGATAGAAACGCCCTTAAATCGCAATACATCAACGGCTTTTTGCATCAAGTGCATACAACCCAAAGCGTGATGAAAACGAGTATGATTGGCACCAGGATATACTAAATAAGACAATCCCATTTGAGAAATGCGTCGCAATCGTTGAAAATAAGGGTGCTGAATTAAATCGTAAATTAAAGCGTTTGGGATTGTAATGAATCCGTAGATAGGATCATTGAATATTTTTAGTTTATTAATTTGACTCACAATATAGTGCTTTAAGGCAACAAATATAAGGAATTTTGATTTATATTTTGAATTGATTTTTTGCTTAAATTTGTTAGAGAAAGGGCTGAAAATTCATAACGAAATACTGGAAATATGGATCATAAACAATTACAAAGCGATAAGTTACATTTGATCAATTGGATTACTCAAATTCAAGATTATACCTTGATAGAAAAAATCAAATCATTAATGAGTACTTCAAATGAAAATTTAGCACTTACAAAGGAACAAGAATTGATTTTAGCTGTAGAAAATGGAACTGAAATTAATACACCAATAAACGATGACGAACTGAGCACTGATTATGAATTATGATTTAACTTAAACAAAAACGGAGAGCAATGCTCTCCGTTTTTTAATCTTATAATCTTCTCAACCAGATATTTCTGAATTGGGTTTTACAACCATGATCTTGCAGTGATATAACATCTTCTCCATGAGATTCAGGGTAATTATGCAATCCCATATACAATGTCAAACCATTGATAGTAGCATTGTTTTGAACCACTACCCCATTATGAAAAACAGTAATTCGTGCTGGAGCATCAATTAATCCGTTTGCCTTAAAACGAGGAGCTATATAGATTACATCATATGCATTCCATTCTAAAGGTGTTTTCATTGCATTTACCAATGGCGGATGATCTTTATAAATACTTCCCGCTTGTCCATTGTTATACGTTCTATTATTATATGAATCTAATACTTGTAATTCATAACGATTTTGAAAAAAGACACCACTATTCCCTCTCATTTGTCCACCATCAACCACTTCGTCCGGAGCACTCCATTCGATATGCAATTGACAATCTCCAAATTTCATTACCGTTTGAATATCACCAGAATCAGGAACGACTTCAAAATAATCATTGTTTACAATTTTCCATCCTGCTGGTTTAGTATTGTCTTTCTTATTTACCCATTGGTTCATGTTCTTACCATCAAATAAGATAATAGCATCCGATGGAGCGTCACCTAATTTCTTTGCTGGAGTTATCACTTTTACTTCTGGATTCCATATCTCAGTCATCTCAGGTTTCATTGGCATTGGCGAAACCTCAGGAGGTGTGTTTACAAAAGCGTGTTGTGCAAAAGACGCACTAACTGAAAAAATAGTAAGTAGTAACGCGTTTTTAATAGTTTTAGTTTTCATAGTATTTAGTTAATTTGATAAAGTATAAAAGTAATAAATTCGTTTTGACAGGCAAATTAAAGGCTAATTATTTTTTGTTTGATGAATTATAAAATTTATATTTATTTTAGCAATGCAACCTATTAAAAACTGTAAATTGCCCATTGATAAATGACTACGAATTATGGAAGAAACGATAAAGATACTTTGGGTCGATGACGAAATAGACCTTTTGAAACCTCATATTTTGTTTTTGGAAAACAAAAATTACAACGTAACTACTTGTAACAATGGATTAGATGCTATTGAAATTTTTGAAAACAGTAATTTTGACATTGTCTTTTTAGATGAAAACATGCCTGGTATGAGCGGTTTAGAAACCTTATCAGAAATGAAAGAAAAAAAGTCTTCCGTTCCAATGATTATGATTACCAAAAGCGAAGAAGAATATATTATGGAGGAAGCGATTGGTTCTAAAATTGCCGACTACCTAATTAAACCTGTCAATCCAAATCAGATTTTATTAAGTTTAAAAAAGAATTTAGATCATTCACGATTGATTTCTCAAAAAACCACTTTAGATTACCAAAAAGAATTCAGAAAAATCACTCTAGAAATGGCTTCGGTTTCTTCTTTTGAAGATTGGATAGAATTGTATAAAAAATTAATCTTTTGGGAGTTACAACTTGAAAATATCAATGATGCGGGAATGAGTTCTATTTTAGAATCTCAAAAAACGGAAGCCAATTCACAGTTTGGAAAGTTCATAGAACGCAATTACGAATCTTGGTTTGAAACCAAAGCTGACAGACCTGTTCTGTCTCATACTTTATTCAAAGAATTGGTTGTTCCTGAAATTACAAAAAAAGACAAACCTGTCCTTTTTGTTGTTATTGATAATTTGCGCTATGATCAGTGGGAAGTCATTCAAAATGTCGTAAGCAATCATTATAAACTCGAAAAAGAAGTACCCTATTACGCTATTTTGCCCACAGCCACTCAATATGCGCGAAATGCTATTTTCTCTGGTTTATTACCAATAGAAATGGAGAAACAATTCCCTGAATATTGGAAAAACGATACTGATGAGGGCGGTAAAAATATGTTTGAAGCTGAATTCTTAACGGCCCAACTTAAACGCCTCGGATTAAATATCAAGCAGGACTATTTTAAAATCACCAATTTAGCTAGTGGTCGTAAATTAGTTGATAGTTTCAAAACATTGAAAACAAATGATTTGGTTACTGTGGTTTACAATTTTGTAGATATGTTATCGCATGCTAAAACTGAAATGGAAGTAATAAAAGAGTTGGCTCCTGATGATAAAGCCTATCGCTCATTAACTTTAAGTTGGTTTAAAAACTCCCCTCTTTTAGGTATCATTCAGCAAGCGCAAAAAATGGGATTCAAGTTGATTATCACTACTGATCACGGTACAGTTAATGTTAAAAATCCATCAAAAGTAGTGGGAGATAAAAACACCAGTCTGAATTTACGTTATAAGACTGGACGAAGTTTATCCTATGAAAATAAAGAAGTCTATGCGGTAAAAGATCCTAAAAAAATTGGATTACCTAGTATCAATATGAGTAGTTCTTATATTTTTGCAAAAAATGATTTGTTTTTGGCTTACATCAACAACTTCAATCATTATGTGAGTTATTACAAAAACACCTACCAACACGGTGGCATTTCTTTGGAGGAAATGATTGTTCCGTTTTTGGTATTTAATCCCCGATAAATGGAAATAGAATTTACGATAGAACAACTGGAATCGGTAGCACAACAAATCATTGCTCAACAACCTCAAAAAGTAATTCTTTTTCATGGAGAAATGGGTGTTGGGAAAACTACCTTAATCAAACAATTGTGTAAAACTCTTGGTGTTTTGGAAGCAACTAGTAGCCCAACCTTTTCTTTAGTTAACGAATACGAAATAGCTAACAATCAATTAGTTTATCATTTTGATTTTTATCGATTAAAAAACGAAATGGAAGCGTTGGATATGGGTGCAGATGATTACTTTTATTCTGGAAATTGGTGTTTTATCGAATGGGCAGAAAAAATACCAAACCTCATTCCCGATGAACATTCGGTAATAACCATTGAATTACTTCCCGATGGAAAACGCCAACTTCAACTGACTCATTCCTAATAATTAAAAAGGGTAAAAAAAATTACGTAAATTGTACCTCATAAATTTGATCACACCATGTCATTATCACCATTTACTAAAGAACAGCTATTACCTCAAGAGGAAAAATTAGAAATAGCCAAACAAAAAAGTGAACTCTTTATTGGTATTCCAAAAGAAACTAGTCATCAAGAACGCCGTATTTGTTTGACTCCTGATGCAGTAAATTCGTTGACTTATCACGGACATCGAGTGATGATTGAAGCTGGTGCTGGTGCAAGTTCAAGTTATTCAGATAAAGAATATTCCGATGCAGGAGCTGAAGTAACTCAAGATACTAAAAAAGTTTTTGGCTGTCCCATGATTCTAAAAGTTGAACCTGCTAGTTTAGCTGAAATCGAAATGATGAATCAAAACACCATAATCATTTCTGCTATCCAAATTAAAACAAGAAATAAAGCCTATTTTGAAGCGTTAACTAAGAAAAAAATAACAGCCTTAGCTTTTGAATACATCAAAGATGAAGACGGTACCTATCCTGCAGTGAAATCATTAAGTGAAATCGCTGGAACGGCATCCGTCTTAATTGCAGCAGAATTAATGATTACCAATCAGTTTGGAAAGGGCTTGCTTTTTGGAAATATAACCGGAGTACCTCCTACTGATGTTGTTATTTTAGGTGCTGGAACAGTGGGTGAATTTGCCGCAAAAACCGCTATTGGTTTAGGTGCAAGTGTAAAAGTTTTTGACAATTCAATTACTAAATTACGCCGTTTGCAAAATAATTTGAACCAACGCATTTTTACTTCTACGATTCAACCTAAATCATTGTTAAAAGCCTTACGTCGCTGCGATGTTGCTATTGGAGCAATGCGAGGAATAGAACGTTGTCCTGTTGTTGTAACCGAAACGATGGTCGAACACATGAAAAAAGGCGCTGTAATAGTAGATGTTAGCATTGATACTGGAGGTTGTTTTGAAACCTCAGAAGTTACCACTCACGAAAAACCTACTTTTATTAAAAATGATGTAGTTCATTATTGCGTACCCAATATTCCGTCGCGATACTCTAAAACAGCCTCACTTTCTATTAGTAATATCATTACGCCTTACTTGATGCAAATTGCCGAAGATGGCGGAATTGAAAGTGCTATTCGCTTAAACAAAGGATTAAAAAACGGAGTGTATATGTATCACGGAATCCTAACAAATAAAGCAATTGGTGACTGGTTTGGATTATCAGATAGTGATATTAATTTAATTGTTTTTTAAACTAACTTTCCTTTACCTTTGCCAAAAATTATTGTATGAAATTCTTTCAACGTTTTGCGTATTACTTTGTGGGTCTTATTATGGGACTGTTTTTTGTTTCAATGGTATTTAGCGGAAAAGATACCCGTTGCAACTATTTTCCAAATGCAAGAGTTTTGAATGATTTGAGAAATAAACCATTCAATTATTCTCCTAAAGCAACTCAAATTTTAGCTCAACCTTGGATTGATACTTCTGATATAAGAAATACATTGCAATTTGGTGATGTTGATTTTGATCAAAGTAATATTGTTGTTGGGAAAGGAAAAAAATACGTAATTGAAGGTAAAACGTTAAAAAATCAAGAAATTACACTTACAATTACCAACTATTCTGACAAAGCAGTTTTAGAGGATATAGTTAAAAAGTAGTTTAATCCTTTTTAATATTTTAAACCATTAAGGTATTAAGTCTCATTAAGCCTTAAATTATCTTAATTTCTTAATAGTTTAAATCTATACATTCAACCAATTAATGGGGTCTAATCCTTTGGATTTTAAATACGAATTAGTTGTGTTAAAATGTTTATTTCCAAACCATTTTCCTTGATTTGCACTTAATGGTGATGGATGTCCGCTTTCTAAAACCAAATGTTTATCTCGATTAATTTTCAGTCCTTTTTTGTGTGCAAAATTGCCCCAAAGTAAAAAAACTAATCCTTCTTTTTCATCGGATAACTTTTGAATTACTGCATCGGTAAACAGATTCCATTTCAAATGTTTGTGACTATTCGCCAAGTCTTCTCTAACGGTTAAGCCAGCATTTAATAACAGCACCCCTTGATTGGCCCAAGATTCCAAGTTGCCGGAAGTTGGGATGAAAATACTACCCAAATCATCAACTAATTCACGATAAATATTACGTAACGAAGGAGGGATTTTAACTCCATGGTTCACTGAAAAGCACAAACCATTTGCTTCACCTTTTCCATGGTAAGGATCTTGACCAATAATGACCACTTTCGTATTCGAAAAACTACACTGATTGAAAGCCGAAAAAATCAATTCTTTAGGAGGGTAACAAGTGTAATTTTGATACTCCAAATCCACTATTTCTAGTAATTCACTGAAATAGGGTTTCTGAATTTCTTCAGTTAAAATGGATTGCCATTCGGGATTGAGTTGGAGTTGCATAGACACTTAAAATGATTCATTGTAAAATTATACTTTTTCTTCAAGAAACTCCTCTTAAACTTTGTAACTTTGCTTCATTGCAACAAATCGATCCATGATATCCATTACCGAAAAGACTTTACAAGATTTACAATTTCCTACCGTTTTAGAAACGTTATCTGCTATCTGTAATACCGATATTGGTAAACTAAAAGCACTAGAAATCATACCTTTTAAAGACAAGGAAAGCTTAATGGAAGCTTTGTTACAGACATCGGAATATGTATCTTCTTTTCAAAATAACAATGCTATTCCCAATCACGGATTTGATGCGATTACACATGAAATCAAATTTTTAGGAATTGAAGACAGTTTTTTGGAAGTAGGAAGTTTTAGAAAAATTGCCAACTTGTCAAGTACCGTTAATTTTTTATTAAATTTCTTAAGAAAGTTCCATGATTATTACCCCAACTTAAACAACCGAGCTTCCAAGGTAGAATTGACCAAAGACATCATTACTATGGTGGACGAAGTGGTTGATAAATACGGCGAAATCAAAGACAATGCCTCGCCTGATTTGTTAAACATTCGTCGAGATATGAATGTAGTTCGTGGCAAAGTGAATCAAAGTTTTGGAGTGGCTTTAACGCAATACAATTCCTTAGGGTATTTAGATGATATTAGAGAAAGTTTTGTTCAAAACCGACGTGTTTTAGCTGTTTTGTCCATGTACCGTCGTAAAGTAAAAGGATCCATTTTAGGGAGTTCTAAAACGGGAAGTATTGCTTATATCGAACCCGAAACTACTTTAAAATATTCCCGTGAATTAAGTAATTTAGAATACGAAGAAAAGGAAGAAATCACCCGAATTTTAAAACAATTATCTAACAGAATTCGTCCGTTTTTAGATTTGCTTATTGAATATCAAAATTTCTTAAGTGACATTGATGTGATTGCTGCCAAAGCAAAATATGCGAATAAAATCAATGCGATTTTACCAACAATTACAGATGAACGTCGCTTGTATTTTAGAGATGCCTTCCACCCTATTTTGTTTTTATCCAACAAAGAAAAAAACGAAGTTACCTATCCACAAACTATTGAATTAGAACAAGAAAATAGAATCATTGTCATTTCGGGTCCGAATGCTGGTGGAAAAACCATTTCACTAAAAACAGTAGGATTACTCCAATTAATGTTACAATCTGGAATGTTGATTCCGGTTCACGAACGTAGCGAAACCTTTTTGTTTGACCGAATCCTAACCGATATTGGCGACAACCAATCGATAGAAAATCATTTGAGTACCTATAGCTATCGTTTGAAAAATATGAATTATTTCTTGAAAAAGTGCAACAAGAAAACCATGTTTTTGATAGATGAATTTGGTACTGGTTCTGATCCTGAATTAGGAGGCGCATTGGCAGAGATTTTCTTAGAAGAATTCTATCATAGAGAGGCTTTCGGAATCATTACAACGCACTATTCGAATTTAAAAATTTTGGCGAACGAATTGCCTTTTGCTACCAATGCCAACATGCTTTTTGATGAAAAGTCGTTAGAGCCCATGTATAAATTAGTTTTAGGTCAAGCCGGTAGTTCATTTACTTTTGAAGTTGCCCAGAAAAACGGAATACCGTATGGATTAATCAACCGTGCTAAAAAGAAAATTGAGGTGGGTAAAGTCCGTTTTGACAAAACCATTGCCACGCTTCAAAAAGAACGTTCTAAATTGGAAAAAACCTCTTTAACGCTAAAAGAAGAAGAAACCAAAGCACGTGAAGAGAGCAAAAAAATGGAGAACATCAATGTTAAAATCAAGCAAAAATTGGAAAGCTATCAAGAATTGTATGATAGCAATCAAAAGACGATTTACATTGGTCAAAAAATTGAAGATATTGCCGAAAAATATTTCAACAATAAAAACAAAAAAGATTTGATTGGCGAGTTTTTGAAAATTATTGAAATCGAAAACTCCAAACGGAAAAAAGCTACTGCAAAAGAAAGCAAGATCATTGCCGAAAAGAAAAAAGAAGTCATTAAAGAAGTAGCAGTTCAAGTAGAGGAAATCAGGGAAGAGAAAAAAGCTAAAAAAGTCAAAGTGGTAATTGAAAAACCACGCCCAGTTCTTAAAGTGGGTGACCGTGTGCGAATGTTTGATGGGAAAGCGGTAGGAAGTATCGATGCTATTGAACGAAATAAAGCTACTGTCAATTATGGTTTGTTTACTTCTAAAGTTGGTTTGGAATTATTGGAATTAGTAGAAGCTGTGAAAAAGTAATGTTTTTATAGAATTAAAAAATAAATTTTGTTAAATTAGTTTTATAATTAAATCCCAAATTAATAACTAAGCTAATATGCTTACTTAAAAACTACAATTATGAGTCTAGACAAATGCCCCAGCTGTGGAAAAGCACTTACAGGATTTTTCAGTACAGTGAATTTAATTCCAACGACTAAAACCGAATTTATCAATAAACATCTTAATTTAAATCATGATGCTTATTGTAATGTTTGTTCAATTCCTTACATCAATCAAATTGCAAAAGAATTCGAAAAACAAAAAAACGATATCGAAAATCGTCTTAAACAAATAATACATTTTATTCCTGTTTTATCTTCCCCTGCACCAAATGATTGGAAATATGAAGCTATCGACATGATAACTGCTCAAACTACATCTGGAACAGGATTTGCTACTGAATTATCACGATCATTTAATGACTTTTTTGGTGGCGCATCAAATACAACTAATAAAAAAATATTGAATGCTACTAATCTTTGCAAATCAGATTTAAGAATTCAATGTGTAAAAATGGGCGGCAATGCTATCATTTCAACAGATATTGATTACAGTGAAATTGGATCTGGAAGTACTAATATGCTTATGGTTTGTATGTCGGGAACTGCGATTAAAGTTTCAGATATTAAAATGTTTAGTGATAAAAATCAACAATATATTTTAGAAATAATTGAATTAACCGAAAAACTTGAAGCAATTGCAGAAATGCCAAAATAAACAAGCTCTCCTATGCAAAATATCCCTCTACATAAAAATATCATTTTGTTTGATGGACTTTGCAATTTGTGTGATGCTTCGGTACAATTCATTATAAAAAGAGATTCAAAAGATATTTTTCGTTTTGTTGCTTTGCAATCGGATTTGGGTCAACAGATAATTCAGAATTTAAAAATAGACACTCAAAAAGTAGATAGTATTTTGCTTTACAATTCTGTACAAAACACTTTTTTGTATAAGTCGGAAGCTGTTTTTGAAATTATAAAAAAATTAGGTGGAATTGTATATTGTTTACTAATTTTTAAATTAATTCCTACTGCATTAGCAGATAGATTCTATGACTATGTAGCCCAAAATCGTTATCAATGGCTGGGTAAAAAAGAAAGTTGTTTAGTCCCTACATCCGATATCAAGATTAAATTTTTAGCATAATTTTATTGATATGACAAATGTCATATTATAATAAACGGTTTCCGATTAAATTTGGTTCATCTTAACAATTTTAATTATGAGAAATTTAGCATTATATTCTTGGGCAAACGGTTCATTTATTATGATAGTTGTATTTGGTTTGGTAATAGTAGCTTTAGTAGGAGCCGTGCTATTAATGATGAATTCTGGTAAGAAGAAATAAGAAGATAAAAAAAGAGGATGTCGCATAACATCCTCTTTTTGTTTTTTATAAAAATACAAGTAATTAACTTCTGATTAATTTTCTGTATTTCAATCGTTTTGGAGTTAAATCACCACCCAAACGTTTCTTCTTGTTTTCTTCGTAATCAGAGAAACTTCCTTCAAAGAAATACACTTCTGAATCTCCTTCAAAAGCCAAGATGTGAGTACAAATTCTATCTAAGAACCATCTGTCGTGAGAAATTACAACTGCACATCCTGCAAAGTTTTCCAAACCTTCTTCTAGCGCACGAAGGGTATTCACATCCAAGTCATTCGTTGGCTCATCCAAAAGCAATACGTTTCCTTCTTCTTTCAACGTCATGGCTAAGTGCAAACGGTTTCTTTCTCCACCAGAAAGCATCGATACTTTTTTATTTTGATCGCTTCCGCCAAAGTTAAATCTTGACAAATACGCTCTAGAATTCACTTGCTTCCCTCCCATCATCACTAATTCCTGACCATCGGCAAAGTTTTCCCAAATCGATTTTTCTGGATTAATATTGGAATGCGATTGATCTACGTAGGCTATTTTCACCGTTTCTCCAATGCTAAATTCACCACCATCTGGTTTTTCTTCACCCATAATCATTCGGAAAATAGTCGATTTACCAGCACCATTTGGACCAATAATTCCAACTATTCCGGCTTGTGGTAATGTAAAGTTCAAATTATCATACAATAATTTATCGCCAAAAGCTTTCGCTACATTTTTAGCTTCAATTACATTAGTTCCCAAACGAGGTCCGTTTGGAATATAGATTTCTAGATTTTCATCCAGTTGTTTTTGGTCTTCATTCAATAATTTGTCGTAGTTCTGCAAACGTGCTTTTTGTTTGGTTTGACGACCTTTAGCTCCTTGGCGAACCCAATCCAACTCGCGTTCTAAAGTTTTTCTACGTTTAGAAGCTACTTTTTCTTCTAATGCCATACGGTTTGATTTTTGGTCCAACCAAGACGAATAATTTCCTTTCCATGGAATACCTTCACCTCTATCCAATTCTAAAATCCAACCTGCCACATTATCTAAGAAATAACGGTCGTGCGTAACTGCAATTACAGTTCCTGCATATTGCGCTAAGTGTTGCTCTAACCAAAGTACACTTTCAGCATCCAAGTGATTGGTTGGCTCATCCAAAAGCAATACATCGGGTTGTTGTAATAACAAACGACATAAAGCCACACGACGACGCTCTCCTCCAGATAAATTCTTGATAGGAGTATCTCCTTCTGGAGTACGTAAAGCATCCATTGCAATTTCTAATTTAGTATCGATTTCCCAAGCGCCTAAAGCATCAATTTTATCTTGTAAAGCGGCTTGACGATCCATCAATTTGTCCATTTTATCCTGATCTTCATAATTCTCAGGAAGTCCGAATAAATCGTTAATTTGGTTGTACTCTTCTAACACAGCCATCGTTTCTGCAACACCTTCTTGAACAATCTCTAATACGGTTTTTGAATCGTCTAGTTGTGGTTCTTGCTCTAAATAACCTACTGTATAACCTGGAGCAAAAACAACATCACCTTGGTAGTTTTTATCTACTCCAGCAATGATTTTCAAAAGAGAGGATTTACCAGAACCATTCAATCCTAGAATACCAATTTTAGCTCCATAAAAGAAACTTAAGTAAATATCTTTTAATACTTGTTTGTTGCTACTTGAATACGTCTTACTCAATTTGGACATTGAGAATATTACTTTCTTATCGTCTGACATATAATTTATGTTTTGTGTTTTAAATTCTTGTAGCTACAAAGATAGTTTTAAATAAAAACAATACAATAATTGCCATTGAAATTATTAATGTAAGGAACAAATCCTACCGATTATCGATTATTTAGGTCAATACCTGATAAACTGTTTTTTACCAACTGTTTGTTTGTAATTTTAATCACAACAAAAATACTTGAGCTATGAAAAACATTCGAACTATTGACTTACAAAATTTCACTTTAGAAAAAGGCAAACAACAAGAACTTATTTCGTTATCGTATCAAATCGTGGGACAACCGATTGGTACTGCTCCTGTTATCGTAGTGAATCATTCCCTAACTGGAAACTCCAATGTATGTGGTAGAAATGGTTGGTGGAATGGTATTATTGGAGAAAGTAAAACAATTGATACGGATACCTACACCATCATAACCTTTAATATTCCAGGCAACGGTTACAATGAAAATGAAGATGATGTAATTACAAATTATCGTGACTTTACCATTCGAGATATAGCAACTATTTTTTGGGAGGGTTTATTTACTTTAAAAGTGAATTCGCTATTTGCAGTTATTGGTGGCGGTTTAGGAGGTGCAATTGCTTGGGAAATGGCAGCGATACAGCCTAACCGAATTGAAAATTTAATTCCAATAGCTACAGATTGGAAAACTACTGACCGAATCATTTCTAATGTTTTAATCCAAGACCAATTATTAAATAATTCTGAAGATCCAATGGTTGATGCACGTTACTATGCTAATTTGTATTTTAAAAATCCAGAATATGTGAATCAATTATTTAAAAGAACAAATCTAGAAAACAGTTCAATTTCGGCTATTGAAAAGTGTATTTTAAGCAAAAATAAATGTTTAATTTCAGGATATCGATTGATGAATTTTATTCAAAAATCAAATGATTTATGTCGAAATAGAACTGATTTCAAAACTGTGATGGGTAGCATAAAAGCAACTATTCATCTTATCGGAATTGATACTGACGGCATGTATTCGGTAGATGAAAACCGTAGTACTTTTCTAAAATTAAGAAAATTTAAATCCAACGTCTTTTACCACGAAATTGAATCTGATTTTGGACAAGATGCGTATTTGAAAGAAAGTGAAACAATAGCTAATTTTTTACAACCGATTTTTAAATCAAAACCAATTAGCATTCGAAACAAATTCAATTATAATTTTATGAATACATAAAGTTAAAGAGCAAATCCTTGGGTTTATACTCGTCCTTTCAACGAACTAAAAACCCAAGCATTGGCTAAAAACCCAACACCTACAGCAGCAAAACCCCAACCTGCAACATCATCATATCTAAAAGCACCCAAACCAATTAATAACAATCCCATTACAATCATAATTAGTGTAGCCCATCCTAAAATGGTATTTTTATTCATTCCCATAACTTGAGGTATATTTTTATTTTATTTGGTACAAATATAAAACTTAGTCTTAATTAAATATTTTATAAAGCATTTCTTTTAATAAATCCGATTGGGTCATAGTAGCACCCACTCCTTTGCTTTTAACGTCAACATCTCTTAACGAAGAAATAATTTGACTTACTTTTTTCATAGGGTAGTTTTTTAAAGCTACATCATAATCTTTTAAAAAGTAAGGACTTACACCTAAAACAGAAGCAACTTTTGAAGGATTTCTATCTTTCAATCCGTGGTATTTTAAAATTTTTACAAAAAAGCCAAATACAAGACCTGTAGTGACAACTAAAGGATTGGCTTTTGGATTATCAGAAAAGTAGTGTGCAATATGAAAGGCTTTCGCTTGGTTGCGCGATCCCAATGCATTCAGCAATTCAAAATTATTAAAGTCTTTACTAAAACCTATATTTTCTTCAATATGTTGGGGATTGATAGTGCTTCCAACAGGAAGAATAATCTGTAGTTTTTCTAATTCATTATTGATTTTGCTCAAATCAGTTCCTAAAAACTCGACTAACATCGCAGTCGCTTTTGGTTCAATCGAATATTTTTTTCCAGCCAAAACCCTTTTAATCCAATCGCCTACTTGATTTTCATAGAGTTTTTTACTTTCGTAAACGAGACCTTTTTGAGCCAGTAATTTGGTAGCTTTTTTACGTTTATCTAAGGTTTTGTATTTATAGCAAAAAACCAAGACCGTAGATTCCATAGGATTTTCAGCATAACTTTCAATCTTATCAATGGTGCGGGATAAATCTTGTGCTTCTTTAACAATTACTACTTGGCGATCTGCCATCATCGGATAGCGTTTAGCAGTCGAAACAATGTCGTCAATTGTCACATCACGACCATACAAAATCGTTTGATTGAATCCTTTTTCTTCTTCAGACAAAACATTTTGCTCAATGAAATCAGATAACTTATCGATATAATACGGCTCTTCCCCCATCAAAAAATAGATTGGTTTGATGTTTCCTGCCTTGATGTCATTTACAATTTTTACTACTTCGTCCACAAAAAGTTGTTTTGGTTATGCGTTTATTCGGAAATTTGAATTTTAAAATAGTAATTTTGTTGTATGCAACAATTGAATTTTTCATCCTATTCTTTCCGTTTCAAAAATAGCGAAAATAAAGTGTCTATTTTTGATGCTATCCGGAAAAAATTTATAATTCTTACTCCTGAAGAATGGGTGCGTCAACACGTAGTTCAATTTTTAATGATCGATAAAAACTATCCTAAGTCATTAATCAACGTTGAAAAAGTATTAAAAGTCAATGGTTTACGAAAAAGATATGATGTTGTTGTGTACAATTCAGACGGCTCTATCTTTATCTTGATTGAATGCAAAGCTCCGGAAATAAACATTTCACAAAGTACTTTCGACCAAATTGCTCGATACAATATGACTTTAAAATCCGATTATCTTATGGTGACCAATGGTTTGAATCATTACTTTTGCCAAATGGATTTTGAAAATGAAAAATACCAATTTTTACACGAATTACCCAACTATCAACCCAATACAAACTAGATGAAAATAGCTGTTGTCATACTCAATTGGAATGGAAAACAATTATTAGAACAGTTTTTACCATCTGTGATTCAATTTTCGAAGGAAGCTACTGTTTATGTTGCGGACAATGCTTCGACAGACGATTCGGTTGCTTTTGTTCAGGCTAATTTTCCAACTGTTTCTATAGTTGTTAATGCAACAAATACAGGTTATGCGGGTGGTTACAACGAATCCTTGCAACATATTGAAGCAGATGTTTATGCTTTGGTCAATTCTGATATTGAGGTGACTGAAAATTGGTTGCAACCCATAATCAAAACATTTCAAAATGAAACTTCAACTGCCATTATTCAACCCAAGATTTTAGACTTCAAAAACAAAGACTATTTTGAATACGCTGGCGCCGCAGGAGGTTTTATAGATCAATACGGTTATCCTTTTTGTAGAGGTAGAATCTTTGAAACAGTAGAAAAAGATATAGGGCAATACGATTCCAATCAGGAGATTTTTTGGGCATCAGGCGCTTGTTTTTTTATTAGAAGTGCCGTTTATAAAGAATTAAACGGATTTGATACTTCCTTTTTTGCCCACCAAGAAGAAATCGATTTGTGTTGGAGAGCTACTAATAAAGGATATTCAATTAAATACCTATTTGAATCCAAAGTGTATCATGTTGGAGGGGCAACTCTACAGCAAGGCAATCCAAAGAAAACAGAATTGAATTTCAGAAATTCATTGTTGATGTTAACCAAGAATCTCCCAAAAAAGAACTTATACAAAGTACTTTTTATTCGAATGATTTTAGACGGTGTAGCGGGTGTTAAGTTTCTATTTGAAGGACAATACAAACACCTTTTAGCGATTCTAAAAGCACACTTTTCATTTTACAAACTCTTTTCTGAAAATTATGCCAAACGCGGGGATGTTCAGCAAACGAAATACTATTTTACAGAAAGTATCGTTTATAGTTACTTTGTAAATAAAATTCGATTTTTTAACGATTTAATTACGCTCAAATAAATTATAAAAACTAAATTTGCTTTAAATCAAATAATCCAATAAAATCATCATTTATGAAAAAAGTTGTAATTGCTTTATCGGTATTGGCGCTTTTAAGTTCATGTGTTTCAAAAAAGAAATATGCTGAATTAGAGGCTAAAAACAAAGAAACTCAAGATTTATTAAATACTTGTACTGTAAAATTAAATTCTTGTTTAGAAGAAAAAGCAGCTTTATCAGCTACTGCAGTTGCTTTAAAAGATCAAAATCAAAACTTAATTGAGACTTCAAAGGAAATGGCGGTTTTGTCAACTAAAGGAGCTCAAAATATTGAAAAAGCATTAGAGTCTATCAAAGAAAAAGATTTGAAAATTAGTAGAATGCAAGACGCTTTGACTAGAAAAGACAGTGTAACTTTAGCTGTAGTAACCAGTTTAAAAAGCGCTGTTGGATTATCTGATCCAGATATCGAAATCAATGTAGAAAAAGGAGTTGTTTTTATTTCTATTGCTGATAAATTATTATTCAAAAGTGGTAGTTATGAAGTAACTGACAAAGCAAAAGGTGTTTTAGCTAAAGTTGCTAAAGTAATTAATGATAAACCTGATTTTGAATGTATGGTTGAGGGTCATACTGACAATGTTCCTTTTGCAGGAAGCGGGATATTATTAGACAACTGGGATTTAAGTGTGAAACGTTCTACTTCAATTGTACGTGTTTTAACAAGTCAATTAGGAGTTAAACCTTCCCAATTGATTGCTGCAGGTAGAAGTTCTTATGTACCGTTAGTTGATAACAATTCAGCTGAAAATAAAGCTCGTAACAGAAGAACACGTATTGTTGTGTTACCTAAAATTGACCAATTCTACGAAATGGTAGAAAAAGAAATGAAGAAACAACAAAAATAATAGTGTTCACATTACATAAAAAAAACGTCTTGATATTCAAGACGTTTTTTTTATGTAAATTTTTAAAATACAAATAGTTATATATAATTATCTAAAGTATATTTAAATCCCCTTTTCCTTCTCGAACAACTATTGGTTCATGCCCTGATAAATCAATTATAGTAGAAGCGGTATTGTCTCCATAGCCTCCATCAATAACCATATCCACACGATTTTGCCATTTCTCAAATATCAATTCTGGATCAGTTGTGTATTCAATCACATCGTCCTCATCGTGAATAGAAGTGGATACGATTGGATTTCCTAATTGGCGAACGATTTCCAAAGCAATAGAATTGTCTGGCACACGAATACCAACAGTAGTTTTCTTTTTGAATTCCTTTGGTAAATTAGTACTTCCTGGTAAAATAAAGGTATAAGGTCCCGGCAACGCTCTTTTTAAGATTTTAAAAGTAGCCGTGTCAATTTGCTTCACATAATCAGATAAATTACTCAAATCGTGACAGATAAAAGAAAAATTAGCTTTCTCTAATTTCACGCCTTTGATTCGAGCAATGCGTTCCAACGCCTTTGTATTGGTAATATCACAACCCAAACCATAGACCGTGTCGGTTGGGTAAATGACCAAACCGCCCTCTTTCAAAACTTTTACCACTTTGGCAATAGCCGATTCACTCGGTTTGTCAGAGTATATTTTTATAAATTCAGCCATACTATTAATGAGTCTATCCTATTATTTCCAACTTCGCAAAACGCAACAAAAGTTTCTTAATTCCTCCTACTTCAAAACGAATTTCAGCTTTTCGATCTGCTCCCACACCTTCCATATTAATGACTTCGCCTCTACCAAAACGTTCGTGCATCACAATATTACCCGCAACTAATTTATTATCAAATAAATTAGCATTTCCAGAATTAGGAGCATTTCCTGCTACTGGTTTCAATCTACGAATTGGACTATCCGGTTTAGGCTCATTATCCGTAATGTATTTGGGTGGTGTTCCTGAAATAGGTTTGGCTAAACGCAATTTGGATTTGTCCACATCACCAAAAATATCACTGTCAATCATTGGTTTGTAACGATAATTCGATTCGGCAGGCGTTAAATATTCTAAATATTGTCCATCAATTTCTTCAATAAAACGAGAAGGTTCACTATCCGTTAGTTTTCCCCAACGGTAACGGGATTGCGCATACGTCAAATAGGCTTGATGTTCAGCTCGAGTAAGCGCTACATAAAATAAACGACGTTCTTCTTCCAACTCCGAGCGGGTACTCATACTCATGGCACTTGGAAACAAATCTTCTTCCATTCCCACCACAAACACGTGTGGAAATTCCAATCCTTTAGCCAAGTGAATCGTCATCAAAGCTACTCGGTCTTCGTCACTAGTGTCTTTATCTAAATCGGTCGCCAAAGCTACATCTTCCATGAATTCGGACAAGGCTCCACGTGCGCCATCAATTTCCTTTTGTCCTTCGGTAAAATCCTTGATACCATTGAGTAATTCCTCGATATTTTGGATTTTAGCCATACCTTCAGGTGTAGCATCTTTCTTCAATTCTTGAACTAAACCTGTTTTTTTGGCTACGTGATCGGTAATGTAAAAAGCATCTTGGTTTTCATTGATAATCTGAAAACTCTTAATCATGTTTACAAAATCGGTCAGTTTTTGTTTGGTTCCCGAATTCAATTTCAAGTCGATTTTGTCAATATTTTGCATCACTTCAAAAATCGAACGCTTATAATGATTGGCGGCAATAGTCAACTTTTCAACAGTAGTATCGCCTATTCCTCTAGCAGGGTAATTAATGACACGTATCAAGGCTTCTTCGTCTTTTGGATTGATAACCAATCGCAAATAACACAAAACATCCTTAATTTCTTTTCTTTGGTAAAAAGAGAGTCCGCCATAAATTCGGTACGGAATATCGCGTTTACGTAAGGCGTCTTCCATAGCACGTGATTGTGCATTGGTTCGATACAAAATAGCAAATTGACCATTTAACATTTGGTTTTGCATCTTTTGTTCGAAAATTGTACTCGCAACAAAACGACCTTCTTCAGCATCGGTTAAACTGCGGTGGACTTTGATTTTGGGACCAAAATCATTGGCTGTCCAAACTATCTTATCTAACTTAGTTTTATTCTTGTCGATAATGGTATTAGCAGCCTCCACAATATTTCGAGTCGAACGGTAATTTTGTTCCAAACGAAAGGTTTTTACACCTTCATAATCTTTTTGGAAATTCAAAATATTATTAATGTTAGCACCACGGAACGCATAAATACTTTGCGCATCATCTCCCACCACACAAATGTTTTGGAATTTATCTGACAAAGCGCGTACAATCAAATATTGAGAATGATTGGTATCTTGGTACTCATCCACCAAAATATAACGAAAACGGTTTTGGTATTTGGCTAATATTTCAGGGAAACGAGTGAGTAACTCATTCGTTTTTAATAATAAATCATCAAAATCCATGGCACCTGCTTTGAAACAACGCTCAACATAATTTTGATAAATCTCGCCCAAACGCGGTTTCTTAGACATCGCGTCGGCTTCTTGTAATTCGGGATTATTGAAATAGGCCTTTACGGTAATTAAACTATTTTTATAGGTCGAAATACGGCTCAACACCTGTTTTGGTTTGTAAATGTCCCGATCTAATTGCATTTCCTTAATAATCGAAGAAATCAAACGCACTGAATCTTGTGAATCGTAAATCGTAAAATTGGAAGGATAACCCAAATGTTCCGCTTCTGAACGTAAAATCCTCGCAAAAACTGAGTGAAAGGTTCCCATCCAAAGATTCTTGGCTTCACTGGCTCCTACAATAGACGCAATACGATTTTTCATTTCGCGTGCGGCTTTATTGGTAAAGGTCAAAGACAAAATATTAAACGCATCTACACCTTGACTCATCAAATACGCAATTCGAATGGTCAACACTCTCGTTTTACCAGAACCGGCTCCCGCAATGATAATCATCGGGCCGTCCTTTTGAAGTACGGGTTCACGCTGCGCTTCGTTTAATTGATCAATATAATGCTGCATTGGAAATTTAATTATGAATAGCAAAAATAAGGATTAGCAATGTATTAATGTAACAATTGGAAAATTAAAATTGATTTGGAAAATAATAAATGACAACTATTTTACTTACTTAAAAACACATCGTATCCAAAACGAATTAATGTACCAATTACCACTACTAAAAAGAAGATTCGGATAAAATTATTCCCTTTATTGATAGCTAATTTAGCACCTAAAAAACCACCTAATGCATTACTAAACGCCATCGGGATCGCAATAGCCCAAATGATTTTCCCTTTAATAAAGAACAAACAAATCGAACCAAAATTGGTAGCCAAATTGACCATTTTCGCATTCGCAGAAGCGTGTAAAAAGTCAAATCCCATGATCGCGATAAATGCCACCACCAAAAAGCTACCTGTTCCAGGACCGATAAAACCATCATACAATCCCACTACAAAACTGATGCTTATGGCGTTTATAATTTGTCTTTGGGATGAAATATTCTTTTCAATTTGTTGTCCGAAATTTTTCTTAGCATAGGTGTAAATCACTAAAAAAGAAAGTACTACTAACAAAATAGGTTTCATAAAATCATTGCTCACATAAGTCAATAAAGTCGAACCTAAAAAAGCTGATGGAAAAGCTAATACCATCATTATAGACAGTAATTTCCAATTCATATCCACTTTTTTAAGGTATTGGTAGGCCGCAAATGAGGTTCCACTAAAAGCAGGAATCTTCAAACTTCCCACTACAGTCGAAACGGGTAAATTAGGCAATAAAATCAATCCCATTGGGGTTTGAATTAGTCCGCCACCACCTACAACTGCATCTATAAATCCTGCAAAAAAGGCAGCTAAACACAATAAAATGATAATATAATTTTCCATAAAAGGATTGGTTCTAATTATTTTTAAATTTCCTTTTGCGTCACTTCGAGTGATTTTAAAAGAAATGCGTTAGCTTTTATTTTAAAATTGTATCGAGAAGCCGTAACTATTTTATAGGTTCTCGATACATTTTTTGCTTCACTTTGTTACACAAAAAACACTCGAACTGACGTTGTAGAAATTAATTCTTAAGCGAAAAAATCTTTAGTTGCACAATCAAAAAGCGTATTTTTGTATTTCAAAAATAGAAAAAAACAAATGGAAACAGCCAAAATACTTGAAATCCTTGGATATACATTACCTTCTTTAGTAACGGGTGGTGTTGCTTATTTTTTATTTGAAGGGTATTTTAAAGATCAGCAAAACACCCGTCGTTGGTTATTACAAAAAGAAAACAAAAAAGACCTTTTGCCTTTGCGTTTACAAGCTTACGAACGATTGACCTTGTTAATGGAACGCATTCATCCAGCTCAAATACTAGTGCGAAACACTCCTGTTTCCAATGATAAAAACGACTATGAGAATTTTATTATTGACCAAATCCAACAAGAATTTGAGCACAATTTAAGCCAGCAAATTTATGTGTCTGGCGAGTGTTGGTCTATTATTCAAACGGCTAAGAATGCAATAATCCAAATGATTCGCATTGCCGCTCAAAATGAAAAAGTGCAAACCGCCGCTGAATTAAGAGAATATGTAGTGAGTAGTTTGGTGGACAAAGCCTCGCCTACTTATGCCGCTTTGGACTTGATTAAGCAAGAAGTGGGACAGTTGTGGTAGAATAAAATAATTTGTTATATTTGAAACGCCCTGTAACTGCACTTTGATCCCAATCGAAATTCCTTTACAGATTTATTTAAAAACAATTAGATTAGCGCTCTTTATTTTGAGTTTAATGTAGTTGAATTGCCTATGATAATTAATATATGTTATTACTAAAAACATGCATCGATTTAGCGAATTAGTTTATATAAGTACTGAATTTTCTCTAAATAAATTGGAAGAATTAGAATCTAATATAATTGATCAATTTCAAACAAGTTGTTCAACAATTCTAGTAAAAAATCTCCAAATGATTCAATTACAAAAAGCAATTATAGCTATAGGGATGTTTTCTTTATTTGAGTCTATTTTACAAGATGGTTTATCATGTAAAAAGGGCTTTGAAGAAGCAAAAAAAATTATATTTAAATTAGGAAATATTGATCTACACAATCGATTTGAATATTTTATCTCTGCCATAAATATTCTTAAACACGGAAAAGGTCGTAGTTATGATGCTTTAATTACTATATCTGATTTATTGCCTTTTAGAATTAAATTGCCGAATGAAGTTTTTTTTGAAGAAGGTGACATTTCGGAAATTAATACATTGATAGTAATAGATGATAAATTTGTTTTAGATTGTGCAAGATTAATTGAAGAAATTTCTTCAGAAATTAAAAAAATACGTGAAGACTATTTAAATTAAGCATATGCTATTGTAAATTTCCAACAACTGCGTCACCGTATTCCAATTACGAATCGTAGCTATAACATTCAATTTTTTCTCAATATACTTCTGGTCCAATCTTGTTTTTCCTGCTCCAACGGCATATTTAATGTAAATTCTATTCCCATCAATATGCGCTTGATCTGGTTTCACCTGACTCATTTTTAAATCGTTAATTGAGTCAGTTCGCAAGGCAATTGACACAAAAGCTACGTAGAGTTTTTTGGTATCCAAGACTTTTTCTTTCAAATAGGGATTGTTTGTCAAACAGTCTTCTAAATCGGATTTGGCAATCACCACCACAGGTACTTCATGACCAAACGCTTTGAAAAGTTCTTGTTTAATTAGAAAACCTACTTTAGCAGGATTTTCTTCTTCAGTCGTCACAAACACATTCCCTGATTGAATGTAAGTAGTTACATTTAGAAATCCACAATTTTCCAAAGTCGTTTTTAACGCCTCCATTTTAATCATATTGTGTCCGGAAACATTGATTCCGCGGAGTAAAGCGAGATGAGTTGTCATATTAATTTACGATTTAGGATATCCGATTTACGATATACGAAGTAGGATTTATTGAATTAAGACTTTAATCACTACTTTCTTCACTTCGGAAGCTAATTCCATTTGAACGCAAGGTTGGTGTAAATCATCTGGAAAGAAAATGGTAAACATCCCTTTTGAAACGCGCACTAAAGAAGTTGTACCTTCATAAAAAGTATAGTCTTTATCTTCGTTTACTTCTAGAATTTTTTGATTGTTTTTAGTAGTTACTCCCATGAATTCCTCACCACGAATCACATATTGAATGTCAATGTAATTTTTATGGCTTTCTAATTTACATTCCGCCAAAGGTTTGGTTTGGTATTCTTGTACCAAGGCAAAAATAATATCGCCATCAATATCGTGTTTTCCTGAAGGAATTGCCTCTAAATCAGTGTTGTGTAAAAAGGCAAAACCTTTGGCTATTCTTTCGTTGATTGTGCTGTATAATTGGTAATTTTCTAGGGAATCGAGAATCATTAATTTAAAATTGGTTACTCTTATTTTTGATTAATAAATGAATTTTTATCTTTAAAAAACTTCTTCTTTTCAGACTTTGTAAATTCTAAAATAATTAATTCATCATTGGAATCTACTGTACAGCTTGTTGATGAATTAATTTTTATTTTACCTTCATCTGACCAAAAGTAAGGTGATAAAAATTTATAAACAGTATCTGTTGAAGTATTTTTGGAATTTGTTGGTACTGCTCTTTTTACAATCGATTTATAATAAATGCAAAAATCAAATCTATATACATTATTTAACAAATCAATTGTACCTAATTCTGTCTGTGGGTATATTTGTTGTCCTATATTAACAAAGATTTCATTTCTCTTAAATCCTGTATACTCTGCAAAAGTACCATCCGGATGCTCTACAACTATTGAATTTCTTTTATTAGTGTATTGTAAATCATCTGATGTACTTGTATCAAAATCATTTATAATATCAATTACAATTCCTTTTCTGATACTACAAATTGTATCTGTACTTTCAGAATTTACTACATAAGAAAACCAGTCACTTTGTTTCTCTTTTCCAAAATATTTCACAGAAATATCCTGTGCTAAATCAACCCTAATTTTTTTTCCTTTTTTAAAAGGTAAATGATAAACAAAATCAGGATCTATTTTCGGGTTAGGAACTCCTAAAGAATAAATATAATTTAAACTAAACCCAATGCCAACCTTTGGATCGTTTGGAATTAAACGTAGTAATTTTCCTGAAAAATTTTTTACAACAGTATTGAATTCATAGGTATAACAATTTGTTATGTTTGTGAAATTTAATTTTATAACATAACTTCCTGGAAGGTTTTTTTCATAAAACAAATCAACACTATTATCATCGTTATTGATAGTTTCAATTTCGATTTTAGCATTTTGAGAATACGATTTATAATTTAAAACAAGAAATGAAAAACTTAGAAGGTAGCAACATAATGAAATTTTCATATTTTATTGGATTTGGGATTAACAATTACAAATATAATATTAATTAGGTACTATTCTACTACTTTCTAGTTTCCAAACAAAAAACTATCTTCGCAGTATGCAGCAAAATCTTCTACAAACTCCTATCGAATACCTTAAAGGCGTTGGTCCCAATCGGGGCGAACTCTTGCGTAAGGAATTGGGGATTTTTAAGTATGGAGATTTAGTCAATTTCTTTCCGAATCGCTATATTGACAGAACGCGTTATTATAAAATTAATGAGCTCCAAAACACCGTTTCTGAAGTCCAAATCGTAGGCAAAATCATCCATATTAAAACGGTGGAATTTGGCAAAAACAAAAAACGTTTAGTCGCGACATTTGTGGATGATACGGGCCAAATGGAATTGGTTTGGTTCCAAGGTCACAAATGGATTCGAGAAAGTTTGAAGTTGAATGAAGTGATTGTAATTTTTGGAAAGTGTACTTCATTTAATGGTACGTTCAACATGGCACATCCTGAAATGGAATTATTGAGCGAACACCAAAAAAGCTTACGATCAGCCATGCAAGCCATTTATCCATCTACAGAAACTTTAACGAATCGAGGTGTTTCGAATCGAGTTATTATCAAAATGATGCAACAGTTATTTTTGGAAACTCAAAACTTATTTTCAGAAACCCTGCCCGATTATTTGCTTGACGAATTAAAGCTGATTTCTAAGAAAGCCGCGCTATTTAATATTCATTTCCCTCAAAGTTCAGAAGCTTTGGCAAAAGCCCAATTCCGATTAAAGTTTGAAGAATTGTTTTTTATTCAGCTACAATTAATCACCAAAAACCTGATTCAGAAGCATAAAATTAAAGGACATCCGTTTACTTCTGTAGGGCAACATTTTAATGACTTTTACCAAAACCATTTGCCTTTTGAGTTGACCAATGCTCAGAAAAGAGTGATTAAGGAAATCCGCACCGACATGGGAAGTAACGCCCAAATGAATCGCTTATTGCAAGGCGATGTAGGTTCGGGAAAAACCATTGTAGCCTTTATGAGTATGCTTTTGGCTATTGATAACGGCTTTCAAGCTTGCTTAATGGCGCCAACTGAAATATTAGCCAATCAACATTTTATAGGCTTATCCGAATTGGCAAAGACCGCCAACATCAATATAAAATTATTAACTGGTTCTACTAAAACTGCTGAACGAAAAGTAATACATGAAGCACTGGAAGATGGAAGTTTACATATATTAATCGGAACCCATGCTTTATTAGAAGACAAAGTACAGTTTAAAAATTTAGGATTAGCCGTAATCGATGAGCAACATCGTTTTGGTGTAGAGCAACGATCTAAGTTATGGAAAAAGAACGAAATTCCGCCACATGTTTTAGTAATGACTGCCACTCCTATTCCACGTACTTTAGCCATGAGTTTGTATGGCGATTTGGATATTTCAGTCATTGACGAATTACCACCCGGACGAAAACCCATTCAAACCGTACACCGATTTGATAGCAACCGATTGAAAGTTTGGAAGTTTTTGAAAGATGAAATTGCTTTAGGAAGACAAATTTATATTGTTTATCCTTTGATTCAGGAGTCAGAAAAAATGGATTTCAAAGACTTGATGGACGGCTACGAAAGTATATCCAGAGATTTTCCCCTACCACAGTATTCCATTTCTATTTTACACGGAAAAATGAAACCCGCGGATAAAGAATCAGAAATGAAACGCTTTGCAGATGGTAAAACCAATATTATGGTTGCCACTACCGTGATTGAAGTGGGCGTTAATGTTCCCAATGCCAGCGTAATGATTATTGAAAGTGCAGAGCGTTTTGGATTGTCCCAACTACATCAATTGCGTGGTCGTGTGGGACGTGGCGCCGAACAAAGTTATTGCATCTTAATGACGAGTCACAAATTGAGTTCGGATAGTAAAACCAGAATGGAAACGATGGTGAGTACTAATGACGGTTTTGAAATTGCTGAAGTAGATTTGAAATTGCGAGGCCCTGGAGATTTAATGGGAACCCAACAAAGTGGAGTTTTAAATCTGCAAATTGCCGATATTGTTAAAGATAGAGACATTTTAATGTTAGCCAGAAATTATGCTATAAAATTACTCCGCGAAGACGCTGGTATGCAGAAACCAGAACATGCTACAATGCGAAGCGTATTTATCGAAATGACCAAAAAGAAAAATATTTGGAATTATATTAGCTAACAATTTCAATACCCCATAATTGATTTAAATAAATACAATAAGCTAGTCTAATATTAAAATCAATGTTCTAAATTTGTGAATTGCGTTTAATAGACACTATATAAATAATTATGAAAATAAAAACTCTCGTTTATTCCTTATTAATAATAGGATTAATTGGCTTAATTGGTTACCGAATTACTAAAAACAGCGATACTAAAGGTCCTAAAGACAAAGGAAAAGAAGAACAACCTATTACTGTAAGTGGGTCAGTCGTTCGTTTACAAACATTCGATAATAATTTATCTCTTTCGGGTTCGATTGAAGCAAATGAACAAGTGGAGATTCGTTCTGAAGTTTCGGGCATTGTCAAAAATATTTATTTCCAAGAAGGCAGCAATGTTGCCAAAGGACAGGTATTATTCAAAGTGAATGATATCGAATTAAAAGCTCAATTGGCACAAGCCAAAACCAAAGAAAGTTTAGCTTCTGAAAATGAAAGAAGAGCCAAATTATTATTGCAAAAAGAAGCCATCAGCCAAGAAGAATATGATGTAGCTAGAGCCGATCATCAATCTGCAAAAGCACAAAGCCAACTGATTCAAGCGCAAATTGAAAAAACTTCGGTACGTGCGCCTTTTTCTGGAAAAATTGGATTGCGTTCAATTTCCCCTGGAACCTACATCACGCCAAGTCTTTTAGTGGCTAAGTTAGTTAACATTGGACAACTCAAAATCACATTTTCAATTCCTGAAAAATATGCCTCTCAAGTAAAAAAGAACGCTACTATATCTTTTAAAGTTTCAGGATCAGACCAATCGTATTCAGCTAAGGTATACGCTATCGAGCCTGAAGTAGAAATTGCCACAAGAACATTAAAAGTTCGTGCTTTAGCAAACAATAGCCAAGGAAAATTATTCCCAGGGACTTTTGCAGATGTAGAATTGCCTTTGGATATTATCAAAGACGCCGTGGTAATACCAACCGAAGCAATTATTCCTATTCAAAATGGTAAAAAAGTATTCATTGCTAATAAAGGAATGGCTAAAGAAGTGAAGGTAGAAACCGCAACACGAACTGACGCTTCTATTTTAGTACTTTCTGGTTTAAAAGCGGGAGACACTGTTTTAACCTCTGGAGTAATGTCCTTAAAAGACGAATCACCAATAATTGTGAAAATTAAATAAGCATTTGCTAATTTATATTGCTAAAAAAATTAAACATGAGTTTATCTACATTAAGCATAAAAAGACCTGTATTTACTATTGTTGTCAACTTAACTATTGTTTTGTTTGGATTGATAGGATACAGTTTTTTGGGAGTTCGAGAATTTCCTTCAATAGATCCTGCTCAAGTTTCTATTCGTACTAATTATACTGGAGCGAATTCCGATATTATTGAGTCGCAAATTACCGAACCTTTAGAAAAAGCAATCAATTCCATTGACGGAATTCGTAACGTGACTTCTTCGAGTATTCAAGGAAGTAGTAATATTACGGTCGAATTCAATTTAGATAAAGATTTAGAAGAAGCCGCTAATGATGTTCGTGATAAAGTTTCTCAGGCTACACGAAGTTTACCACAAGATATTGATGCGCCTCCTGTTGTTTCCAAAGCGGATGCCAATAGTGATGCCATTATCTCTATGACTATTCAAAGTGATTCTCGTTCTGCCTTAGAATTGAGTGATTTTGCTGAAAATATAATTGGACAACGTTTAGAAACCATTCCTGGAGTCAGCGGTATTCAAATTTGGGGGCAAAAAAGGTATGCCATGCGTTTGTGGATTGATCCAGTAAAACTAGCTTCTTACGGTTGTACTGTTTCCGAAGTTCGAGCTGCGTTAAGCAAACAAAACGTAGAATTACCATCGGGTAAAATTACGGGAGCCAATACCGAATTAATGGTAAAAACGATTGGTAATTTGTCCAAAGCAGAAGAATTTAACAATATTATCATTCGTTCTGAAGGTGATAAAATTGTCCGTTTTAGCGATATTGGTAGAGCCGAAATTGGACCCGAAAATGTAGAAACCAATATGATGCAATCGGGCGTTCCATTAGTTGGGGTGGCTATTGTTCCCCGTCCTGGAGCTAATTATTTAGACATTGCCACAGCATTTTATAAAGAATTTGAGCGCTTTAAAAAAGATTTACCTAAAGATATCCGTTTAAACATTGTAATTGACAATACTGTTTTCGTGAAACAATCAGTAATTGAAGTAGCTGAAACCTTAGGGATTTCGATTCTATTGGTAGTTTTAATTATCTATTTATTCTTTAGAGATTGGGCTATTGCCTTCCGTCCGTTAATTGATATTCCAGTTTCATTAATTGCTACGTTTTTTATCATGTGGCTCTTTGGATTTTCTATCAATGTATTGACTTTACTAGCTATTGTTCTAGCAACAGGTCTAGTTGTAGATGACGGAATTGTAGTAACCGAAAATATTTTCAAAAAAGTAGAAGAAGGTATGTCGCCGATTGAAGCAGCCATCAAAGGTTCAAACGAAATTTTCTTTGCAGTTATTTCGATTTCAATCACCTTGGCTGCGGTGTTTTTACCTGTAATTTTCTTAGAAGGATTTGTCGGACGATTATTTCGAGAATTTGGTGTCGTTATTGGTGCTGCCGTATTGGTTTCGGCTTTTGTATCGTTAACGCTTACCCCAATGTTGAATGCCTATTTGATGAAAGGTGGAAAGCAAGAAAAGTCGAAATTTTACAATTTGACTGAACCGTATTTTCAAAAACTAAATACTGGATATGCTGAAGCTTTAGCAAGTTTCATGAAAAAGAAATGGATCAGTTTTCCAATTTTAATAGCGTGTTTTGGATTGATTTATTTGTTTTTCAATCTATTGAAAAAAGAAACTGCACCTTATGATGACCGTAGCGGAATGGTTTTACGAGTTGCAACAGCAGAGGGTTCATCTTATGATTATACCGATCGCTTCATGCAAGAAATTTCGAAACTGGTGGACGATTCTATACCAGAGAAAAAAGTAGCACTTGTCATTACTTCACCTGGATTTAATGCGTCTTCTGTAAATAGTGGATTTGTTCGAATTTCCTTGTTACAACCTAACGAAAGGAAAGCGTCTCAAAAAGAAGTTGCTGAAAAATTAACCAAATGGACTAGCGCCTATTCAGAGGCCAAAACATCAGTTATTGAACAACCAACTATTGCTGTGAACAGACGTGGTGGATTACCAATTCAGTACATTATTCAAGCTTCTAATTTTGAGAAATTGAGAGAAAAAATTCCATTGTTCATGGAAGAAGCTGCTAAAAACGAAACCTTCTCAACTACTGATGTGAATTTGAAATTCAATAAGCCTGAGATCAATGTAACAATTGATAGAGAAAAAGCAGAAAGTTTAGGAATTTCTGTAATCGATGTGGCTCAGACCTTGCAATTATCTTTAAGTGGTCAACGTTTTGGTTATTTTATTCGTAACGGAAAACAGTACCAAGTAATCGGTCAATTTGAAAAAAATGATCGTGCAAAACCTTTGGATTTAACTTCTATGTTTGTAAAAAACAACAAAGGCGAATTGATCCAAATGGATAACGTAGTTACAATTGAAGAACAGAGCAACCCAACACAATTATACCATAACAACCGATATATGTCGGCAACCGTTTCGGCAGGTTTGGCTCCAGGTAAAAGTATTGGTGATGGAATCGAAGCAATGGACGAAATCAAAGCCAAAGTTTTAGACGACAGTTTTACCACAGATTTAGGTGGAGAATCGAGAGATTTTGTGGAAAGTAGTTCAAATACTTCTTTTGCATTCGGATTGGCATTAGTGTTAATATTCTTGATTCTTGCTGCACAATTTGAAAGCTTCATTGATCCTATAATTATCATTTTGACTGTACCAATGGCTGTTGCAGGTGCTTTATTCTCATTATGGTTATTCAATCAAACGTGGAATATTTTTAGCCAAATTGGAACCGTAATGTTAATTGGTTTGGTTACTAAAAACGGAATCTTAATTGTCGAATTTGCTAATCAATTGCGTGAACAAGGTAAACCCAAATTGGAAGCTATTTTAGAAGCATCTGAGGCTCGTTTACGACCAATTTTAATGACAAGTTTAGCAATTGCTCTTGGAGCTTTACCAATTGCTTTATCTTTAGGAGCAGCATCTAATAGTAGAATTGGAATGGGGGTTGTAATTGTAGGAGGAACAGTTTTCTCTTTAATTTTAACATTATTCGTTATTCCAGCTTTGTATTTAATGTGGTCAAAAGCCCGCAAACATTATCCTGAATTTGATCATATTAACGAATATGAACAAGAAAGTAAATAAACATGAAACACTATAAATTCATTCTAATCTGTTTCACTTTTTTGAGTTTTAGCGATGCTAAAGCGCAAGAAATTATAACACTTGAAACAGCAGTAAAAATTGCTTTAGACAACAATTTCGAGATTAAAATAGCTTCGAACAATTCGCTGATTAACAAAGTAAATGTGGCAATTGGTAATGCAGGAATGTTGCCTACTCTAGCTGCTTCAATAACTGCCAATAATCGCGTTCAAAATAGTTCACAAACTTTACAGAGTGGAGTTGTAAATTCATTAGACAATGCAAAAAACAACAGTTTGAATTATGGCGTTAATTTGGATTGGACAGTATTTGATGGATTCAGAATGTTTGCCAGATATGACCAATTAAAGGAATTACAAAAATTAGGCGAAGCTCAATTGAAACAAACAATTCTGTCTAAAATTAATGCGGTGACAAGTACGTATTTTGATTTGGTACAACAACAGCAACAGCTAAAAGCTTTAGATTCAACCATTGTGATATCAAATCAACGTTTGGCATTGGCACAAAACCGATTTGGAATTGGAAAAGCTTCTAAATTAGAAGTTTTGAACGCTCAAGTTGATATGAATACAGATAAAGTATCACTGTTAAAACAGAAAGAATTATATGCCAATACCAAAATTCTATTCAATCAAATTTTAGCACGAGATACAAAAACGGACTTTCAAGTAACAGATGGTATCAAAGTAGATTCAGGATTATTACTTCCGGAATTAACCGCTTTGGCAGAAAAACAAAACCCTCAATTAGAAGCACAAATTATAGGATTGAAAATTGCTGAACTGCAATTGAAGCAAGTTAAAGCCAATAGATATCCAACAATTAGACTGAATACCGGTTACAATTTATCTGAAACACAAGCAAGTTTAGGTTTTGCCACAGCCACTTCAGCCAAAGGATTTAATTATGGTTTTAGTGCAGCTGTAAACGTGTTTGACGGATTTTCTCAACAACGAAATGAGAAAATTGCTCAATTACAAATTGCCAATTCAAATCTATCCATTCAAGAACAAAATTTAGCTTTACAATCACAATTGGCTACATCCTACCAAACCTATTTAACTAATATTGAATTAATTGAATTAGAAGAAAAAAACGAATCCATTGCAAAACAAAATTTAGCAATTACATTGGATAAATTTAAAATTGGAACAATTACAACATTAGAATTTAGAACTGCACAATTGAATTATGTAAATGCAAAGGTTCGTAATAGCAACGCCCAGTTCCAAGCTAAATTATCTGAAATCGCTTTAAAAGAGTTGGCAGGAATTATCAACCTAAATTAAAATACAAATGACATCCTATAACCCAAAAGATTGGATCAGCTTTATATTTCATTTTAGTAAGGCTGATACCTTTAGAAAATTAATTCCAATAATGATTATTATCGGACTTTATTCAGGTATCATTGCCTATCTTGAAATTGAATATTGGCACCTTCCAGAAGATAGTCATGTGAAAAATATTTCGATGATGCATGGCATGTTGGGATTTGTCATTTCATTATTACTTGCCTATCGGACAAATACTGCCTACGATCGTTGGTGGGAAGGAAGAAAAATGTGGGGAGGATTAGTTAATAGTTCCAGAAATTTAGCGATCAAATTGAATGCGATGTTAGTTGATGATGTAGATCGAGAATTTTTTAAAAAAATGATTCCTCATTATGCCAATATTCTAAGAAAACATTTAAATGATAGCGATACGGGCAAGCAATTGTTTGACGATTTAGATTTGGAAATAGATCATCACAAGCACCGTCCAAATCAAGTGGCCAATAAATTATTTATCAAAGTAAACAATTTGTATCTTTCAAAGAAAATATCGGGAGATCAACTTATTGTAATTAATGCCGAATTACAATCGTTTACTGATATATGTGGTGCATGCGAACGAATAAAAAATACGCCTATACCCTATTCATATAGTGCTTTCATCAAGAAATTCATCTTCATTTATGTATTAACATTGCCTTTTGGATATGTGTTTAGTTTGGGATATTATGTCGTTCCTGTTGTCGTTTTTATTTTTTATGTTTTGGCGAGTTTAGAACTTATTGCCGAAGAAATTGAAGATCCATTTGGAGAAGATGCCAACGATTTACCAACCAAAAAAATTGCAGAAAACATTAAAAAACATATCGAAGAGATATTATAAACTTAAAAACGAATACTATGCAAAAGACATTTACAATTTTCTTCATTTCAATCGTGTTGATTTTTAGCTCTTGCCAAAAAGGAATTACTGAAAATCAAAATGTCTATTTTGAAAAATCAAATGATAGTATTCAAAATGGCGGAATTAAAGTGATTCCAATCACAACTTCAAAAGGAACTTTCAATGTTTGGACCAAACGCATTGGGAATAATCCTAAAATTAAATTACTACTTCTAAATGGTGGCCCAGGAGCAACACACGAATATTTTGAATGTTTTGAAAACTTTCTACCAGCTGAAGGAATTGAAATAATTTATTACGACCAATTGGGTTGCGGAAATTCCGATAACCCTAATGATGTTGCACTTTGGGATTTGGGTCGCTATGTTGAAGAAGTGGAACAAGTTCGAAAAGCCTTGAATTTAGATTCAACCAATTTTTATATGTTGGGTCACTCTTGGGGTGGGATTTTAGCGATGGAATATGCTTTAAAATACCAAAACAATATGAAAGGACTAATAATTTCCAATATGATGTCTAGCTGTCCTGAATATGGTAAATATGCCGATGATGTTTTAGCCAAACAAATGGATCCAAAAGTATTGGCAGAAATTAACCAAATCGAAGCGGCTAAAGATTTTTCAAACCCAAGATATATGGAATTATTGCTTCCAAATTTTTACGAAAAACACATTCTACGATTTCCTGCTAAAGACTGGCCTGAACCAGTGAATCGATCTTTTGCCAAAATGAACCAATCGTTGTATGTAACTATGCAAGGACCTAGTGAATTTGGGATTTCAGGTAAATTAGAAAAATGGGATAGAAAAGCCGAATTAAAAAACATTACTATTCCTACATTAGTTATTGGAGCAAAATACGACACAATGGATCCAAAACACATGGAAGAAATGTCGAAATTGGTTCAAAATGGAACGTATTTGTTTTGTCCAAAAGGAAGTCACATGGATTTTTATGATGATCAAAAAGTATATTTTGGAGGATTGATTCCTTTTCTAAAAAAACAATACAATTGATATAGCAAAAGAAATATTTAGTATCTTTAACTATTAAAATAGTTTAAAGTTGCCTAAAACCTTTTTACATACTCCTGCCCTAACTCATGAAAAATCACTAAAGACTTTAGTGGAAAACAGGACAGTGTATTCTTTAAACAATTGTGAACTGAATCTTTTTGAAACCTATGAAGCTTCGCAATTAGTACCTTTGAAGTTTAATGATTTGGTAGTGACCAGTATGTTGAGAGGTAAAAAGGTGATGCATCTTTTTGACGAACCAGGTTTTGATTATTTACCTGGTGAAACCGTAGTCATTCCGTCTAATGTTGGAATGAAAATTGACTTTCCTGAAGCGACAACTAACAATCCAACCCAATGCTTAGCTTTAGCAATAGACCAAACTAAAATTACAGAAACCTTACATTTTCTAAACGAGCGTTATCCCAAAGAAGGTTCTGCTCAGTTTTGGCAATTGAATTATCAAAACTATTTTTTTTATAATAATGTGGAATTGGCTACCACCATCAATAAATTAGTAAAAGAATGTATGAGTACTTCGATTACAAAAGATGTTTTAGCTGATTTAACACTACAAGAATTACTCATTCGAATCATTCAAACTCAAACCGCAAAAGCTATAGAAGAAGGTTCGTTTAAAGATCCTAATAATCCAATAACTGAAGTAATCGAATTCATTAGGTCTAATTTGAGAGAAAATATAACTTTGAAACGATTGAGTGAAAAATCGTGTATGAGTACGACTTCTTTTTATCGTTTGTTTAAAAGAGAATTAGGAATGAGTCCGATTGATTTTGTTTTGCACGAAAAAATACGTGCTGCCAAAAAACTATTAAATAATCCAACAATCCAAATTAACGAAGTCTGTTATTTATCCGGTTTTGAGGATGCTAATTATTTTACCCGTTTGTTTAAAAAACAAGAAGGAATTACGCCAAAACAATACCAATTATTACATGTAAATTCGATTATTCAATAACGCTAACTGGCGTTAACAACTTTTCTTCTTCAGGAGTAAATAGTCGATACTCAATTCTAAAGGTTTTCATCATCGGGGTTTCTAATGAAAATCCACCTGCACCAAAGCCATCAATTACATCCAATGTAAAATGAGCGTGTTTCCAATATTCGAATAAATCTTTATCTACCCAGAATTCAGTATTTTCAATGGTGCCAATACACACATCTCCCATTCGTTGGTAAAAACCTCCTTTTTCAAAACATTGGGGTTGAGTACCTTCACAACAACCACCTGCTTGATAAAACATCAAATCTCCGTGCTGTTCTTGCAACAAATGAATTAATTCTATAGCTTTTTCTGTAGCATCAATACGTCTTATCATAGTGTAAAATTTAAAACAAAACCTGACAAAATAAAATCTGTCAGGTTTAAAGTTAGTCAATAAATGGGTGTCTACTAAAAGAAACCTAATTTATTTTTGTCATAGGAAATCAACATATTTTTAGTTTGACGGTAATGTCCTAACATCATTTTATGATTTTCACGACCAATTCCTGATTGTTTGTACCCTCCAAAAGGCGCTCCAGCTGGATATGCGTGGTATTGGTTTACCCAAACACGCCCTGCAAGAATTGCTCTTGGAACTTGATACAATTCATGTGCATCACGAGTCCAAACCCCTGCACCTAAACCATACATTGTATCATTTGCAATTTCGATCGCTTCTTCAGTAGTTTTAAAAGTAGTTACTGCTAATACTGGTCCAAAAATTTCTTCTTGGAAAATACGCATTTTGTTGTGTCCTTTAAAAATAGTTGGTTTGATGTAGTAACCACCTTCTAAGTCACCTCCTAAATTGTTTTCTTCACCACCAATTAGCACTTCTGCTCCTTCTTCTTTTCCTAATTTGATATAGGATAGGATTTTTTCTTTTTGAACAATTGAAGCTTGAGCACCCATCATTGCAGTTTTATCCAGTGGACTCACTAGTTTGATAGCTGCTGTTCTTTCAATTACTTTGGCCATAAATTTATCGTAGATTGACTCATGCACTAACAATCGTGATGGACAAGTACAAATTTCACCTTGGTTCAAAGCAAACATAACAGCACCTTCAACTGCTTTATCAAAAAATGCATCATCTGCTTCGGCAACCGATGGGAAGAAGATATTTGGTGATTTACCTCCCAATTCTAATGTCACAGGAATAATATTTTCAGTAGCATATTGCATTACCAAACGACCTGTTGCTGTAGAACCTGTAAAGGCTGCTTTAGATACTTTTTTGTTAGTTACCAATGCTCTTCCTAATTCGGCTCCAAATCCATTAACAATATTCATTACTCCTGGAGGAAGAATATCGCCAATCAATTCCATTAATACCATAATAGAAATAGGTGTGCTTTCTGCAGGTTTTAAAACCACAGTATTTCCCGCTGCTAAAGCTGGAGCCAATTTCCAAACCGCCATTAAAATAGGAAAATTCCAAGGAATAATTTGGGCAATAACCCCTAATGGCTCGCTCAAAGCGATAGAAACTGTTTGCGAATCCAATTCGGAAATCGAACTCTCTTCTGCACGAATTACACCAGCAAAATATCTAAAGTGATCAATCGCTAATGGAATATCAGCTGCCAAAGTCTCGCGAATTGCTTTACCATTATCAATGGTTTCAACAGTCGCAATATATTCAAGATTATCTTCCATAACTTGAGCAATTTTGTTTAACAAAATGCTTCGTTCAGTTGCAGAAGTTTTTCCCCAAGTTTGAAATGCTTTATGCGCTGTGTCAACAGCTAAATCTAAATCTTCTTTACTAGAGTGAGCGGCTTGTGTAAATACTTTTCCGTCAATTGGTGAAACTACATCAAAATACTTCCCTCCTGCTGGAGCTACGAATTTTCCTCCAACGTAATTGTCATACTTTGCCTTAAATTCAGGTCTTTGTGCTAGGTTACTCATAATTATATTTTTTAGGTTACTCAAATGTAGCTTGAATATATACTTATGAATAGCACAATTATTCCAATTAATAGCATTAAAATTTCAATTATGTAATTTTATACAATTATTATTTCATTATTCTTATGAATTTCAATCAATAATTGTACTATTTACAACTTTTAATTTTAAAATTAGCCAAGCTAAACAATTGAAAAATAAAAAAAATTGTTTCCTACTCCAATCAGCAATCCTTATATTTGCAAACCTGAAAATAATTCAAAATGAAAATATCATACAACTGGATAAAACAGTTCATTAAAATAGATTGGCAATCAGAAGAAACTGCTGCTTTACTTACTGATTTAGGTTTAGAAGTAGAAGTGGTAGAAAAATACCAATCAGTAAAAGGCGGATTAGACGGAATTGTCGTTGGACATGTTTTGACCTGCGTTCCCCATCCAGATGCTGACCGATTAAAAATAACTACTGTTGATTTAGGAGATGGAGTTCCTGTTCAAATTGTATGTGGTGCTAGCAATGTTGCAGCAGGACAAAAAGTACCAGTAGCTACTATTGGAACAGTCTTGTACGACAAAGACGGGGAATCTTTCACTATAAAAAAAGGAAAAATTCGTGGTCAAGAAAGTCACGGAATGATTTGTGCTGAGGACGAAATTGGTTTGGGTACCAGTCATGATGGAATTATGGTTTTAGACGAATCGTTACAACCAGGAACTACAGCTGCTACCGTTTTTAAAATTGAAAATGACGAAGTATTCGAAATTGGATTAACTCCCAATCGTGCCGATGCTATGAGTCACTTGGGTACAGCCCGTGATTTAAGAGCAGGAATGCTTCAAAGTGGTGTTAATGTCGAATTGATTACACCTTCTGTTAGTAAATTTAGAGTTGATAAGCGTACTTTAAAAATCGATATCGACGTTAAAGAAAGTAAATTGGTTCCGAGATATTGTGGGGTTACTATTTCAGGAATAAGTGTGAAACCATCTCCAGCTTGGTTGCAAAACCGTTTGAAAGCTATTGGATTAAATCCAAAAAACAATATTGTCGACGTTACCAATTATGTGTTACATGAATTAGGACAACCTCTCCACGCCTTCGATGCAGCAAAAATTAGCGGTAAAGTTATTGTGAAAACTGTGCCTTCAGGAACTAAATTTACTACTCTAGATGATGTAGAAAGAAGTTTACATGAAGAAGATATCATGATTTGTGACGAAAACGGACCATTATGTATTGCAGGAGTTTTTGGAGGAAAAGAATCTGGTGTTTCAGAAAGTACCAATTCCATTTTCTTAGAAAGTGCTTACTTCAATCCGGTGAGTATTCGAAAAACTGCCAAAAGACATCAGTTGAATACCGATGCTTCGTTCCGTTTTGAAAGAGGAATTGATCCTTCTATTACAGAATATGCGCTAAAACGTGCTGCATTATTAATTCAAGAAGTAGCTGGTGGCGAAATTACATCAGATATAATTGATGTGTATCCTAAAAAAGTAGAAGACTTTAGTGTATTCTTGAATTTCAAAAAAGTAGCCAAAATTATTGGTCAAGAAATCCCAAAAGATACAATCAAAAAAATCTTAGTCTCATTAGACATTAAAGTAAACAGTGTTACTGATTCTGGATTAGGATTGACAATTCCTGCCTACAGAGTAGATGTACAAAGGGAAATTGATGTTATTGAGGAAATACTCAGAGTATATGGATACAATAATATTAAATTCTCAAATAAGGTGAACGCTACGATGGCAAATTCACCAAGAACAGAAGATTACAAAATACAGAATGTAGTTGCCAATCAATTGAATTCTCAGGGATTTCATGAGATGATGGCCAATTCATTAACTACAGCTAATTACATTCAACTTTCAGAAATGCTGAAAGATGAACATAATGTAACCATGTTAAATCCATTAAGTAGTGATTTAGCTACTATGCGACAATCCTTATTGTTTTCAGGGTTAGAAGCAATTTCATATAATATAAATAGAAAAAATACCGATTTAAAATTATTTGAATTCGGAAAAACCTATCACAACTACCCTTCGGGATACGAGGAGAAAAAACATTTAACACTATTCCTTACCGGAAATAGAAATCAAGAAACTTGGACATCAGCTCAAAAACCTACCGATTTCTTTTTATTCAAAGGTTATGTGAATGCAGTTTTGGAACGATTGGGGATACAAAAAAGTCAAAACCAACCACTAACGTCAGATGTGTTTTCAGAAGGAATTGCTGTAAGTTTAGGAAAAGATACTCTTGTAGAAATAGGAGTTGTAAAAAAATCAATTCTAAAACACTTCGGAATCAAACAAGAAGTTTTCTTTGCTGATTTCAATTGGGTAGCTATTTTGAAATTAATTTCGAATAAAATTAAATTTACCGAAATTCCAAAATATCCTGAAGTTCGAAGAGATTTAGCGTTGTTAATTGACCGAGCGGTAACCTACGAAAGTATTTATACCATTGCCAAACAAACTGAAAAATCATTATTAAAAAACATTGATTTGTTTGACGTGTATGAAGGTCAAAACTTACCTGAAGGCAAGAAGTCCTATGCATTAAGTTTTAGCATCCAAGACAGCTCTAAAACCTTAACGGATGAGCAAATTGATAAAATCATGAATAAGTTACAGAAGAACTTTGAAACAGAATTAGGTGCTGTTTTGAGATAATTATAGACATACAAAAAAATAAAACCCCTAAATCTAAATTAGATTTAGGGGTTTATTTTAGTATACTATTTTACGTTGCACTCATAATTCCACCAATTATACCAAATACAAATATGAGTGCATAAAGTATTGTAATAACTAAGGTGAAAATACCAAAAAATTTATAGTGCGACTTCAAATATTCAAAAGAATCATTTAATTGTTCATTATTGTCAGTAGCAAAAGCTGCTTTTGCTTTTGAAGCAAATTGATACAAGTAATACACAGGAAAGAAATAAATCACTGCAAATACCAAGTAGAGCGTTGTAATAAATCCGCCTCCAAGTGCTCCCTTTGCAGCTACTCCTCCACCTAAAGAACCTAATTTCGCAAAAAATGTACCCATAAATAGTGCGAGTAAGACAAGCAATGCGATTCCAATAAATCCCATGATTGATAAAAAATAAGCCCATTTGGCTGTTTCCTTTAAAAATGATTTTGAGTTTTCAGTCAAATACATTTTTGTTTCTTCTGTTGTTTGAATTTCTTCCATTGTAAATAAGATTTGGTTAATACAATAAAAATATAAAAAAAATCAATAGCAATAAAAAAAGCCTCACATTTCTGTGAGGCTTTTGTATTTAAAAAACGAAGAATTATTTTTTCTCTGTTTTTTCCATTTTAGCTTTCAATGCTGCTAATACATCATTGTTATCTCCTAAAGTTGCAGCTGGTGCATTATTAGTAGAAGCAGATGAAGTATTTTCAGAAACTGTTC
>JACCEA010284830.1_pt1 | contig 58546 bp, 54 predicted proteins | sample 7449851 | NCBI WGS metagenome assembly JACCEA01 (sample SAMN15323453, study PRJNA562643) | freshwater metagenome | isolation source: river surface water | place: USA:Blue River Watershed | collected 2017-08-18 | reverse complement strand
CATTTATTATATTTACCATCAATTTCAAATAATTTAATTTCATTAAATTGTAGATATAATATTTTAACAGAATTACCATATTTACCAAAAACATTAAGAATATTAAATTGTAGTAATAATAGGCTAACTAAATTACCACAATTACCAGAATTATTATTTTTCTTAGATTGTAGTAATAATTTTTTAACAACTTTACCAAAATTACCAAATGGATTGAATAAAATAATTTGTTATGAAAATAGACTAGATTATTTACCAGATTTACCTGTGGCATTAAAAGAATTATGGTGTAGTTGTAATAATTTATCATATTTACCAAAAATGCATAATAATTTAGAGGAATTAGATTGTTATTATAATAAATTTAATATATTATTACCTGAATTTCCAGATTCATTATTATCATTGAATGCCGATATTTATGATGAACGATATTATAATAAAATAGAATCATTACCATTATGTATAATTAATATTTTAATGGAATATTTTGAGAATACAATTTATATATATGATTATGCAGATATATTTAAAAAAATTAATAAATTTAGAAAAACATATTATTCAAAAGTAATATATAAATTATATTTATTATTTGTTAAATATAAAATGGGGAAGATTAAAAATGAATTATTAGAAAAAAGTGCAATAATTTCTCTGAATCCAAATCGTATTCAAAGAATTATTGATAATTATGGTTTAGAATCAACAGTATTAAGTGATATTTAATTTATTTATTATTTCTAGGATTTACATATTTCCAATTATTTCTAGAATAATAATTATTTCTAGGATCTAAATATCTAGATTCTTCTCTATAATTATTTCTAGTATCTAAATATCTAGAGTCTTCTCTATAATTATTTCTAGTATCTAAATATCTAGATTCTTCTCTATAATTATTTTTCGGTTCTAAATATCTAGAGTCTTCTCTATAATTATTTTTCGGTTCTAAATATCTGGATTTATTTTTCGTATTATATTCATTACTAGGTTTTTCTGTAATAGGAACTATAAAATATTTAATAGATTGAATATCAATAATTTTATTTTGATAAATACTATATTTATTATCAAATATAGTATTAAAAATTATGATATTATCAATATGATTAATATTATATGATATGTCTAATGATTTAATAATAATATTAATTTTAATATATTCATTACATAATTCTTCATATAGTTTAATTAATTTATTCCATAATAACATAAATTTAACAGATGTTTTCTGGGGAAATATAGAATTAATTAGAAAGTTAATAATATCTAGTTTTTGTCTATAATCTTTATATAAATATTTATCGTTCTTATATTGTATTTTACTACCACTAAAATTATCAAGTTTATTTATAGCAAAAGATTTAATATATAAATTATAAAAATTAATAAAATTAACAAAATGATCAATAATACATTTTGTTAAAATATCAATCTCAATATTTGTCTCAATTAATAGTGTATCTTTCAGTGTTTCTTCCATTTAATATAAATATATTTGATTATTATATTTAATGTATTTTCTTCAATTTTTTATTCAAAAAACAAGCAAGCAATTTTTTATTCAAAAAACAAGCAAGCAATTTTTTATTCAAAAAACAAGCAAGCAATTTTTTATTCAAAAAACAACTAATATAAAAACTAGATAATTTATTTAATTAAATGGATACAATAACAAATTATATATATTTATTACAATTACGAGAATTTATAAAAACCAAAGAAAATATATATAAAGTAGGAAGAACAAGTAAACAACATTTAGAAAGATTTAATCAATATCCAAAAGGTAGTTTATTATTATTTCAAATGATATGTAATTGTTCAAAAACAATGGAAATACAAATATTAGAAATATTTAAGGATAAATTTATACAAAGGAAAGATATTGGTAATGAATATTTTGAAGGTGAATATAATAAAATGATAGACTTAATTTATATAACTATAAAAAATGAGAATGAAAGGTTTGTTAAAATTGAATTAATAAATAATATTTATTATATTTCATATTTAGAAAACAATATAATAAAAAAAGAAGAAATAATTTATAATAATAAATTTGAAATAGATAAAATGTATAAAATTCCTTTAATGAAAATTAATTTAGAAAATTATAATGAATTAATTAATCATTATAATATAAATATTAAATTGAGTTATATTGAAGGATTAGCATATAACACATTAATAAATGGAGAATTATATTGTAATATATATGATAATCATTTATGGAATGAAAATGAATCAAAAATAGCATATATACCAAATAATGAAAAGATAGTTATTATTCAAAAAAATAATAATAAATTTTTAGTTAATATTTATTCTTACCATTGAACATTAAATATAACTTGTTATCACAAAGTTTCTATATTAGTTTCAGTTTCAGTTTCTAAAATTTTGGAAGTTTTAAACCATTTTCATATATTAATTAGAGATTTTGTTTAAATTTAATATATTTATTTTTATATTTGGTATATTTTTTTAGAAAATTAACATATTCTAAATGTTTACTAGTCATTGCTTCAATATCAGATTCTATTTCTTCAAAGAATACAAATTTTGTTACAATATTTTTAATAGTCTCAATCATTTTATTAAATTGAACAGAATCAACATCATCAATATTTTTTCCAATAATTTTTTGTTTAACAGTTCTTAAATTATCTAAAAAATTAATAATAATATTAGATTTTGTAAATATTTCTAATATTGTTTCATTAAATTTATATGTAAAATCTATGGTCTTTAACATATTTAGTAATTCTTCTTTAAAAATATTTGCATAATCAGGATAATATTTATTAATATATATCATCAATAATAATACTAGTCTGTTGATTTTTTTTAAATATTTAATATCATGCCATGGTAAATTTTGTTCATCAAATATTGCTTTATTTATATCTTCAATAAATCCATATATTGTATATGATTTAAAATGAAAATAATTTTTATATGAATATTTTTTTATACTATCATTAAAATTAATTTTTATTTTATGATCATAATATGTAGATATTGGTAAATCAATTAATTCTGCAGGAAATTGTATAACTCCATACTTATTATTTTTTGTTCTATAATATAAAATTATATTTAACTTTACACGATGTAATGTAAAATAATTTATTTTTCCAGTTTCTGTTTTAAAATAATTTGTTTCATTATAATATTGATATATTCCTGAATCAAGAATAGGTCCATTAATATCATTTACACATAGATTTATTTTATCATTATCTTCTTTGAAAGATACAAAAAATTTTTCTCTTCCAATAGTAGTTATTTGATTTGTTTTTAATTGTTTTCTTATTTTATTTAAATACTCTGTATCCATATTACTACTATCATTCGGAAATATATAACTATTTTTTCTATTAATTATAGGTAATTTCTCCGTAAAGAAATGTTTATTGCAGATATTTACTCCAATAAATTCTTTAATATCTTTAAATAATAGTAATTTTTTTTTATCTTTAATGTCTGGATTATTGACTTTATTTAAAAGTGTATTCATATTTATTAGAAGTTTCATCATTTGTTTTTCATTAATATTATTAATTGGTAATAAATCAGTTAAATTTTCATTAATATATGTTGATATTATATTTAAAACATTATAAACAATAATATTTAAATTATAATAATGTTTCATGTAATTTTCTTTTGGTAGTGAACCATCGATATATAAAGCATAGTCAGAATCAGATCTTTTAAATAAATCTTTTAAATCATTAAATATTTCTTTATTATTTTCAAAATAATTTTTATATTTTTCGTATATTATTTTCATACTTGTTCCTCCTTTGTAAATAAAATGTATTGAATTTGTATTTAAATCACTATTATTACTGATATATTTTGCAATAACTAAATTAAACATTACATTTATTAAAAATTGAAATTTATAAATTAATTCTTGATTATTATCTGTAAATATTTCTTCTGATGCAATAAATTCAGTAGAAACATCATAAAAAGCTTTTTTTTGTTGAAATATTGCAAATTTATCAGTATTTTTCTTTTCAACAGTTTTATCAAAAATATCATTTGGTTTACAATCTTTTGTATTTGTAAAATGTAAAAGTGCATCATCATTTGTTTCATTTAAATATTTAACAATATTTTTATCATCATAATTTAATATAAAATCTGGTTTATTTGTGATTAAATAATATTTATTATTTACAATATCTTCAATAAAATTATATGTTTTAAATATAAAATCTTTAGTATTCATTGGTTTTTTAATTTCATTTATTGGTTTTTTAATTTCAATGTTTGTTGATAGATTATTTAATTTAATATAATTTAAATATAATTTAATTGATTTTATAAAATTTTTAACAATTATTTTTGAATTATAATAATCTATATATGTATCTAATAAAAGCATATTTTCGTCATAATATTCTTTTGTAATAATATTTTTATCTTTTAACATATTATAAAAATATTGTAAGTAAATTTTAATAATAGTATAAAATTTAATTATATTATTTATTTTTTCTAAATTTGAAGCTAAATTAATTGTTTCATTAATTGTTAAGTTTTTAATTTCTATATTTTTCTTAAATTTATTTAATATTAATTTAAGATTATTATACATTACTATCAGATTATTAATTTTTAATGCATATTTACTTGGATCTGCAAAAATTTGTTGTATTTCATTGTCCATTGTATATATAAATAAATTGAAAAAAATTTATATTAATAATATTTCAAATAATTCAATAAAAAATGGAAGAAGTACTTTCTATCAATATTAGTATTGAACAAAAAGATGTTGATAGTTATTATAAATATACTAAATTAACAGATGATAATGGTTTATGTTCAATATGTAATGAAATTATGACAAAATCAAATATTTTCATTCATCAATGTCAATGTATATTTCATAGAAAATGTATATATAATAAAACATATTGTCCAAATTGTACAAAAAGTATTGATATATTAAAGATTGATGATAATTTTAGACAGATAGTTTATAAAGATATAAATAATTTTGAATTACCAAAAAAAATAGCACAAATGTGTCTTGCACATGTTGAAAAAATTGCTGTTCAAGGAGATGGTGAAGCACAATATTATTTAGGAATGATATATAAAAATGGTACTTGTGTTAAGAAACATAATCCAACATCATTATATTGGTTTCAAATCTCTATATTAAATGAATATTATGATTCTTATTTTGAAGTATATGCATTTTATAAAGATGGTTATGAAGGATTTGAACCAAGAATAGATATTGCAGATAAATTATTATTAGAAGGTGTAGAAAAAAATGATGCTAATTGTTGTCATATATTAGGACTAAAATATCATGATGAAAAAAATTATATTGAGGCATATAAATATTTTATGAAAGCACTAAAAATAAATAATGAACATTGTCCAGCATTATATCAAATATATAAATATAATTATTTAGATATTGGAATTCCAGTTAATAAAAAATATGCTATATTTTGTCTTAAAATGTTAGCAAATAAATATGAATATTTACCAGCAATTTATGATTTAGCATTACATTATGATTCTGGTTTAATAATGGATAAAGATACATTACAATCAATTAAATATTTAAAATTAGCAATTCAAAAAGGAAGAAAAGATGCTAATTATAATTTAGCATTAATATATTTATGTGAAGAAACAAAAGATTACAAGAAAGCATATCAACATGCTAAAATATCCGCTAATAATAATCATGATAAAAGTATATATTTATTAGGAACATTTTATGAACATGGTATTGGAATTAAAAAGAATTTAAATAATGCTTTTAGATATTATTTTCAAGCATCTGAACTTGGAAATATTGAAGCATTATTTAAAATGGGAATTTGTTATGAATTTGGAAATGGTATAGAACAAAATGATGATAAAGCAATAGAATACTATAAAAAAGCAAGTGATTTAGGTCATAAAGATGCTAAAATATCTTGTGAATATTATACAGCACTGAAGAATTTATTTTAAATTATTCTTTTGAATAAGGTGTATAACATGAACCATCACAATAATATAAATAATTATTACTTTTAACTATAATACTACCTTTATATATATTGTTAGTTGTTTCTAGATTAACTGTTATTTTATTAAGTTCATTAATGTTATTATAAAAATTATCAATTTCATTATTACAATTAAATTCAACATTATATAGATAATAATCTTTTTTATCAATAATATTATATACTGGTTTTATAATATAATCATTATTAATATTATTAATATTAACATTTATAATAATATTTGTAATAGTATCATATGATTTTATAATAATTCCATTACAAATAATATTAGATTTTAAATGAGTTAAATAATCATGTATAATAATATTATTATCATTATGAAAATCTATTTTGATATAATCATTAATAAGAATCTTATAATAATTTTTAGTAACATTTAATAAATTTTCTCTTACTTCATTATAATATATTCCTGTTTTACATAATAATTCAAATGTAATTTTCTTTTCATCTTTAGTTTCTAAATAAATTCGTTGTTTATAACGCCATGTTCTATATATTTCAAAATGATTATGATAATTATTAATTTTATTTTCAATATCATCTTTATTAGTAAAAGTATTACCATAATTACTTAATAAATTTTTATCAAATGCTATGTAATATTTATTATTAATTATTTTAGTATTAATTCTTAATAATTCAAAAGGTATTTTTAATTGTTTTGCACCACCAGAACCAAATTCAAAATAAGTAATATTATCTAAATCAATATTTGTAGGAATTACTAATGCTTCAAATATAATACTATCATAATAATTAAATAAATCTAAATCACGACAATATAAATATGAATATGAATCAATATTTAAAATGTCAATATCAATATTTGAATAACAAATATATTTAATTGGTTCTAGTGTATAATTAATTATTTGTGAATTATATTCTTTATTATATTTAGTTATAACAATACCATTATATAAATTATTTTTAGTAGTTAATTTAATATTATTGTTACTAAAATTATTAATGATGTTATCATAAATTTCTGAATTAATTTGTCCAAATGAGAAATAATAAAGATATTCATATTCATCAATATATTTAGCAATATTATTAACAATTTTATCTGACCTAATATATTTCCCAACAATAGTATTAATTAATTTAACATATTTATGATTAGGAAAAATATTTATAAAATTATAATATTCAATATCTTCTTTTGATAAAATAGTTTTTCCAGTAAATTCTATTTCATAATTTATAATTGGACTATCAACTATTACATAAAATCCTGATATATAATTATTTGATTTAATTTTTAGATTTCCATTATTCAAATCAAATGTTTCAAATTCAAAATTCTTATTTTTATCTAATATATATGATTTAATATCATGATTTAATATTTTATTCATTATTATTAATTAATTAATTTATTCTTAAATTAATTATTTAATAAATTAACATCAATAGATGTAATATTTCCATTTTGTTCATTGTAAATTATATCATTCTTTTTAACATTTTTGTTTATTAATGATTTAATAATATTTTCTAGTATAATTACTTTTTGATTTTCTGATATATCATTTAAATTATTAATATATTCTTTAATTTTAATTTTTTTATGTGTTATATGTAATTTAGTCCATGGTTTAGTAAATAAACTATTTGAAGATAATTGATTCATAATTGGTTTATTATCAATTATATCTTTATCAATTATAATATTATTTGGTTTAATATAATTAATATCAATATTTTGACAATATTGTTGTTTATATAATTCTTTTATTTCTTTAATGTCCATTATATTATATATAATAATATAGTCTTAAATTGAAATTTATTATATATTATATGAACATCCACGCATTCCACTAGAATAAATAATATAATTATCTTTTTTTATTATTATATTTCCTTCATATATATCATTATCAGTATTTATATTAAGAGTTATTTTATTTGGTTTATGATTTATTTCAATATAATATAAATAATAATCTTTATGATAAACTATTTTATATTCTAGATTTATATTATTATATAATATATTTTTAATAGAATCATATGATTTGATGAATAAACTATTTATTCCCGAAAATCTAGTTTCAATAATATTATTCTTTTTAAAATCAAATTTCTCATAATTATTTATTAACATTTTATAGTTTTTTAAAGTATTACGTAAATCAAACCATAAATTATTATTATATATTCCAGTTTTACATAATAATTCAAATTTGAGTTTAAGATTATTAATAGATGTTAATTTAATGGATAACGTGTGATATGGTACTTTATATATTTCAAAATAATCATGATATGTATTATAAAATTTATCTAAATCACTAAATAATTTTTTATCAAAAGTGAAATAATATTTATTATTAATTATTTTCATATTACACCTTAATAATTCAAAAGGTATTGAAAATAAAATTGACCCACCAGACATAATTATAAAATCATTAATATTATCTAAATCATACTCTATAGATAATATTAATGCTTCAAAAATAATACTATCACGTAATATATCATTAGTATCACTTAATATTGTTAAATTTGGTGATTTATATGTAATATTAATTAAATCTCTATCTTCATTTGAGAAACATATATATTTCATTTGTCTTAATATATAATTCATTATTATTAATATATTTTAATCTTTATGTTTAATTTTAATAGTTCCATTATATAAATTATCTTTTGTTGTTATTTTAAGAGTAACATCACCTAATAATCCAAAATCAATGAAAATATTATCATAAATATTTGAATTGATTTGACCAAATGGAAAATAATAAAGATATTCATCATCAATATAATCAATAATATTATTTATAATATCATTAGAACCTGTATATTTATTAATTATTGATTTAATTAATTTATTTGGTTTTGGTCTATGATATTGTAAATTATTATAATATAAAATATCATCTTCTGTTAATATTATTGTAGATTCTGTATATTGATTACTTATATATTGAAACGATAATTTATAATAAATTATTGGATTATTAATTTTAATAAATAAACCAGAAACAAATTTATCTGATTTTATAATAGTTGTATTTTTAGTTAAATTAAATTCCATTATTAATTATTAAATAATAAATATAGTTTTATATTATTTAATAATTTAAAGATTTTAAGATTGTGCACATGCATATTGGACAATATTTTAAGATTGTGCACATGCATATTGGACAATATTTTAAGATTGTGCACATTGAACATTACTATGTGATTGATGATGATGTTGATTATGATGTTGTTCTTGATGAATATTTTCTGGTTCATTTACAAGAATCTTTAATTCAGTCATTAAATTAGATACTACATTTGCTTGTTGTTGATTTACATCATTTAAAATAGTTTTAACTAAATCTGATTCTTTAGATATAGTATCAGTATCATCATGTTCAACATTTTCAATATTCCTAAAAATTTGTTTTAATTGTTGTTTAGTTTCTAATGGTAATAAATGTAAAGGAGGTATTTTATAAGAAAATCTTATAAATAAATTACCTTTACCATTTGATTCACTCTTCATACCTTCGCCATTAATAATACGTATATGATTAAAATCAGTTACACTAGAACAACTAATATGTAATTTACGACCATCTAAATGAGTTAAAATCTTATCAAAACCAAATAATACTTGATACAATTTTAATTCTACATCAACATATAAATCATTATTCCTTCTCTTAAATATTGGATGCGTTTCTTCAAAAATGGAAATAATTAAATTAGATTTCATATTCTTCATATGATTACCTTTACCTTCTAAAGATATTTTATTACAATTACATAAATAAGATTTCAATGGAACATTAATTGTCTTTTCTTTTGTTGTATATTTAGTTCCATTACATGTTTGACATTTATTATCATTATTAATAACATGACCTGTTGCATTACATATATGACAATTACCAACAGTTTGTTGAATCATAGGACCATTACGAATTACTTGAACTCTCATACCTTTACCATTACATCCCGAACAAATACTAGATTTACCATCTTTTGTTCCTTCACCATTACATGCAGAACAATCATGTTTTTGTTTATAAGTAACAGGAATAGATTCTTCATTATAAATTTGTTCTAATGATACTTTAATTTGTTCAACTATATCTTCAGGTTCATTTGACTTTTCATTTCTTCTTCCACTAACATTAAAATTGAAATGAGACCTAAACATATCTTCAAATGGATTATGCATATTTTGTTCATTCATACCACAATTATTATTCATAATATCCATGCCAATTTGGTCATATAAACTTCTCTTTTCACTATCTAATAATACTTCTTTTGCATTATTTATTTCTTGAAATTTTTTTTGTGCTTCTAGTCTTTCTGGTTCAGGACTATTAACATGTTTATCAGGATGCCATATTTTTGATAATCTAGTATATGCTTTCTTAATTTCAACTTCTGATGCATCTGAATTTACTTCTAAAATATCATATAATTTAGTATCTCTAACCATATAAAAATATATTGATTTAAATCTTTAAATTAATTTAAAGATTTAAAAATTAATATAAAATATGTCAAAAATATCAGTATATATTGAAGGTGATAAAAATTTATTTAAAACAAAAACAGGTGTTGATAAATTTAAAATATTTGTCAGAGGAAATAATGATTATAATTTAGAAGAATTATCAACTAAATATTTAAATGAAAACAATAGATTTGAATTGGTGAATAAAACAGAGTCTGATATTAAATTTAAGATTATTGAGAAACAAGTAGAACCAGAAGTTAAAAATGATGATAAAAAAGAACAATTAAGAAATAAATTAAAAGATATGAAAAGACATAGGACAAATAGTTCATATTTAAAAACGAAAAATTATGATGATAATGTTAATGATATATTAAAAGAATATAATAAGGTTAATATGATGACAAAAGGACAATTACCAGACCCAAGTGAAATATTAAGAGAACCAGAAAAGTATAAACATATGATTGCAATGATGTTATGTAATCCAATGATAAAGAAAATGGGAAAGAACCATCCATTTAGTAAATTTTATACATTATTAGCAGCAAAATTAGGTGTAACAGAGAAAGATGGACTAGAAGCAATGAAATTAATGAATCAAATGAATAATTTACAAAATCCAGATATTAAAACAATGATTGCTAATAAAACAAATAATGATGATGATACAGAATCAGAAGATGAGGAAACACCAAAATTAGTTGCATCAACAAATGATGAAGACACAGAAGATGAAGATGATTAAACACTACAAATTAGTTTATTAAATCTATTAAATCTTAATAGTATATAAATAATTATACCAGTTGTAAAAAAAGCGATATCAATTCCTAAAGGTTTATTTTTATCTTTATTATTTTTATTAATACTAAGATTAAAAACAATAGTTCCAATAACAAAAGTTATAAATCCAAAAAAAAGAGAATTTATCAATAAATTAATCATTTAATTTATTGAGAAATTAATTAAATTAAACTCTATAATTAATTTTTTAATTAAGAATTGTAATAATTTTTCTAAAAATTTTATTAAGAATTGTAATAATTTTTCCAATTATCAGGTGATATTTTAGTCCCACCATCATAAGATACTGCTAATTTTTTGTTAATTAAGAAATTGCTAATATTAATATCATCAATTAAAACATTTGCTAGTATTCTACCATATTTATCTAAATTTACATTTTCTAATTTAATATTTTTATTTAGACATAATTTTTCAACTTCTTTCTTTGCAATTTGTGCAATTTCTTTTTCTTCTTCATTTTTACCCTTAATCTCAGGGCAATCTATACCATATAATCTAACACTCCATTTATATAATGGTGATTCATTAAAAGGCAATTTAGAAACAATAGTAATAGTATCACCATCATATACTTTAACTACATAACCATTTGTAATTGGAGGAATAAATTTAATTGCTTTATTATAATCTATTTCATCATCAATAATTGTTGATGATGTTGGTCTAGTATTTCTAAATATACGAAATAATGGTACACACATTTTCTTATACATTTATTATTTAATATTAATATATTATTAAATCAATTTTTTCTAAATTAAAAGACAATTAATACACTATAAAAAAATTGAAAAAAAATATATAAACATGTTCTATTAAATTTTTACTATTATCTAAAACTTCTGAAACACTTCTCAAACTCAATCAAATGCTTTTCTCTTTCATTCCTGAGAACTATTTTGGTCCTCATGTCAATCAGAATGATAATGAACAGAACGAAGAAGACATCAACGATAACGAACAGGAGTTTGAGCAGAACGAGGACGACTTTGAGCAGAACGGAGAAGACATCAACGATAACGAACAGGACTTTGAGCAGAACGAGGACGATGACTACTTTGAACAAGATGTTGAGGAGTACGATTACGAATGGGACAACGACTGGAACGATCGGGAAGAAGACGAACCAACTTTGATTTTCAGAGGAGACAGGGACATCTAGATTGGTTTGATAGTTGTCCTGTTGAGACATTTGAATAAATTTTTATTTAAACTGTTTTTTGTAAGAATTAAAAAAATTGATAAATTAATAGTTAAAAAAATAATAAATATATAATTATTAATAATAATGGTAAAGAAAACAGCAAAGAAAGTATCAAAGAAAGAAGAATCAGATGATGAATTTGATGATTTTGAAGAAAATTATATTGATGAAGAGAAAGATGAAATAGATGAAGAACCAAATGATGAAGATGATAATGAATCAGAAATAGAAGATGAAAAAGATATATTATTAGAAGGAACTGTAGATAATCAAGAATGTTTATTAGAAGAATTAGTTAATGAAGAATTATTAATTGATGAACAAGAAACCGATATAATTCAAGAAAATGGTGCAGAATGTTTATCAAAAGAAAATAGAATGTCAAGTAATAGATTAACAAAATATGAAATGGTTAGAATATTAGGTGAAAGAATTAAACAATTAACTATGGGTGCTAAACCCTTAGTTAAAAATTATAAAAATTTGTCATATGAAAATATAGCAGTTGAAGAATTTAAAAGAAACATGATTCCATATAAAATTAAAAGAACATTACCAAATGGTAAATATGAGATTTGGACATTAGATGAATTATATAAAGACCATTTGTTATTTCAACTAGACGTTGAATAAGAAATAATGAGACCATTTGTTATTTCAACTAGACGTTGAATAAGAAATAATGAGACCATTTGTTATTTCAACTAGACATTGAATAAGAAAATTATTATTTACCAACTATAATAACAAATACAACAAATATAATTTAATTTATAACTATTCGTTTCTTTAAAAAATACGGAATCTTTAATATCAGATTTTTTATGAGTAATACAACTAGGATTTTTACAAATATAATCATTTGTATGAGGCAAGATTGGATTTTTAGAAATTAATTCATTTTCTTCTAATGTTTTGACTGAAGTAATTTTATCATTAAGAGACATTTTATATAGTAGTGTAGTTGATGATATTTCTTTACTAAAATTACAATTTTGACATTTAAATTCTGCACCACTATTAGTAATTTCATCAAATAATTGATTAATTTTAATTTTATCATCATTTGATAATTTAACATATTTTTTATTCTTTGTTAATTCATCTTCTGAAAATGAAGCCTTATATTTTGATAAATCTTCATTATTCTCTAATTTTTTAAAGACATCTAGTGATTTATCAATAACTTCTCGAGTATCATTAACTTTAGTATTATTTGATTTTGATATATCAAATACATACGAACAATTTGGACAGAAATACATTTATTATTATAATAGAATTAATATTTTATATAATTTATTTTCAATTTTTTATTTATTTAATATAAATAAAAAATTATATGTTTCATATTTTTTTCACAATTTTTTATTTATTTAATATAAATAAAAAATTATATGTTTCATAATTATATGTTTTTCAGAATTTAATAATATTATATCATTGATAATAAATATTTATCAAGTCATTAAAATATTATTAATTATATTAATTTATGGTCAGAATAAATTATGGCTACTTGTTTTTGGTTTCTTACATTTTTTGCATGTTTTACATACTGAACATGTTGAACCTCCACATTGATTCATATGGTTATTTTTAAGTTTAATATATTTCTCTCTATATTTTAGATATTTTTCAAGAAATTGTTTATCATTTTCACCAGACATTTTATTATATAATTTAATATATATAATAAATTTTATAATTCATAAATTTCTTTACATTTATTATTTAATATATCTAATTGTTCTTTCCAATCTATATTTTCTCCATTTAATAATAATATAAGATTATCATTTATTAAATCTATTAATAATTTATTTTTATCTTGTCCTAAATCTATATTTCCTATTTCTAATTCCATTTTTAAATATAAACATAAATGATTTGTCTGTGTTTTATATTCATCTTCATTATTATCTTCTTTTTCTATTTCATCTAATAATGATAATTTCTCATTAACATAATCAATACTTATATTAGATAAAGATAATTGTTCTAATACAGGTTCTAAATATTCAGCATATTCAGGATTTTTAACTAATAATAATTTTATTCTATTTTCTAATTCACTTTTACATTCTTGTAAAAAGAAATTTTCTGTATAATCTTCTTTCTCTTTAACCTCTTCTGGATGAATTTCTCCTAATAAACCATAATTCTTTTTTATATTATTTAATGTTTCTATTAATTCTATATTTGATAAATTATTTAATGATTCTTCCATAGTTTTCATTTTATCATAAATTTCTTGTTTTGTTTCATCATTAATTAATTCATTAATCTGTAAATTAATTAATATATTTTCTATATGTGTTTTTATTGAATAAATATGTTGGATTTTTAATAATTCTTCATCATCAATTGATTCTATATTTGATGGTAAATTTTCACTAATAGTAGGAATATCTTTAAAACTGATATTTTTCTCAACTCCAGTTTTCTTATCAGTAATTGTAACATTAATTATAGAATTTATATCAACTTTAAAAGTTATCTCAATAATTGGAACACCTCCAACTGATACTTTATCAAATATTATTTCCCCTATAAAATGATTTTTATCTGCTATTTTTCTTTCTCCTTGAAATATCCTAATTTTTATACTATTATCATATGGTGTATCGGTTGTATATTTCTCTGTCTTTTTATATGGTAATGGTGTATTCTTTGGAATAATAACAGAAAAACTTTTATCTGCCATTTCAACTCCTAAAGATAATGGTAATACATCAATTAATAATACATCATTATTTAGTGTAAATTTATCACATATAATACCAGAATATAAACCTGCACCCTCTGCAACAACTGATTCTAAATTAGGATGAACCCATGGATTTTTATTAGTAATTTCTTTAATAGTTTTTTGTAATATTGGAATGCGACTAGTTCCTCCTACTAAAATAATATAATTAATATTAGAATAATCTTTCATAATAATTGATAATGTATCTTTAATTTTATCAATTAAATGACAAGTCATATTTTCAAATCTAATTTTTGTTAAATAATAATTATTATCATTTATTTTAACATCATATTTATCTAACCATGTTAATTTTTCTTTAATATTTTGTGCCATATTCCAATTAACATTCTCTATTTTAAGTTGTCTTTTAATATCATCAATAATTAATTGTGTAAAATTATTTCCACCTAAATCATTTAATCCACAACTATGAATTACCTCAAAAAATAATTCATTCTTTTCTAATACAGTAAAATCCATTGTCCCACCTCCAGTATCAATAACTAATATCATTTCCTCAGAATTTGATGAATGATTTAATCCATATGCTAATGCTGCTGCCGATGGTTCATTTATTATCCTAATAACATCTATATTATTACTAATAAATGCTAATTTAATTGTTTCTCTTTGTTTATCATTAAACCCAGATGGAGTTGTTATAACTGCTTTTAAAATAGGATTATCTAATTTTAATATTTTAATTACCAAATCACGAATATGTTTAAAAAAAATTAATAATAAATCATAATTATTATCTAATAATTTAAAACTATGAATAATATTTTCACAGTTTATAGGAATATAATTCCCACAATAATATTTATCATCTATTTTACCTATTTTTGATGGTATTGTCTTAAATACACCATCTATTAATGGAACACTTTTATTATTTGTAAAATAAGTTATAACTGTATTTGTCGTTCCAAAATCTATACCTAATAATACTTCCATATATTTATATATTAGTTTTTATTAGTTATTTAAACTTAATTTTTCCTGATGTTGTTAAATACCCAATAATATTATCTGGTTTAAAATCAACAATATCATGTAATTCATTTGTCTCTAAATTTCTCAAATAATAATTTTTTTTATATTTTAATAACTCAAATCCATTTATATCATCACACTTTTCTAATACTTCTTCTTCATATGTCAGTGCTTTCTTATTTTCATTCTTTTTACTATTATTTTGTTCTTCATCTAATATTTTCTTAGATTTCTTTTTACTACTAGTAATTTGTTCTTCATTTGGTGCCTTATCTTCTTCATCTAGTAATTTTTTTGGTTTCTTTTTACTATTATTTTGTTCTTCATTTGGTATCTTATCTTCTTCATCTAATAATTTCTTTGGTTTCTTTTTACTATTATTTATTTGATTATTATTATATTCTTCAATATGTTTATTATCAATACTTAATTTATTTTCATTATCAATATTTAATTTAATATTATCAACATTATTTATATTATCAATATTTGATTTAATAAATATAGAATTAATATCTTCTGTTTTATTATCAATAATATTATTTTTAGTTTTATATTTATTTAATTGATTTTCTAACATTTGAATTCTATTATTCTTTTCAGTAATCTCTTTATTAAGAGTCTTAAAATAAGAAACTTTACTAAAATCTTCTAATTCTTCTTTCTTTTGTACTAATTCTTTATTAATACTATTAATTTGGTCTTTTAAATTACTATTTTCTAATTCTAATTTATTAATCTTATCATTCATTTCATTAATAATATTAATTATTGAATTTTCATTAATTATAGTATTAATTTGAGAAAGCAAATTTGTGAAATTATTTAATAATGACATTTAAATTTATTATTAAATAATTCTTTAAGCAACAACTTGATTATTAATCCATTTTTTATTAATTTGTGTAGGACTAATTATCCTGTTATTATTCCATGATTTTAAAAATGTTAAATTACTTGGTTCAGATGGACATACATTACATGGTGTTGTATTAACACACACTGGTGGATTTGGCATTGGAACACGCCATTTATCCGTATTTAATAATACATAATCATTAGTCCATTTCTCAACACCTTTACCAATAGGTTCAAAAAATTCCTTTGGTAATTCATCATAAATATGGTCATCAGTTATAGATTGCATTGTTTTTGGTTTACCTGTTTCCTTTAATTTTTCTAATGATGTTATAACTTCATTTAAAGTTAGTAATTTAGTATCTAATTTTATTTTAATATTTTCAATATCATTATTTGATATTATACCAAATGTAATTAATTCTTTCACTAATGAATTATAATATCTATCTGCAATTGAATTATTTTGTCTTAACATTGTTTTATTTCTTTCTTCTTGTCTTATTACTTGTTGTTGTTCTTCTTTCACTTTTGTTCCATATTTATACAATTCATCCTGTTCTTGTTTAATTCTTAATTCTTGTTTTTGTAATTCTTGTTGTTCTTGTATTATTCTAGTTTCTTTATTCTTCAAATCTTGTTGCTCTTGTTTAATTCTTTCTATTTGTGAAGTATATTCTGTATTTGGTGCAGGTGCAGGTGCAGATGTTAGTGTTGTTGTAAGTGTTGGTGTTGTTGCAGGTGCTGGTGTTGTTGTAGGTGCTGGTGGAATAGATATTTTAGGAGGTGATATTGTTGGAACAGATATTTTAGGAGGTGTTATTGTTGGAATAGATATTTTAGGAGGTGATATTCCCCATGCAAAATTTTCAATAGAGTTATTTTTAATAAATAAATAATCAAAAATAATAAATCCAATAACTAAAAGAATTATATTATTAATAAATTTTTGATTTTGTAATTGTTCTTTTGGAATAATTTGAATAATATAAAATATTAAAATGATTAATATAATATATTTATATATGTTATTTTTTGGAATACGAAATCTCATTTATATTAAATATTAGATATTTTTTTTAATTTAACTTTTTCTATTATAAACAATTAATATAATTAATATAATTATTATTAATAATAAGTTTAATGAATACATAAAGAATAATAATGACACATAAGGATAAATTTTATCACTGAAATTACATAATACAGGATTAATAATTTCTTTCTCAATTATATCTTTATTGTCTGATTTAGATAATTCTATTTTTAATTTATTTATTAAATCTTTAGTTAATTTATCTATCATTAACTAAATAATGAAATTATTATAAATTTCTAACACATTATTTTTTTCTTATAAAAAAAATTGTAGGAATATATAATTTTTTTTCTTATAAAAAAATTGTAGGAATATATAATTTTTTTTCTTATAAAAAAATTGAATTTTAAATATGTTTTAAAGGTTTTCTTAATATATATAATAAAGAATGTCCATTAACACAATGTATTATAGTGAAGATGTTAAAAAGATTGAAAAAATCGAATTTAGCATCTATACCAATAATCTAGTTAAAATTAATTCCGTTGTTAGTAATGATCCATTTGGGATTGATATACCTGAGTCTTATGAAAATTATGAAGCAAAGAAAGGAGGATTAGTTGATTCACGTTTAGGAACGTGTGATCCATTTACTCAATGTTTAACATGTGGATTAAATCATCATGATTGTCCAGGGCATTTTGGACATACAGAATTAGCAGAACCAGTATTTAATTATGGATTTTTAGAACACATTAAATATGTATTGCAATGTGTATGTTTAAAATGTTCTAAAATATTATTAGAAGATAAAACATATAATACATTAAAGAAAGTTGTAACTAGTAAACGTCCTGAAATATTGTTTAGGGAAGTTAAAGCATATACTAAAAATGTTAGTTTCTGTTTTAGTTGTGGTGTTCCAGTGCCTAAAATTAAGAAAGATGTTAATAAGATAGGTTCTATTAGAATATTAATTGAATATGAAGTTAATCAAACAGGAGAAAATAGTGAATTACAACAAGATATTCAACAGGCTAAAAAAGTTAAGGAATCATTATCTCCTAGAGATTGTTATAATATTTTAAGAAATATATCAGATACAGATTGTTATTTATTAGGTTTTAATGTTAAAATACAGAGACCAGAAGATTTAATTATTAAAAATTTCCCAATTTCTCCAGTTATTATTAGACCAACGGCAAAATTTGATTTTATGTCATCAGCTAATATGGAGCATGGATTAACACATAAATTATCTGATATTATTAGGAAAAATAAACAATTAAGACAACAACAAGAAAAAGAGACTATATTTAATGAGTTGTCAACATTTAATCAAGATGTATATATATTATTACAATATCATATTGCAACATATTTTAATAATGAATCATTAAGTTTACCAAGAACTGAATTTAAAACAAATCATAGACCAGTTAAATCCATTTCAGAAAGTATTAAAAGTAAACAAGGTCGTATTCGTAGTAATTTAATGGGTAAACGTGTTGATTATTCTGCACGTTCAGTTATTACATCAGACCCTTATATTAATATTGACCAAGTAGGTGTTCCAAAAAGAATTGCTACAGAATTAACAATTCCAGAAGAAGTAACACCATTTAATATTAAATATTTAACAGGATTGGTTAAGAATGGTCGTGATGTATATCCGGGGGCTAATTTTGTATTAAAAATTAATTATCGTGATAGTAAAGCCGAAGTGCAAAAAATAGATTTAAGATATCGTAAGAAAGCAATTAGATTAAAATATGGTGATATTGTTGAACGTCATAGTATTGATGGTGATTATGTTTTATTCAATCGTCAACCTACATTACATAAACCGTCTATGATGGGACATAAAATTCAAGTAATTGATAATGATGAATTAAATACATTTAGAATGAATGTGTCGGTATGTAAACCATATAATGCGGATTATGATGGTGATGAAATGAATATCCATTTAGCACAATCTATTCAAACGCGTAATGAATTAAAAAGAATTGCAAATGTTCAATATCAAATTGTAGGAGCAAAGAACTCTGCACCAATTATTGGATGTCAACAAGATACATTATCAGGTGCATATATGTTAACAGATAAAAGTGTTAAGTTAAAAGGTTATGAAGTTGCTAATATATTATGTAATACATCATCAGATACTAAATTTGAGATAGAAATGGATAAAGAATATAGTGGTCATGAGGTATTTTCGCATATTATTCCAGAAGGTATTAATAATACAGTTTATAAAGATAATGGTAATAAAAAATTAGAAATAGTAAATGGAAAATTATTAATAGGATATTTAGATAAGAAAACATTAAGTACAGAAAGAAATTCAATTATTCATTTTATTTGGAATAAATATGGACCGAATAAAACAAGAAGATTTATTGATGATTCGCAAAAGTTAATATTAAACTATTTGATGTTAAGAGGACAAACAGCAAGTTTCAAAGATTTATTAACTGATAATGATATGGTTGAAAAGATTAGACAAATGGTAAATAATAAATTATTAGAATCTAAATATACAATTACACAATATGAAAATGATGTAGACCAATTATCATTAGAAACGATTGAGAATTCTTTACAATCAGAAATGGGAAATGTTAGAGCAGAGATTGGTAGTATATTATCAACACATTTAGATATTAATAATTTTATATGGGTATCCGCAACATCGGGTGCAAAAGGTAATAGTGATAATGTGTGTCAAATGGTTGAAGGTGTTGTTGGTCAAATGACATTAGAAAGTTCTAGAATTAAAAAGAATGTAGAAAATAGATCATTAATATATTTTAATAAAGATGATGATACACCAGAAGCAAGAGGATTTATTAAATCATCATTCTTATCTGGATTAAGTGGTCCAGAATCATTTTATAATATTATTTCAGCACGTGAAGGTTTAATTGATACGGCTATTAAAACTGCACAAACTGGTTATATTCAAAGACAATTGATTAAGGGATTAGAAGATTTGTGTATTAAATATGATGGCACTAATAGAAATACAAAAGGAATTGTAATTCAAACAGTTTATGGAGAGAATGGTATTAATCAAGCAAATCAAACAGAATTAAAATTTAATATTATAGAAATGGATAATAAGACTTTAGAAGAAAAATTATGTTTTAGTAAGGAACAAATTGTAAAATTATCAAAAGGATTAAAGATGGCAGAGAAAGAATTAAGTGATTTTAATAAAAAACATTATAAAAAATTAAAAGATTTAAGAGATGAATTAAGAATTATTCAACGAAATGCATTAATAACATATAAAACATATAATGATAGTTTTGTATCACCAATTAATATGTTTAGAATTACTCAAGATTATTCTAATAAGAAAGAACATATCGAATTAGAACCACAAGAAATTTTAGATGGTATTGAAAAATTTATTACAGATTATGATAATAGATTAATTACATTTATGAAACCAACCGATAAATATATAAAAAATGACGATAGATGTTTAAAGTTATTAATGGAGATTGCATTGAATGAATATTTATCACCAGTTAAATGTATTTTTACTTATGGATTAACAAAGAAAGATTTTAATAAAATGATGGATGAGATTAAGTTAAATTATATTCAAGCAATTATAGAACCAGGTGAAATGGTTGGTATTGTTGCGGCACAATCAATTGGTGAACCAACATCACAAATGAATTTAAATAGTAAACACACTGCTGGTGCGAAAAAGAGTTCAACAAATTCAGGTGTTAGTAGAATTACAGAATTATTAAGATATTCTAAAAATATTAAAACACCACAAATGGTTATATATTTTCAAGATGATTATAAAGAGAAGAATAAAGTCAATAAAATAGTTAGTCATTTCAAATATTTATCAATTAGAGAATTAATTTCAAGTGCAGAAGTATATTATGATTTAGGTGGAAATGATGAATTAAGTAAGGTTTTAAAGAGTGATAATGTTGGTAGTCCATTCTTTGTTAATAATCAGAAAGTTGAAGTATCATCATTACCATTTGTATTTAGAATAGTTATGAATATTGAAAAGATGATGAATAAAGAAACAACATTATTAGATATTAAGACTAAATTTATTTCATATTGGTATAAGAATTATAATAATTTAAAAACATTAACAAAAACAGAGAAAGATGTAATTAGTAAAATTAGTAGATGTGCTATTTTATCAAATAATGTATCTGATAAAGAACAAATTATTCATATTAGATTTAGTATGTCATCATTTAATTATAATATTATTACAGATTTCTTGAATATGGTTTTTGATGATATTACATTAAAAGGTATTAGTGGAATTAAGAATACTGATATTGAATATGAACCATTAATTGAGTTTGATAAAGAAACAGGTGCAATTAAAAATAGTAAAGAATATGTTGCATATACATCAGGTATTAATTTTAAGAGTTTAAGAATGATTAAAGGTATTGATTTTACTAGAACAAAATGTAATGACATTAATACAATATTAAAAATGTATGGTATTGAGGCAGCAAGACAAATGTTGGTTCATGAATTATCAACAACATTTAATACTGGTGGTGGTGTAACAGTTAATTATAATCATTTATCATTATTAGTTGACCAAATGTGTCATTTAGGAGAAATTATTTCCATTGACAGACATGGATTATCAAAGATTGATATTGACCCAATTGCTAGAGCATCATTTGAGAAAACAATGGATCATTTTGTAAATGCTGCATTGTTTAATGAAAAAGATAATATGAAATCTATTAGTTCTAGAATTGCATTAGGTGCTGTTATTCAAGGTGGAACTGGTGCATTTGAATTATTATTAGATATTAAAAAATTAGAAGAATCAGAATATACAGAAGATGAAACTAATGGAAGAATTACATTTACACCATTAGAAGAAGAATTATTATTACAAGATATTATGACAAATAAATTAGGTAAATCTGATTTCTTCATGCCATAATTTAATATATATAATATATATATATTATATATGATTAAAAATTCTTTTACAAAAAAAAATTTTTCTAAAAATTTTAATTTATCAAAGAAAAAAATAACAAATTCAATTGATTTTTATTCATTTTTAGAAGAATTAACTCTAGATTTAATAGATTTAGTATTTAAAAATACTCTAAAAGATTTTGTAAGTTATGATTATGCTTTATCTGGTGGAAAATGTATTAACAAGATTATTTCACAATCAAAATTAAACAAATCTTTTAATTTTGATATTAATATATTAAATGGTAAATTACCAAAAAAACATTTTAGTGAAAATTTTACTAGAATTATTAATACTTCTTTTAAAAATAAAGGAAAGTTTTATATGTTTCGTTATTATTTATTTAATATATTAAAACATAATGAATTAGTATCTGATAATGAAAAATCACATTATTTAACAAATATATTATTTTATTATGGTGAAAGGGAATCAGAAAATAATGTTTTAACCGAAGGTATATTTATACATTTTATTTTTAAACAAAATCTATTTATAGATGGAAGTTTTTATTCAAATATTAATAAAATATCATCAATTAATGAAATATTATATCCAATAGCAAATGTTAATTACGATATTGATTTTGGTATTGAAATAAATGAATCATTAATATATGTTAATAACAGTATAAAATATATTAATATAGAATTAGTTTTATATAACTTAATAAATTATATTAGTCATATTTGTTTCCAAAATATTATGTATAAATTTTCAAAAAATTTAAAAATTTTAGGTTATTTTTTTAATATTAATAATTATAATTCATCATATTTATCAAATAAAAAAATAATTGATAAATCTTTCTTATATTCTTATAGGAAGGATTTACAAGATATTTATATTATAAAATTAACACAAAATAATATTTTTCCAGATAATTTCAATAAATTAAATTGTAAAGAAATAATTGAATCAGTTATAGATACCTATAATACAGATAGGGAATCATCTATTAATAATAGAACATTAATGTTAATTTTACCCGATAGTTTAAAAATAATATCAGATAATTTTATAATTATTTTTGGAGATAAATCTAAACATAATATGATATCTAAAATAAATGAAATAGATCTTCAATATGGAAGGATTATTAAAAATTATACAGGTACATTATATGAAAATATAAATAAAAATTTAATTTTTGCAAGTTTGAAAATTATAAAAAATGTAGATAAACAGACAAATCAAATGATTACTGCCTTTAATGATGTTGAAAAAAAATCGCATATATTTAAAAATAAAATTAAAAATGATATATTTTATGTATTTAGAATACAAAATTTTAATTGTATAAGTAATAATTTGTGTTCTATATTTAATTTACCATTATTGAAAGAAAATGATATAATATATTTTCCAACTTTCTTATCAACATCATATAACCGAAAATATAATTATTCTTCTTTTGTTAATGAACATTCTTATTTATTAAGAATTTTACTTAGAAAAAATGGTGATAATTGGATATTAATAGATACTTATTCATCTGTATCTAATGAATATGAAATATTACTTAAAAATAATTTATATTATAAAGTTTTATCATTAAATTATACGAATATCATTTTAAATAATAATTATTTTGAATTACCATTAATAACATTAATAGCATATAATGATATTAATTCTGCATTGAATGACCATAACATATATGATACATCCAATTATTATAATGATTATTATAAAAATCCTATATATGATCCTCAAACTAGTGGTAAATTAAATTTATTAAACTTTGATGAAATATTCTCAAATAATTGTGAAGCAAACTTTGGACAACAACAACCACCATCATTAAATAAACAAAACAAAACAGATATATCTCAAGATACACCCTTATTAAATCAACCACAACAATTACAACCACCATCATTAAAGCAACAAGACAAAACATATACACATATACCACAACAACCACCATCATTAAAGCAACAATTACAACAACAACAACAATCGTCAAAGCAACAAGACAAAACATATACATATATACCACAACAACCACCACAACAACAACAACCACCATCATCAAAGCAACAATTACAACAACAACCACCATCATCAAAGCAACAAGACAAAACATATACATATATACCACAACAACCACCACAACAACAACAACCACCATCATCAAAGCAACCAAAATCAAAATCAAAAACAAAAAAACAAAATGGTGGGGATGATTCTAATATTAATACAATTTATAATTGCTTTGATATTGATATTAGAGCAAGTGTAGATGATGATAAATATATTTTCTCGAATATAATAATATATCCGAATATTATATCAAAAACATTAAAAGGTGATTCAGAAGAAGAAATTGAAAATATATTAATTAAAGAACCAATAGAAGAAATTAGTTTACTTTATAATAATTTTGTTAAATTATTTAGTATATTTGATGGTTTTGAGTATGATGGTATGACAGAAATATTACTAGAAGATAAAGATAATTCAAATACTGAAAAAATATACGAAGAAACAACGAATAGAAAAGATATCGAAGTATATAATAAATATTTAAAATATAAAAGAAAATATATAGAATTAAAAAATTTATTAAATTCTAAAAAAATTGAATAAATATTATATTGAAAATAAAAGTTATTATTTAGTAAAAAATGGCACAATTAATGGAAATGGATACAATTGTTCAAGAATTAACAGAAGAAAGAAAATTCTTGAAAAAATTAGTTAAAATTTTATTACGTTGTGATTGGTTTGATATGTCTATTAGATTTCGTGTTCGTAAAGATAATCCATATGACTATTCAAAATGTGATGAAACAACAGAATATTTAGATTATGAAGATATTATTAAAATGTTTAATAATCCTTATTATCATGATAAGGTTTATAATTATAAAGAATATTCAAATTTACCACAAAATTGTGTATTATATACATTAGACAATGTAGTTCATAATGGTAATTTAAAATATATTTATGGATATTTAGATGAAAAAACTAAATCTTTTGTTAAATATGAATATGATTTAACAAAAGATAATTTTGGTGAAGAATAATTTAATTTAATCAAATATTGATTCAAATTGTGTAATTAATTCTGCTTGATTAGCAGTTACATAATCTGATAATATTTGTTTACTTTCTGTTATATTAGTATTTTTCATTTTGCTAAAATTTAAACAAACAGTTGCACCTAATATAAAATCATATAGGGTAGGTGTTCTTGTAAGACATTTATCTAATATATCATTACTAATTGTAAATTTTGGTAATGTTTCCATATTATGAATACCGTATTTACTAGAAGTATCTATTAAAGATTTGACATTATCACCTAATAAAAGTCTTGCTAATATGAAAGACCTAATTATTTTCTCTCTTAATACAACTTTTAGATTATTTATTTGATAGGTTTTGTAATTATTTTTCACAATAATGTCAGATAGACTACAAAATAATGAATCCATGTATCTATTTATACCAGTTATAATAATTTCTTCTTCCTCAATATATTTACGTGCATTTTTCATATCAATATCAGTCGGTGCTAAATTTATTAATATTTCTTCAACCAATTTACTATTATTTCCAAGATTACCAAGTGGACTATCTTGTATAACTAAATTTAATGCATCTATAACTTCTTTTTTTGTCATAAACAATCCTACTACAAATGGTGCTACTGGTTGTGCAAAACCGAATGTTTTTCTTAATTCAAATTGTCTATAAAAATGACCATGTGAAATATCATATGTTCTAAATTTTGGTGTTGAAGTTAATTCAAATTTTTTAGATGTATCTTCTGTAGACATTGTTATAATTGTATTATTAAAAGCATCAGTATTATCTTCAAATGGATTTTTCTTTGATGAATTTTTCTCTGAATTGGTTGCATTATATTGACCTGAACTACCTTGCATAAAAACTAATTTATTATTATTATATGTAACTTGTTTAATTTTATTATATATTTTTTGAGTTATTGGTGCTATAATAAAAAATACATCTTGATGTTCAAATTCAGGTAACTCATCACTTTCACCATTATATACAGATGCATTACTCAACTTTATTTCATCGATAAACTTTTCATTTTTAGAATATCTACCTGTATCTCTAGCATCCATAACAACAACAGATAAATTTGACCCTAATAATTTAGACATATATAAAACAAAGAAATGGTCATCTACATCACCCCATGCACAACCAAAATTATATATATCAGTAAAACATATAACTTTCTTAGTTTTTATTACTTCTAATTCAGGATTACCACCACTTTGATTACGTCTTAACAAACTTAAATATTTATTTTTATATTTTAAATATTTTTCTTTATATTCATCATCCATATTATATATATATTAATTTAGATATTTTTTAGAAAACATTTCATTAAAAGATTTTATATTATAATCTTTTAATTTATAATTATTTTTATTTATTTCATTAAAATTTAGGAAATAAATACCATCTGTTTCATTAGTATCAATTTTAATAAATGATTTATTTGGTGTCATATTATATTTAATAATTATTATAATAGTATCTTTTTTATCAATTAAATAATAGTTCTTTGATATTATTTTATTTTCATCAAGTTTTAATGTTGTTTCTTCCATAAACTCTCTATATGCACCAGAAAATATTGTTTCATCAGTTTTTTCTAAATGACCACCCGGAATCATTAATTCTTGTGTATATCTATCACGAACAAATAATATTTTATTATCATTAGTTATTAGACAAATTGCTGCATATTTAACATTTATACTATCTATTAAAAAATCTTTATTATTTAGAGTTAATATATCACAATTATCAATATGATAAATATTCCTTTTAAAAATAGATGTTATCATTTTTTTTAATAAATTACCATGTGATACAATTAATATATTATTATCACCATATGATAAATTCTTTTTCAAATCTTTTAAAAATTTAATTATTTTTTCTTCAATTAATAAATCTTGATTATTATTATCATATATATTATTATCATTATAATTAAAACCAGTTAATGATTTAATATAATAATCACCTAATATTTTTTTACTTTTTCTTTTATTACTATATTCATTATATGGATATTCTTGAATATAATCATGAAAATTAATAATATAATTAGAATTATGATTATTATATTTTAAAATATTATTACAAGTTTGAATACATCTTGATAATGGTGAACAATATATTGATGAAAATTTAATGTCTTTTAATTTAATCCCAACTTCTTCTGATTGTATCATTCCAACAGGTGTTAATAATGCATCAATATTTTCAGAAGAATAATAATTAGAATTTATATTATGATATGCTTGACCATGTCTGACGAAATATAAATTTATATTCATTATATATAAATTTATACTTTTTTATTATTAATTACAAATATTTATGTTTCTAAAATAATGACTACTAAATTATTTTTACAAATATGTTTCAATATTTTCTGGCATTTCCTTAATATTCATTTTATAAAAATGTTTCATTTTATTAAATGTTTTAGTATCTGTTGGATCTTGCATTTTAACCATTGTAATTGCAACACCCTTTTTATCAAATCTACCACAACGACCAATACGATGAACATATGTTTCCTTATTTGGTGGTAAATCATAATTAATAACCATATTTACTAATGGAATATCTATTCCTCTTGATAATAAATCAGTTGTTAGTAATAATCTCGTTTTACCATCCCTAAATTCTTTAATAACATTATCTCGTTCTTGTTGAGTCATATTTGAATGCATAACAGTAATTGGAAAGTTATTTTGTTTTAGATTTTGTTCTAACCATTCAACTTTTCTAATTGTATTACAGAAAATAATTGCTTGAGATGTAGAAATTAAATTATATAAATCTAATAATGTATCAAATTTATAATCTTCCGCCTCAACATCTAAATAAAATTGACTAATTAAATCAACTATTACTTCTGTATTCTTTAATAATACTTTAATTGGGTCATGCATATATTGTTTACTAATATTAAATACATTTTGTGTCATAGTAGCGGATATTAATATTAATTGCACACCACTACTTGCTTTCTCTAATACATCTTGAACCTTATCACTAATACTATCAGCCAAAATATCATCAGCCTCATCTAAAACTATAAATTTTAATTTATGAATATTAATCTTTTTCTCTATAATCATATGATATATTCTTCCTATAGTCCCTATAATTAAAGTAGCATTTTTAACATCCTGTCTATTTTGTTGTAGGTCCATACCACCAATACATTTAACAATATTATAATCTGTATATTTACCTAAACTATTTGCTACAGAAAAGATTTGTTCTGCTAACTCCCTAGTCGGGGCAATAATAACCCCCTGATTACCTTTAGTATCTGGACAAAGACGATTCATTACCCCTAATAAATATGTTGCCGTCTTGCCTGTCCCAGATTGAGACTGTAAAACACAGTCTTTGCCTGTATTAATTGAACTAATACCCTTAATTTGAATTTTTGATGGCTGGGTAAAGCCATATAAATATACTCCTTTGAGTAGATTTTCACTTAGATTTAAATTATCAAAATTTGTTGATTCCATATCGTTATTATAGTATATAATATAAATCTTTATATAATTAATAAATTAATATGTATTATATATAAGTCCTTTATATAGCCCAAAAAAAATTGATTTTATTTTATTTTAAAAACAAATCATTTATATTAATTAAAAAATGTCGGCATTCAATTCAACGAGTAATACTACTAAATACACGGACTTTGATGTTTCAAGGTTTGATGTTACAGAATTAACTGAAAATAAGCAATCTAAAAGTCAAATGTTAGCTTTTCCCCGTTATACTAATCCTAATAGTGATGATACTAATTTATATATTCAAATGCCACGTATTAATCTTAAACAAGGTGGTATTCCACAAATTGGCGAATTTTATCCTGATGACAGCAAACGTTCTTTCTTACGTGTTGCATTAGATGAAAGTATTCCAGAAATTAAGGAATTTGTTGATTCAGTATTAAAACCTATTGATAAGAAATTAAGTAGTGATGGATTTAAACAGAAATTATTTGGTAAAAAGGCAGAAAAATATAATTATGTTTCTACTTATCGTCTTCCACAAGAGGATGATAATGAAGAGAAAGAGAAGAAATATGGTCCTAAATTGCCATATTGCAAACTTAAATTAGATACTACCTATCCAGATAATAAAGTAAAAACAATTGTTTACAATGTATCAACTGATGCGAATGGTAAGAAGACACGAACTAAGATTGATGATATTGAAACGATTGATGATTTAACTAAATATATTAATTTTAATTGTCATTATAGGGCAATTATTAAGCCAGTTAAATTATGGGCACAATTAGCAAAAATTAAGGACCCAGAATATGGTTTAACATTTAAATTAGTTAAAATTGAAGTTGAGCCATCTAGTAATTTGTCTCAAAATACTAAAGAATATTTAGGTAAGGATACATTTATTGATTCTGATGATGAATCTGTTAAAGAACCAGTTAAGAAATCACAAAATAAAAAACAGGAATCAGAATCTGATGAGTCAGATGATGAACCAGTTAAGAAACCACAAAATAATAAAAAACAGGCAGAAGAGTCTGATGATTCTGATGAAGAACCAGTTGTTAAAAAGCCTCAACCAAAAGGTAAGAAACAACCTATTGAAGTAGCATCAGATGATTCTGATGAAGAACCAGTTAAGAAACCACAAGCAGTTCAAAAACCTGTGGAATCAGATGATTCTGATGAAGAACCTGTAAAGCCTCCAGTTAAAGGTAAGAAGCCACCAGTTGAAGTAGCATCAGATGATTCTGATGAAGAACAGCCAAAACTTGGTAAGAAGAAAGCAGTTAAGAAAATTGATAGTGATTCAGATGGTGAATCGGATAAAGAAAAGCCAGTTAAAGGTAAAGGAAAGAAAACTGGTAAAAAATAATTTATTTAAGAAAATATATTTAAGAGATTAATTTAATTATTATTTTATATGAATACTCAGAGACCATATAAAATAAATGAAATAGATTTTAGTAATATAGTCTATCCTAAAATGAAAGGTGATAAGAATAAAAAGATAGTTATGATTAAATATAATGAAGATAATAAATTAAGAAATTTTGTATTTCAAACACCAACATTAATTAATTTATATGAGCCACATGAATGCAATGGGTATAAGGAAATAGAAGTTGCATTAGAATCAAAAGATAAGTTAAAAATGATTAATTTCATAGATTTTTTAAATAATTTGGAGAGAAAGATTAAACAGGATGCACAAGAAAATGCTGGGTTATGGTTTGATTTAGATAATAGTACTATTAATTTACAAAAAATAATTAGGGAGTCAGATGATTTTGATAATGGAACATTAAAATTAAAGTTAATTAGTAATAAAGATTTTGAAACGGATATACAATTTAATGGATTAAAGAGTATAACACCAAAATGTGTATGTAAAATGATATTAGAATGTTATGCAATATGGATAAATAAGAATAATGATTTTGGAATATTTTTTAGACCAATATTAATATCATTTTCACCAAATAAAGATAGATATAATTATAAATTTTTAGAGGATTCAGATTCTGAAAATGAGAATGAAATGGATATTCCAGATACTGAAGTAAATACAAATAGTTTATTTTTGAAAGTTGGTAAAACTATAAATAATGATAATGATGAAACATCATCTTTATTAGAAATTAATAAAAAATATAATAATTCTGAATTTAATATGTCAGAAATTTATAATAATAGTTTAGATAAAATAAGTTTATCAAATGATTCTAGTGATAATATTTTACGAGAAGGTTTGAAAGAAACAACTTCAGATACAAATTAATTTTTAATTAATAATTATATATAAAGATTATTTTTAATAATGATTATATATAATTCAATTGTGAATACATGAAGAATTTAAATGAAGAAGTTTTAAAAAATATCCAAATAACATCACAAGAAAATATGATAATAAAGTCTTTTGAAAAGTTTTATGAAAATAAACAAAATATTAATTTATTAATATCAATAATTAATTCAAAATCAAATATATCAATTAGATTAATTGATTATTTTGTAACAAAATATTCTAGACAACATAAAATAAATTATAAATTGAATGAAGAAAATGATGAATATATTTTTAATGTTTATATTTCATATAAACAACAATTAAAAGCATATCAAAAGAAATATTTTGATCCATTTAGTAGAGGACCTAGAATACCTTATTTTTTTGATGATACATGTATAATAACAACAATAGGACAATTAAATTTTTTTAAATGGTTTATATCTAAGAAAATTTATGAATATATTTATCTAAATCATGATGTTATTGAAAATGATATGAATAAAAATAATAAAATAAATAAAATTAAAATAAAAAAAGAGAAGAAACAAAAGAAAATAGTTTCTAATTATAATAATCAAACATTAAATTATAATATTACATATAATGAAAATATTATAAAAAATAATAAAAATATTATTGTATCCTTTTCATTTTAATTCAAAAATAATAATTGAATTAAAATCTATATATATCATAAAATTGCTTGTTTTTTGGTGTTAAAAAAAATTGCTTGCTTGTTTTTTGGTGTTAAAAAAAATTGAACTTTTAATTAATTGAAATTAATTTTTAATATATAAATAAAACAAAAATGCCACCAAAGAAGAATACGTCCGTTAAAGTTAGTAAAATTTCAGATGATGAAGATAAGAAGAAAGTAAAAAATCCAGAAGAGACTGATGATAGTGATACTGAATCTAGTGAGAATGAATCAGAAGTAGAATCTGAAGAAGAAACTGAGAGTTCTTCCGATGAGTCTGATAATGAAGATAAACCAAAGACTAAGAAGAGGACTAAATTAACTCTTGAAGAGGTTATTACAAAGTTAAATGAAAATAATGAAGAAAGTCTTAAATTAGAAGAAGAAATTAATACACTTTCTACAAAACTAACTGCATTAATTAAAAAGAAATCTAGTATTGAAAAACAGAATACTAAATTTCTAAAATCATTAACTTCTATGACGAAGAATATTAAAACTACTAAAGAGAAACGTAAAGGTAATCCAGAAGGTGGCTTCAATAAGAAGAAACCAGTTCCTGCAGTTTTAATTAAATTTTTAGATTTAGATAAAAATGCAACATTAGCCAGACCTGAACTTGTTAGTGCTTTTAATACAAAATTAATTGAATTAAAATTGAAGGAAGGTAAATTTGCAAAACTTAATAAAGAAGTTGTTAAATCATTAAAATTAGATAACTCTTATATTAATAAAGAAATTGATTTTGGAGGCTTACAATCTTTGATTGCAAGTTTCTTTACAAAAGAACCTGAAGAATAATTTAATTTAATTGAAACAGTGTCATTCTAGAAGATTTTATTTTAATACTTGTATAATTATCAGTATTAATATTATAATTTATTTTAGTTAATAATTTATTATAATTTATTGTTTCTGGAATATCATGAGTTAAGAAATGTTCAAATAATAAATATTTTAATATATAATAAGAAAATGCGGGTGTTTCTTGTTTTATTAAATCATTTTTAATATCATCAATTTTATAATGGTCAATTAATATCATTGCTTGATTACGAATAAATGTTAATTCATATTCTAATAATTGTTTTATCTTAATTTCTGATACTAATGATACATAAATAATATGATAAAATATTCCTAAAAAATCAGTCCATGCTTCCCAATAACTATGTGTATCTTTATTAGATATATTTATTATTTTATCAACATGTTGATCACTCATATCAATCTCAAAATAATGAACAATTTCATGAAAAATAACTTTTTCAAACTCTTCATATCTCCATATATAAATAATATTTTTCCTAAAATCAGTATATCCAGTATTTGCATGTTCTACATCCATTACTTGATTTCTTAATGGAAATTCTTTAATTAACGGTGATAAAAATATGAACATATTTATAGTCTTCCCTCTTGTTTTTTGTTTTAAATATTCTAACATATAAATTAATATTTTCATTCTAATCAATAATTTTTTAATCTTTTTATCATCACCTTTAATAATAATATTATTATTATCCCAAGAAACTTTGACAGTTTTATATTTATTATTTAATAATTTTAATATTTCATCTTTCATAACCCAAGATGCATCTGAAAATTCTATAAAATCATCATCATATTGATTCTTAACATATTCAATACTAAATTTAATATTTGGATTAAGTTGAGCAAATGTTTTAATATGTGTTCTTTCTTTTTTTAAATTTGTTAATAAAATATTATCATCATCTAATTCATATTTATTTTCAACGAATAAATGCAAATTATTTGTAGTAAAGTCATGTAATTTTATCATATAATATAATGATAAAATTTATGAAAAATATTGTTTTAATATTTTTTGGTTATTTTCATTATTATCATAATTTAAACATAGTTTAATCCCAATATTATTAACTTTAATTAAGAATCCATCCCTACTTGGAACCCAGTTGTCAATATTTATATTATTATTATTTCCAAAATTTAAATTAATATTTATTCCATATATCATTTCATATAATGTCATTTCTTGTTCAACTATTATAATATCATTTTGCCAATATGTATTTTTTGGTAATTTTAACTTTATAATTAAATTTCCATAATTTCCATTTAACATATCTCCCCCTCCTATAAATATTATATATGGTTTATTTAAATTAAATATAAATGTTGTTATAACATCTTCATCATCTATATTTCTTTTTATTTTTATTTTTTTTAAACTATTACTATTAATATCTCCTATTTTAATATTAATATCTAAAACTATATCTAAATTATTTGGTTTTTGTAATGATATTGGTAAATCATTAAAATATTCTGCACATTTATTATCAAAAATAGTACTATCACTTTCAGAACAGTCAATAATATTATTATAATTTTTCTTTGGAACTATTCCCTTTTTAAAAAATTCAAATATTTCACCAACATTTAACATTTTAAAAAAATTAATAAAATTATTTTGTAGATATTCTATATCATTTTTATTTAATTTTATATTATATTTTTCTAATTCTTTCATTGATATATTATCTCTTATTATTCTTTCTAATATATCAATAAAATTAACTTTTTCTTTCATTCCCATTTTATGATATTCTTGTCTAGTATTTGGATTTATTAATATTTCATATGCAGATTGTATTTTTTGATACATTGTGGAATCATTATTATTTTTATCAGGATGATAAATTTTTATTAATCTAATATATGATTTTTTAATTTCACTCTCTGACGCATTAGGTTTTAATTCTAATATCTCGTATAAGTCCATAAATAATATAATAAATTTTTTATTCTTTATAATATAAATATGCAAAATAATATTTTTTTCAAAATTAAAAAAGATAAATTCAATCCTGATGTTGAAAATTTATTAAATAATAAAAAAAATGATAGAGAAGTTACTAAATATGATTTGCATAAATCAATTTATAATCCTATAACAGGTGTTGTCCCTGATTATATTAAAACTCAAAATGATTTAGCATTAGAAAAAGATAAATCATTATCAGATTCAGAAATTAGACGTTTAATATTAGAAAAAGAAAAAGATAGGAAAATACAAGATGAATTATATAAACCTATTAAAACAAAAATGGTTATGGAGGAAACAGAACCAGAAGATAAATATAATGTTAAGATAAATTATTTAGAAACGTATGAACAGATGAAAAATAATTCAAAACAAATTAAGAAGAATAATAATAATTTAAATGATATTATGAAAAGTATGAAAGATTTAGGAATAATTAAAGATTAAAGAATAGTTTAATTTTATTAAAAATTAAAATCTTAATAAAATTAAATGGATTCTAATATTAATCAATATTATTCTAATATTGATAAAAATATATTAAATAATTTATGTCAAAATGAAAATACAAAATCATTATTATTCCTTTCTTCAATATCTAATTTAAACATATTTAATAAAAATAATCAAATTAAAAGTAAAAAAAAAATTTTAAAAAATTGTGAATCAATAAAAAAAAAATATATAAAAACATCATCAGTTATGTTATCTAATCTTTCTAAACTAAATATAACAGATGCACATAAAATAAATAATATTTATGATGATTTAAAATATAAAATTAATAATATTGATGAAATTATAAAAACAGTTGATAATATTAGTGACACAAATACTAGAATAATTGAATGTTATAGTAATTGTTAATTATTTTGAATATTGATTTAAAAAGTCTAATATATTATCTTCATTTCTAGAATTTTCATATTTAACAACACTATTTTTATTAACTAAAAATAATGTTGGAAATCCTGTAATATTCATCTTATATTCTTTTTTAATTTTACCAACATCTGGTTCATTATGTAATACAAAATTATATTTATTGCTATATTTCTTAGACATTTCTTCCCATAATGGTAAAAAGTTTTTACAATGACCACACCAATCCGCTTTAACTAAATGAAGTGAAACTTTATCATTATTTCCACCTGTCATTTCATATTTATTTCTTAATTTTAAATATTTATTTTTATATTTTAAATATTTAATTCTGAATTCATCTTCATCACCCATATATATATTTACACATAGACTTTTTATTTTATCTATATTAAATTATATAATGTACCAAAATATTATTTTCCTATTTTTAATTTTATTATTATTTATTGATGATATTTATTTAATAATATCTAATATTATGTTATTAATACTAGTAATTCTTGTAGTATTAATATTTTACAAGTTTTATAATTCCAAAAAAACTAAAAAATTTATTACAAATAAATTAGAAAATAATAATATTTTTAACATTATTAATACAGCAAAAATTAATAAAAATTTATTAAATAAAAATAGATTTAGTAATAAAAATCTATATTCATAAAAAAATTGAAAATTTTTTATTATATTATTTTATAATTATATTTTTTATAACCTTGGCTTAGACTTGCAACAAAACACAACACAAATGGCAACTATGAATACTGTTGAATACTGTCGTATTACACCATTTGAAATATGTCAACTTCTTATTATTAAAACAAAAATTTATAATCAAACTGATAAATTAGAAGATGAAAGAAAAACATATATTGACTCTATTAACGAATTAATAATACATTTACCAGAATCAGAAATTATTAAACTATTTGTTAAACAAATGAATAAAAATAGACTTTACAGAAATTATTTATTATTACACGTTATTCGTATTAACTATAAAAGTTATGATTCTTTAGTGGATAATAGCTCCATTCCTGCTGTTGTACAAACTACTAGTTCAATTCCTGTTGTTGTGCAAACTACTAGTTCAATTCCTGTTGTTGTGCAAACTACTAGTTCAATATCTGTTGTTGTGCAAACTACTAGTTCAATATCTGATGCTTTGTCAGAAAGAAATAGTAGATTTGTTTTTAATAAATCAGAAGGAAAAGTATTAATTCAATTAAATAGTGAATGGAATCTAGAATTGTTAAAATCATCAAGAAAAGGATTAATCACATGGGGACGTCATTATACAGAATCAAATAGAAAACAATATAATCAGGAATCTTTACCAGCAAGTGAAAATCAACATTTTATTTTGGGTTTAATTGGATTGTATAATGGATGTACTTTAAAATTGTCTGGTAATAATATTATTGTGTCTAATACTAATAGAACCTATAATCAAAATATGTTATTATCTACTTTTAGTAATCCGATATTGTTTGAGAAGAATATCAAACATGAAATATCAACTCATGTACATATTTTTATTGATATATCAAATATTATGGGTTCAGCACAATATGATGTAAACGGTAATCATAACCCTAATATTAGATTGAATTTTGAAAAATTACATGAATTAGTATTGGGAATTAGAAATCCAAAAACATTAGTGTTAAGAGGGTCTACTGTTAATGATAATCAAGCACTAGTTAAAGGATGGGAATATTTAGGTTATAATGTTCAAGTTGAGAAACGTAATGGTGGCAATGAACATTTTGTAGATTCCGCACTAGTATCAGAAATTCAAAGAATATTACTTCGTAAACAAAATAAGGAACAAGAAGAGTTAATGATGTCTGGTGAATTAAGTAAAAAGATTATTCTACTTTCTGGCGATGGTAATCTTAATAAAGGAGAATCTAACTTTCGTGATGCTATTTTTGCTGCATTAGATAAAAACTGGGATGTTGAAATCTGGTGTTGGGAAAGGTCGTGTAGTATTATTTATCAAAATCTCGCAAGAGGAAAGGTTAAAGGTAGAACATTGACAAAAGAACAATTATCTAAATTTAAACTAGTATATTTGGATAATTACAGAGAATCAATTACATTTATTAAATCATAAATCTTAAGATTTTATGAAACTAATTATATATTTATATAATTCGTTTGAAAATTCTTTTATAGTTAATAATAAATGCTCACCTTTTGGTATTATTATTAATTCTTTTTTATTATCATTGATTTTATTTATAATATCACTAGAACCATTATGACACGTTATTACATCATTATCACCATGTAATATTAATAATGGTTTCTTAAATTTATGTATATTATTTGGTAACCATAAATTTATTTTATACATTTCTCTAATTGTTGCTAATCTATGACTTGTATTCCATGAATAATAATTTTTCTTTTTAGCGATAATATATTCTTCACTTTTTAAACTATTCAATAATGGTTTTTCATGACTTTTTATTGTTAATCTTGGAAATAAATAACTAAAAACATATAATAATATTACAATAAATTTATTAGGTAATAAATGTTTATGAATTTTATATAATGGACTTAATAAAATAACTCCTTTTATATTATCACAATTATTATTTATTATACAATATTTTAATGCAACAGCACCACCCATAGATTCTGCTAATAAATATATTGGTAAATATGGATGTTTTTTCTCTAAAAAAATTAATACATTTTTTAAATCTTCTAATAAATCATCAAAATTATTTATTAAACATTTTATACCTTCACTTTTTCCATGACCATGAAATTCAAATCCATATGAAATATATCCATTTGAATAAAATATATCATCTCTATAATTAAATTCATTTGGTGTATTATATATATGTTGAAAATGAGAACCTAGACCATGAATATGTAATATTATACCTAATGGATTATAACTAGTTTTGCCTTGAATAATATTTATTTTACCAAATTTAGATTTAATAAAATATTCTTTCATTATTATAAAATAACATAAAAAGAAATTTATAAAATATTTAATATGAAAGGTTTAGTTAACATTGGTAATACATGTTATATGAATGCAGCATTACAAATGTTAGTTCAAAATGTTGAATTATGTAATTTAATTTTACATTTTTCTGATAAATCTGAAATATTAGGAGAAATTAAAAATTTTATATTAGCCTATTATTTAAATGATCCAAATCCAGTTAATCCAATGAATATTAAAAGATTGGTAGAAAGTAAGAATGATATTTTTAATGGATTTGGACAACAAGATTCATCTGAATTTATTATATATTTTTTAGATTTAATTTATGAAGAAATTAATAAAATTGATAAAAATATTAATTCGATGTTTATGATTTCATTTGATAAAAATATTAAATGTAAATTATTAAAATGTTTAGAAGTATCAAATACTAAAGAAAAAAATAACTTTTTATTATTAGATTTAATTCCTGAAGCAAAAACATTAGATGATATTTATAGACATTTTAAATCAAGTATAACTTTAGAAAATGAAAATATGTATTTTTGTGAAAAATGTAATGATAGACGTATTGCATCATCAAAAACATCAGTTGAATCATGGTCAAAACATTTATTTATTTGGTTGAAAAGATTTAATCAAAATAATAATTATTTATCTAAAAATAATACACCTATTGAAATACCATTAAAATGGAGACATGATTATGAATTACATGGTGCAATTATACATCATGGTGATTTACATGGTGGACATTATATGTATATATCTAAATTAAATGATAAATGGATTTTATGTAATGATTCATCTTTATTTGAATTAACCATAGAACAATTTAATGAATTATTAAAATGTGCATATTGGTTATATTATAAAAAAAATTGATAATTTAATATTATAATATAATATGATATAATATTAGAAAAAATGTCAATTATTTTCCAATTGCGAGATACATTAAATAATATTTATGGAACTAGATTAGTTGATAATTTTACAGATCCAATTAATTATGGCTCAATTTGTGGATTATTATATTCATTGGGTATTAATGAATTATTATTGGTTACACTACAAATTGAAATTGCTAATTTAACTTTATTAAGTATTAATGAAAAACAAAAAATAGAAGTTGGAAATGATATTAAATATATTGAAAAAACACAGCCTTCAAAAATTGAATATGTAAATAAAAATATTAAAGATATTGATAATGATATTATTTTGTATAAAAATAATATAATTGTGATAAATATTATTTCAGAAAGTAAAGATATTATTGAAATGATTAAAATAAGTATTGAAGAAAAAGAACAAGTTGAGAAAGTAGAATTTATTGATAGTGAAACATTCTTATCTGAATCTAGAGAAGGAATGCCACCATTAATAAATTCTGAAGAAAATGATGATAAATTAGTTAATAAAATTCATCAAGAAATTGATAAAATTGAAATGGCTAGTAAATATAGTTTTAATAATGAGGAACAAGAAGTATTAGATGAATTAATTTTAAATGAACCATTGACAAATACGAAAGATGATGAAGAAGTTGATCTAATTTCTAAAGAAGTTATTCAGGGAATAAATGAAAAATCTATAGAATTATTTGCAGATGAAGATTTTAGAAATTTAATTAAAATTTATAAAACAAAACCAGAATTATTTAGTATTTTTAATCAATATATTCAACAAACAGGCGTTGATGAATCAATATTATGTGTTTCTGATATTAATGAGGATAAAGAATATTATGAATCACTTGTTAAAGAAATTGAAAGTTTAAATTTAGGTGTATCTAAAAAAGTGATTTATAATAGATTAATCAAGTTTAAAGGTCATTTAAATCTTGTTGTTAGGTCATTATTATTTTAGAAAAACAATATAAAAACATATTTAATTTATTAATTATAAATGAAACAATCAATAAATAATAAAGAAACTAAAATTAATACATACAAAGAAAACAAAGGAAATTGGGAATATTCTTTTTTCCAAAAGAAATTTGAACCAAATGAAGAGGCAAATATTAAATTATTATTATGTCCAGATGCAGGATTTAATCCAGCATTAATTCATACATATATAAATAATACATTATCAAAAGAAGAATTAATAGTAGAGAAAAAGAAGAATAATATTAAGTTAAGTAAAACAGAAGATATGATATATAAAAATTATATTGAGAAGAAAAATAAATTAATAAATGATGAATTATTAGCAATAAAAATCCAAGGTTTAAATGCTAAACCAGAAACTAAAATAGGTAAAACAGCATTATTATTAAAAACATTGAATTATTTTTTAGAGAAAGATAATAATGAAGCAATTGCAAATATTTATCTAAAATTAATGGAAGATAATTATGATATAACAGATGAATTAAGAAAAGAATATGAAAATGATATTAATAAGATGAATAAAATAGTGAAAGAATTAGATATAATAGAATTACAATTTTGTAAATTTTATGGTCAAATGCCGCCATTAAATATTAAAGGATTTAAGAAATTAGATGAATGGCAAATTAATGTTATTAATAATATAGATAATAATATTTCAACAATTATAAATGCACCAACATCAGCGGGTAAATCAGTGTTATCAGGATATGTAGTTAATAAAGGTAAATGTTTATTTGTAGTACCAACAAATGCTTTAGCATGGCAAATGTCAGCATATATTGGAAAAATTATTAATCAAAATGTTCCAATATTGACAAATACATATCAATCAAATCCATCAAGAGATGAAATGATTAATATAATTAATACATCATCAGCATTAGTTGGAACAGCAAATGCTATATTAGATTATTTACCATTAATTAATATTAATTTTAAATGGGTTATATTTGATGAGGTTCATATGATAGGAAAACAAGAAGGTATGGATATGGAACCATTATTAAAAGTTTTAAAGAATATACCAATATTAGCACTATCAGCAACAATAAATAATACAGATGAAATAGTTGAATGGATGAGAAATATATCACCAGAACAAAGAATAGAAAAAGTAATATGTTCAAAAAGATTTTTTAATTTACAGAGATATAATTATGATGTTTTGAATAATGAATTAGTATTTTTACATCCATTAAGTTTAATTGAGGAATATCAAATTAAAGATAAATCAATATTAAATAAAAATCTACAACCAACACCAATTGATATATGGGATTTATCAATTAAATTAAAAGATAATTTTGATTTAGGGGATTTAGAACCACATAAATATTTTGATAGAGAAGTAAGGATAGAATTAAATGATGCAAATGTTTATTTTTATAAATTATTAGAATTTATTGTATTAAAATATGAAACAAATAATGAAAAAATTATAAAAATTATAAATTCATATAAATTAGATAAATTAGAAATAAATAATCCAGACTTGTTAAAACTAGTATTTAAATTAAAAGAAAATAATAAATTACCAGCAATTATATTTCAAAATGATACATTATCATGTTTAAATTTAGCAAGAGATTTTGCGAAGAAAGTTGATCAAGAAGAAGATAAAAAATATCCAACATTATTTCAAGATAGATTAAAATTAATTAAATTAGCAAAAAGAATGGACAAACATGTTAAAGAAGATAAAGAAGATAATGCAAAGAAAGAATTAAAACAAATAATGGGAACATTAAAATTAAAGAAAGATGGATATGGTCAATCTTCCATATCAATAGTTAAACAAAATGTAATAGAAACAGTTCCTTTACAAGAACCACATTCTGATTTTAATTTTAATGATAATCAATATTTTTCAGAATCAACAGTTGAAGGATGGGTTTCATTATTAAAGAAGTATTTTCCAAATACAGGTGAATATTATCATTATATTATAAAATTATTATGGCGTGGTATTGGTATTTATGCAAATGGATTACCAGAACCATATTTAAGATTGGTTCAAACATTAGCATCGCAAAAGAAATTAGCAATAGTTTTTAGTGATAAATCGTTAGTATTTGGTGTATCTATGCCATTTAGAAGTGTTATAATTATAAAAGAAGATAATGAAATTGATTCAATGTTATATCATCAAATGTCTGGTCGTGCTGGGAGACGTGGATTAGATAAAGAAGGAAATGTAATATTTGCAGGTTATTCATGGGATAAAATTAAAGAATTATCAATTAGTGAGTCTCCAAATATTATAGGTTATAATAATAATATATATAATATTGATTCGGCAGTAGAATTATCAAAAAATAATAATAGTTTAAATTGGGATAATATCAATAAAAATTTCTTAGATGCAAGAAATAGTTATATTATAATTAAAAATATTAATAAAAATGATGATTATAATTTTCTGTATATGAATTGGAAATTAAGAAATAGTAATGATTGTATTATTATTTCATTATTAATACCTTATTTAAAACAAGGTTTTAGTAATAAAGACCACGAAAATGAATTAAATCAAATACAATTAGCACATTTCTTATGTTCATTTATATCAATTGAAGAGTCAAAAGATAATATATTAGAAACACCATCAATGTTATCAAATGCACCATTTTATAATATAAAGCCAAAATTAATAGAGTTAAATATAATTATTCCGAATAATATATCAAATAAATTATTTATTTCTATTCAGAATAATAAACTAATAGAAGAAACTGATAAATTAAGAAATGATTTAACAGAATTAAGTGATAAGATTAAAAATATTCAACATTATTGTTATCATACAAAAAATGTTGGATTAACAAAAATATTAGGAAAATTATTAACAAGAATTTGGTGGATTCATCATACTAGTTCTCCAATTATGAAACCATTAACTGTTTATGAGAATTAATTTTCATTAATTTTGAATCTATTATTCATCATTTCATCATATTTATTATTAGCATTAATTATTTCATTAATTCTAACACTAGGTGCTTTCATTATTAAATTTGTATATTTACCATTATTATTTTTAAAAAACTCATCAGAATTTATTCTAGTATTTGGATTACTTAAAATTAATCCCATAATTTCTCCTGTAAAATTATCAACAGACTCAATATAATTTCTTATTTCTTCTGATTTGCGATTATCAGTATATAATTGTGATATTGCTGTTAAATAAGATATTAAAAAATTAATTAACATTATAGTTATATCTGAAACTCTTTGAAATGTTCTATCATTACTAATCCATATTTTACTACCAGAAAAAATACCTAAAACAGAAGATAATATTATTGTTCCTAATAATAGATTCTTAGAAGTCCTTTCATTTTTCTCAGTTATATATTGATAAATAAAACTTTGTGTTCTTAATGATTCTAACCATCTATCTAATGTTATTCTAGAAGTTTCATCCCAACCATTAATTGATTTTTCTATTATATTTTTAACAGAATCTTTATGAATAATTTTATTATGTATTGGTTCTTCTTCATTATTATTTATTATTGGGTCTTTAATTTTAATAATAGGGATAACAGATATTGTTTCTTTAATTGTTGGATTTTCAATATCACTACATTCTGTATCATTTGAATTTACAGAATCATTTGTTTCGTCATCATTGTTAATAATATATTTATTTAAATTATTATTAATATGCATTAAATATTGAAAGAAAATATTTTTTATTTTTAACTAACTTATTATCAATTTTAACAGGAATTATTCTAGGTATTTCATTATTTGGTTTATGTTCTTCTTGAAAAACTGGTTTCATTTGAAAACTCATTGCAGTACAACTTGTTAATCTAGAATTATCTTCAATCTCTTTAATTTGTTCATAATAATTTTTTATTATATTATCTTCAATTTCCATAATACTTCTTTTATCATTTTCAAAATCAATTCTTCTTTTTTCTTCAGTTTCCATAATATTTTTCATATTATTATCAAATTCATTGCGTCTTTTTTCTTCAATTTCCATTTCAATTCTAATTCTTTCTTCGTATTCTTTTATTCTTAATTCTTCTTCTTCCATTTCTTTATTAAATAATTCTTTAAAAATTTTATTTCTTTCATATTCATCATTAATCATTTTTATATTATTTATATTAAGAAAAATATAAATTATAATATAAATGAATAAAATATATGGTGCGATTGGCTATACTATATTAAAAAATAATAAAACTGGGAAAAATATTATTGTTTTTTCTGATATGCATGATAAAATGAATCAATGTAATAAAACTATAAATATTGACGAATGGCTAAAAAATAAATTTAAAACTAGTAAAATATTATTAGAGGAAGTTCCTCGTGATGGTGTTAAATTGAAAGAATTATGGGGGTCATCAACACATACACAATTATTAAAAAATTTATTTTTAAAAAATCCAGATAAAATAGTTGGTGTTGATATTAGACCATATTTAATACCATTTTCATGGGAACTTATTGAAGAAGGATATGGTAATAGTCAAGAATATGATATAACATTAAGAGAATATTTATTTGGTATAGATAATTTATTAAGTGTTGATAATGATTATTTATCAAAGAATTTAAAGTCATATAATATTAATATAATGTTTGGAAAGAAAATAGGTTATCATTTTATTAAATTAAAAGAGAAATTTGCAACTTATGTTAATAGATATAAAAAATATTTAAATTATAAAATTAAAGATATTATTCCTATAAATAAAACTATATTAAATAAAATAGATTATTATTTAGATAAATTAATGGAATGGTATATATGTGTTGTTATTTATGAAAATAAAAAACATTCAATTGTATTACATACTGGTTTAATGCATTCATCAAAAGTTATTTATCTATTGGAAATATTATATAATTATACTAAAACTAAAGAATATGGTGTTAATAAAGTATCAATGAATGTATTTGAAAATAGTGATAGTTTAGATGGATGCATGCATCTTGCAGAAAATGATAATAAACTTTTTGGATAAAAAATCATTATTAAATAAAAATTTCTAAATATTTAATAATGAATAATAAATATATTTTTAATGAAAATGAATATAATTCTAATGATGGTATGATTACTACTATATGGGGTCCTCCTTTATGGCATGTATTACATACAATTAGTTTTAATTATCCTATAAATCCTACTGATGAACAAAGAAAACATTATTATAAATTTTATAAAAATTTACAAAATATATTACCATGTAAATTATGTCGTGATAACTTAAAAAAAAATTTATTAAAAATGCCATTAACTGTAAGTGCATTTAAAAATAGAGAATCATTAAGTAAATATGTTTATTTATTACATGAAACTGTAAATCAAATGTTGGGTAAAATATCTGGTTTAAGTTATGAAGATGTTCGTGATAGATATGAATTATTTAGGTCTAGATGTGTTTTAGATCCAAGAGAAAGGGAAAAACATCCAAAAATAGAGTCAGGATGTACTGAGCCATTATATGGTATTAAATCAAAATGTGTATTAAATATTGTACCAAGAGATAAGAAAACTAGTTCTTTTAAATTAGATCCAAAATGTATATTATCAAAAGGAGGAAAATGTAAAAATCCTAAATCTATTAAAATAAAAAAAAAATAAATAATTTTCTATTATTTTATAATGAGTAAAAATATAGCATTAATTAATAGCACTATTTTAAAACAATCAATTAATACATTCAATAATGATTTATTAATTAATGGTAATATGTTAATTAATAATAATTTATATGTTAATGGAAACACTGTTTTATTAAATTTAAATGTATCTAATAATGTTGAATTTAATAATTTAAATATTAAAAATAATGTAATTATTTCAAATTCTAATATTAATAATTTAAAAATTAATAATAATGTTGTTATTAATAATGAAATTGTTTCAAATTCTAATATTAATAATTTAAAAGTTAATAATGTCGTTATTAATAAAGATATAACAATTAAAAATAATACTACAATTTATGGAAATTTATTTGCAAATGATATAATTATTAATAATTTAAAATTAAATGGTGAAATTGATAATGATCTTGTTATAAATGGTGATATTATTAGTAATAATTCTGAATTTAATACTATTAACATTAATAATGAATTATTTATTGATAATAATATTAATATTAATAAAAATAATATTAATTTAATTTCTAATAATATTAAACTTGATGCACAAACTATAATTATTGGTAATAATTCTTCAAATATTGTCTTTCTAGGAAAAACTAATTTAAATATGTCTGGTAATAATTTATTTAATCCATTTACTGATTTTACAATTTATGGTAATATTATAAGTAATGATTTAATTATTTATAATAATGCTTTTGTAAATGGTTCTATCAAAGTTATTGGTAATGTTAATTCTAATTTAAATATTGATAAGAATTGTTATATAAAAGGTAATGAATTTATTAATGGGAGTTTAACTGTCAATCAAGATGAACTTGTTGGTGGTAAATTAACTGTTTTACAAGATGAAATTATAAAAGGGTCTTTATCAGTTTATAATGATGCATCTATAAATGGTAATGAAACAATTAATGGAAATTTATCTTTGAAAGGATTTATTACAAGTGATATTATTATAAATGGAAATGAAAGAGTTAATGGCTCTCTAATGGTTCAAAATGGAATTAGTGGAAGAAATAATTCATTAATTATAAATTCTAGTCAAACAATTAATGGTGATTTAATTATTACTGGTAATATTAGTCAAAATTTAAGATTAAATCAAGGTTTAATTATTAATTCTGACCAAACTGTTAATGGTAATATCTATCTTAGAGGTGGTTTTGAATGTGATGTTAGAATAAATGGAAATGTTAATGTTAGTGGAGATATAACAATTAGAAAAAATATTATTTCTGATATTAAAATTTATGGTAATGAAACAGTATATGGTGATGTTAATATTATTGGTAATATACTAAATACTATTAATATTAATGGTAAAGTTAATATTAATAATGATGTTGTAATAACTAGGAACTTGAAAACTGGCTCTCTATCTTTTTATGATGAAAGTATTCAAGATACTGCATACACATTTCCATCAACTATTACTAATGACTATTATAATCCATCTAAAATTTCAATTAATAATAGAGGACAGATTACTAATATAATTAGTAGTAATCAATTATTAGATGGTAATTATACTAATACTAATATTATTGTATCAAATGGAACAATTACATCAGTATCATCAGGACTTGAAAAAATAAATCCAATATTTAGTGGAAATACTACAATTAATGGTAATATGAATGTTTCAAATAATTTACGAGTATCTGGTATGTCTAATATAGATTCATTATCTATTAATTCTAATAAATATATTAAACAACAAGGATTTGGTATTTATAAAATATTCAATAATAAAGGAACAACTACTTATTTCATTTCATGGAGTGATGTTGGTATTGTTTATAATCAATCTATTGAATATGTTATAACATGTACTGTCAATCTTGATAAACCACCAAATAATTCATTCATGGTATCATATTTATTTACTCCCGTTATTTTATATTATACTAATTCACAAATAGCTATTGTTATTAATACAACTTATTTAGTTGCTACTAATATGAAATTAAATATAAATGTTATTGGTTATTAACACCATATTTTTGTATTAAATCATTAACTAAAGTTATATACTCTACTTCTGCATCATATTGTTCCATTCCTTTATATTTTCTCCAACCCTCCCACTTTCTTACATTTATATATTCATAAAATGCTGGTTTTTCATTATTATTATCTCCAAATTTTGCTTGTTTATATAAACTATATAATTCTATACCTTCGTCGTCTGTTGGTCTTGATGCTAGTTTCATAACAATATTTGCTGCTATTAAAAACTCTTCTGAATTAGTATTCATGATATTTTTAAATTAAAAATAAATTTTTAAATAGATTTTTAATTTAATATTTTTAATCTTTTGATGTATTTCATTAATATTCAATATTTTCAATCTTTTGATGTATTTCATTAATATTCAATATTTTCAATCTTTTGATGTATTTCATTTATTTCTGAATTTGTTAAATTATGAATCTTTGTCTTATCATCTTCATCCATTTGTATTTCTTCAAAATTCATATCAATCATTTGTTTTTGTGGATGTATTATTCTTGGTTTTGTCATTTTATTTTCATTTTCTTTAATCAAAGTTCCAGAAACTAAAATTTTATTTCCATTTATATCATTTATAAAATATTCTTTGGTTGCATTTACATTATTTTCTGGTTCTTTCTTATTCATAACCATAGCTGCATCTTTCTTATTCATAACCATAGCTGTATCTTTCTTAATATCATTATTAATTTTATTATACATAAAATATATAATACCACCAATAACAATAACTGCTAAAAAAATATAAATATACATACTATTACCACTAAATAAACTTGTTGTAATATTTAAATCTGGCATTTTTATACTATCTGTTTTTGTTGGTATAACATCACCACCTGAAACTATTGATGAATCTTCCATATAATAAAACCAAGATAAAAAAACAATATTTTAAACTCACTATAAAAATATTTTTATTTATAATTTGTATAATGAAATGTTTAATTTTATTATTAGGTGAAAGTTTTAGAACTGGAACTCAAAATTCTAGAATTCGTGGTAATCCTGATTCATATTCTGCACAAATTGATGCTTGTAATAATCATTTAAACTTCTTTTATTTCCTAGAAAAAATATATAATATTGATGTATCATTGCATATAACAACATATAATACAGTTTATAATGACCAATTATTTAATATATATAAAAATTATTTAACAAGTTATTCAATTTTAAATGAACCTGATGGTGTAGGACTTCATAATTTATATTATAAATCATTATGTGATATTAAAAATATTGATGAATATGATTTCATTTTCTATTTTAGAATTGATATTTTTCTAAAACCATATTTCTTTGATATATTTAATCCTTTCTGGAAAACTATTCATTTTAATTTTCCAATGTCTATTAAAGAAAATGGTCATGTTATTATTGATGAACCACGTGTTAGTGATATTATGATATTTATTCCAAGGAAATATTATAGTTATTTAGATAAATTTTATTTATATCATTCTTGTTGGTTTATATTGATAAATAAAACTGATTTAAATTCTGATGATTTAGATTTTATGATTGATACTTTTCATGATTCTGATTCTTTTAAAGATTATAATCCATTATATTATATTATTAATAGACCTATTGAAATGAATTTCTTTTCTTTTGGTTATAGATTTAATAAAACAGATTTTTATGATAATATTAAACAACTTATTAATAATAATCCTGATATACAAACTACTAAACAAAATTTAATAAATGATTTTGATTATAGAAATAATTTATATTTATTTGATAAATCATTTATTAAATTTCAAGAAACTATTAAAAATATTTGATAAACTCTTCTTTTATTAATTCTGTTAATTCATATTTATATATTATTCCTTCATTTGGTTCATATATATTTATTATATCTTTATTACTTAATATAGCCTTTATTATAATCTCTATTAAAATTATATTATTTATTTCTCCTATTTCAATTATATTATTATAATCATACATATCAATATAACAATATTTATTATAATTATGATTATAACATATTCCCCCATTTTTTAAATCATTAAAATATGTATATATATTTATTTTATTATTTTTAATCTTATCCTCATAATTTAATAAAAATTTTGGTATTTTTTTATTATAATATCCAATTATTATTTTTATTATATTAATATTATCATCTTCTATCTTGTCTATATTTATTTTGTCAAATTCTATCTTATCTATATTTATTATATTTTTCTTCTCTATTTTTTTTATTAATTTATCTATTGGTTTATACTTTTTTTCTATATATGATTCCAATGAATGAGTTTGAAATGGTAAATAAATACATTTTGGTATCAATTTAAATTCATATAACTCATCATATATAAATACATTCTTTTCATAATATTGTCTAGTAACTATCTCATATATATCACTAAAATCAGGTGTTTCTATATACATATTTATATAATTATCATCCATATATGTTATTCCTATCTTATTTATAATATTACCTTTTCTTTCTAGTGTTCTCTTAAAATCTATTATATCCTTTTTAATTTCATCATTTATATTTATCAATTTATTATTTATTTCATCTTTTATAAATTTTGGTATTGTCTCTATAATATTTGATTTATTATATTCTCTACTTATCAATATTTGTGGTTCCCTTTGTAATAAACTAATATTTGTTATTTTATAATCACTTTTTATATCTACTTGTTCTTTCTTAAATGGTATATATCCAATTTTATCATCATTTATTGTATATGCACCTATTGCTTCTTTATTGATTCTATTGTTTGGATTTTCTTTTAATATTATTTTATCCCCTATTTTTAACTTTTTTATATTTTCAGCAAATGTTAATAATCCTGTTATTTTAATTGTTTGCATTATATTGTTTCAATAATTAATATCTCTTTAATAAAAAATATTATGTAATTTAATGAATAAATATTACAATAAATATTTAAAATATAAAAATAAATATGAATTATTAAAAATACAAATAGGTGGTCATACTTGTCCATCACATGGATTTAATCAATTTAAAGGTGAATGTGGTAATAATGCTGTTTTGATGATAGCATTATTTTCTGATTTTGGAACATCTACTGAAAATCTATTCCAAAATAAATTATTAGAAACTAAACAAAATGATGATATGCAATTAATTGGAAATGATATAACACCAGAACAACCATTATTTTTATTACCAATTAATTTTGATTATATAGATTCTGATTTAAAAATTTTGAGAGAAAAAGTAAAAAAAATATTATATTATGTTAATACACGATTAAAAAATAATTTAAATGATGAAAAAATAACAGAAATAATTGCCCCTAAATATGATCATGAAATTATTGATTCTATTACACAACACTCTCAATATTTAACTCATACTAAAACTACTGTTAAATTAGATACTCCTGAATCAATGAGAACATTTAGTTTAAAAAGATCGGATAGTATTATATGTTCATTTGAAAATATTTTTGAAATTATAGAAATTGGGAATTATAATAATTTAATAAAAAGAACTGAAAGAGATTTTAATAGTCATGGCTATTATCATTATCAAGTTTTATTTTTGTTAAATATATTAAATTATAGTTTATTAAATCATGAACTAAAACAATTTATAAATTTAAAATTATTTTATAAAGATAAATTTATTAACATCAATTCAACTATAAATAAAAATAATATATTAGGTATTTATATTAGTTTAAAGCCAATAGATGATAATGATACTATCACTCGTGGACATGCTGTATGTTTATTTAGATGTGGTAGTAAAGAATATATATATGATACAAATGGAATTAATAAACTTGTAAAACCATATGATATAACTTTTGAATCATATGATTGGATTGATAATTTTTTTAATCATTTTAAGTCTGATTCAACATCTAATGATTGGAATGAATATATAAAAATATTAAATCAACATATTGTTTTTCAGAATTATAAAAAATCGTATTTAAATAGTATAATTGTTATGTATAAAGAAACATATGTAAATGAATCTGATTATATAAGTAAATATGATTTAAATTTATTGATTGATGGTAATTTCACATCTCAAAGATATTATAATATTTATCTAAATCAAAAAATAGATACTAAGGAACTTCTATTGATGAAAATAATATTTAAAAATAATATTGAATTATTAGAATTATATTTAAGAAAAATTAATGCAACTTTTTATTCACCTATTGTAGTTGAAGGCATAACATATAATAGAAATTATATACAACTTATTTCTGAAAGTAATTACTGTACTCACCAATTTTTAGAACAAATTTTAGATAAAATGAAAATAATTTATAAAGATGATTTTGATACTTATTTTGATTTGGCAACTAATGATACTAGAAGAAGATTATTAACACTTGTTGTTATTAGCAATAATTTAGAAAAAGTTAAAATATTAGTGGATAAATTTGGAGCAAGAATTGATATAATAGATTTTTTTGGTAAAATACCATTATATTATGCATGTAGATATAATTGTGTTGATATTATTAAATATTTATTAACAAAAATATCTACTGAAAATGATCTTTCAAAAATGGATAAAAAAGCAAAAAAAATACATCAAATTAATTATGATTATGAGTTAAAAGATATAGATGAAAAACATGAAATATTAAGGTCTCCATTATATTATCTTTGTATTAATAATAATATAGAATTAGCTGAACATTTTATAAATTTAGGATATAAATTATATGATAATGATTTTGAATATAAACTATATAATGATGATATTAATTTTGAAATTGATAAATATGGTAATACATTATTACATTTAATAAAGTCTTCTGAATTAATAAAGATGTTATTTATGAAAGAATTAATTATTTATAAAAATAAAATAAATTATCTTGGTATGACACCACTTGTATATATGGCTTATTTAAATGATTTCGATAGATTTAAAATATTTTTTGAAAATAATTGTGATAGATATATACGAGATTATAATGATCATGATGAATTATATTATATTAGTATTAATAAAGATAATTTTAAATTTGTAGAATTATTACCAGAAGAAGATAAAATAATAATAAAAAGACTGAGAAAATCATATATAGAAAAAAAGAAAAGTTCAGGCTTAGGCTTTGGTTTAGGCTTAGGTTTAGGTTTTGATTATGATGATGATTTATTAACACAACCATTTCATCATTTTCACAAGTCAAATTCACAAATAGATGATGATTTGGAATTTAGTGATTTTGAAGATTATCCTTAAAAATATTTAAAGATATCTTAATAATTTTAAAAATATATATGAAAAATAATTTAATTATTTTCTTAACACATCATTTCAATGATATTTTCCTAAATACATTAAAAAAAATTAATAATACTTATACTGATAGTGATGTTATAGTATTATTTGATAATGATAAAAATTATGATATAACAATTAATGATATATTACCTAATATTAAAATATTTAAAATTAATAGAATTCAAACTTCTTATGATAGATTAGGACATTCTATGTATATTAATTTTTTTAGAAATAATCAACAATTATTAAATCAATATAAATATTTCTGGATTATTGAAAATGATGTTTATTTCCCCGAGAATTTAAAAATATTTATTGATAAACATTCAATATATAATTATGATTTATTAGTTCCTGAATATGGATGTCGTGATGTTTCTTGGGGATGGATTCAATCATTATATGGATTTAAGAAAACATTTGATATTGGTGTCTTAGCCGTAATTATGCGTATGTCATCTAAATTAATGTCTTTATTAATTAATTCAATTGATATTATATATTCAGGTTATATTGAAGCAATTTTACCTCATATTTGTATTGATAATAATTTATCTATTCAACAATTTCTACCAGAATTATGTGGTGTTCTAACTACTGATAATAATAATCCAATTATTAAATTAATAAAACAAGATATTATAAATAATACCAAAAATATTATTGAATATAAAATTTATCATCCAATAAAATAATCTTAATCACTAGTTTTTAATCCTTCCATACTTCTCATAATAATATGTTCCTTGTATATCATCTCATGTTCAGAACCACTTTCTTGTTTTGAGTCTTCTGATTGACTTCTTGATAATTTTGATGGTGAAAGACTTTCAGATTTTGTTTCATTTGACAAACTTCTCTTCATCTTTAGTCTTGGTGTTTGAATTTCGTTTCTAAACTGTTCATTCATTTCTTTCCTCTTACGACTCTCTTTAATATCAGGTTCAACACGAATATAATATCCAATATCTTCTGGAATAAGAATAGGTGCTAAAGTAGGCAACGACATTTTAAATACCTTTGATTTGATTTTTAATAATAAATTATTAATTAATCAATTAATATATTTTAATTTCAATTTTTAATTTTTATTTTAAATTAAAAATTGTGATTTTGTCAATCTTTGTCCTAGACTGGAAGATGATAAATCAAATTGGGCTGAGGATTCCAAGTGCTTCCCGCACTATATATTCTTGGAACATCCGTGGGCTGAGGATTCCAAGTGCTTCCCGCACTATATATTCTTGGAACATCCGTCCTTGGTCGGAATGACTGACCAGAAATTCACCGTTTTTGATAAAGGGATTCCCCATCTCGTCCAACGAATAACATACACCACGAGACTCCAAGGTGCAGTTGTAGTTCCTGCATGTGCATCCCGTTCCACCTGAAAGTTTTTGACTTTCAAACCACTCGCGCCTCTGTGTGACATCTCTGACGAGTTTTGGTCGGAATCCGAGTTTAGGTTGGGACCCAAGTTTTGTTTTTCTATTAAACTTCATTGCGTCTATCTTCGCGAAGTAAGAGTCATAGTCAAATTCAAAGACCTTTTCGGGCAACTGAAGAGGAGGAAGTTCCTCAAAGACCTTTTCGGGCAACTGAAGAGGAGGAAGTTCCTCAAAGACCTTTTCGGGCAACTGAAGAGGAGGAAGTTCCATTTCTGATGATGTTGTCTGTTCAGAAAATGTTTTAGTTTTCATTATATTATAGATACAATATGTATTTCATTTTTCAATTTTTTTCTTATTTTTTAATAATTCTAAATCATCTATCCATAAATCTTTATTAGTTTTATTTTCTATTATTTTATATTCATTTTTAACTTCTTTTAATTTCTTTTCTATTTTATCTAAATTAGATTTAGTTAGTTGTTTAAATGTCATATTTATAAGATAATCATATGATTCATTATGTTTTTTTATATTATTTTTTATTAATATTTTAATAATTTCTTCTTCTGATAATTTGAATATATTACTATTTTTCATAATTAAATCTATAAATTTGATTTGATTTGTATAATATTGTATATCTTTATTCAAATTATTTAATAATAATTCTTTTCTTTTTTCATAAAAATTTAACCTAAATTTATAAAACTCTTCTAATATTTCTTCAACATTATTATATAATTTTATCTTATAATTTATATCATATAAATTCATATTTGATATTTTTATTGTTTTATATAAATGCAAATATTTATATAATTTATTTAATTTATCAGTATCAACACTATTATATAATTTCATAATTTCTTCTTTATTTTCTTTATCAAATTTTATAATAAATTTAATCTCAATATCAGAACTTAAATTATTATATGACCTAAATAAACTATCTTTTTCATTTATTAAATCCTCTAGAAATTCCTTATAATTATTTGTCCATAATTTTAAAGGTAATTCTGTTATAATTATTTGATTATCTAATATTTCTATTACACCCTCACTTATCCACACATTATCTTCATAACTTATTATCTTACCTTTAAAATTTTTATAATATGGTATTAATTTTTTATTCTGTTTTTTATTTAATTTATTCTCAATCCATAATATTATATCATCAATATTATAATTAGGAATATATGTTGAAAAACCTGTTCCTATCCCCTCACATCCATTAACTAAAATCATTGGTATAATTGGCAAATAATATTTTGGTTCTATTTTTATTCCATCATCATCTAAATATTCTAATAACTCATTATCATGTTTATTAAATATTTTTGATACATATGATTCTAAACATGTATAAATATATCTTGCTGATGAATGGTCTTTACCACCCATTAATCTTGTTCCAAATTGACCTTGTGGTATTAACAAATTTAAATTATTACTTCCCACAAAATCTTGTGCCATATTTATTATTGTTGAAACTAATGAATTTTCACCATGATGATATGCTGATATTTCTGCAACTGATGCTGCTAATTGTGCTACTTTAATTTCATTCATTAAATTCCTTTTCAAACATGTATATAATACTTTTCTTTGTGATGGTTTAAACCCATCTATTAATGATGGTATTGACCTTATATTATCATAATTTGAAAAATGTATTAACTCTTGATGTATAAAATCTTTTATTGATATTGTTGTTGGTGGTTCTAAATATAATATATTTTCTGGATTATAATTCATTAACCATGTTTTTCTTTCATTAACTTTATCTTTTGCAAATGCTAATAATATATCCTTATTTTCTTTTGACATTATATTTATCGTATTATTCTTAATATTCTGAAAATACTCTCCTGCTTCTTTTGCTGTTGATGTTCCTAAACCCTTATAATATTTAATCTTCCATGATTCACTATCTTTTGTTTTCTCTTTCCATACTTTATATAATCTTAAATTTGAAAAATTAATAACATTATTATTCTTAATTGCTTTAACTAATGGTGTTATTAATATCTTTATAAATCCCTCTATTTTTAATAATGATGGAAAGAAATAATCAAAGAAATTTATTATTAATCCTTTTATATGTGAACCATCTTCATCTGCATCTGTCATTATCATTACTGAACCATATCTTAATTCATCTATATTATCTTTAGTATAATTAGTTCCTGATTTTAATCCTAATATTTTTTTAATCTCTGTTATTTCTTGATTTGTATTTATTTGATTAACAGATGCTTCTCTAACATTTAATAATTTTCCTCTTAATGGATATACACCATAATAATTTCTTCCATCTTTTATTGCGGATATACCTGATATAGCAGTTGCTTTAGCAGAATCACCTTCTGTTAAAATTAAAGTACATTCATTAGATTTTTTAGTTCCTGCATAATTAGCATCATCTAATTTAGGTAAATTTTTAATTTTTGATTTTTTAGAACCATCAAATTTTGCTAATATTTTTTGATTAGATAAAGATACTATTTGTTTTAAACTATCTATAATATTAGAATTCTTAAGATTACTCCAAAATGATTCTGATATATTACATTCTAAACCAAATTTATTTATTGGAGTATTTAACTCTTCTTTTGTCTGAGAATTAAACATTGGATTTATAATTGATGTTTTTAAATAAATTGTTGTATAATCGTTTAATAATTTTTTTGTAAAATCTGGTGAAACTAGTTTCTGTAATTTTTCAAATATTAACTCTATTAAATAATCTACATGTTTTCCATTCTTATTAGTATATATTCCATTTACAAATGATATATGTGTTCCCGATGATATATTTTTAGAATCATTAAATCTTATTGCAAATTCCCATAAATTATTTTTAACACAATT
>JACCEA010577560.1_pt1 | contig 58590 bp, 48 predicted proteins | sample 7449851 | NCBI WGS metagenome assembly JACCEA01 (sample SAMN15323453, study PRJNA562643) | freshwater metagenome | isolation source: river surface water | place: USA:Blue River Watershed | collected 2017-08-18 | reverse complement strand
GTAGCTGCATTGATAATGTCGGGTGTTGGTATAACACTATGTTCTTCAACATAATCCTTTAAAAATTTTGCCGGAGCTTGAAGCTTTCTGTCAAATAGTGCATGATCCCAAATACCTTGGCACCTTACAAAAGTTTCAGCGTCACCTAACATCATTTCAAGATAAAGTTTTTGGATGTCGTAACCGTAATCTGCGTTTTGTCTTGTAGTCATTGTTTATTATATATTCTTTATGTGCGAAGTTCAATATGTTTAACAGGATCCCATTTGTAATCCCATACGCGATGTTTAGTATGATAAAGTACTGCACCTATAGCACTGGTAGGATCGCCAGGCATAGGCAAACTCCAAATGTATTTCCACATAGGCTCAACTATTAATTTATTGGCCTTACTGTTCATAGCACACCCGCCCATATAAACTAAGCTATCTGCGTTTGTTAAACTTTTTGCTATGCTATGAACTGATTCAATATTTCTTTCAAATACCAATTGAACGGCTGCGGCAATGTCGCATTGGTCTTGCAATGATTCAATAGGGTAAGGCCAATCTTGTACACCTCGATGTAGATTTTTTTGCAGGTCTATTGTGGGTAATATATAATCTAACACATCTTGATAATATCTATCAGGATCGCCTTGCAGTGACATCTGTTGAAATAGATGCTCTTGTTTTATAGGTTCAAGTCCTACCAGTTTAGTAAAAGCACTGTATAGCAAGCCTAAACTATGTGGATAACGTCTACTCCACACTTTACGTATCTCACCGTGCATTCCTTCCCATATACTGGCACAGTCCCATTCACCTATAGCATCTAATACTATAATAGCGCAATGATTAAACGGACTGGTGTAATAGCCTGCAGCCGCATGACTTCCGTGATGTGGAGTATACCTAAGAGGTGCGTAACCTAAGCCAGCTTGTCTTAGATAGGTTTTTGGTAGCACAGACCTATCAAATGCGCTGTTATATTGTCCTGCATACAACTGTCTGGTTTTCTTAAGCCAGGGATTTTCGTACCAAAAAATTCTGTCAGGGCCGCCGTCAGCTATCGCATTACGAATTATATCCGAATCTAACTGATCATTTTTACAAAATTGCCAATGCTTGAGTTTTAGATCAGGACCGTTGAATACAGCAATACTACTGCCGTGATTAAGTGCGTTTATACCGAATATCTTCATTTGTAAATGTAGGGATCCTGTTCTTGCATTTCTTTGCGACGTTTTTCAATAAACTTGCGATTTTGATAACGATAGTATGGTGTTAACAACCAATCTTTTAATTTTCTTAACCAATCCATTTTTTCATCCTCAGTTGATTTTTTAGTGCATTGTGTTCTTTAGCAGAAACAATTGACCACATAGTATATAGTCTTCCGTGCTGTCTCATGCAGTCGTTGACGTCTTTAATACCTTCGGGCCATTCAGGCATACTTACACTAAAACCAAGTTCAATTGCCTGTTCAACTAACTTTAGACCCGACTTATCTCTGTCCGGAACTATTACTATTTCTTTTTGTAAACTTTTTAATTGTGCTATCTGTTGTTCGCCTATTTCATTGCTCATTACAGCACACCCGTCGAGGCAAATTGCATCGATAGGTCCTTCGGTTACTAACACAAATTCTTTATCAAAACTTTGACTGTCGAGATTAAACACATATCCCGGCTGTTGTTCTGAAATGTATTTTACTTTACTATCTCTAATAGATCTTGCAGTGTAACCTACAATCTTTCCCTTGTTATAAAAAGGAATAATTAATCGATTCTGAAACCCGTCTTCGTCAGTCCAATGCCAATTGTAATCATCTACTGTAAAACCTCGATTATAAAGGTATTCAAGGACTGGGTGCATTTCTGGAGGGTTAGATTCTATCCAATTAATTATAGGCTTTGATCCCATAGGTAAAGCCTTGTCTATGAATACAGGTATAAGACTAACTTCGCCTTTGTATTCAGTATTCTCTTTGAGCCTTAATGCTTCTATACTGCACTTACTGATAATGTCGTCGCCGACATTAAGCCATTGCAATAATTTTTTAAATTTGACTGTAATTGTTCGACCAGGTTGCCAACTGGCTTTAAATCCGCAATTAAAACAATGGTAGCTAACACCCTCATTAAGCATAACTCCGCCGCGGCTTCTTTGATCTGCAGAGGTGCCGTTATGATGACAACAGACTGCATTAAAGCTAATCCATCCGCTCGGAGTAGCTTTTCTTTTCGGAGGCAAGTAGGCAGCAACAGTGTCTATGATAAGGCTCATAGACTAATTTTAAACTCTTACTACTACTTTGTCAATTGTTCTGGCTCGAGTAATGTCACTTACTGGCACATCTTTGTAGGTTACCGGCCCATCTTCTGCAACCAATATTTCAGCCATAGGCAACCATTGGGTAACGCCGCCTTGTCCGTCGACTGTTTCAACTACTAATGTCCATGCACCGCCGCCGCCGAATCGATCAGCACTGATAGTAAACGATTCACCAATAGTATATCCTTTACCTGGCTTGTTTGGAAGGAACGTAGCTTCAAATCCGAGTCCAGATGCACGTTTGCCAATATCTACAGTTGCGCCAGATCCATTGTATGTTTCTTGTTTAACTTTTACTCGCATCCATGTTATATTTCTATTGTAGACTGGAAACGCAATTGTTTTTGTTGCTTGTGTATCTTCAGGGAAAACTCCGAAAGCCATAACATCTACCCATCTTGTTCCGGAATTAATAATTACATCGGTTGTAAATTGAACAGTAACTACAGCTTTTGATTTGTTAAAGTAAAAATCTAAATCAATGCTTTCTAAAGATTCTGGACCTAAATGATTGGGTTTTTTGACTTCAACTGCATCACTATACCAAAGCGTTTCATAAGGTGTAGCATCAGTATCAGTTAAAGGCATAAATGTTGTAATTTCTCTTGTGGGATATTCAACTGGTATTGCACTGCCTAACAATTGCATTTTACCAATGGCGCCAAATTGTGTATCTGCATACAGTATTGTCTTAGTGTCATCTTCGTTTAGTCTATACAAACTAAAATTTAAAAACTGCGGATCTACATTAACCAAATCAGTTGAGGGGATAGTTACTGTAGCAAGCCCTGTTGTGGCACCAGGTGCTGCTTGATAGGCATTAACTTCTTTGCCCATAATATCTGTAATACTGAGATATAAATCCATTTCGGAAATATCTATACGTTTTTGGTCTGAGTTTTTAATATCTAATGTCAAGACATTATCAACTCCTTGATAAATTTTTATAAGATTCTGATACACGATTTTCCACCTCACAGGAAATAAAGCCACATCCGCGACGACGTTTATTCGATTTGGATATAAATAACTTGAAATTTTTTGCATTTGGATTACGATCCCTTTATATATTTATATGGTTAAACTTAGAGACAACATTGCAGATCAACTACCATTTATCAGCGTATTAAACTACGGAGAAGATGAATACGTTGGCATAATTATAAATCAAGATCAATTTGTGACCAGTTTTTACGATCTTGAAGCAATAAAAACACCTGACGAAAAAACACTACTTCTTGAACTGGGCGAAATATGGTGGTGGGAATCTAATAGGCAAGTACCAATAAATATTTTTCTAAGAAAAGAAATAGAACCATTTAAGTACAGCATTAAAACATTTAACAGCAAAGATGTGAAAATAGTGTTAGGCCCAGTAGTTAATCTAATGAACCTAACACTAAAAAGAATTAAACGAAAAAGTGTACAATTAGTTAGACGCCCACCATCTAACTAAATCCATAGCTAATAGCTTCACAGATCAAATTCATCTGCACTACTATAGCCATTGCATATGCAATAGCGTGTGCTTTCTTAAAATAATACTCACCATTCTCTGGGGGTATCCACACTTCTGTCATTATCTCCGTCCATGATTTCCCAATCAAGTTCCTCTTGGCTGGGCGGATCATAGCAAGGACGGCAGCTAATTCTTCCACTGAAGTAGGGCAGGTCTTTCTCAGAATTGCACCATGGCCGTTCAAATGAAATAATAGATCCACAAATTCGTCTTGTTGTAAAAGATCCCATATCGGTTCAACCTCCATTAGTTGTTGCAAATGAGCCTCATCTCTTATGCCTTTATATATGCCAACATTCAAAAAATCAATCTTAAAATAGCCTCGATCTTCTGCTTCTTTATAGTCAATAGCTGATAAATTTGTTAAAGGATTTTGTGGAATAGAATGACAGTATATTCCAGAATTATGTTTTTTAAAATTGTCTTGTTCTTTAATAGCCGCAGGTATATGCTTGATTACATCAAGTATTTGAGTTCTATCAAGAAAGTCAATATCAATATCTGGCATCAGTGTATAACCGTTGATTCAAATAACATTAATGGTAGTTTGTCCGCAAGATAGGAAGCATAATTATCAGCAGATTCAACGTTGTCAAATCCTGTGAGTTTTACATATACTGTAGCATCTTCTTCACTTACTATCACTTCTAAATCTAATTGTGTAGATTCTGTATTAGTTACGTTGATCATAAGTTAGCCTCCTTGACTACTTCTTTAACAAGAGCAAGATCTTCCTTTTGCTTCTTGAACTTTTTAACCCAGACTTCTGGGTCTATAACATTACTTATCGAAGCTAACTGTTCATCGGAAAAGGATGCTAATAGTTGTTTTCCAGTAGTGCAATTTAAAACTAACCAAGGACTAATCTTTCCATCTTTAATGTCAAATGTTGCTCTGTTAGTGCTAACATATTTGAAATAATGATTCCACAAACTGCTATGATCATTAGCCCACGACTGCATATGAGTTACAGATCGTTGCAATGCTGTTTCTACATTTTCAGTGTGAATCAACTCAAGTACATACTTTTCATATAAAGCATCTTTGCACCAGTGATCTAACTTTACTCCGCTTTTTACTACCCAGTCTATGTAATGATCGGGGTATAAGGGATTTACATTTGCAACATAACTACCAAACTTTACAAAAGCATTGTAGTAAGGACTTTTTGCAAAATCTTCATAAGTTTTAGTAGTCTTAGAATTTTGTGTCAATTGATAGAATCTACAATAAGTTTGATATCCTACTACTACATGTTTTTCAGTTTTTGCTAAATGTCTTCGTTTCTGCTCGCACATATGAACAGCCAACGTTTTTTCCTGCATGTATGCATGACCGCAATATTGACATGTGTATGGCTTATTTTTAATCACTTTTAAATTTAGCATCAGAACATCTTAGATATTTCTTGTTTACTATATCCGTAACCTTCTGCAAGTTCTTTTAATTCTTCTAATGTTGATATTGAAGCAAGTAATTCGATCTCGTCTGATTTAAGATTGGGGTATGCTTCTTCAAGAAACTTAATTCTTTTACCGTCGCCTTTTTTACGTTTAAAACCAATCCACTCATGATAGAATATTTTTTTACTCTCATGGCTGCACATACAGAGCAATTGCCACATAAGTTTAGGATGGCCGCTTAGATCATTCCAATACTTGTTAAAGAACTCATTTACAGTTAAGACAAAGTGTTCCTGAGTTTCACGAGATTGTCCTTTTACATTACTGATATATCTGTTAAGAATAAAAAATTCCTGTTTGAGAGATTTTCTTTGCTCAGTATCTAATTCATCCCACATGCTTTTTGCACCGATGTCAACGGCAGCTAACTTTTCTTTAAGTTCAATTTTTTCAGTCATTTTCTTCTTCTGGTGAAAGTCCGTTGCTTCTTTTATCTCTAACAGTATCAGTATCTTGATAAAATCTTTTCTCTTGTGTAGTTAGCTTATCTTTATGCGTCTTACGAGGATTGCCACATACAAAACATTCTGGGTTACCGCAATCCATTGCGTGATGCTTATTAAAACGGTGTGGTTGTGTTGGTTCGCCAGGATTGTATTCACTAACTCGATGTGCCTTGGCAATCTTAACTTGCTTCTTAATGGCATTTTCATCTTTAAGTAAACGCTTTGAGTGTTTGAATTTATCTTGTTCGGTGCTCATAAAGGTTTATCCTTTGATAGTCTGTATATCATTATAGCACGATCCAATGCTTTTTGTAAAGCAGGATTGGTTGGTGCCATTCGACGAATCTCACCCCACATTTTATCTTCTAATATGTGATCACGTAACGGTCTTCCATCCGATGTTCTTGGATCTGGAGTATGTTCATATCCGACTAATACTCGTTCCGTTTTACCAGTCTCGCGAGCATATATTTCATCGCCGTTGCGTTCATATATGTAGGTAGCGCCTGGTTTAAGAGTGCCCATTAAAGTATTTTGCTTAAATCAATTAACTCATTTTGTCTGGAAATTTCTTTGACAAAATAACTGCACAATGGCTTAGGTTCTTGCCCGAGAGGTACTGCAAGTAGCTGACCGTTTTTCATTTTAGGAAAGTACCATTTTACATCATTATAAAAATTAACAATTTCAATAGGTTTAAATTCTACTCTAAAACTACTTAAAGGATTAAAACAAAGAGCATCAAAGCCTCTGTCGTTTAAGCTGGTAAGTGGTAATATTTCTATGTCGCAGGCACTTTGACTGTCGCCTACTGCAATCGACCAATCGAGTGGCATTGTAACTTCTTGATCTCCAATTTTTAAAACCATTGCAGGGCTATTAAAACTCTCAAGAAAAATTAATGGCATAAAAAAGAAATCTGGTTCTTGCGGATTGCTGTTATCCAGAACAGCGAATCTCATGTCTTCATCGACTTCGTCTGGTAGGTTGTTTAAGTCGAATGATAAGTTGTCTAAGGTAAGTATTTGCATAGTTATTATTATAGCACTTTTTTACTAAAAGTCAAATCTTCCAATCAATTTTTTCTAATGTAAATGGATATCTGGCTTCTTTGTAGAATTTCTTTCTTTGTGTGAGATGTCGCTTGGCATACTTACACGTACTTGTGATATCCCAGATTTGTACGAAATCTTTATCTTCTGCTTTGCGAATGCCTCGTCCAATACTTTGTATAACGCGAACAAAGCTCTTTCCGGGCTCCAGAAGAACCAGATTAAAAATACGGGGGATATTAATACCCACAGCGGCCACACCGTAAGTCGCCACAATAATCTTGTTATCAGCAGTTTTAACTTCATCATATTCTTCTTTACGATCTTTTGTTTTTACTTCTCCTGATATAAAAACACTATCTTCTAATTCGTTAGTAAGAAATTTACCAGAATCGATTCTGTTAACCAGGACTAATGTATTGCCGCCTTCGGCTATGCCTTTAATTAATTTACTAATATATCTCATACGATTTTCGTCGGTAACAAGATATTTTAGCTCATCAGCATATGATTTAAATTCTTGAACATCTACCAGTTGAGAAACTCTAACATGGCAATTTGATAACACGCCTTTTTCTTGCAGTTCGTGAGCTTTGATGCCGCCTACTAAATTTCCTATACTTGCAAAGATACTTTCGTGCTCGTATGCTTCTTTAGGTACTGTGCCTGTAAGACCCCAACGAATAGGCGCATTAGACAAGTTCTGTGTAAGTAAATTTCTAAGTACATCTGCTTTGGCCATATGTACTTCGTCGACTATTACGCACCTAACATCTTCAAGAAATTCTGCAAGAGTTAAAATATCGTGTTCAAGATTTTTACTTTTCTTGTCGAGAATGTTTAGACTCTGCCATGTGCAAATTGTATGAGTTTTATTGAGATCTTTACGGTCTCCATAATAAACTCCAACGTCAAGTCCGCAATTGATAAAATCTTCTTCAGTCTGTTCAACAAGTGATTTATTTGGAACAATGGTAATTGTTCTACCAAGCGACTCGCACAATTGACTCAGTGTCGCTGTAGTAATCGTCTTACCAGCACCTGTGGCAATTTCTTGTAAACTTTGAGGATTTTCAAGGAAGGTATTAATAGCTTCAATTTGATAATCGCGAAGCATAATGGGCTTACCTTCATTGGGATGACCTTTAGGCCACACCTTGCCTTGATCCGCCCAGTAAGTCTCAGTGACCTTAGGGAACATGATTTTAGTTGGCTGTCTTAGGTCTTCAATGTCTGATACTTCAACGCCAGATTTTTCCAATATTTCAAGAATTTTAGGCAGTTGATTAATGTAACCATTTCCACCCATTCCGAACAAAGTTGTGCTACCGTCCCACCTACCTAACCGATAGGCCGGGTGATATCGTGCATAAGGAATTTCGTATTTGAAAGCGTTGACTAATTTGCGACGAATCTCAACAGGAAGTCCTTCTAACTTAATATTGACCTCATCTCTAATGACTAATTTACAAGTTGTCAATTCCAACTCCAAGTGGTTGTCTGTCTGTATAAAAAATTGTTAAGTCGACATCTGAAAAATAAACAGAACTTTTGTTATTTTTAAATGTTGAAGTTAACGAAATTATGCTCTTTGGCTTCCAGCCTAAATTTACCATGAATTTTGGAAGTTTGTTATTAGAGATTCCTGCAACAAGGGTTGTGTCTTCTAAATTTTTATTAAACTTAGATTCTGCAATAGTACTGTTGAATCCGTCTGTGTCGTTTGTTTTATCAAAACGAAAGTATATACCAACGCTGTTTTCAATGCCAAGCTCTTCAACTGAATTTTTGAGTAGATCCAGTGATTTTTTGTCAGTTTTTGAAGAATGTCCCTCAAAGATTAACAGTAGAGGAAATCTATTTAATTCTTTAACTGCTTTAAAAATTTCTTTAAGGTCTACACCTTTACTACTAATAAAAATTTTTGTAGACTTTCGTTGAGCAATAGCAGCCACCAGTGTTTTTTCCTCAATTTTTGGAAAAACTTCATACTGATACCGAAATTTTCGGTCATGCAATAACATTAGATTAGTTTCATCGATGTCACCGATGTCACTTTTGATGATGCGTTGAAGTTTTACATCTTCTAAGGAAAATATATCAAACGGATTTTTCTTATTTTTCTTAATTTCACAAATTTCTTGGTAAAAATTCAGAATTTCTTGGTCTATTGTAAACCCGTCACGTTGGAATTCTTCAACAATGGCAAAAATATTTTTTTCACAGAACAAAAACGAATAAAGTCGAGATCCGATTGAAGAAATATTTCCTTGAATGGACTTGTTCAGTGAAGATAGTTTATTTTGCAGTCTCTTGTCGTAACTAAATTCCATAAAAAACACACCGGCATGGTTTTTATCGAGGAAAATTTTTCGAATTTTTTCAATTACTCTAAATTTTTCCGACCAAACAGGATTTTCTAATAAATTATCAAGGTCAACGCCTTGCACATTTATTAGTTTTTTGTTTTCTTGAAAAATTTTCAGCAAAAGGTTGGCTTGATTTTGTGTTAGGAAGTTTCCTTGGTCGAGTTGGCCGGCAAGGCTGACTAAAATTCGCCTATCTTTTGCAGAAATCTTGCTGTCAGTGCTTTTTAGCTCTTTTGCAAAAATCTTTAACACTTGATCCAATGTCATAGTGAAGCATCTTCCATACCTGCAACACGCAATTTAATAATATTGGTCAATTGCCACTGTTTAATGTCAAGACCTTTGGTAATGCCGAGCCATTTATTTCGAAGTAGGGCAAATTCGTTGATAATTTTTTCCATATCAACTACATCTGCCTCGCCTTCTACATATTTTTCACAATCCCTCGAAGAAAGAGCTCGTTGATACGTTTCAAGATACTTTCTAAAGAATTGACTTTTTAATCTTCGCAATTCAATATTCAAATATTCCAGTATAGCTTCAATTTCTTGCAGTTGTGCGAATCGCAACTCTACAAGACCAGGCATACCGGCAGCTGCCTTTTCAATATTTCCCGTTATACGGGTATCATTTCTTGCTGCCTGTAATTCGGCTTCAAAATATGCCACGGCATCCGGAATATTTGAAATATCTTTAGATACTTTTGTGTACCAGCTCATTCTTCGTCTTCGTTATAGTCCCAATTGTCTTCATCATCTTCTTCCTCAATGGAATCTTGATCAAGATAATATTCGATAGCAGTATCTAACTGTTCGTCGAAGCCAATTGCGTCTTTAATAGTCTTGTCAGGGACACCTAAGTCGGCCAGCAGGTCTACATAACGTTCAGCAAGTGCCTCGAGTGCCTTTTTATCGACATACTCTTTGAATAACATCCAGATGTCGCCAATATGTTCTTCATTCATGATCTAAAATTTCTCCAGTTTCTTCGTCTACTGTAGTAGATTTTACATCCGCGTTAGCTGAAAAGTCTACCATGACAGTATCCAGACAGGCTTCTTCATTACGTTCCCATTCTTTTCGATATTTCTTAATTTCAGAACCGTCGCCTGCCACATATTTAAGTCTGTTACCGTCTTTTACCAAGAAACTTTTTTCTTCAAACAAGTCAACAAGACCGCTATACGGACTCATACCTGTTTCATAAGGAATTTCAACTTGTACACTTTCAAACGGCTTTGCATAACGAGTTTTCATGACCTTACAGGCAGCTCGAATACCGTGTACAGAAGAAGTCTTATTGCCATCGGCGTCTGTTTTCAACTTTAACTTACGCATAGCAATAACAATAGAGCTTGCATAGATAAAACCTTGACCACCTGAGATTTTGTCATCTGGATCAAACATGTCTTGACTTGCGTAGGTGTGATTAGTACAAACTAAACCAACATTGTAACTACCAAACATGTTTACACAGTTACGAACAAGTGCTGTCAGTGCTTTAGGCTTACGGCCCATGTCACCTTTAAGGTCACCAGCTTCAAACTGGTTGATATCGGTAGGGGTAAGCAACATACCAAGTGAGTCTATGACAAACAGAACCTTAGGACGTTCCTCCATAGCTTTGTATTCTTTCATGAACTCGTGGATTGTTTTTGCCACATCGTCAATCATTGCCATGTTAAGTTTTAACAACTTGTCTTCGCTTGTGTCAACGCCAAGAGCGTGTAACCATGCTTCGTCGAGAGCATTTTCACTGTCAATTAAAATGACATAAATGCCTTTCTCTTGTGCATTACGGACTAAGTTTCCGGAACAAATATAACTTTTACCAGCGCCGGATTCGCCAGCAAATACTGTGACCTTACCAAGAGGTACACCTTTATGAAAGTCCCCGCTGATAAGATAATTCAATGTATAATTTCCTGTACTGACCCAATCTGTAGGATCATTAAACCCTACACCTAAACCGTCAATACTTTTTGTTAACGTTTTTCTAAATTTTGATAAGTCAAATGCTTTTGTAGCCATATAAATCTCCATGTGAAGGCAAATGAGGGCACGAGGCCCTCATTAGCTTAGTTTTTACTTTTGACGGTTACGAATCATCGCAAGGATGTCTTCGGCTCTGCTACCAGAGGTTGACTCTGTTTTAGCAGTAGCCGGTGCTGCCGCTTTAGCAACAACAGGTGTTGATTCCTCGTCGTAGTCTTCGTCTGAAGCAACTGGTTTAGCAGTCTTAGCAACCGGATCACCTGTTGCTTGACTCATGCCAGCGGGCTTAAAATATTGGCCCCACTTGTCCATGTCATACGGCTCGCCATCGACACTGGCTTCGAACATTTCTTTAATAACTTTGAGTTCAACTTCGCCGGGCTTCTTAGGCAAGAAGTCCTTGAGGTTATAAAGACCGTGTTCTTTAATTGCAGCCTGTTCGTCGTCAGTTAACGGACGCTCACGACGACTCCACTTTGAAGTAGAATAGTCAGCATAGCCACCTTTACTGGTCTTGATCATTTTAAAATCAACACCTGCAATAGTGTCTGTTGGTAGATTATCCATTTCTGGATCAAGCAATGCACTACGGATCAACTGGAACACTTGGGGTCCGATAATAAATCTGCGGATTGGATTTGCAGGCTTCGGATCTTCTTTTAGACCGTCTTCAACAACAAAGCCTTGGAAAATGTAGCTACGCTTCTTCCAATACTTACGACCCATATCTTCAAGAGCAGGGTCTTTGAACCAGCCACGAACCTCGTTAAGGATAGGACAGCTTTCGCCATACATTTCCACGCAAGGAACTTGTACTTGAACTTGTTTTGAATCGGTTTGACCTTTGATACCAGCGAATGGTAGTTTGATCATTGCACGTTCGACCCAGAAAAATGTGTTATCTGGACCACCGTCGGGTAGGAAACGGACTACTGCTTCATTTCCTTCTTTGAGATTCCAAAATGGGTAAATTGAATTATCACCACCGGAACGTTGATTGTCGGAACCACGTAGTTCCTGTTCTTTTAGTTTTGCACGAATTTCAGCCAAAGATGCCATAATATTTCTCCTTTATATGCCTTTGTTTTGCCTTATAGTGTTTAGCGACCTTGCTAAACAAAAAACGCATACGTTATATTGTATGCGTTTTTATTTATCATTGCAAGAGAAAAGTTGCTCTAATTCCGAACTTTTTGCACCAAAGCTCGTATAGGAATGTACTTTTTTGTCTGCTCTACAATTTCATTCTTAGCTTCAATATTGGTCCAGAACACTCGATTGTGTTTGGCCCACGGCTCATTGATAAAATTAAAGAAGGTATGATAGTTTGGGTGTGATTCGCTCCAAATATTTTCTTCTTCGAAGAACCCTTCTTCTTGAGATCCTATCCAATTTAAAACTCTTGTGAATCTGATACGTGCTCTCGGGTATGAAGTAATCCACTCCACAAACTTTTTTATTTCTCTAAAGTTACTGTTTTGAACAACAAAGGTATACAACAACTTGCAGTCCATTAATTCGGGACATCGATTAATGTAATCTATGTTCTTTTTAAGTTGTTCGAAATCACCGCCTCGTCTAACTTTATCGTATGTTTCTTTAGTTGCCGCATCGACACTTATGGTAATTTCTCTTAAATTTCTATGAATCCTGTGTAACTGACCGATAACTTTTTCAGTTAACATAACACCATTAGTTAAAATATTAATTCCCATGTTAGGAAATTTAGTACCGTCTAATTCTAAAAGGAAATTTCTAAATAAATGACTACCGATAGCATCGCCGCTGCCTGTTATAGTAAACATAAAACTACTGTCATTTGGTTCTGACAAGTACGCTTCTTTAATTCGGTTAATTATTTTTAAAGAAGTTTCGTACTGCTCCGAACCTTCATAAAATTGAATACGCTTTGTTCGGCACGACGGACATTGTAAATTGCAGCTCGGATCAAAACTAAATTTAACTAACGCTGGTAATCTAAATTGTGTTCGAGAAATTCCAGACCACCATCCAGGGTAATCTTCGTTAATTAGTTCATCTTCCGGAATTGTTTTACTAATCCATGCAGGGCATATATCAAGCCTACAGTGTTTGTAAGTTTGATCAATAATTGTGTTTCTTACTTCTTTAGCTTTATCCCCAAGCCAAACTTCTTCAAGACTGTGCTCAAGGATGTTTCCTATTGAAACAGGATGCCATGTTTGGCAACAAAGATATACATTTCCCCTTTTATCTATTTCTATGTTATAAAAAGGTTCTTTGCAATAGAGAGGCATTAGCGAACTCCGGCGAGTTTTTTCATCCTTTGCATTTCGCTAAACATGTGTAGCTTTTCAATAATTTTTACAGCTACTGGCTTAATTGCCTCGCCAAATTTCTTTTCACAGGCAATTAAAACACCTTCTTCACCTTTTGGAAAAGTACCTTCTTCTGTGTTAAACATTGATTTTACAAACTCAACAATTTCAGTTGCCTTGTCACTAAAAATATCTTCTGTCTTAACACCTGCCTTCTTTGCTGCTTCGCCAAGGGTCATTTGCATACCATTAATAGTTATAATAGTATCTTCTCTGGCGCCAGCACGGACAGCTCTTGCTAACGCTTCAGCTACTGGATTAGGTGCAGGTTCTGCTGGTGCAGGTTCTGCTGGCGCAGGTTCTGCGGGGGCTGGCTCAGCAGTAGGCTCAGCTGCTGGTTCTTCGGCAGGCGGCTCTTCAGCCGGTGCTTCGCTGTCTGCTGGAAATTCAATTTGAGATAGGACGTCGGTTCCGTTTTCTTTATCTTTAATTTCAATATACTGTTTGATAAAATCTCTTGCATCAAGCTCAGGATCAATGTCAGCAATTTCTTTAAAGATGTCCATTAGTTCGTTATCATCAATAATATCAGTTAGACTTTCAATAGCATTGTTGCCATCTGTACCTACTGGTAAAGGATTAGCCACTAACTGATTTAGCTTGTCAATTGCAGCAGTTTTACTTTCGTCTTTGTCGCTAAAAATATCTGTACGCTCGCCAATAATTCTGCCCAATTGTTTTTCATAATCAACAAATTCTTTAACTTCTTTTTCGTCGTCGCAAATACATTTTGTTGATGGTCGATCACAGGCATCACAGTACTTGTCATCTTCTTCGTTAACTAAGTCTTCGATTGTTAAGTCTTTAACTGGGATGTCACTTTCGTCTACTAATTTAAAAATATATGGGAATACGTTCTTTAATTCTTCGTTGAATGTTCTAATAGTTAATCGATCTACCCAATCATTAATAATGTCTTCTGGGATTTCAATTCCTGCATTTTCTTCAAATGATTCCACAAATTCAGTATAACGTGTAGCACTTTGCAGATTTTGTATTTCTTTTTTTACACCATCAATTCTTTCTAAAACTTTAGAATGAATAGAACCCATTGCTTCGCTTACCATTGGGTTACGCTCAACGTAATTTTTAAACATTCTTAAGTTGCTTAGTTCTTCGCTTAATCCAATAACATATTTGCCTATAGAATCATAAGGGGTTCCGCCATGAGCTACGTGTTGTGCTAATGCTCTCGCGCCATTTAGATGCTTATATGGATATCTAAATCTTTCACCGTCTAAGTTTTCAATATAGATTGATTCGATGCGCTGTGCTCTACCGGCAGGATTTTCAAAATTAACCGGTGCAGTATGTTTGACAATTAACTTAGCATCACCTAACTGTTGATAACTGGTTTTGCTTGTTCCAAAAAGTTTGCTTTCGGACATTGGTGGTTCTCCGTTTTTCTTAGACATTTGTTCGTAATCTCTCTTTTCCAAATTGCTTTTTGAAATATCTCGAGTATCAAAAGTCATTAATCTTTGCTTGGCAAATTCTCTTAGTTCTTGAAGAAAATTAAAAAAATTGTTTTTTACAAACTCATCTTGATCTTCAATAATATCGTTAGAGTAAATTACTACTAATCCATCTTCGTCGGAAATATTAACTGTCATATTTCCTAAAATAGAGTTGTTATGGGTGTACTCAAATTTAAAGACCCTTGCATTTTCAGCTTCGTCGGTTACTTTACTTTCTTCATCCCCAAGCTGAATTTTAGGAAACTGTGTTCGCAATTTTCCAAACAATTCTTTAGCAATTTTTCCAAGATTTTTATTCATACTGATATTTATCCTAAATTAGACGAAATAAAGATCGGCATCGGCATTTCCCAATCGTCATCGTCAAACGGGTCTCCGCTTGTAATTGTGTCAAAAACTCTAACATCCCAATCGGCTAAAACTTGACTCACCCGCACCATCAACAGCAAAGCACTAACTAAGTCGTCTTGTTCGCCTTGTTTAGCTTTGAAAGTTACGCCCGTAGCAATGAAAGTTTTTAATTCGCTAATTAAAGGTTTACTGTTAATTGACATTTTATTAGTTTCAATTAGGTATTTTAATCGGGCACTGGCCGCTATTTTACTACCGTGTGTAGTATTAAAACCTTTACGAAACTTGCGTACATGTCCTTTTCTAACAGGTTCGCTTACAAATAAGCCAGCAAAATTTTCTTCGCCTATATCTTTAATACAAACTAATCCAGCTTCTCCTACAGTATTATTTTCAATACTCCAGTAAAGATTGTTTGATACTGCGTCGCCTAATTCATCTGAAATATATTTTAATATTTCTTTTAGAATTCTTATCTGACCTTGAATAGGAGTTAGATTATGCTGCCACTCTGCTACTTGTGTAAATGATGGTAATTCAAATACTTCGATAGCAGCAGAGTTTCCTCCTGTGCCAAGACTTGGATCCAGTGTAACAACATAGATGCAGTCTTTATCTATTTTCTTATACCAGCGAGTTTGACCCATATTCATTATAGGTGTTTTGCCGGATAAACCTGCTAAACAGATACTGTTAATTAGCGTTTCGTCATAGACTAAGAATTCACAATTGTATTCTCGACGGAATCGTTCTTCGCCGATTCGTCCGCGTTCTGCGGTAGCCCATGCGTCATCTCTATCAGGGTGTTCGTTCCAGTGACAGGTAAACGGAAAGAATCCGTTAACTCCAACATCCTGTTCGTTACCAAACTCATCAAATTTTTTGTTAGCTTCTTTCCATATATTGGCAAATGTATCTTCGTCACTATTTGGAGTTGAAGTAATAATCGCACGTCCACCAGTTGCTAATGTAGGTGATATGGAAGTCCAGAATTCATCAGCGATATTGGGGGGAACAAATGCAAACTCATCACAGTATAATAAGGAGATAGACATACCACGACCTGTGTTGCCAGTAGTAGTTGTAGAGACAATACGTGATCCATTATCAAATTCTATACTCCCTTTATTGTAGTTAACTACACCGCATCTTATGTAATCGGGGCATAGTTCGTATGCGTAACGAATACGCTGCATAATTTCTTGTGAGCCTGTATATTTGTGAGCACTGATAAGAATAGTTTGATCAGGGTGAAACATTGCATACCAAAGAAGATAACCTGCTGCACAAGTAGTCTTGCCCATCTGTCGAGGTAACATGTTAATGTTAAAACGATGACCGTGATATGCATCTAATAATTTTGTCTGATATTCAAACGGCTCAAATAGTAGTTTGCCTTTGACTGGGTGCTGAATGTAAAAGAAGTTACTGCAAAAATAATGATAGCCATCGTCTGAACTACATTTCAGCAGGTCTTCAATATGCTGTTCTGTAAAAGTTTCTCGCGTGTGTGCTTTTTTAGTTAAGACACCGTCTAATGATTTTGTAGCCATAATGTATTTACTGAAAAAAATAGGCTCCGAAGAGCCTATTTGGCATTAGTCTAATAAATTACATCTTAGGTTTGCCAGGTTTAGCATATGATGTTGGATCGAATGTTTTTGCATCAACAGTCTTTGGATCGATTCCGTATTGACTTAACAGGAATTTAATATCAGATCTGTAAGAAAAATCTGCTAATTTTGGATCTGATTTTTTAAAATCTTCGCGAGCCTTAGCTTCAATCTCTAAAAATTTTTTTTTAAATTCTGGATTAGTTTCTGCCATTTTATATGCCAATGCTTTGGCATTGTCGTCAACCTTAAATTGTTTACCCTGTTCTGCACCCCAAGTGGCAACTGTGTTTTCTTTAATTTGTTGATATTTCTTTTCAAGGTCGCGGCGAATACTCTCTACGGCCATGCCATTATCACCTGGCTGAGCAGCAGCATAAGCACCTTTGGGTCTGTTTAGGTCGCCGCCAGCATCATAGTTAATATCAGAATACATTTCGTCAGGTTCGTTGGCAAAATCTTCTGCCCCCATGAATTTGTCCATAGACTGGTCAGGAGCTGACATTTTTTTAACAATTAGTTCTGGATCCATGCCATGATCGTGACCGTGATCCATGCCGCCGCTGTCAATGTTACGAAGAATATCCATTAAGTCTCTAATGCCACCGCCGCCGGCAGCATTAAGACTAATATTCATATTAACTGAATCACTTTGTTTTGGAGGCTCGTTTCTCATGCCCATCATGCCGCTTGGCATATCTGCCATTCCTGGCATACCGCACTCTTCTACAGAGCCGTCTTCGTGAACTTTATATTTTTTTCCGTCAACTTCAAATTCATTTTGTCCAGCATCGCGAGCAGCATCGAGTGCTCCAGAAAAAGCATTGCCCTCGTTTGGTTCTTCAACTACTTGTTGATCCAACTGCGACATTCTTTGTATTAGTTCTTGAAAGTTCATATTAATTTCCTTTTTTAGAACCAAATAACGACTTAGCTGGTCCTGGTTTAGCTATTTCTTCCTTCTTGCCTTTAGGCATTGACTTAGCTAATAGTTTTTCGTTGACACCTTTTACTTGAGTTGGCTCAGCGTCTTTTCTTGTCTTGGCAAGGTCTTTTAGGAAGGTGCTTATATATTTTTCACCTACAAGATTTTGATTATTTTCTTTTTCGTAATCTTGTGTTAGTAAAGGTTTACTGTCGCTTTCTTCGTCGGCTTGCATTTCAATTTCTAAATTAGCTTCCTCGAGAGGAGTTCTTACACGAATGCAATCTCTACTGATTCCTGTGGTATTAGCTAATAGTTCTGATAGTACAGCACTGGTTGTTGGATATTCAAGCTCTACTTCAAACACTGTCATTGATGCATTTTTAACTGTGGGAAAATCCATCAACGATGCTTGAATAGGTGTGCTTTTTCCTTTAGAAAATTTTCTAACTTTGTACTGCTGAAGTGATGTTTCCATAACATCTTCACAATGTTCAGGCAGATCACCAGCTACCTTAATTTTAAAGGTATATTTTTTTTCTTCGATGTTTTCTTTTAGATACTCAACAAATGATTTCATAACAAATTCCCGATACATTATTTATTCATATTTTTAAGTTTTTCTATGAGGCTATTCCTATCAGAAATAATAACACCAGATCCTTGAATGTCGATACTGTCGTCTTGACCTGCTTTTTGATCTAACTGTTGCTTTTTAAGCTGTAGCTCAATCATCTTAAGTTTTTTATCAATTTTAGCAGATTTTGCATCAATGGCATTCTTTAACATAGTTCCAGCTACTTCGAAAATTCTTCCTGAATATCTGCTGTCAACGTTCATGCCAAGATCCATTAGGTCGTCGTAGGCATCTGTAGCACGTTGAGCCAACGCATCAAACTCTCCGTCACTGATATCTCCAAGTCCTTTAACTTGAGGTAGTGCTGCTGATATTTTATCAAATTCTGACAAATCTCTCAGCAAGGGAGGAGGTGCTTCTTTTTTCTCTGCCTTCTCAGCTTTCTTTACTATTTTTTGGCTCTCGGGCAAGTTTAGTAATTCTTCGAGTTTTTTAGTCATATTGTACTTATCATCTTTTTCCAGTGTGGAAAATATCATTCTCGTTGACTATTCTAAATTTTATGCCCTGTTGTTTACACCAGGCTTGAGCAGCTCGCCATTTAGCTACATTTCTTGTATACTGTATTTGATTGTTTTTATTACGACCGACTTTTTCTCGTAAAGTCTGATTCTGCGGTTTAACTTCGATTAATTCAACATGCACTTGAGAATTTTTATCAATGTACTGAATAAAGAAATCTGGAACATAGATAGTTTGTTTGCCAGTAATGGGACATCTATAGGGTATAGATATTGCTTCGCTGGCCCACTTTTGTACATAGGGGTTATTATCACAGAAATGCATAAACTGCCACTCCCAACTGCTTCTATACGTGGGTGTTTTTTTACCTACGTATTTTTCTGGGTGGAGTACTGTGTATTTTCCTTGAGCAAAACGACTCATAGCCTAATGTTTCTGCTTTCAACAGTTTCTTCGACAGTTAAAATTTTAAACCCAAGTGCGCTTATTTTTTCTCTATAGGCGTTTAACACTTCAGTAACTACCGAACTTAGTTGAATGTCTGATAGACCTTTTAAAGAATCTATTAGCTGAAACACACTTATGTCGTCAATTTTGGCTTGATTTAAAAGTACAATGGCTGTACTTTTAGCGGAGGTTTCGTCGAATCCTCTTTTTAAAAAAAATCCAATTACTGCATCAATTTGATTTGAAGGAAAAGTAATTTGCTGACGAAAAAACTTATCAAAAAAACTTTTAACTTCTTCTGCGCTGTCAGTAGGCTCAGTTGAGGGTAAATTAGACATTAACCACCGCCTCCGAATAAGTTACGAGGAGGTGCTGTTGTGACATTAGTAGGATTATTAATTGGGAAATTAGTATTTTGCACACCGCTTATTCCTATAGTTGCAGCGGTCGATAGTCCTCTAATAGCCATCCCAGTTAGTTCGGATCTAACACCAACCTTAGTGAGATTTTTAGCATTTTGATAAGTGTTAACTGCTGCAATTGCAGTGCTGATAAAGTTAGCAGGGCTTTCAAATGCCTTGCCTGAACCTAATGCACCGAACACTGCTTCAGCACCAGCTAATACGCCACCTTGCCCAAACAAAGTTCTTGTACCGCCACCGTATATACTTAGTGGACTTGGAGTGTGGTCGTAATGCTCTTGAGCAAACCCCGGAGGAGTTCCCTGTTGGACATAACCTGTTTCGTATGCTACTGCTTCGTAAGCCAATGTCATTGATTGTTCAGCAGGACTGTTATTTGAAGAATCAAGACTGTCGTGATTCCATTGAGTAATAACAGGGTTGATTAATTTATAACCGTAGTATGCTCTTTTTGCTAATTGATATATTGTTATATTTGAAAAGAAAGGAATTGAACTGTAGTTGTCAAGGCCGTAGCTAAATCTATGAAATGTAGATTTTTGCATGGCGCTTCTTGTATAAGCTGCGTCACTTCTTGCTGCGGCATCTTTATCGGCATAGTAGTAGCCGTAATAATTTTGCCATAATTGTCCTACAACACCTAAGTTGTCGTCGTGAAATCTGATAGTAATTGGCTGATATTCGATCTTATTTTGTACAACTTTTTTTCTATTGTATTGATTAAGTGTTTCGGTTGCTATTTGAAATTTAGGCAATTCAGCACTCTTTACCAACATGTTAATTTCGTTTCTGTGCTGAAAAGTAAAATTTAAACTTTTCAAAGCACTTGTATTGATGTTAAACGAAACGTGGTAAAGGTATTTGGTCTTAGGGGCTAATCTAAAATCACTATCTGCAATTAGACGAGAGGCGTGTTGAAAATCTCCAACATTACCTCTTGGATTAGTTGCTCCAGCTACAAATTGATTCCAGGCTTTACTTGTCATACTATTATTTATAGTATTGAATTATCTACGTAGTTAATGAATACCTATAAAAAAAGGCTGTTGCCAGCCTTTTTTGTTTATACTCGTCCTGGACCAGTAGTCATAGAAGCAGCAGCTACACTTCTTCCGAGGTTAGTTGTAATACCAACTCCTGCACCACCACCAACTTGACTTGCGTTATCGTACTTGATACCGAGTGTGATTGTTGCGGCAGCGTTTTCGCTGTATGATAAGTTGTTATAGTTTGCACTTAGCAAGTAGCAACCATAAACTTCCCAAGTTTCAAGGATAGTAGGAGCAATGTTTCCGTTACCACCGTCTGTGATTTCGATCTTAGTTGTAAACTTATAATCGATACCAGCAGCAGCACTTGACTGCTCTAAGAAGTCAAATTGTTTCTGAAGTTGCTCGCCAACGAGCTTGCTAACGTTACCGTTAACATCGTCACGTACTTCTAAAGAAATATCTTGCCATGTGTGTTTACCGGCAATATGAACCTTACTGTTATAAACAGGGATTTCAATGTTTTCAAATGATAGGTTTGGTCTACCGCATGAAATAACCTGTTTTGTCAATTCAGTCGCATTACCTGCTGTTACTCCAAAACCAATTAATGTAACTCTAAAGCGATACTTTAGTTTTGGCATTAATAAGCCTTGTGAGCCAGCACCGCTTTCTAACGGTACTGTAAAGTTGTTTAATGATGAAATTGCCATTTTCTTTGTCCTTATCTAATATAGGATTAACCTAAAGCAGCGATTTCACCAGTATTCTTTAAGCGTAATGGAATGTAAATAAATTCCACGGCCTTGACTGGCTCAATAGCAATATCCAGGTATAATTCATTTCGGTCAATTCTTGCTGGAGTGTTATTAGACTCGTCGCAAACTACAATGTAGTCGTATAGAGCACGTTGTCCAACTAACTCAAGCATGATACTTTCAGCAGCAGACTTAATCTGATCTCTTGTGATTTTATCATTAGGTTCAAAGATATAAGGCTTAGCTAATGCATTTAACTGTCTTCTTAGATATACTACTAAACGTGCAACGTTAATTCTATCCAATGCACTTGCTGCTCTTGCTCGTGTATACTGACCATAGTTAACTAATCCTGTTCCAGTAATGAAAGTAATTGGGTTAACTTTGACACTTGCAAGTGTATCTCTTTGACCAACGTTCAATGCTACGCTGTTAAATTCGCCTTCTGCATCTACATAACCAACTGCTGTTGCGTTAGTAATACCGCCACGACGTACACCGGCTGGTGCAAACCATGGATAACTTACTTGATCGCTTAGAGCAATTGTTCTTAGCATCATGTGGCTTGGAGGAACAACTACGTTATTACCAAAGTTGTCGCTTGTGAAGCCCCATGGATAGAAGAATCCAAGATATTCGTCGCTCGATACAAGACCCTTATCGTTGTCTTCAAGAGCAAGCTGTTGGTTGGTACCCCATGCAAGTAATGAAGTTGCATCTGGTGTTAAACGTGCAGGTGTGTCAGCTACGACAAATGCTGTCAAGCCTCTGTCATAGTTTAGACTTATCATTTCACCTACAAGCTCAGGATAACCTGGGCAAGCAATTAAGTTAAACACTCTTGCTTCTTCGTCGCGCATCTGTTGATTGCTGTTAACAAGAGCTTGTAGAGCTTGAACAACAACTTTACGCTGTGCCTTGCGACCAAATGTGCCGCTGCCGTCGTCTTGGTTACCAGAAATTGTTACCCAACGATGTGGATAGTAATCGGCCATGCTTGCATCGCCCATACGTGGATTGTCAGCGTCTACATCAATGTAGTTTTGTTTAAATTGTTTAACGTTGAATCCTGAACGACGTAAATTCCATAGCAACATACCCTTTGGATATAGTGCTGGATCTGGAGCATCTGGGTCAAGATAATCGCTGTTTAACAGTTCTTCAATTGTGCCCTGTTCGTCTGCATTTGCACCTGCTGTATTATATCGAGCATCTGCAAATAAGCAACCATCTTCTGTGCTTTGATCACTTGTATCAACAAGGAACCACTTCTGCAAATCTTTGTTAAACTTGTAGATTGTTGGGAAGTTTTCTAAGTCACTTGTGTCAATCCATAAGTCACCTGTTTCAAGAGCAGTGCCATCGCTTTGTGTTTCTGGCTTAGAAGCTGCTACTGTTGGGCCTGCTGGGTCAGCTGCTGGGAATTCGTTTAAATAACCTACCCATGTGCTGCCATCGTGTACCATAATGTCTACTTCGTCGATGACAGAGCTGTACCATAGTGTACCGTCGGCAGTCAAGCTGGTTGGCGGATTGCCACCTGCTGAATAAGTTAATGGCTCCCATAAAGAAGCAATTAATTCGTGATCACCGTCTGGATCTTCGTACATATTAACTGTACCGTTTCCAGTTGTTGGAACATATGCGCTGAATCCAAGTGCAGTCAACGGATTGTTAGTGCCGTTGTCAAAGTGAATATCGCCGCCTTGTTCGTGTGTAATTACCAATCTGTTCTGTGAATCAACACTGGCTTCTACGTGTGTGAATCCTGCTGTGTTAATTGCGGCAGCAACTGTGGCTGCGTTAGCAGTTCCAGGAGCTGTAATAGTAAATGAAATAGTTGTATCTAAACCAAGTGTTTCGCTACCTTTAATAGATTCTGCCATTACAAACGAATATGTTGTGCTTTCGCCGCTAACTGTAAAAGTTAAATCGTTAGCTGGACTTGCTCCGCCAAGAGCAGTTCCAAGAACTTTTAACTGATTACCTGCTTGATATCCGCTACCGCCTGTAGTAATTGAAATGGTAGTATTTGCACTGGTGTACGCTGTTCCGCTACCTGATTTAACCACAGTAGCAATTGCTCCGCTACCTGTACCTGTTACGTTAGCTATTGCAACACCTGTATATGTTGCTGCGGCTGCAACAGAAGTTCCGCCAATGCTGGCTGTGCTAATAGCAGTTAGTGTACCAGCTACTCCAGCAAATGTGTCTGCTGTAATCTTTGAAGATTTAATTTGTGTTGGGGCTGCACTCTTTCTACGATAGATTGCAAAATCTGCCTCAGCACCGTCTTCTGCAACATCATACTTAACATACAGTGTACCTGCTGCCAAGTTTGCGCCACCGCCTGTTTTATCTAATTTGTATAGTGCATTGAGTGAATTAGCATACAATGGTGCATCAATTTGTTCAAATGCCTGTGTTGTACTATTGTAACGCTTGACTCTCCAACGAGCACCAAGATTTGGTTCTGTAGTTTTGATCCAAATAGAACCAGTTGGTGCTATTGAAGGATCTGTAGATGCACGTTTCCACTGTGGAACACTGGTGTGTGGAGCCATTGATAATAATGGTGTGTCGCCGAAACTGCTTTCCCAAGCTGTACTACCTACCTGAACCCACGAACCTGTGCTGTTTCTGTACCAAACAGTCATTGGATGCTGCTCAGTTAGTTCCGAATCAGCAAAGCTGCTGTCTCTTACAGTAACTATAGCATAGCTACCATTCTTACCTACAGAGCTTGCTGGGCCGCCGGTGCCTGCGTTAATTTTGGTCGAATCTGTAATGACAAGTGGAACTTTGTTTGTGAAAGTTTGACCGCCTGTGGTTGTTGCAGGCTCGTCATTCCATTCAAAGATACCCCACTTAGTATTGTCTGTATCAAGCCAATATGTACCGTTGTTTGGTTCAGCACTTGGTGCATCTACTGCTGCGTTTAGTTGGTTTAGATCAAGATCTGCACGAGCAACAAATGCTCTGTTGCTGACGCCTAATAAACTGTAAGCGGCTTGTAGACCATATTCATTCTGTTCACCAGCGTGGATAGGGTTGTTGTTACTATCTGTTTTGAATACTGGATCGCCGAATGTATCACCAAGTTCTTTCTGACTGGTGAGTAAATAAACTTGACCTGCATTAGCTTTTAATGTTCCAGGAGCGGTTCCGTCTCCTGCACTGTTTGATTTATTTTCAGCTGAGGCAACAATAATTAAAGGAACTGTGCCAGGCTCAGCTGGTGTGTAAAACGATTCGTCAATAACTTTGACTTCTACGCCTGGTGAACTTAATGCCATATTAGCTTCTCCTAAGGGTTCTGGTTCTAATATTATTTAGCGGTTTTTTTCAAAATGGGCTGCTTATACCCCATATAAAAGGGACGGAAAAGGTGTGCATAAATAGGTTATTATGCCAAGACCGCTGTGTATTTGTGGGTTTAGACCCGCAGCTATCAACTATAGAAAGAACGGAAAAGTTTATTATCGCAAAAAATGCGAAGCCTGTCTTGCAGGGGGTTTGTCGACAGGAATACCTAAATGGTATCGAGACGGCTACAGAATGAAGTTAGTCTGCGACCGTTGCACTTTTAAAAGCAAACACAAGGAACAGTTTAACGTATTCCACGTAGATGGCAATTTAAACAATAGCAGACCTGCTAATCTTAAAACAGTCTGTGCTAACTGCCAAAGAATATTAACTAAAGAAGGTGTTAAATGGTCTCAAGGTGGTCTTCAACCAGATTTTTAAGTTCGCTAAACAGGTCGTCAATGGTGCTGTTATTTGATATAGTTCTATCAATGTTTCCGCCGACCCATGCTGTTTCGCTGGCATGAATTTTTCTTTGTTCCATACGCATTTTACTAATAGCCCAGCTCATGTTTTGCGGGCCAGCATTCATGTTTACTGCATCGTCATACCAGTCGGGGTCATCGCCGCGCTTAACACGAATTACAAGACCGCCTGCATTATGAATAGCTTTGATTTCGTTTGGAAAGCGTACATCTGAAATTACAATATTGTCTTTGGTTTTACGCATTTTGTTTTCAAGACTGGCAATCCAAATATCATCGTGAAAACCTTGACGGCAAACTTCAGTACCCCAGTGCTGTAAAATCCAGCGAGGTGTCAGTGTGGGCATGTTTAGTCGTTCTGCCCACCACGGATCTACTTGTTCTCGCCACTCGCGAGCTTCTTTTGTACGACCTTCGAGTAATGTTCGGTCCCAGCTAAAAACTGCTGCCACTGCATCTTTTAACGTGTTTGCAAAGCTGTCACGTCGAAATCCGTGAAAATTAACCAGATAATCTGCGGCAGTATCCTTGCCCGATCCAATGAACCCAACAAAACCTATGATCATAGTATCTCCTTAGCGATACTATATATTACTATTTTGTTATCTGTTTGTCAAGAGTGATTATACGCCATATTTGTTGCGTTTTGGCTTAGCAACAGGGCTTACTTTATTAGTTGACTCTAATTCTTCGCTGTGCAGATCACCGTGATTTAAATCTTCATAGTTGGCGCCGGCTGCTTGATAAGCCATTTTAAGAATATCTACTTCTTCTTTAGTTTAAGCGAATGCAGCTTTTCTTTTACCTATCCAACTTTTAGCATCGATATCTGGTTTAGTTTTTCCGTCGGTGGAGGCAGCAGCCATACCCACTCTAAACTGTACATAGTCGCTGTTAGCACGTTCAGCATCACCAAAAGTGTGTACTCCACGAGTAGATTGATTTTGACGCTTAGTCATTTTGGCCTGCTTGATCTTGGCCTCGGTAATAATTTCATTAACCTTCATATTAACCTATAACAAATGTCATCGGAGTTCCGCCTGATACAAAGGTGTCGAGCTCTTTGTCAAGTTTTTCAATTTCTTCTTTGCTGGCTGCTTTAAGATCACTGCCGTTAAGTTGACTGCCGCCGCTGGGGCCTGCAATTTGAGAAAACTTGCTTCGTGCTTCGCCTAAGATTCCTTTACAGATAGCCAATGTGTAATCTTTAATCCATTGTCCGGCATACAAGTCAGTGATTAAATTAAAGTCGGGTCTGTAATTTTGGCAGCGTAACATGATGATTTCGCCTACAGTAAAGGGTCGTTGTAAAATTCTTAGCGTATGACTTTGTTGAATCCATTGGAATTCAATGTAGCTACCGAACATACGTCCAACCATTTCTTGATATTGTGCAAACATATCATATGTAGCAATACCACCAAGCATTGTGCTGTTTAACAAATAAGTGTTTGTGTAAGCCAAGTTAAAAGGTTCAAAGTTAGTGCCGGTTCCGCCACCAGTTCTTGAACCCAGTGTTCTTCTAAATACACTTTGAACTGCTATTACTTCGTCGGGTAATCGATATTCGTTTTTGTCTTTTTCAAGCTCAAGAAACATGTAGCTGTCTTCTACAGAATGCGAGCTACGCTGTCTAAATCTATTAATAGTTTTTTCTAATGCAGTTTCGTAATGTTGTGGGTCAAGTTCAACGTCAATCATGCCGTCAGCTAACATAGTGCGTACATAATCGTATACTTTTTGACGTTCAACTTGTGAGTTTGTGTTTGACATTTGTTTCTCCCGTTATATTTATCGATAAATATTGTACTATGCCACGTTTATCACTTTACCGCCCGGAAAAAGGCAACGATTACAAGTTTATAGATCGCCAAGCCAGCGAAATGTTTCAAGTTGGCGGTACAGACCTGTATCTACACAAATACTTAGGCTCTAATACTGCTGAAGAAAATGCCACAGCAGATCAGCCTCACTACAGCGAGCTTAAAGAAACAAATATACAAGATTTGTTATTTTTAGAAAATCGCGATAGAAAATATGACAGTTCAATTTATAGATTGCGGGGCATTTACAACGTACAAGATATTGATTTTAACCTAAGTCAATTTGGCTTGTTTATTGACAACGACACAGTGTTTATGACTGTGCATATTAATGATTTTATCAACACTGTGGGAAGAAAACCTCTCAGTGGAGATGTTATAGAATTACCGCACCTAAAAGACGAATTTGCTCTTAATAATGTCGATGTTAGTCTGCCAAGATACTTTGTTATCAGCGATGTTGGTCGCGCAGCTGAAGGCTTTAGTCCTACATGGTATCCACATTTATATAGACTAAAACTTACAAAAATTGTTGACAGTCAACAGTATAAAGATATATTTGATCAAAAGATTGTTGATCCGGTAACTGGCGAAGAGACTGACAATACTCTTCGAGATATTCTAAGTACACACAATAAAGAACTACAGATTAACGATGCGCTAATTGCTCAAGCCGAGGCAGATGCTCCAAAGAGCGGTTACGAAACACAGCATTATTATAATCTTGCTATTGACGAAAATGGCAGAGCAGCTTTACAAACTGTCGACGATTCTATGGCGCCGCCAGATGCAAGTTCAACAACATTAGATGTTAGTAGAATAGCAAAAAGACCAAAGAGAGATGGATATACTGGTTATCTATTAGGTGACGGAATTGCTCCTAACGGAGTAGATTTTGGTCATGGTATTAGCTTTCCTGCTGGACCAATTGACGGAGATTTTTTCTTAAGAACAGATTTTTTACCTAATAGATTGTATCGATATGACGGTGTAAGATGGATCAAGTACGAAGATAATGTTAGAACAACAATGACTAATACTGATACAAGATCTACTCTAAAGACTGGATTTATTAATAATTCTAATAAAACTGGAGTTAACCTTATTACTTCGGACTTCCATACTCCTACTACAGTTATTACTTCGTATTTGACTACTATAAATTATTCTGCTGGTATGCATGCCTCGGCTACAGTTGAAGATGGAACTTTCCCGTCAGTTACTGTAACCTCCGGCACAGGTGGTAAAGCACTATTAACTTTTAGTGATCAAGTTCCAGCTGGCAAGCAAATTGAATGGAAGCTGTATTCCAGCTCAACTGAACAACGTCAAGCACTGAGCAAAGCACTTAAACCTAAGGCAGATTTATAATGCAATTTTTTTACGATGGTCAAATAAGAAGATATCTGTTACAGGTAATTAGAATACTCAGTAACTTTGTGGTCAAATACGGAGACGGTACACTTGTCAGGGTCCCGGTTATGTACGGAGATGCTGATCGTCAAGCTGCTCATATTATTAAACAAAATAGTGAAAGCACTGTGCTCGGAGCGCCTCGTATAGCAGTTTACATTACAGATTTAGAACTTGACACTTCGCGTTTAGGCGATGCTACATACGTTGGTAAAATACACATTAGAGAAAGAGCTGTTGATCCAACTACCGGCGAGTACAGCAGCGCACAAGGCGATAACTATACTGTTGAACGATTGATGCCAACTCCTTACAAGATGACTTTTAAAGTTGATATTTGGTCATCAAGCACAGATCAAAAATTACAAATACTTGAACAGTTATTGATGTTGTTCAATCCCAGCCTCGAAATACAAACTACTGATAACTATATCGACTGGACCAGTTTAAGTGTAGTTGACCTAACTGGTGTAACTTTTAGTTCAAGATCAATACCTACTGGCACTAACGTTGACATAGATGTATCTACACTAACTTTACAAACTCCTATTTGGATTAGTCCACCGGCAAAGGTAAAACGTTTAGGCGTTACTACAAATATTATATCAAATATTTTAAGCACAATTAATTCGCCAGATAGTTATGTTGAAGGACTAAACAGCGATAATAACGTTTACAATTACGATAGATCGCCTTCAGATATTATCTTTACTCAGCATACTACTATTGGCAATTTTGATATTGTAGTTGTTGAAGGTATAATTCGTTTAGTAAGTAACGAAGGCACGCCTGGCGAATACCTATCATGGAGACAGTTAATAGATCTAAACCCAGATGTATATCGTCCAGGCCTAAGTAGAATTTATCTTAGACAACCCGACGGTTCTTATGTTGTAGGCTATATTACTGTTAATTCTTTAGATGACACTATGATGGTTGTAAACTGGGACAGCGATACCTATCCTGGAAATACTGTAATAGCTTCAGCACACCGAGAAAGCACTGGCACTTTTGATGCTATTATCGATCCGCAAAAAACTAAACCAGAAAATGTAGTTGCAGGTACACGTTATCTAATTCTCGAAGACATCGGCGGCGGCATACGAGATACATTCATCACAGAAAACAGCGTAGTGCGAATTAATACAAATGTGCTTCATAGAAAAGTCAACGATCATAAAGTATTTGTTAACGGTGTTGAAGTTGGATCGGGTAGTTTAAGAATTCCTGACAACATCGATACTGGCAATTATTATATTGTGTTAGACAATCCAGTTGCTTATAACAATGAAATTTCTTACGAATTGTACATGAATGAAGATGGCCCAGATGCTTGGAAAAACGCAGATGGCAGCGACTTTATAGCCGAAGCAAATGATATTATTGAATGGAATGGTTCAAAGTGGTCTGTTGTTTTTGATGCTGGTCAAAACTCAGATAATTTAATCTATCTGACAAATATCTTTACTGGAACACAGTACAAGTGGAACGGAGTCAATTGGGCTAAAAGTTTTGAGGGCGAGTATAAGAAAGGTAGTTGGAGAATTGAATTATAAAGAACGCATAGTCTGTAGCGGCGCACTTTTTTACGCAAAGACAACTAAAAAATTTTTACTTCTTCAAAAAAATCAAGGCAAGCACCACGGTACTTGGAGTTTGGTTGGTGGGACGAACGAGGAACAAGAAACTCCGTGGCAGGGCCTGCAAAGAGAAATTAAAGAAGAAATAGGAGAAATGCCTCCTATAATTAAAACTATTCCGTTAGAAACATTTGTAAGCAACGACAATGTTTTTAATTTTCACACATACCTATGCATTATAGAAAAAGAATTTATTCCAGTTCTAAGTCAAGAACACATAGGATGGGCATGGACTACCTTAGAGTACGCACCTAAACCTTTACATCAAGGCTTAAAGAATAGTTTTTCAAATAGAATTGTTCGAGCAAAACTACAAACAATATTTGATCTTGCAGATCTTCTTTAAGCGTATGTAGAGTTGAGTGTAAACCAACGTGTACTACTAACTGCAATGTATTCTAACATACTGGTAGCTGCATGAGAAACTGCTGCATTAGTTCCCGAATCGTTAATTTGAGCTCCAGTGTTTGGATACACGTTAACGGCGCTACCGAGGCTATTTCTTATAACAACACGTTCGCCGCCTACTGCTGCTGGTAACAATACACCACCAGATCCACCAGTAACATAGTTAATTTGCCTTGTTAATAGTGTAGCAGTTGCTTGGGTAGACCCTGCTGCTGAAACCGCTGAGTTGTTACCGAATGCAACAAAACCGCTGTACTGAGCTAATCTAATTAGGCCAGTATCGAGTACTTCTATACTGGGCACACCTGATACATCGTTTACGCTAAAAATAGTTCCTGTTAGCGAATTTGTAATACTAAAAAGTTGTCCAGCTGATCCTTCAAAACTAAGGGTTCCACTGGTAGTAGGATAAACTCGCAGGGTAATGTTTTGTGGGCCAGTAGACGCATCAGCACCGCTAAACACAATTCTTGGGTCTTGCGTGCTGTCGCTTCTTGCAGGCGTAATAACAATATTTTTATCTGAATGTGCCATATTTTATCTCTCTTGTATTTATGCTAATTTAAATTCCAAATCTCGATCGCAATGAATCAAATATTTGAGCTATTTCAGTGGACGATAGAACCCTATTAAATGCCATAAGATTTGCAATCTGACACGATGAATATTGAGCATATTGGCTGTTTAAGTTCCATCCGTTAGGACCCTGCGTTCCGTTGGCATTTGATACCACTAATGTGTTGTTAATGTATGCTTGCCACACGTCGGTACTTATGTTTCCAGTTCCTGTGAACATTCTCCATGTAGTATCTGAAGCTGGCGAACCTACATCGTTTACCCAACCTTCGGCATAATAATCCCCGTATGTAGTATCGTGGTGTGCTAATAACCAGTTGTTATTTAATGCAGTTATTGTTCTACCAGCATCGCCAGCTGACAGTTTTCTCACTACTGATATAACGGTATTGTTACTGCCGCTTAAATTCATTGTGGTATTTCTACCAAACCCGTTTGCGTCTTTTGAAAATGTCAATACTCCGCTTGCAGTATTTGAATAAGTTACACCAGATCCTAATGTTATATGATGATTATTTCCACTCATGTCAAACCATGTATTTCCAGCATTGTTGAGTAAGTCTGTGATAGTAGGTTCGTTTCCATCACACAAATCAACCCTTGGATGATACCATTGTAACCGACTTGTAGAATCTGGACAGTAGTAATGATATGATCTATGCATTGCTGTAGTGCAATTAATGCCCCACTTTAAATCATTGCCGATGTTACAACCACCAATGTCTCCAACTCGTCCTCCAGTAACTGTATAAACACCGCTTTCTGGGTGGCGGCCTGTATAAGTAGTATTTGCTGGGTAGATATGTCCTGTAACCAAGTACCATTGATTTTGTGTCATCCATGATATATTTCTACAGTCCCAATAAGGATTACCTTGAACGGCGCCGTTGTCTGTTCTCCTTACACCTTCACCGTCGGCATTAGTTCCGAGATAAAAAGTTCCTCCAGTAGTACTACTGGTTCTACGAATCCATGTACTAAAACGATATAGCTTAGTCCTATCAATAGAAAAATATGAGCCGTCCCAGCCGCCATCGGCGTCAGAAGTTCCGGTAGGATAACTCCCCCATACTACGTCTGTTGCTCCCCAGGGATTAGTATCTAATAATCTTTGATTTTCGGCTGTAGAGCCGTTTGCTCCGTATCCTGCAACTCCTCCTGTACCAACAGTCCAATTATCCCAATTTATTAGACTACGTTTTCCTTTGATAGATTTGGCATTAGAGGCATCAACGTACATCACTAACCCATCTTTAGCTAAGGGTGGACCTACAAATGTACTCATAATCCGTATCTCCCTCTATGCGTATTAAAATTCTGCTGTATCTCGTCAACGGTCAATACTTTATTATAAACTTTTACAGAATGTATACTTCCAGTAAACGGCTCAGCTGCACCGTTAACATCTGCTCCTATTCTAAAATTATAAGTAACAGCAATACTTGCCGGTAATGATCCACTATTCATTTGTACTCCATTCCTATAAAGTATAGTATTACCGGACTCATTTCTTGTAACTACCATATGGTAAGTTCCTGCGCCAATTGGCGCACCTGGAAAATACACTGCACTGTTTATGTATACTCCGTAGCGTCCTGAGATCCATAACGTATTCGATGTACTTGCACTGCCGTAATTTCCAAAAATTTCGTCGGCAGTAGTTCCTGTAGTTGTATACCATGCTTCAACTGTAAACGCATTATTTCCAGTAATTATATTTGACGAGTTTAAATCTATATAAGAAGATCCAGAAAAAGAAAATGTACCAGATGAAGAATATGACAAATTTGTTGGAGTGAGGATATAATTTCCAGTGATATCCCTTAACACTTCTGTACTACTGCGAGAGCCTGCTACAAAATTATTTGCAACGGATCCTGCTTCAAATTGAATGTTTGCAAGATCATACTTAATGCCACCGGTGCCTGGAAACCAATAGGATATTGCAAGCGGATTGTTAGGTGTAAATGTTAATGTGTATTTTCTCCACTCGCCGACTGGACCTAAAGTATAACCTACACTATATCCTGAAGGAGTAGTTGCACCGTAGTTATAAATTTGATAACTGCCAGTAGTTCCAACAGCACTTGGAGATACTGATCTGGCCCAGAAAGACACTGTATAAGGTGTGCCTGCAACAACTGCTGCGTCAGGACCATAAGCCATACCATCTGTTGTATCTGTTCTGTTATGATGTAATCTTATACAATCAGTGGGTGGTCGACCAGGTATTCCTGTAAATCCTTGAGATATAATTTCTTTGACCAATGCTGAGTTAGGCAAGTGAGGCGGGCCCCACCACATTGTAGGAAAACTTGTTGCATTTACTGATATTCGAACATCATTAGCAAAGTCATCGTAAACTTTATGATTACCGGTTGCAGGATTAATAAATCCTTGACTGCCGTCTTGACTACTATTGTACGAATGCAAACTAAATGTAGTATTTGATAATTTTTTTACAAGATAGTTAGTGCCTGCTGTTACGCCACCACCAGTTGTTTGAGGTGTTACTACGTCATAACTTCTTAACGGATGATTTCCAGAAGTAGTTACTATATTGCTCGACACACTTGATATTGATCCAATTGAAAAATAAGTATTGTTATTATATTGATTTGTGTTATAAGTTCCCCAGCCGTTGCCCGTTGTGGGTAATCCGTTTAAGGACGGGGTTGGTAGTGTGTTAGTTACAGGAGCACCGACGAACGACTTCCCGTTGTTCATATCGTAGTAAAAGACTAAGCCGTCTGTGACTATTTTAGGTGACTGAAGAATGCTCATAGACCAAACCTTCCTCTAACTGCTGCAAAATTTCTTTGAATTTCTGTAGCAGATAATTCTCTATTGTAGATTCTAATAATAGAACGTCTTCCGTAATGTTTCCACCCATATAACGCACCAAATGTAATCCCGCCGCCATCGTATAATAGTTTACCGGCTGTGTTAGGAGTTGAACCTCCGCCTTGGTATACTCCGTTAATGTACAACGAAACTGTATTACTCATCCTATTCCAAATCATAGTTCTAAGTTTCCAATAGTTGAGATTACTGTAAGGAGCATTTAATGCTATAGTAACCTCATCACTATAACCGCTTGCTGGATTATTTGATTGACCAAACTTAAACTGTGTATTTCCAATACCGTGATTCCAGTCAAAACCAATTTGACCAGCACTATAGGCTTGCCCTGAAGCAACTGTACCTGCATCTGATTCAGGATAATTTACTGAATAGGTATATACACTTTCTTCGATAGTCCATGCACCGTTAGTTGATCTTAATGCACTGCTTACACTTGTTGTGTCAGGTACTGATACTGTAAAAAAGTTGCTGACGTTTCCAGTGTTCTGTAAGTATCCACTACTAACAAACTCGCCACTGCTTATAGTTCCATGATTATTATTTCCGCTTAGATCAAACCAAGTAGTTCCTGAGCCAGGATAGCTTCTAACATTGGCTGCATCATAGTGTAAGATAAGACTGTTATCTAAAACAGTTGATGTGTTATAGAGTACACTCATATCCCGTACCTTCCTCTAATGGCCATAAAGTTTTGCATAACTTCTTCAGCAGTTAGTACACGTTCGTAAATTTGGCATAGTCCCATGGTGCTTAGTCCGTTGGGGTGTCCTTCGTATAAGTATACCGGAGCAGTACCTGCTGTCTTTGGATTAGATACGCTGCTTGTTCCTACTTGAATTCCATTAACATACATTCTTGCAGTTCCGCCATCTTTAGTAACTCCTACATAATACCATGTATCTATATCAAATTGATTACCAGTTCCTGCGGCAGCTTTACCAAAATCGCAACCACTATTACCTGGATCGTATCGCCAATGCAATGAACGCTCGCCTGGCCAGCGCCATATACCTGGGCTTCTATCACTGCCGCCGCAGTTAAACGTAAAAATTTTATCCCAACTACCACTGTAGCCATTTGAACCGTAAGCAGATGTTGTGTTAAATCTAATTGTAAAAAATATACTATGTGTATCAGTGTTTAAAATACTACTACTGTCCGTTATTAATGCGCTGGATGTACTATTCAAAAAGTTGTAAGTTAAGGGAGTTGCGCCTGGTGGATAGGTAATGTTAAGTGTAGAAGTTGTTCTATTTCCTGTTAAATCTCGAGCGGCTTGGGCGACAGATCTTGAGCCAAATGGACCAATTGGTGGTAGGCGATAATTTGTAAATGTAACCTGAGGATTTTTAAATAAAATATAACCAGTTGTAGTTAACTGGCCGCCGCAGCTACCTGGGTATAAGAACATAGCCTGTGTCCCGCTTGCGGATGTTGGACCGTATTGTTGATTGATAGTCTTCCATTGGCCGAATATAGTTGGGGTAGGGTCGGTGATGCCTCCACTTAAGCCGCCGCCCCCGTAGTTTTCAAAGTTGGCGAGATAGTTATTAACATAGCCTGTTACATCAGGACTAACATAGAAATCAAAACTAAAGTTAGCATACACTCCAGCACCAATAGGTACTGCATTTCCATGATAGTGGCAAGCATTAAATGTTGAAGCGTATTTGTAAACTACGTCTGTTGGCTGAATAGTATACCCACCATAGGTGCCTTCATACAAACGTTGGAACTGGCCTCCGCTCTGTGTAGGAAAAGTTACAAAGCCGTTAGTGTCAGCAGTGGGGATAGCATACTGATTAGTTACAGGTTCTCCGGCAAACGATTTTGTATTGCCAAAGTCGTAGTGCATTACTAATCCATTTTTTACTGTAGAGGGATTAAAGCCTAAACTCATCGTCCGTACCTTCCTCGTGTTGCGTTAAAATTTTGTAATACTTGTGCATCAGTTAAACCTGTGGAATATGTTCTCACTGAAGGAAGTTGTCCGTTGAAATAATAACCACTGCTAACATCTCCGCCTACTCTAATAGCTGTTATAGTCGGAGGTTTAGCGTGACCTGCAGAGTTTGGATAGACTGTAGTTTTCACTCCGTTAATCCAAATATCGTAGTAGCTGCCGTTCCAATTGAATACTACATGTTGCCAACCTGGGGCAGCATATTCTCTATTATAAGTCATTTGCCCGCCAGCAGTTGCTGACCAAATATGAAATGCCTCGTTAGTAGCACTGCTGGTCCAACCTCCAAGATTTACTCCGTAAGTGGCTCCAAGATTAAAGTTAATGGGGCTTTGATAACTACTTGGTCCGCCAATAGCGCCATCGGTGTTAGGCACTGCATTATTATTATACATCCAAAATTCTAAACAGCCTAACAGATAACTGTTAGTGGGAGTTACAGTATAATAGTTACTGCTACCGTTAAAGTTTAAAGAACCGTCTGTATTATAACTGGCATTGGTCAGTGTTACTGTGTTTTTTCCTGTTAAATCATATGCTGCCGCAGACGCTGATCGTGTAGTGTTTGTAGCTGGCCAATAACGAGGATGTAAACTCATATAATCGCCTTGCAATATAACAACTCTGGCTACCTGTATTCTATTCCAAGTGGCATATTGATACATCCACATGCCTGTATTAAAAGTTGCTGCGGTTGGTTGACTTGTAAATTTTGCTCGTGCCCAGTACCAGCCGTTGCCAAGATGCGTTTCAGTGCCGCTATAACCGCCAACGTTGTGAACTCCAAATTCTGTTAAGTATGTTCCACTACTGTTGAACTCGTAATGATACATAAAGTTAGGGTGAGTGTATCTATTAAAACTTCTATATAAAATACCATATGTGTATAGTGTACTGCCTGTTACAGAAAAGCCGTCACCATAACCATATAAACTTGGACAGCAATTACCTGACCCGCCGTTGTAGTCGTTATAGCTATCCACGTATGCACAATTATCTATTTGTCCCACTTCGGGAATATATACCGGTTCTGTACCTGAAAATACTCTGTAAGTTGATCCATTATCACCTTGTCCTCGAGGGCTAAGTGCTGTGGCAAAATTTTTAATGGCGGGGCCGGCATAGCTCTTAATATTGTTAAGATCTATACACATTTCTAAACCATTAGATACGCTGCCTGCAGAATTTATTATCATACTACACCATAAGTTTTCTTTAACCAGTTATACTGATTAACAATTTCGTCGTCCGGTAACTCTCTGTTCCACCATGATAGATGATACATCTTACATTGACCGTTGCCATATAGGCTCGCACCACTAAATCCTAAAGCGCCTGTGCCAGCCGTACGGCTGTTGCCTAATATGCCGCCAGCGCCGCGGCCACCATTCTTTACACCGTTAAACCAAGGTTGAGAACCAGAGTTCATGTCGTATTGTAGTACAATGTGATGACGTTGATTAAATGTCATAGAGCCTCCGCTACCGAGGCCAGTCCAGCTGCCGTTGCCTGCAATAAACTGCCATTGGCCGTCTGCCCCATTACCTAAATAGTTTCCAAATGTATACAATGCCATTGAGGCATTTTGTAGCGTACTGTTAAACTTGCTGATAGGATGTAGTGCATAACCGGTGTATGCTTGATACCATTGCAATACTATACTAATAGTTAAAAATCCTTGATTATTTGCCCAATCTGGATTTCCAATATTATTCTGATCTCTACCTGTTATTATATCGTAATAAGTATCACTTTTAACAAATCTCACATTGCTAACTGTTATGTTTCCGCCGCTGTTACGTCTAAAATAAAACTGTATAGCACCGGTAGCTGTAATATTAACTGATCCGGTATAACTTTGTTTTGTAATGTTAGCAGTGAGCGTAGTATTAAAAGAATTATCATTAACACCATTGTTATCTAATACAAGACTACTGCCATCAGATGTTGCCCAATAGTCAAACATAATAGAGTATCCGCCCGTTGCTCCAACAGTTCCGGGAAAACGTCCTACCCAACCTGTAGATGTATCTCTCAATATTATACTATTGTTGTTTAACACATAGTAATTGGCGCTGTTGCCGCCTTCGTCCTCCCAGGCACCGAGTATGCTTGGCAAACTTTTTGAACTACTGGCATCGAAGCAGAGTTGCAAGTAAGGGTGATAGTTTCGTGAGCCTATCATTTATTCTATCACCTTTTAGCAAGTCCATTTATTAATAGGACATGATTTAAAACTCATAGTGGTCAACATAGACATGTTGCATCCACATTTTAAACAAGTAGGCACATTGTAATCGTTTAGACCGTTATGTTCGCATCCATTACAGAAACTTAATCTTCTTGCAGTTTCTTCAGCACTGACTATTATGTCATGTGTTGAAATTTGAGGGCCTAATTCTTGTTCGACTACTTGAATTGGTTCAGGTGCTGGTACAAAAGGTGCTGTATTTTCATTCATTTATCTCTACCTTTAATTTATCAACATCTTTTCTTTCACCATAAACTACGTAGAAACAATCAACATCATCGCCAATAATTTCAACTTTGTTATCTTTGATTTCTCCGACAAAGATTTCTTGCTTACGTCCTCGAGGTGTAATGCTTACTGTGATTGAATCAGCGTCAACTAAACCTAACCAGTAGTCAGGTAATTCAATTACATTTTCATTTTTTAACTTACCTCTTACATAAACACCATTTTCCGGACCTTCGAGGCAAGCATACTGCAACTTCATGCCTTCTTTGGTTGGATGATCGATCTTAAATGACTTAGTAGTTGCTGTTAACAAACCACTTACATCAACGCCTGCTGCGTTAGTAGTCAATCTAACAGCACCGTTGTAGCGCAGATCAACATAACGTGTTGTACCAAAGCCCTGGCCATAGATCATCCATTGGTTGTTTACGTCATCGTAGATACCCCAATCGTTGGCACCGTCATGCATGAATACACAGCGACCGTTAATACTGTAACCTTCCCAACTGTTCTTGCCGTTGCCGGCTGTGGTTACAGTACCATAGTCACCTAATACTGTAGCACCGACACCAATTTCAAATTGAATTTCGTCAGCATCTCTAAATTGAGTGTAGGAATCGTTAACGTGTCTAATTGCCCATGCTCCGCCTTCGTCAAGGAAACCAACTTCGTTAGAAGTGTTGCAATAGACATAGCCTCTGTTAGTTCCGCCAGTTCTTAATATTAAACCTCCTGCGCTGCCAGTGATATTAAAATAATGATAGTTGCTGGCCGTATTGTCGTAGTAGGGTGCTGCAAGACTGCTATTCCACTGAATATAAAATTTATCGGTAGTACCTTCTTGCCATCTAATGTAAGGATTAGTTGCATTACTTAATACCATCTTAGCATCTGTAGAGCTGCCAACTGTTAGTCTATAAGAAGTGTTTGCGCCAGCGGCTATTCCGAGGAAGTTGGCAATATAGACACCGTTACTAAATTCACTGCTGTTGTTTAATCTTAAATATCCATCATTAAAATCTGCTGTGACTGCTGCTCGTCCGTTAAAACTAATACCTCTATCGTCGTTGGTTGAGTTAGCTGTAAAGTCAAGTGCATCGCTGGTATCAATGCTGATCTGTACAGCAGAGCTGGTACCAAATGTAGCAGTACCGCCTGAAGCCATGGTCAATACTAATGTTCCGTTTAATGTAGGAGCTCCGCCACCAGTTGTGGCATTAGTTTGGTTGACATAAAATTTTAAGTTGCCGCCAACGTTTGTTTTTCCGCCGAGAATATAGTTGTCACCGTTGTTGCCCAGTTGCATAAAATTCCAACCGTGATCTGCAGAGTAGCTATCTGATCCGTCATAACGCTGACGAATAACACTGCCGCTGGAATTGGTAATGCCGCCACCAGTAAACAATGCTCCTACAATACCTGTGCCGCCGTTAACAACAAGACTACCAGTAGTAGTGCTGGTACTTGATATAGTTGTAGGCAAGTAGAACTTTCTTGTATTGTCAACTTCTAAGAAGCTGTTCATAGTTCCGTTTGTAGTTAATGTTCTTGCCCAGTATAGTATGCCGTTGCTTCCTGCCATACCTATAGCTGAGTATGTAGTGCTGTCCATTTTAAGACCAATACAGTTTGATCCTAAACTCCAGCCGGAGGTTCCATCTGCAATTCCTATACCAAGGTATGTACCAGCAGAAACATCTTTTAGTAATACTTGACTTTCGCCGCTTGACGAGTAAAATGCGCCAGCGCTGGTTCTATTGGCTACGCCAAGTCCCCCACTGACTACTAACGACCCGGTTGTTGTGCTTGTCGAATTGGTAGCATTGGCGTTGACTGTAGCTGACACAGTGCCTGATCCACCGCCGAACAGTTTCGTAGAACCGCTGTTGCCGTTTTGATATCCAACATACATACCGTCTGCATTGCCGCCACTGGCTGTTGGGTTGTGTATAACTCTAAAACTTGCATAGTTATCATTAACAGCAAAATCAATACCTCTGTTTCCAGTACCAACACCACTTCTAATAATGCTGTTGGCTGTAACAGCACCACCGTTGGCACTGCCTAAATTAATGTTAGTAGTCGAGCTGGCTGCACCGCCTGTACCTAAGTTAACTGTTTTTGTAGTTGCGGCCGCGGTTGCACCTGTAGCAAGGTTGTATGTGCTTGCTCCTGTGCTGCCTGTACCAAGGTTAACTGTCTGGGCAGACGCTGTGTTATGTGCAAGATTTAATGTAGTTGCTGCGCCACCAACGCTAACTGTAGTTGCAGTAGTGTTGAATAATGTGCCGGTGCTTTGAGTAGTAGTTAAGTCGCCACCATTAACTGCAAAGTCGCCAGTAATCGTGCCATCGCCTGTGGATGCAACTCTAAAACGTTCGGCAGCGGCGGCACCGTTTTGCATTAATTTTAAAACGTAATCAAAATCTTCGGAAGTTGATGTTATATCTGTGGTGACAAAATCAATCAAGCCGCCAGTTCTATTTGTGCCAGATGCAGTTTCAGATACAAACTGTATACCACTACCTATGCCCACTCCCGGAACACCAGTTGTAGTATGTGTAATACTTAAAGGATAAGCTACACCGTTAGTAGTTGCGTCATCGATACCAAAACTCAATGCAGAACTAAGAACAACTGACCCAGCATTAATAGTAACTGTATCTCCAGATGCGTCACCTAATGTAGTGTTTCCGTTAACTGCAAAATTATTTCTTACAGTAGTAGTGCCAGTTGTAGCACCCATACTAATTGCAGTTCCGGCTTGTGCAAAATTGACAGTAGTAGCTGTTGAATTTAGTAGATTAAATGTAGTTGCTGAAGTAGTTAGATCGCCGCCGTTGACAGCAAGATCCCCTACTACTACAGTGTTAGCATTATTGATCGTTGTTGTGCCGGTAGCAGCACCAATATTAACTGATGTACCTGCACCAAATAAATTGCCAGTTGTAGCAGTTGTGTTAGCAAGATTGAAAGTTGTTGTGCTAACTGTTAAGTCGCCTCCGTCAATATTGACGTCTCCGTCAACGTCGAGATTATTGTTAATGTTAGTAGTGCCTGTGGCTGCACCAATTTCAATAGCTGTGGCTGCGCCTGCAAAGTTTACAGTTGTAGCAGTTGTGTTGATTAAGTTAAAAGTTGTTTGGTTAGTGGTAATGTCACCACCACGAACATCGAGGTCGAGGTCAACTTGTAAGTTATTGTTTACTTCAGTTCTTCCGGTAGTAGCACCAATAAAAAGAGTAGTAGCAGCGCCACCAAGATTTAAAGTAGTAGCAGTTGTGTTAATTAAGTTAAACGTTGTTTGGTTAGTGGTAATGTCGCCACCACGTACATCAAGGTCGAGATCTACTTGTAAATTATTCTTTACATTAGTTGTACCTGTTGCAGCACCAATGTTAACTGCTGTACCTGCACCAAATAAATTACCAGTAGTAACTGTGCTGTTTAGTAAATTAAATGTTGTTGCTGTGCTGGTAATATCTCCGCCATTAACAGCAAGGTCACCGGTAACAGTTGCATTTAGATCAACTGTTAAGTTATTGTTAACTGAAGTAGTGCCTGTGGCTGCACCAATTTCGACAGCAGTGGCAGCACCTCCAAGGTTAACTGAAGTTGCTGTTGCGTTCACTAAGTTAAACGTAGTAGCAGTGGTAGTTAGATCGCCTCCGTTAATAGCAACATCACCGGTAACAGTTGCATTTAGATCAACTGTTAAGTTATTGTTAACTGAAGTAGTGCCTGTGGCTGCACCAATTTCAACTGCGGTAGCTGCCCCACCAAGATTAACCGTAGTTGCTGTTGCGTTCACTAAGTTAAACGTAGTTTGATTAGTAGTAAGATCGCCTCCGTTAACTGCTAAATCTCCTGAAACTACAGTATTAGCATTGTTTATAGTAGTAGTTCCAGCGCCGCCTTTACCAATACTAATAGTTGTTCCATCATTTGCAAAATTTACTGTTGCTGCCAAACCAGTAAACAAGTTTAATGTAGTTGCAGAGGTAGTTAAATTGCCGCCGTTAACTGCCAAATCTCCAGTTATGGTCGCATCACTGCCTACTGATAAAGTTGTTCCAACAAAGGCTTTTTTAGCTATTGCTATGCCGCCTGCTGTGTATACCGATGCACCGGTATCTGTTGAACTGGTAGCATCTGTTGCTGATAAGACCTGTGTTTTTTCATTGACCACAAGGCCGTTTTTGACTCTAAAATCTATTGTTGCCATTCGGTTTCCCTCTCCACCGTTATTGTGTATTTATTAGACAGTCATAGCCATTCTCTGTACCTTAACTGAGATGGTGTCGCCGGCTCCGGCAACAGCTAATAATCTTACGTTTCCACCGTTTATATCAACAGTGAATGTTGCAATCTCGTTTGATCCTGTTTTGATAACAGCATATTCCGCCATAGTTGCAGTTGTGCCATTATGTATTACTAAGATTTCACTTGACTGATAAGAACCACTGTTTGTACCGGCTGTACATGTTACCTGCAATACGTACTTGGCTGTTCTATAAGTTGCTATTGCCCAGCTGTCAACTGCGGTTGCAGTTGTTGTTATGCCAGTAGCTTCAGCTGTAGTTTGAATAGACTGTTTAACAACAAAATCATTATTAACAGTAGTTGTACCAGTAGCAGCACCGATAGTAACTGTAGTGCCAGCGCCCGCAAAGTTTACAGTGGTTGCTGTAGTATTTGCAATAGCAATGCTGCTGTTGATAGAAATTATATCCCCAGCAATACCAATTCGCCCGTTGAAATAACCTGCATATGTAGTTACGTTTGAATCAAATGATCCACGATCTCCGAACACGCCTGCTCGTACTGTTCCGTTGAAATAACCTAAGTAACCAGATCCTGCACTGGTTGTAGTACCAGCTACACCAGCTAAACCAGATGTAGTTGTAAATGAGTTATTTCCAAGTATGGTTGGAGAACCAGCGCCCTGAGTTGCGTAAATTCTGTTAGCTGAAAGTGCTGCCGAACCTACACCCAATCTACCCGTGATAGTTGCATCGTTAGCAAATGTGGCCAGACCGCCTGGAGCAATAGTAAGTCTTGCTGTGGCAGTTTGTGTTACTGCACCAGAAGATCCTGTAGTTCCAGTTGAAACTACAAAGCTACCGCTTGTTCCTGTGCCTGTTGCTAATCCTGGGGTAATTGTAAAGTTACCTGCAGAGGTGTTCGTTCCGACTGCATTTTCACCTTTGAGCGTGGCAGCTACTGGTGAGCCGCTTGCTTCGCTTCCGCCAAATGTAACTGTGCGGTTACGTAGTAAAAGTGTATTGGTTTTTACAATAGTGCCAACTCTGGCTGCATTGGTTGCGGTAACTGTTGATGCAGTTGTGATGCTGAATGCTGTTGAACTTAATACTGCACCTGTGATTGGCCAAGTGCCATCGAGGTTGGTAACGCCTGAGCTGGCAATGGTAATTTGATCGCCAGTCTTTAAACCAAGACTTCTTGGTGTTTCAGTAAAGATAATTGCAGTAGTTGACAATATAACATTGGTGAGCGAAGCACTTAGATATACAGTAGTTCCGCTGATACCACTTACATATGTGCCAGCCGGAATGCTGGCACTTCCGCCAACTGCCTGACCAACCCTAATGTTTGTTACGCTGGCAAATACTAATGATGTTGCTCCTGCTATCACGCTGGTAGATAGTGCAACTCCCCAGCTACCAATAAACACACTGCCGTTACCTACAGTAGATCCAAGGTTAGTACCTGTATTAGCATAGGTAAAAGTTGTCAAACCGGTAACCGTTACAGATGCATTTATACTATTAAATGTACTGTCTGGCGCAGTTGCAACAATAGTAACTGTATCGCCGGTAGTTAATCCGTGATTAGCTACAGTAGTAATTGTTGATGTATTAGTGCTTCTTGCTACTGTGGCAATTGTTGCAGTTAATCCAATACTAACTGTAACAGTTGTTGAAGCTGAACCGCTGGTAGTATAACTTTTTACATTAGTAGTTAGTGATTCGCTTGCTGAACTTGCACCAATAGCTACACTGGTTGCTGCTGAACCTATGTTAACTGTTTTTGTATTAGAATCAAATAATGAACTTGCACTGGTACTTGCTGTTGTAACTTCTGCACCAGTAAGGCTTAAATTTTTACCAAGAGTTAATCCTGCACTCCACTGAGGTGCAGTTCCTGTGCTGGTATAAACTGTATCAGCAAGACCAATACTTAATACGTTAATAGTTGCAGGACCTGTTGCATACAATGTATCGCCAATGGCGTAGTTAAACAAGCCTGTTCCGCCCTTGTTCGGAGGAACTGTACTGGTTAAGTTATTTGGATTTAAGAAATATGAACTGTCGTATGTGTCAAGCGTTCCGGCATCAACTACACCATTCTTGATGTATACTTGACCTGCAGAAATACTGTCGCCTGTACCTACTGCAAACTGAGAAGTATTAAAGCTGGCAGCACCTAATGTTGAGTAGCCGCCGGCGCCGCCGGTAGAGTCTGCCTTAATAATATCAAGTGTGATATTACCATAGTAAGGACTTGATCCACTACCCAATGCAGTTAACGGACTGCCTGCTGCTACAGCCACACTCTTGACTGCTGTACTCCAAGTACTATCACCTCTTAAGAATGTGTCGCTACTGGCAGCGCCGCTGGCTAATCTTGATGTTGCAATGATACCAGAAATAATGTTGCTGGCATCAATGTTAGTTGATACCAAGGAGTTCCAGTTAGTCACTGTTGAGCTACTGGTGTTTACGGTACCATTAATTTGAACGTTGTTATCCACAAAGGTAACTGTGCCAGTGCCTTTGGCTGTAATATTTGCGCCGTTGGTAACGTTACCGGCAACACTTAACAATGCATCGGCACGTAATTCGTGCAGTGTAAAACTGTTAGTGGTCACTGAGCCTACAAAGTATCTGTCGTTATCTGTAATAACTACAGAGTCAACTGAGAATAAATTGGAACCAGTAATTCTCACAGCATCTCCAGTTGCCAAGCCGTGTCCAAGAGCTAAAATACTGTTGTCTGTTGTGTTAATTGCATAGCGAATTAACGAATGAGTTCCTGTTGAGCTGGGGCCCAACGACAATGCTGCAACCGATGCCACATTGAATGTTGCACACAATTGAATTGTGTTAGCATCTACAACTTTGACGTAGTAAACATTAAGTGTAGTCAAACCACCCATTGCAGCGTTAGCGCCTGGGTCATAAACTACAGGGTCACCGTTAGTTAATCCGTGTGTAGAAATTGTAATGTAATTTGTTGCATAGTCTACACTACCTCCGCCGCCGGTTGGTGCTGCATTAAAAGTTTTAGTTGTACTGTCAGTTGCAGTAATGTTAAATCTTGTTGCGTTATTATCTTCAGCAAAGTCAGGCGCAGTTCCAGTAGCAACAAATAACTGACCGCCTGCTATAGTAACATACGCTCTGCGTTCTGCTGCTGTCGCTGTGATTTGAAATCCAGCACCAATACCTCCAAGATTACTGTTGCTGGCACTAAGTACATTGCCGCTGGCATAACCAGTGCCGCCAAAAATAACGTCAACATCTGTTACCGCACCAGTACTTGATACAGTAATGTCAGCAAGAGCACCACTACCACTACCGCTTATATTAGTTAATGGAACTCTTTGATAAATTCCAGGTACATATGATGATCCACCAGTTAATCCTAAATTGTTTACACTGGTTAAAACACCACTGCGTAATTCTGTAAATATACCTTGACTCAATGAGTCAGCAGCAGTGATAACAGATTTAACAGTACCAGTTTCTGCAATTGGTGTAAAGAATTTTAACTGTGCAGTTGTTGTAGCTGCCACTGTACTGGCTGCTGGAAATGTAATTGTAAATGTTCTTGGATTAACTGCCATGTTAACCGCAGTAATTTTAGATCCAACTGGAATAGTTCCAGCAACATCAAAAACATAATCGCCTAATACAATAGTGCCCGTTAGTGCGCCAGAAGTTACACTACCTGTCATTGTGGTAGCACTGGTTGCGCCTGCAAGTGTTGCCGTTGCAGTAGTAGTTGCTGATGTAGCAGAATCTGCCGCAGTGTTAGCATAATAGAATTCGTCGCTGTCTATTACAGTAACAAATGGTGTTGCATCGTAAGCAGCAGAACCTGCATCAATGTTTACTTGATTGCCAGTAACTAAACTATGAGCTGCTGTAGTTTTTAAATATGCTACGTTGTTATATCTAATAGCAGTACTGATAGTTGCATTAGTAAATGTGTAACTTCCACTATTTGGCAATATTAAATATTGACTTGTTGTAGCGCCTCTTAAGAAATAGTTGGCGCTGGAAGCATCTTCAGTTCCAACTAACGTTGGATATTTGCCTGTGGCTGTTCCTGCAATAGTTAACGTATTTGCGGCGCCGGTAGCAAAACTTATGGCAAAAGTGCCATACACACTGGCAACAATAATTTCTGTTGAGCCTGCGGCATAATCACCTTTTAGTATACCTGTTGCTCCAGTAACTGCCTGTGTTACAGTTGCACCGTCACTAAAACCTGTTGCTAATCCAGAGTTGAGAGTTAATTCAACTTGTTCAAAGTTTTCTGTAGCAATGTCACCTGCTTGCATATCGCTTGCAGGAATATTGTCAATTTGACTTAGTCGAGAACGATAACCTTGACTGATAAAGCTGGTAAAGTTACGCTGTGTTGGAATCAAGTCAGTATTAATCTGACCGTTGCTATTTAACTGAACAATAGATCCGGGAATAGCAGAAGTTGTAACGCTCTTGTCAATGAATGCACCAAGTCTATTATTTGCATAACTCCAAGTTGCTAACTGTGTACTCAATCTTGCATCACTTGGGCCGCCAATTTCATTTTCGCCAAGGTCAACGTCAGTACTAATACCAGTAATTTCAATATCACTTAATGCTAAACGTAGTACATCAAGTGTATCAACAGTAACTTTATTTCGGAATGTAATATTACCAGTTCTGTTATAAGCAGTAATAAAATCACCAACTTTAAAGTCACCAAGTTCGTTAGTACCCGATGTATAAACACGACCTGCATATTCAGCATACTGCTCGTAACGTTCTACTGTTTGACCACCGTTCTGCGGTAATGCATTATAATCGATACCAGAACCCGCATATTCCCAAGTATGTGAACTCGAGTTAGTAATACTTGGTCTGTGGAAGAAAATTTTCTTACCTGGCAAGTTTGTTGTATCAATTAACTGTCCACCAACAATAGTTGGAGCAATTTCAAATGTTGCTGCATACAAATTGGTCAATGCAGATGTAGCAGTAATTGAATAGCTAACTGTTGTACTACCTACTTTTGTAATTGTGCCGCCTGTTAAGAAAACATTTCTAACTTGAGATACACCAATAGTAACTTTGTTAACCGAAACTGTTAGTTTGCTTGTGCCGCTGTTCCAGCTGTAGACGTAAGCATTATTAGGCAGGCCACTGCTTTGACCTTCAATGACATCGCCGGGTGTAAAACTTACAAACGGGCCGCCGGAGATAGTTAGTTCTTGGAATGAACTATGTGTTTCGACAACATCATTAACAAACAGTTCAAAATCTTGTTTTCTAAACTTTTGAGTGCCTACACCAACAGCATAAATTTCAACGTCTTTTGTTAGACTATCATCAAAAGTTAGAGTAAAGTGATCAGCATCAATATACTTGATAAAATATGTATCACCTGTAAACATGCCGTTAATATCGGTGCCGCCGTTGCTATCATATATCACAGAGTCACCGTTGTTAAAACCGTGACCTATGATAGTAAATGCGTTAGTTGATGCACTAACATCGGTGGCTGCATTAAAAGTTACTTCAAGGAATCCAGGTAATGTATTCTTAAAACTGTCTGTAAGATCAGCTTCGGTAGTTGGATCATAAATTTTGATAACAAATTCTTCAACAGGGCCGTTAGGTCTGTTCCAACCAAATGCTGTAATAGTTTGAATACTACCAGTAGCACCTGTTGTACCAATATATCCTCGGTCAAAGGCAAAGGCATTCGGACTATAACCAGATGCACGTAAAGCATATAAACCGAAGTTAGTAGCAGAGTTAGTAATAGAACAGTAGCCGCCGCTTTGAGTATAAACCCCGTTCAACATAAAAATCTGGAAGCATGAAACGATCTGCGAGTATGCATCGTTAATAATACGCCATCCTGTACCACCGAATGATAGCATAGTGAAAGCGTTAGCAACCATTGACTTACCCTGCTCAGGATATGGCGATGAAACCGGACGTTCAACTTCTGTAGGATCAGTAGGTGTGTTAGGTGTAACTACTTTGTTACCGTCGACAAGCACACCGTTACCGCCCAAGAAAGAAATAATAGAGCAGTTTTGAATATAAGGTGATTGACTAATTAACGGCTTAGTGCTTGGAAGGTATGTATAGCCAACGCGACTTGTTGTAGTATCAAGAGGATCGTCAAAAGCTACTGCATAGTTCCATGTGTAGGCAGGACTTCCAGAACTTAATCCGTCTCTGAAAGTAAACTCTCCAAAGTAGCAGCCGTTACGCACACGTAACATATCCTGATTGGCATTAGCAGGACGAATAATACAAGAACGCAAACTATCGCCGAGTACGGTTACGTTGTCAGGAACAATAAGCGGGTTATTTTCAGTATAGTCTCCTGTTGACACTACAACCACTACAGTCTGTCCATTAACAGCACCGAGAGCAGAATACACATATCCTGATGCTATTTGTAAAGCTCTCTTAACTGTTTGAACTGGGGCTGTGATACCATCATTAGCGTCATTACCTTTAGTATTTGAAACATAAATTCTGTTGCCGCCGAAGGCATCGGGGTCGCTCCATTGTAAGTTTCCAAATCCGTCAGTGCTTAACGTTTGACCTGTTCCGCCAGTACCGGTAGGTAAAGTCAATGTATAGTTTGTAGCAAGACTGTTAGGTGCTTTAAGTCCTACATAATTGCTACCACTGGCTGTTAACTCTTTAAATTGAAATTCTTTTGCATTTTCAAGCGTGGTAGTTTCTTTTAATTCAATTTGACTTGCTGTAACTGCTACCTTTTCATTGCCATCGGCAGTTACTGATACTGTTCCATTGCTGCCAGTGTCGGATACTGTAACATTAGTATCATTTTTAAAAATTGTATTGGTAATGTCAAAGATGCTGTTGTCATCTTTCTTTAGATATACTTTACCATCGTTTGTGTTTAGTGCCAGTTCGCCGGCTTCTAAGTCTGCGGCTAATGGGACTTTTCCAGCTACACTGGAACGTTTGTGTTTAATTCTACTTGCCATGTTGTCATCCTAAAAAGGTCGGGTCAAGACTTTCGTCGCCCAGCGGGTCAGGGTGGGTTTCCCCACCGCCCTTAATAACTTCCACCGTCTATCGTATCTGTCCAAACAGGTACATTACTTGCATCTGTTGTTAAAATTCCATAACTTGTTGTTGCATTACTTACACCAGGATTACTTGCAGCGGTTACTAATAATCCGCTGGCATTATTTCCATATATAACACCGTTTGTAGTAAAGCTGCTTTGACCTGTACCACCATATTGAACTTCTAAATCAGTAGTCAATGTCAATGTTTTGATATTTACCGTTGAACCGGTACCACCAATATTAACCGTTGCTGCGCCAGCTGTTCCAAGATTAATTGTGCCTGTTGTTCCTGTGAATATGTTTACAATACCAGAAACAACTCCGCTACTTAATTCTATTGTGCCACTGGAAGTACTTGCAATAGCTAATTCGTTTCCAGTATACGCTGCACCGAATGTTAGGGTGCTTGCGCCGGCTGCTTGAACTGCAAATTCAAGCGAAGTTGCTGCGGCAAATGCATTGACAGTTGTGGGACTGTTTAATACATTAAACGTTGACTGATTAGTTGTTAAGTCGCCGCCTTTAATTTGAACATCACCGTCGACTACTAAATCATTATTGATATTTGTAGTACCAGTAGCTGCACCAATTTCAATTGTTGTAGCAGCACCTGCAAAATTTACAGTAGTTGCAGTTGCATTTACTAAATTGAATGTAGTAGCGGATGTAGTTAAGTCACCGCCATCGATATCTAAGTCGCCAGTAACATTTAAGTTATTCTTAATATCTGTTGTGCCTGTAGCAGCACCAATTGATATTGCTGTACCTGCACCAAATGCATTTACTGTAGTTGCTGTTGTGTTTAGTAAATTAAATGTAGTTTGGTTAGTAGTGATATCTCCGCCGCGTACATCGAGATCAAGATCTACTTGTAGATTATTTTTAACATTAGTTGTGCCAGTTGCAGCACCAATGTTAACTGCTGTACCTGCACCAAATGCATTTACTGTAGTTGCTGTTGTATTAGCAAGATTAAATGTAGCAGTACTTACTGTCAAGTCACCGCCGTCAATGTTGACATCACCGTCAACATCGAGGTCATTCTTAATATTAGTTGTGCCAGTTGCAGCGCCAATGTTTACAATAGTACCAGCACCTGCAAAATTAACAGTAGTTGCGTTGGTGTTTGCCAAATTAAATGTAGCTGTTGATACGGTTAAATCACCGCCGTCGATATTGACATCACCATCTACATCAAGGTTGTTGTTAATATTAGTTGTACCTGTAGCAGCACCAATTTCAATAGCTGTAGCAGCTCCGGCAAAGTTAACAGTAGTAGCAGTAGTATTAACTAAGTTAAAAGTTGTCGCTGTAGTAGTTAAATTTTGACCGTCAACATTTAAGTCAATGTCAACATCAAGATTGTTGCGTATTCTGGTATTACCAGTTGTAGCAGCCATTGTTAGTGTTGTGGCTGCGCCTGCAAAGTTTACTGTTACCGCAGTTGTATTTGCAAGATTAAATGTTGTTGTGCTTACAGTTAAATCGCCACCATCAATGTTAACGTCGCCGTCAACATCAAGATTGTTGTTAATATTAGTTGTACCTGTAGCAGCACCAATTTCAATAGCTGTTGCGGCACCTGCAAAATTTACAGTGGTTGCAGTAGCGTTTAATAGATTAAATGTAGTAGCAGTAGTAGTTAAGTCACCACCGTTAACTGCAAGGTCGCCCGTTACAGTAGTATTTCTGTCAACTTGAAGATCAACACCAACTGTGAGATTTTTCTCAATACCAACGCCGCCTTCAACAATTAATGCACCTGTATCTTTTGTAGTGCTATCAGTAGTGTTTAAAACTTTTAATTTAGGTGTTGTGCCAATTGACACACTTTCGTTTGCTGTTGTAGTTACTACTGTAAAATATTCGTTTAAGTTTTCTCTAATCTTAAACGGTGCAGCAGTGTTTCCTGGAACAGAACTGTCAACAGTACCTGTTATAGAATTTGTATCTGTTGATACTTCGTTGCCTAAAGTAGTACTACCATTGACTGTAAAATCACTACCAACGTACAATTTTTTAGCAATGCCAACACCACCTGCAATTTGCACTGAGCCGGATGTTGAACTTGAACTGTCTGTGGTATTGCCGACAACAATTATAGGATTAGCACCAAATGTAAGTTTTTCTAAACCGTTGACTGTGTCAATTTTTATGTAACTGTTTAAACCTTCTAATAATTCAAAGGCTGACGCTGTGTTGTCCGGTAAGGCTATCTCAAATGTACCATTTATAGTTACTTGATCCGATACTGAATCACCTAATGTTACATTGCCAAGTACTGACAGATCGTTGTTGATAGTTGTAGTACCTGAAGTGTCGCCCATGCTGATTGCAGTAGCATCTTTGGCAAAGTTAAGAGTAGTAACATTGGTGTTTAACAGGTCAAAACTATTTTGAGATGTTGACATTATTGTACCGGCAACATCAAGGTTTCCACCTACATTTTGATTACCGGATACATTTAGAGCGCCACCGATTCCGACGCCACCTGTTACTACAAGTGCGCCATTAGTAGAGTTTGTTGAAGCAATGTTACTACCGATTGATACATAACCAGTAGCAGTTACTTTGAGTGCATCAGTTTGAACTATTGCGCTGGTACCATCTTGAATATTCAAATGAATTTCAGATGCAGTTAAAGTATATTTCAAATAACCGCTGGTATCAGATTTTAAAACATGATTTACAATACCGTAAGCAGGATCGCTCTTAGTTCCGACGCCAAGATATGCGCCAGTTGATCCACCTTTAATTTTTAAAGTGTATTCTTCTGCGCCTGTACCTATTAGAGTTGTAAGGCCGGTGATATCATTTTCAGCAGTTAAATTGCCTGCAACTAACTCACCGTCAACTGTTAGATTGTTATTGACATTAGTTGTGCCAGTTGCTGCACCAATTTGTAAGTTAGTGGCAGCGCCAGCAAAATTTACAGTCGTTGCATTAGTGTTTATTAAATTAAATGTTGGCTGATTAGTTGTTAAATCGCCGCCTTTAACTTGTAGATCTTGATCTATAGTAACATTATTATTAAATGTAATGCTACTTACAACAGTCTGTGCTGTTGAACCAACTTTGTTCAAGTATCTATTTTCTGTATAAGTCTGAACAGCTCTTTGTGTAGGAACAGTGTTACCGTCTGCAACACCGGTACTTGAAATCAAGTTGTTGTTATCACTTACTTCTCTTAACTGTACACCAACTGGAATACCATTTCTCTTAAATGGACCAATTGCAGCCAAGCCCGAAAGATTTAAGTTTTCAGCATCAATGGTAACTGCACCAGTTAGTGCGTTAACAGTAAAGAACTCACCAATACGATAATTACCAACTTGGTCGTTAGTGACAGTAAAGCATTTACCGTTGTTAATTTCAATACGTTCATTAGCAGGAACAGGTTCGCCACCGAAGAATGGTAATGCATTATAAGTTACACCAGCACCTACATATTCAAGAGCAGTACCGCCAGTTGAAATAGTACTTACGTTATGGAATCTAATTCTTGTGCCTGCTGGGATATTTAAAATTGCAGGGAACACTGACACTGTGATGCTGCCGCCATAAGTTACATTTAAGAAATCGATAACAGCATCTTGAATATCAGTTAGATTAGCCAATATCAAAGTTCTTATAGGTGTTAGTGCAGCATCACCATTTGAGTAGTTCGGATACGAAATTGGATCAGGAATATACCCTGGTCCGTGATCAATAGCATCAATAATAATTTGTAATAGACCTTCGGCTACATCTGTCGGACTATTAGGTGGTGCTACTGGACTGCCGATAGGCAATACAACGTTTTGAGTAGTGGTGTTGCCAATTGATCTGTCAATTGCTGTATTAGTTAAGATATCACCTATGATAGCTTTCCAATATTCGTAAGCTTCTTGTGTTTCTTCGACTTGACCTTGAATTACACTGCCTTCAACATAGGCTAATGCAGCATTGACTGTCTGTTGATTACCTTCATAGATTAAATCATATCTTAATGCATCAGTTATATAACCTATATCTCTACGGCACTTGGCAACGTTATAGACTAATGTTGGATAGTTTACTGCAATCCATGCTTCAATTTCGTCTTGAATAAATGTTTTATTAGCTTCGAGAATGGCTGCTGCTTCTGCAAATCCGCCACGCACACCAGCTAACGGTGGAAGTGCTAAGGTAGGAATGCCTGCTAAGCCTGTGTCAATGATATCAATTACAGTGTTGAAATTAGTAGTAATCCTTGATACAGCGGTTGGGTTAGTTGTATAAGATAGTACTTGATCTCGAGCTTCTTCTAAACCAGCAATAGTTTGAGATTTTTGTAAGCTGGTAACCTTGCTTGAATAACTTCTAAGATAAGCAACACCTGCTGCTGTACTCTGATAGTTAGATGCAAAACTCATATCTGTCAACACAGCATTTGTTATTATGCCAACGTCACGTTTACATTTTTGTTGGTCGTATGTGAATACTGATGCATACTCTTCATCGATAAACAAAATTGTGTCGTCAATAATTGTTGATCTATCTGCTGAAAGATTAGCCACTGCTGCTTGAACACCTGCGTCAACCCATGCAATTGATGGATTCATCTGAGCCGGGGCGCCTGACAAACTGTTAGCAGTTATAACATCAACATATACTTGAACTAAATTTTCAACATCAGTTCTTTCTGTTGATGTTGCTGGAGTTCCAGCAGTATTTTGAGTTTCGGTGTTGGTACTTGAAGGAACTACTGCTGTTTCGGTTACAACGTCTCCGACAACAGATTTTAATCTTGCAAATGCTGCGGCTGTCGGGGCTCTTTGACTTACTGGTAGTACTGAAACTGAATTTTCAAAGTACGCTGATACTGCCACTAAAGTTGCACTGTTACCGCCGTAAAGTATATCATAGCACAATGCATCAACTATATATCCCACGTCTCGAGCACAAGTGGCAACATCATAGGTAAAGGTTGGGGAGAACGGAGCAATACTTCCTGCTACTTGATCTGCAATCCATGCAGTAATTTCAGCAACAATAAATGTTCTATTTGCTATTAACTGATCTTTGGCTGCAATAACGTTTGTAGAAGCGCCTGTTGGATTTGGAAATACTAACGGGTCAGCAGCTAATACACCATTCTCAATAATATCTACTACTTCGGCAATAGCACTGTTACTTCTTGATATTGCAGTTGGATTAGATGCTACTTCAGTTGCAAGTAGAGTTCCTAAATAGTTAATCGCACCAACTGTTTGAGTCAATTGTCCGTCAATGACTTCTGAAGCCATTGCTCTACGATATGCTCTACCGTTAATAACCGAGTTATAGTTTGTGCCCATTGCGGCATCAAAGTATACACCGTCAATGATATAACCAGTATCTCTGCGGCATTTAGTTTCATTATAGGCAAATGGTGTAATAGTACCTACAGTATTCGAAATGTAGTATGCCTCAGGATCGTTGCCTATAAACATAACACTACCAACTTGGGGTTTGCTTGGTAGATAGTCAACTTTGACTGTTAAATTTTTATTCAAATTAACAAGTGCTGTTGCATCAATAGTTGCACCACCACCTGTAATAGTAATACTTGGCACAAAGTCGTAACCGCTTCCTGCATCGTCAACACTGATTGCATTCAACTTACCTGTAATTGGATCGTAGTTTGCTGTTGCTGTTGCTTGAACACCACCCGGTGATGTTGGAGGTTGAATTGTTACCACTATAGGTGAAGAACCGTCGTAGCCAGCACCTTCTGTAACAACAGTAACTGATCCAACTGAAGAATAATAATCTGTAATTACTTCGCCTTCGGCATATGGGTCAAGATAATAACCGTCAGCAACAAATCCTTCTGTACCGAAGTCGATAACAGAGTTGGAGATAGATAGGTAACCGCCAAATGTAGTATAGAAGGCCTTGCTACAGAAAACTGCAAAGCAAGATACTAACTGCATGTATCCAAAATTAGTAATGTGGAAACCAACACCACCTTGACTGACCTGAGTGAACGCATCGGCGACCATTGACTTGATCGGACTTTCGCTGCTGTAACGATCACCGTCAATTAACATACCGCCACCGGCGCCTTCAATGTCAATACCGTAAACGTTTTCTAATCCAATTTGAATTTCATCGTCTTTTAATGGTCTTGGTCCTGTGACCATTGTACCATTTTTGTCAGGTTGTTCTGTTACAAACGGAATCCATTCTTGACCATTTTTCATCCACGGACCGTTGATGTTTGAACAGTTTTGTACATACGGTGAAGTATCTACAATAGCATCGCTATCGATGTTAATACAGTATGCAGGAGATCTCAGGCCTTTAAAGACCATACCAGCCATATAACACTGGCTGTTTACCAAGAACAAATCAATACCGTGTTTTACTGAGCCCGAAGCCGCAGTATAAGTTATATTAGTACCAATTTGTCTGTAAGACATTGTAAATTCTGTAACAGAAACAAGGTTAATATCTGTTTGATCAACAGCACTATTACTGCATCTTACACGAACTCTGTCTCTTGCGTTAAGACCGTGAGCAGTTGTTGTAGTAATAGTTACAATATTATCTGTTCGTTCGATATGAGTAATATTGAATTCAAGAGGGCCGTTCAATGGTCGAACAATTACTCTACGTAAGTTGTCGCCTATGATAGCAGTCTTTGGAGGCATCCTTAACGGATTGTCTTCGTAGTATTCTCCGCTTCGAATGAAAATTGTAGTACCTTCTTGTGCTACAGCCAGTGCAGATTTTAATGTTCTCTTAGCTTGATCAGGACCTTCACCGAAACCAGTATTGTCATCATTGCCGTCCATTGTAACATACATTACATTAGTAACTTCAGGACCTGATACATTGCCGCTGGTAACACGCAAATCACCATTAATTGTAACCCTATTTGTAGGATTAATTTCAACATCACCATTTGACAACACACTGATAGTGTTGTCTAATATGTTTCCTGGATTTAAATTTTGACTTCGAAAGTATTTCATGATTATAGAGTTACGTAGCTAATAGTGACACTTACTTGATTACTGGTTGTAGTTTTTGCGTGAATTCTATCTCCTTGTCCTAAAACTATTCTTTCTGTGCTAAAAGAAAATGTATCACCTGCATCGATAGGCAGTTGATTAATTATTTTATTAGTGTTTGATGGTGTCGATGCGTTTTCAACGACATGCACATCAATGTACTGTCTTCCAATAGTTAAATCTGTTGGGTCCGGTGTGTTGAGATTACAAAATATCAGCGTGGTAACTGCTATATCAGACGAAAGTGAAGGACTAATAGCTGAGGTTGAATCTTGTAAAAGTGAGCTTTGAATTGCCATGTTTTGTCCTTATAAAATTAACGAATAAAGCAACGCTCTTGTTTTACTTACCAACTCGTCATTTACACCTGTAGTATTTACAAAATACAAACCTGTACCTCCATTACCGGGAACATTAGTTCCATATAGCTTAACATAACCTGTAGGAGTGCTTGGAACTGAAGTCTTAACTGCTAAATTTAAAACATTATCTAAAAGAATGTTATCATTTGACACATTTGATATTGTGTTATTATCAAAATTTAAATTTCCAACATTTAAACCATCACTGTTAATAACTACTTTTTCAGCACCGTCAACTTCAAAAGTAATTTCACTCACTCCTGAAGTGTCAACATCGTATGTTTGAACTTTAGTATCATTTTCTCTAATCACACTTGAAGAAATAGAGCTTATAGCATAAGTTGTATAATCTGCTACAGCTTTCATATTTGGAATAGTGTCATCGTCTCTGATAACATCTTTTCTAACTTGACCAACTGAAGCTCCAAGCGCAATATCGCTGCCTGGATTGCTATAAGTAAATCTTGTGGGTGTTTGATAAGTTACTGATATTCTGGATTCAGAAAATGTTCCATCGGTAAAACAGGTAATAGTTGCTCTATTACCCGTTAATAGTCCGTGTGGGGTAGTAGTAATAACTGTAGCAATGTTAGTTGTTCTGCCAACTGCACTAATATCTAAGACTGGTATAACAAGTTCGTCTCCGACATATCCAGATAAAACTTGTCTTTCATAATTTGCAGTACCTGTTACTGTTATAATTCCAGTACCACTACAAATTAATGCTAAGTCTCCTCCGTTAGTATTAATGCTATTAGTAGCAATTGCACGTAAATTTAAATTTGCATCTCTAAATACAAAAGTTCCATTAATATCAGGGGGTGTTTGAGTTGCAAGAGCGCCTGTAGGATCGTAACTGGTTACAGTTTCGTCCCATACAGCAAAGAAATCTGGTAGTGATCCTCGGTCTACTTCGAATCCAGATGTTCTACCAAGAGTATAAACACCTGCATTAGTTTCGCCGACGTTCAAATAAATGATATTGTCTTTGATAGAAAGAGTTTCGGACTCAACAGTTGTTGTATTACCAAGAACTTCAAGGTCTCCGGTAATTGTAACTTTACCTTGAGCACTAAACTCGCCAGCTGGGTTAGTGTCCAGCGTTATATTACCGTAGGTGCTATCAGAACCTACAATAATTTTATAGTCGCCGCCGTGAACCCTAACTATCTTTGACATATCAAACTACCTATTATCTATTTGCAATTTGAACTACACTTCCTGATGCTGGAGCAAAATCCCAAGGAGCAGTATCTCCAGTTGCATATAAAGAACCAACGCCACCTGAGTTTTGT